>Ga0137374_10000629_pt1 | contig 36519 bp, 28 predicted proteins | sample SagtaG_20_FD_104811 | JGI IMG/M metagenome (GOLD analysis project Ga0137374, IMG submission 104811) | Vadose zone soil microbial communities from Sagehorn Ranch, Mendocino, California, USA - Sage1_R_100_16 metaG | ecosystem: Environmental > Terrestrial > Soil > Vadose zone | place: USA... | reverse complement strand
CCTCGGTAAACAAAAGCCTACATAGCAGTTCCAATGCTACGCCTTGAACCACTCGGCCATCTCTCCTACATAATCTTATTATTGACTAGAAACTGAGTGAATAGCGAGTTTTCGTATCCCTGCAAGTACAGGTACAACCACAACCGCTCGGGGGTTCCATGGTTCTATTGGAATAATTCCTTTCCCATTTCCATGGATACGAGCGGAACTATTACTTACTATTTCATCTAAGCTATTTCATCTAAGTTTCATCTAAGTGGAAGAATCCAGGATTTTTTTTTACTAGGAATTCCGCTAACTCGAAAAGTTTTAGTTTGGTTTTTCTCCAAAGAGAAAAAGAATGGAAGAATTCTTCTTATTCCATAATAACCCTAGAATTCTGTTTGCATAACGTACGCTACGCCATACAATCGAAATAGAAAATAGGGTATGGGACAATTAATGACTTTGAAAACGCGAAATAGCTGATGAGAGAAGTTGTTGTTGAGAAATAGGAAAGTGGAATGAAATCCAATCTTAGTCAAATATTTCATATCTCTCCTTGTCCAAACAGAAGGAAAAGGAGACAATTTGAGCTGGGCGGAAAGCCCATATCTCTCTTATCCATTTAGTAGAACATATGGATCTATTTATAAGAATAGAATTTGTTTGTTTTTATGTTATTTTGTGAAGTAATGAAAATCAATCATTCTATATAGAATGGGTTGCTAATTATGCCTAGATCCCGTATAAATGGAAATTTTTTTGATAAGACCTCTTCAATTGTAGCCAATATTTTTTTCGAATAATTCCGACAACCTCTGGAGAAAAAAGGGCATTTAGAGATGGTGCGATTTGACTCTTTTTTATTGTTTTTTTTTAGCCCTACACCTCAGTCTTACGAGAAAGAGGGGCGGTTCGCATAGAGAACCAAATTAGTAAAAGAAACCCACGCTTGGTGAAGGTGAGGTTCAGTTTGGAGATCTAACAATTCCTTATGTCGTGTATCCTCGATTGATGCAGCCTCAGATGCATCAATTGTAGATTTGAGTATTGAGTGAAAGGTTACACCACCTATAGGTTCTGTATTACAGGCCAATCCTACTCCACTAGTACCAATAGGCGGCATAGGGGAAAAAGCACAACACCTAGGAATAGGAATCAACAACACAAAAACTTTCTTATAAATTACCCAGCAAGAAAACGTATGCGCTTTAGCAACAAAGCGCTCATCCCTTGCTTGTTGACCCGAGGGATCCCTTCGTGACGGCCTCTAGATTGAACTAGGGCTTCGCTTCGCTCGCCTACAGATGATAGTCTTCACAGCCGACAAGCCCATTCCCATTCATTCAAGGCAGCAGCTGAGTTTGTCTTGTGCAGGAGATGGAATGTTCACAAAGCACGTGCATCCGAAGACTCTGAGATTTGAATAGTCTACTATTGGGAAGAGAGTCAAACGCCCTCAGATGACGTGTGGAGGAGATCGCTCCGTATGTCTATTTTTCTTCCATTCGCTCGCAGGCTAAACCCCCAAGATCTTTCACTGTTCAGTTTGGTTTCCGTTCGTTAGCAAGTGCCCGGCATCCGTCAAACGAACATCGGCTAGTTGTGCTAGCTTTTCTAGCTACCTCTTTCACCATTCATTGGTTTGCAGATCTCTCCGATTCATTCCCGACTTCCATCCAGGAAGCGATCTCGGTAACCCACGATAAATCCAAATCCTATCAAAACAGCTGTTCCAATCCAATGAAGATATCTCAACATCAATCAACTATTCTTATCGGAAGCTTAGTCTAAACCGAGAAACAAGTTTTTTCTGATGACATCGCTAATAATCCGGCGAAGGGAGGATTCTTCAGAGCGGGATCAATGGACAACGGGGATTTCATAGCTGTCGGGTGGTTAGGACACCCTATCTTGAGAGATTTAGAAGGGAATGCAGTTTTTGTGCCTACCCTAAAACTTTATTAGTGGTTTTGTTAGACGGATACGGGATTGTGAGAGCTGATGTTCCCTTTATAAGGGATAGAAATCCAGTGTCGAACAAGTAAGTGTAACTGTGGAGTTATCAGGTGGTGAACTCGATAGAAAAGGGTTCTTTCTTATTCGTTAGAGGAGGGTTGTTCTTATGAACGCAAAATTTCCAATGCTTGGCCCAAGCCAAGACAAGATGGTTGTGCAATCTTGTTATTTTTTTACTAAAACTGCTACAACTACAAGACGAGAAAAAGATGAAAAAATCCAGTCTATCGCTGGAAGAAGATTGGAATGCGCCCCAAGAGGTGATCGAAATAAAGAGGATAGAAGTCTTTCAAAATCGCCCCCGCGTAAAGGAAAAAGCCCTTTCTTATTCTTGGTCGTCTTGCCGAACTCCTTCCCCTGCTAAAAGATTTCCGTTTCAAACCAGGTTGTTCTTTCGCTTCTACGCTCGTCATTACCTTTTCGTGCTTTCTCGTACCAGTGCGTATATCAATGAAATGGGGTTTCCTTTTAGAATAGAACCGCCCACTATGTCTGTGATCCAATCTCAGAACTCTTCTTTCTTTCCTATAGAATTCGTTCATCCAATAGCTCTCCAAATGGAACCTCAGCTTTCATAAACAGGAGCCGAAAGAAGGCGGATTGATGCTAGTGTAATCATTCAACGGATAAAGAAAAGAGTGCATGCATCAGTCTCAGTCTCAAAGCCCTTTGAGGCAGTCGGAATTCTCGTATCAATAAGATCATATCGGGATCCATCTATGAAAGATCTCTATTGCATCAAACCTCCCTCTAGCCCGTCCCTTTTTGGTATAGAAAGTTCCAGCCAATTCCAATAGCTTGATAGAGTAAAGGGCGCGATTACCCTGGAATTTCAGCTCAAACTTTCGGAAAGCTCTATAGTATCGTATTCCGCTCGTATGCTCTCGTTATGTAATAGAATACCTTTTACCGTTCATCAAGTGAACGTAGCCCTTTCGTAGTCTATGCCCCTTTATTCTTAAGTGGGGGAATCCTCTGAAAGCCGGTGATCGAGTGAGTAAGTCCGCCAGGAAGCTAGTTCTTTAGGGCTTAAATGAAAGCTTGTCGGCTGTGAAAAGTATACCTTTCCTTTCCCACCTGTTTTTCGGTGCCTTCTTTATGCTCGAGACTAAGGAAGCAAGGGGAAGAGTGAGGGTCGACAGGCAAAGAATGGCTTGAGTGAAAGCTGGAGTGGCACAAGACAGATTGAAAGCAAAGGGAATAGCTCATATGGAAAGAAACATATATAGTCAATTAAATTTTAAAGATACCCGTAATAAGCGATATTCTAAAAGATTCAGAATGAATGAAGACTTTCTAATAACATCGGGTTCCCGTGCAGCCAATGGGATTGGGGGAGTAGTTCATAGTTCCCCTCTAGCCAATCCTAAAAGTTCTTCTGCCTTCGATCCAGTGGTAAGCCTTTCAAGTTTCCAGCCAGTAGACAAGAAATTCTGTAAGTAATAGACTAGGGATAGCCATCAGAAAAGGGAAAGAAAGCCTGTCTCAATCAGTACTTCTTTTTTTGGAAAGCCAGGTTTTTTTATATGAAACTCAGGCAAGAAGACGAAAAGACGTTCACGTTACCAATTCCGTCTCGTCTGATCTTTTATTGGTTTAGTTTTTTCTCTCGTGCCCTTCCGGGCGGTACAAAGAACTGATGTAGGGGTTGCCGCTCCTTAGTTCATCTCTCGGTAGAACAAGGCACCTATGCGGTGGGTTCGACTCCCACAGGAGCGTACATTTCCAATCGATTTGGTACTTTTCTTGATTCAGAGTTCTTGCTGTCCATTACAGATTCTTTAGCGATGTAAAGCCATCAGGCAGTAGACCGGCAAGGGAACGGCTGTCTCGGTATTCGTTCTTGAATCAGTGACTGAGAGTAAGGGCTAGTGATTCATCTAATCAGACTAGTGGGGCATCTTTCTTTTCGTAGTAAGCAACTCTATTGAGAAAGCTCTTTCTTGATCGAAGTAAAGAATCATTGTAGTTCCTCTTTAGGCGAGCTACTTCGTTCCTATTCTCTGATTCTGAATAGGATCAGGTTGTAATGAACCAAAAATACTTCGCTAAGGTTTAACCGTTTCGCTACGGTTTTCTTCCCATTTATTCTAAGGAATCCTGATCAAATAAAAGAAAGAAAATAAAGGCCTTATAAGCGAAGGCACCTTTCTCTGTATGGAAAAAGGAAGAAGATGCTGCTTCGGCTTCCGTTTCTAGCTCTGCTTGAGCTGCTTCGTCTGTTTCTCTTGATGTGGATGTCGGTGAGTCAGATCTCTTCTCTCACTTTCGGAGCACAGTTGGTCCTCAATTTGAAAACCGACAAAGGTGACTTCTTCCTTATTCACGCCTTGATGCACCTTTTTCGTGTTCAATCTCGCCTGAGAGCAGTGCATCGATACCATTCGTCTTGAAGAGCCGCCCTGACCGAAGAGAATCCTTTGATATCCGTCTTGCCTTCTCAGTCCTCCTTAGAATCTCATCCCATAGGTCTCAGGGTCCCCTCCACCGACCCTTGTACTATCGGTTTCCGGGCGTGAGCCAAACCTAGGGCTTGGATCGAAATATAGCTTTGCTTCCTTTTTTTCTTTAGTCAGAAAGAGTTCCCAGCTTATAGTCAAGGCTATAATAGTTCTAGTTTTCTTTCTCATTAGGGAAGGCGGGCTCGCAAGCCTAGCCTTATTTTTAGCGGCCGGGAGGTCTTTTCGCTAATGTGAGAGGCATCGGCAGCCTCAACCACGGTTCAAGCACCGGCTCACGACAGAGCTTGATCATACCTGGACCTACTTCATTTTCGACTCCTGTAGGTTAGGTTACCGATTTTCCTCCGACGAATCCGACGATGACTCTAGGTGAGGGACTTAGGCCTATCAACGGCATTCTGGACCTGCCTTTCTTCTCACTTGATAACAGATCATCTAGCTCTCTTTTATAGTATAGTCAAAGTCTATCTGGGCACGGAAGCTAAGCGGGCTAAGAAAAAGGCTTAATAAGATGAGTGGGGAAGAAAAAGTATAGCATTCATTCCGAACTGATTCTAAGAATCGCTATTGGATGCTTCTGCAGATTCGTATGTTGCTCTAATTGAAGCAAGGGCTAAGGGTTCGGTGGGTGTAGGCCGGTCAGCCATCAGTCTCAGATCCATTCCCGCATTCTCTTATTATGTAGTCTTGCTCACTTGACGATTCGGAAGATGAGGATAAGAAGAAAGGATAAAGAGCAGGATCGTGAGGATGCCCCCTAGAGGAAGGTGGCTCTAGACCTCCTGTTTAGAAGAATGAATTTCCGAGAAGCCAATATGCATGCCGACAAAGGCGCCTGGAAAACCAACCTAAGAATGGAAATTCATTTGATACTTACAGGTATGGTGCTTGTAGCTACTGAAACAGTACTGCTGCCTGCCTAAAATAAGGCTTTGTGAATAAGCAGTTCCAAAAGTTCCAGTTACAATTCGCTGACCGAGTAGCTACAACAAAAAGAAGGGGATTCGCTCCAAAGTGGGCTTTTGCTTTTGCTTCCGAACAAGCAACGGATTGAGCAACTAGCGCGAAAGCCGTTGCGCTAACGCGCATCCGTTTTCTTGCTGGTCCGTGGCTCATCTTTTTATAGGTGTGTTTTCGAAGCCTTCCCTCGGGCAAATTGGACCACTCTACCAGAATTTGAGCTTGACCGGCATTGTTCTTCTTCACCAAGCGTCGATCCAGAATCGCCTTTGGCTCTATCTTCGACACTCCTTCTGGTCCCACCATGGATAACTCACCAATGATCTCGCATAAGGTCTTCCACCCCTGACTACCAAGATTGACCTCTCCATGCTCGTCATTTCTAGTGCTTGCACAACCTCCTGGCGCCTTATTTACTGACAATTCCCCGGGTGTAAGCCAGCACTTGCAAATGTCTTTTATTTCATTAAAAAACTAAGCTTTGTCGACATCGTCTTTTCCAAACAAAGAATAGCCCGTACTTGTCTGTTAAAAAAGAAATTCATATATATTGAATAAGCCCTTCTTGGTATACCGCTAGGTGGGAGTCTTCGTTCACAACGGAAAATTACGCTCTTGCTTTCGAATCCGCTAAATCATTCTTTATATGGTACAAATGAAGGCGCTCATTATTATCTTGAAAAAAACGACATTCCGGTTCTTACTTAACAAATTCTTACCGCGTTTACCATGAAACCTTTGCATCAAATCCGATAACGTAATAAATGGTGAAAACCCAAAGTCCAACTTCGATAAATGAGACGGGGATCTTGAGAATCCATGAAGGGAGAGTGTAAGTCTATGCGGGGTAGAAGAGGTCGCGTTGCTTGAATAAAACCGGCAGCTTAGTGATGGTCATCGCAAGCTCAGAGAACCCGTTGAACATGATCATGACGATAGATAAGAAAAGTGCTCCCTTCTAGATGCCTCCCCCCCCTCGGTGACCGAATCACGGTGCATGTTCGTGCGTAGAAATAACGTCATGGTAATTATTGCCATCAGGGTTAGCTGGATATAAAATTCAAACATGACATGTATCAATCTGTTTACTCTCTTAAAATTGAAGCTATATGTCTACCAGATCCAAATTACTATGCGAGTTCGAAAAAGGTGTGAATTAATGACCATCATATCGATAACTCGCCTGAGATGCCTTAAATATTTGTACAAATGAGTCCCGCTTCATCAGTAACACCAAAAACAGCCTTTCCAAGTTTTTTATTACTCGCGCCGTACTTTGAGGTTGTCAGTGCAGCTGGATGGCTCCTGCTTTTTTCAAATGGTACGGCTAGTTCGTTTTTCATAGATCTACCAAGAGTGAAAAGATTCGGCAAACTCTTTGACCGGTACATATCGGTATGGTTGGTCATTGTGCATCCAGTACTGCTGCTGACTGGCGCCTTGATTTACCTATATATAATAGAATTCAAGAGTCCACAACATATCAAATTGAAGCGCCAGAAAAGGAATTCTGGAATCTATAAAACGTTTAGAATGAGGTTTTTTCTTCCTTCCTACCAAGTCAGCTACACAAGCCCTCTAAAAGCTCTAAGGAATAGAAGCGGTCGGCAAGCAATTATTTGTTGGCAGAAAGGAGAGGTCGGCACTTGTCAAAAAAGCACATCCAGTAGTTCCGGGTTCTATTCCTTTCTCCGCACCGTTCAAGCAAGAGTCATGGGTGCTTTTTCGGTGCGGAGCCCAAACTGGGGAAAGGCACAAGTTACTGCAGCGATGTTTTTGTCAATTGGCTAACAGATCGTCCAACTTTGTAGGTATGGTTTCTTGAGCACATCAGGTTGAGGGAGATGAAGAAAGACAATGGTGGTATTCCGAGGGGAAGTTTGGTATTTCGTTGAATAGGGAAAGGGTGAGGAGAATGCTCTGGAAATCCCCTGTTGACTTTGTCATTGAAGGTCCTCTCAACCCTACCCCGGCGGAGGAGATTCAAAAAGATAGAGGGTTTTGGCCTGTTGAATATGCTTCGGTTATTAATAATGATCGAGCTTCTTGCAAGTTTGAGAATCGGTACTTAGCCAGCCTTCTTGTCCAGATGGCACCGGTATACAGGAAGCTAGAGTTGCCGGTATGCCGCAGCATAATGGAAGAAGTTACTCCTGAGAGGATCGACGGGCTGGATTTCGAAACAGAAGCAAACCTTATTCAGTTTGAGTATGATGTTACACCAAGTTTGGAATCTGCCATGGCTCATGAGGCATCAAGGGTTGAACGGCAGCTTGGAATCCATAGGTCACAGAAATCAGGTGATTTATGAAACTTCCCTCTTATATTTTCATGTGTTGAGTTTCAAGTTCGGTGTTGATCCCAAAACAAAAATCCGTTCTGCTCCTTACAAGTTTTGCATATTGTGGACCAGTTGCTAGTGCAAATGGGTAGATATGTGTGTATGTTTTAATGTTTTGTCTTCACCCACCTAGATGCCCTTCAATCTGACGCGTCTCAGAGCTCTATTCCAAGGAGCGGTTCACAAGGGGGGGTCACTGAGGAGGAAGGTGCTGGCCAACAAAAACCAAGCCACACGCACCCATGGTGCGCATGTTAGGCGGTCTCCTAGACTTCAGCATGCTTCAAGGAATGATGAATCACCTAAGACTCCGACAACCGAATCGCACAGAGTGCGAAAACCCGACTCACTTCAAACACCCGATCACGGCAAATTGGGTAATAAAAACAGTCAAGAGGGCTGTCAACTTAAATGATTTTGAACCCCTCTCGGTCGATCTTGACATGGATAGTCCACTGGGTCATTGGCTAGAGAAGTACCGCCAAGCAAAGGGAGAGCAATCCACGCGGCATAAGAGTGAAGGTACGTTTGTTGGTAACACAACACAACGAAAGCAATGAATTAAATGGGATCAATGCCTAGCATAGTGGTCTATTAAAAATTCAATTTACTTTGCTATTTGTCTTTTTCGAACTATGTTTCATTCATATGATAGAATATGGGTTTAAATAAATTGGATCCTTGCCGAGTCTTCCCCGGATAAATACTTATTTATCCACAGATAGCAAGTTTGAATTAGTATAAAAAATACTAAACTAAACCAATGACTATTCATGATTCCATCCATATTGGATCAATTCCCTATACCACTTTGAAATGAAATTAGAGGAATGCTATGGTAAAACTTCGTTTAAAACGATGTGGTAGAAAGCAACGTGCGACTTGAAGGACATGATCGATTGTGGATTTTGCTATCCATCATTTTCCATAGTAATGAAGATGCTCTTGGCTCGACATAGTTTGTTCTATTCTTCCAGAACCGAATTTGTGCTGGGTTCTTTGTAAGTAAATAGTACATGATGGAGCTCGAGAGGACAGAATTTATTTTTATCAAAGGAAAGAATCATGGATCCTGATGCTAAATTATGGGTTGATACAAAAGGATTCAAACAAGTGTGGCTAATTGTTTTTTATTCAAACAACAAAAGTATAGCTGATCTTTTCTCCTGCAATGTAACTCTCAAATATGCATGCTAGAAAGCTGATATGTTGCTGAGAGAGAGGTTAGTCAGATTGATTTCTTTTTCTTCCTTTTGCAATTGAGCTATTAAGGTGGGGAGGGGATGTGTAGGCGGTTCCTCCATCGCTCGAAGGGCACTCGTATGTCCAACGTTCCATCCTCTTTCAAATAGAATAGCAATCCCAGAACCTACAAAAGATGAAGCACATTTGTAGTTCTAATTGATCCAATGCACAGTACTGGGGAAGAAAAGAATGAGCTCAGAAAGAAAAGGTAAGTCCTTGACCGTAATTCTTCCCATATAGAGAGATAAAGAAGATGCCTCTGTACATATTCTGGTACGTTATTTGAATCCTTTCGATGCAGGAACCATAGCTCAGACTGATGATCCCTCTCTCTCCTTGGGTCACCCAAGGTAGAAAAAATGCCCCAAAGCCGAGAGTTCGATCCAAGTACTAACCCTCTAGTTGTGATTTCTAAAGATTGAATTTAAACTTTGAGTAAAACTTAATAGTTAACACTAAACCTAAGCAACTCTGACTTTTCCATCAGCAACTACTTCCAATGGCTAAGAGTAAGCTCGTCCGGACCACTCCTATGGCCCTCTCGGCTGGACCTACTCCCACCCTATCCGACTCCAATCCTTATCCAACTTCCACTCAATCATCTCCATAAGAGTAGACTTAATAGCTATTGTTAGCCTCACTTTTGGAAAACTCACTGGATTGCTAGCTTTTCATAGAACCTGTTATCAAAACTTTCAAACTTCTGCTTTCAATATGGATAAGAGACTTGCTGCCCTGCCCTAGGAAGCGGCTATAAAAAGCTTGCAAAAAACACTCTTGCTTGGAAGGTATGGTAAAGGTAAACTGTTTCTATTTTTTTATATAAAAAAGGGAGTGCTAAAGGAGTCATTCAGAAGTGAGTGAAGGGGCGCAGAAAAAAGCTCATTTCTTTCATTCAGGAATGGACACTGGACCAGAATGAAATGTGGGAATATCGGGATTGGCAGATTTGTTATATTGAAATAAGCCTCAACTCAACACGACTAGTGAATTCAAATTATAGTCACTTGCGGATTTCTTCAAATTGTTGTAGTGTAGTATTGTGGTTTTTCAGTAAAGACCCCGACCTATAAATATTCACAGCCCGGCTCATACGGGCGGACAATATTCACCCAGAGCCCCGTTGCGACCGCAATGCTGTTCTTGAAGGACCTTACCTTAGAGCAAAAAAAGGGAATAGAAGTTAGGAAGACTACTGACGTAGGGCGGCGGGTGAGCTCAACCTCGAACCAAACAAGCAACGGATTGAGCAACTAGCGCGAAAGCCGTTGCGCTAACGCGCATCCGTTTTCTTGCTCCTTAACGACCGAGGGATGAAATCTTTCGACGACTAGGGAGGCGTCACCCGAGGCCGATTCCTGTGGATCACTATAGAATCTTCTAGAAGCAAGCTAGGCTACCTTCTGGCTAGCTCTGCCATCTTAGAAAAATTCCTTCGCGCTTAGCTTAGTAAGCTAGCTTGGTAAGCTAAGCAAGCCCGGTTCTCCGGGCACTATGGTAGGACGTGGATCGATCATGACGAGAATGGACTTCTCCGTCATGTAATGGTTTAGAAGAGTCACGGTCCAGTTCCCCGCCGGGCTTTTTCCCTTCTCGACTAGACGAAGGAGATATTCATTCCATTCAGGCAGGTGAGGAAGGGCGGCGTCGGCTTGACCCTGTCTTCTCTCTTGGTCGGGTCGGAGGCTAAGTTTCTCATTCAGTGGTGAGGTGTTCATAGAAAGCAAGGCCTCGCCCAACGAGTGGCGGATTTGGTTTGGATGGGGTCTCGCTTGGACGCTGGGGAGATCTGGATAGAGTCTTTCTCGCTCAGTAAAGAAGAGTACGCGCGCTACGGCTTACGCAGTGGATCTTCGGGCAACCAACCCGGCACATCCAATTCCGATCAACAACTTGGAGGTATGGCTGAGTGGCTTAAGGCATTGGTTTGCTAAATCGACATACAAGAAGATTGTATCATGGGTTCGAATCCCATTTCCTCCGGCACGGAAGTTGAACGGGCGGGCGAAATTACGTGAGAGAAAGAACCTCAGATTGATGGAGTCCGCCGTCGGACAGAATAGCACTACTTAGTGACTAGGAGCGGAGCGCCCCTTTCTTGTTCTTGGTGGCGTCTATAGCGAAGAAGACCTTCCCGAACGAGGGCCGTCCAGTCCCTGGCCGGCTCTCGGTTCTTGAGCAAGCTCCTCCACTGCAGGTAGGATGCTCATAGATGAAGAAAAGAGACTTTAGGCAAGTGGTTCTGGTAGCTCAGCTGGTTAGAGCAAAGGACTGAAAATCCTTTTTTGCTTGTTTCAGTGGGAAGAGCAAGGGGCATTGCCCTTGAAATCCTTCAGTGGTTCGAATCCACATCTGAGCGTCTTTTTTTTCGGTATGCCGCTCCGCGAGCAAGGAGCGCCGCGAGGAGAGCGAGAGAACGAAGTGGGCTTTGGTGATGTCGGAATTTGCACCTATTTGTATCTATTTAGTGATCAGTCCGCTAGTTTCTTTGATTCCACTCGGTGTTCCTTTTCCATTTGCTTCCAATAGTTCGACCTATCCAGAAAAATTGTCGGCCTACGAATGTGGTTCCGATCCCTCCGGTGATGCCAGAAGTCGTTTCGATATACGATTTTATCCGGTTCCTATTTTATTTATTATCCCTGATCCGGAAGTCACCTTTTCTTTTCCTTGGGCAGTACCTCCTAACAAGATTGATCTGTTTGGATCTTGGTCCATGATGGCCTTTTTATTGATTTTGACGATTGGATTTCTCTATGAATGGAAAAGGGGTGCTTCGGATCGGGAGTAACCACTAGTGAAAGGGCTAAGGGGGGAAGGACATAGGAAAGAGAGATGCCTACAAAAAATCAATTGATTCGTCATGGTAGAGAAGAAAAACGGCGCACGGACCGTACTCGAGCTTCGGATCAATGTCCCCAGAAGCAAGGAGTATGCCTGCGTGTTTCGACGAGAACACCGAAAAAACCTAATTCAGCTCTACGTAAGATAGCAAAAGTACGGTTGAGCAATCGACATGATATATTTGCTCACATTCCAGGCGAAGGTCATAATTCGCAGGAACATTCTATAGTCTTAGTCAGAGGAGGTAGAGTGAAAGATTCGCCAGGTGTGAAATCCCATCGTATTCGAGGAGTCAAGGATTTGCTGGGAATTCCGGATCGTAGAAAGGGAAGATCTAAATATGGTGCAGAAAGACCAAAATCGAAATGAATGGAAGATGCCTCTGGAACTTTTTGGTTATTTTGGGGGGGCGATATGGAAGCAGCTAGCTCCCTTTCCCTTATTACGTTACCAGTTCCCACCGCTATTCCAAAACCGTACATGAAACCTTAGCTTCATACGGCTCCTCTATGATCAGAAAAAAGGAAAGGACTGTTTCGTTTCGGTATTATCCCCCTGGGCGTAGATAGAATTAGGTAAGATAAAATCGATTGGAAAGTCCTAAATTAGACCAAAGGAATTCCGTCTGCTAGAATAAGAAAAAGCGCTTCCGAATTGATCTCATCCTTTATAATATAATGAGAATTTTTCTTTGTTCTGTAATAACTTAATCTTGGAATGAAACACTCGTTATAGCAATTAATAAATGGAAAGAATTGGGCATTAGTTCATGAGGAATTCTGTATGAATATGGATAGAGGAAGGAAATAAAAAATCAAGATCTTTATTTTTTATTGCATTCCATATCTTTTGTCCTATTCTTCTTTCCCCGGGGAGGGGGTACTTAAAAAGAAAAAAGGAATAAAGGTTTAATTCGTTCTTGATAGCCATTTCCTTAACAAGTGAATGGGAACATACTCTGGATCGGAATCCGAAGAAAGTACTACTTGATCATTTCCACCAATTTTAAGTCCTTATTATGATTCCTTTTATGAGGAAAAATCTCTAATGCCTTAGATTCCCTCATTACTAATCCTTTATGTACTTTAGTGTTCCTAACCCCTCACTAACTTTTGATGGATTCCCCTTATGATTATAAGTTATAGTAATAACTTTTAATATTCTAGTAATGGAATTCCATATCGCGAATCCTTTATTCTGGCCCGCTTCAAGATATGATGACTAATCCAAAAATCTCAACCTTGGGGTAAAGAGTTTATACTGCTTATGTTTACTTCCACTTTTTTCTTGTACGTAGGAAATGAGATTATTTTTTTTTACTCAAAATTAATAAGCTGTTTTGTTTCACTCATATAGCTATCTAGTTTAACTTACCAACCCGAATACAGAATAAGAAAAGGAAGATAAATATTCAATGGATTTTAGAGGAAAAAGATCCTATTTTAACGAATCACACGTAGAGATATTGCTAGCACACAAAAAGTTCATGGTATTTATTAACTAATAGATTGAGCAGCAGCTCGTAGACCGCCTGAAAAAGAATATTTATTATTTGAGCTATATCCTGCCATAAGAAGACCAATAGGAGCAATACTTGAAATGGCAATCCATAAAAAAACACCAATACTAAGATCGGCTAAAACAAAACGATATCCCTTTGGGATAACTAAAAAACTTAATAAAATTGATATGACTGCTATAGAGGGTCCAATGCTAAATAAAGGAATATCTCCTCGGGATGGGAGGATATCCTCTTTAAAAAGTAGCTTAGTTCCATCTGCTATAGCTTGAAGCAGTCCCAGGGGGCCCGCATATTCAGGACCAATACGTTGTTGTATCGATGCGGATATTTCTCTTTCTAACCACACAATTACGAGTACTTCTATTGTGATTCCCAGTAGAAGGGTAAAAATGGGTAGAATCCATATCAGTCCATAGACTTCTTTTAATATAATAATTCCGATTTCGAAAAAGAATTGATAGTTTCTACCTCTACCCTATCTATTATCATTTCAACGATCAACTTCCCCCATAATGATATCTATACTACCTAATATCGTCATGATATCGGCCAATTTCATTTTTTGAATTAGCTGAGGAAGAATTTGCAAATTAATAAAACCGGGTGGACGAATTTTCCATCTCCAGGGGAAAAGACTATCATCTCCTACCAGATAAATTCCTAATTCACCTTTTGTCACTTCCCCTGTATTTGGTAGATCCAGGACATGCCAATTTCTTTCTCATCTTTCGCATCGCCAGACAGCGCACGGTTTTATCAAGATCGTAGTTAATTAAAGAAGAACGGAGATTGAGAAGAATATAAAATGAACTTAAGTACTCGTGGAAAACTCAAGAGAGGGACGAGTCGAAATTCGTTCTGGACTTGTGCACGTAAAAAGGCTTCCACGTTTGACCATAGAAGCCCTGGGTAGAGCACAAAAAGAACATAGAAAAAGAATAGGCCTGATTCGTCTGCTCGTGGGATTGCCGATACTGCTACCCGGCTACACTGAAAGAGGGAAGCGAATAGCCTGAAGATTCTTTCCTTTGTTGTCTCACTATCAGAGCTTGCGAGAGAGACCAAAAATACTCTCTTCGGCGACTTAGACTTACTCATTTTGGCGATGTCTGGCATCCGCGCTGGAAGGGTTGAATTGTCTGAATGTCGTTCACTCTGTGAGATAATGGATCTAACGTTAGGGCTTAGTTACTCCATCTCTCTAGCCGGAACTACTTGAACCCGAGTAATTAGCTTCCTTAAGCCATGTCCATATTTATGGAGCTAAATCGGATGGTAACTAGATTCATTCCGTGGCATGGGATTCTGTAAGAGCATCTCTAAATAATAGCTAGGCATCAGTTTGAGTTCGAGATTGAAAAGTCCTCTCAAGTTGACTATTTTTGGATAAATGGGTCCTGTCAAACTGTTGTGACTGGCATCAAAATACGAAAGGCTTGTTAGATTACCAATACTATGTTAGCATTATCAAGACTGCAATCTATCACAATTTTTAGATGCTCTATAATTATAGATATCAAGAAAACATGATTGTCTGTAAATTGAGGACTTGGTCCAGAAGTTAGAAAATAGGTGTGAAATTCCAGGCTAGGGTTAGCAAGGAATTGTTTGGGCTGATTGAGGATATAGAGCTGATGGAGCTACCTTTGCAAGGGCGCAAATTCACTTGGAACAATGCTGTGTCAGCTGCTAAGTTAGACAGATTCCTTTTTTACAATAGACTGGGATTAAATGTTGTATACCCATGCTGTGGCGACAGCCCCTTCCTAGATATGGTTCAGACCATGTTCCTTTGTTGCTGGAGTGTGAGACTGAACTGTTCAAAGGGTTTTTCAAGTTTGAAAGATCATGGTTTCAACAAGAAGACTTTATTCAGAGGATGGAGTTTTGGTGGCATGCACAGTTGTTAAAAGGAGAATTGGGGAAGCCTTTTGAGTACATTTACAACAGATGAGAAAGTGTTTTAGGGGTGGAGTGCAAATGTGAATAGAGAGATTAGGAGAACAAAGGAAGAATTGTTGACCAGTCTGGATAAGTTGGAGCTTTAGCAGGAAGAGAGGGAATTGGAGCAAGAGGAGTGGGAGTGCGTTGATTACTGATTTCACTGGGGTTCCCCTACCGTCCAGAGAGAGTTGTCGCCAGGTCCTCGAAAAAAGAATCTGCCATAAAAGAGGTGGAGATTGACCTCCACCCTTAAAAAACTATTATTTGTAGGAAAACTCAGGAACATCTATAGAAGCGAACCTTGGCGTGTATGTTTTCTTTGACCTTAGCGGCCTTCTTCATTGGAAAGAACATTTCTCCCTTTTTCCGCTGCGCATTTCTCCACCAGCATACTCCACCTGGATGATATAGATCATACTATTAGGTAGTCTCCGAATCAGTGATCTGTCTTTGATGACATCTATCTGGTACCACGCATGAAGCTTGCTTCGTTCTGGTTTTTTCTGGTGTGTGAAACATTATAGGATGGGGCGAGCCCCAGAAAGAAATCCTGGGCAGTGGTTTACTTTATTTTCTAAGAACTAAGACTGGCGAAGGGAAAGGATGGATTGGAAAAAGAAGTACTCACCAAAAACTAGGATGAACCGACAGCTTCGAAAAAAGAAGAAGATTAACTTCCCCTACTACTTACTACTCGACGATTCGACCATTCATGGTTGGTGTGGCTCCTATTCCTCGATATGCTGGACCTTCTTCTACACTACCACAAGTTCGTAGCTTGCAAACTCCCGATTTGCCCATTATTTAATTAAACGCTGCGCGCCTTTGCTTTGAAAAAAGGTGCTTTCACCACAGACATGCCAGTAACTGACGAATTGGATGCTCCAGCAGTAGTTCCAGTTCCGAAGGGAAACAAAAAGGGAAAGTCCCGCTTGTCAACCATGCCTGAGCCCAAAGGAAAAGCAGTACCAATCCGCTTCAAAGCTTCAGTCCTAGCTAGCCTATCTTCGACGTCAGAACCAATTTCTTCAAAAGCTTTCTTCAGCTCGCCCTTGTGCTTACGCCAGCCTTTGTTCACTTGTCTCGGGCTTACTTCTAGACTTGGATGGACTTCGATCTTCATCTTTAGTAATACCTAACGTTGCTAGGGTCTTCCATGCTTATAAAGTATTACTAAAAATATTATTTTTTCCTAGTGTTTCACTTTTTCTCAAAGAAGATTTCTACAACCCATTTTCCTTGATACTGGAATCGAGCTACTTCCATTTTTTTAGGTAAAGATCAGGCGGGAAAGCTTACACCACCCATATTCTTCTTTATGTGGCTGACCTATTTGTTCACTTTTCACAAATCATGTAGCAATTTCGAAAGAGAGATCAGGATCAGAGCAAAGAAGCTGCGAAATGAGGGGAGGAGACTCTGCCTCCATAGTATAAGTTGCTATCCACTTATGCTTGGTTTGTGCTTGACCACGAAATCTTGCCTCCCACCATCATGAAAGACAGATGATGATGTCGATTTCTTACTGTCGAGACAGCCTGTCCGAATCCAAATCATTCGACTTCCTCCTTTGCAGTGGCGAGGTCGTTGATTCCTATAAATCAAGATGTTTTGTTGCCTGCTTCTTTTTATGGGCCTTCTCTCTTGGATGGTATTATCCACTGGTATATTGTGAAAGTCTCTACAAAGACGAAAGGACCCCATGCCTTCTTTGAAAACGATATCCCTCTTCAACGCTTCCGCTAGCCCTAGACTCGGAATACTCTGCTTAAGAGATCCCCCTCTCCGGCCAGAGAGGATTTGAGTACAACATTGATTGCGGGTAGAAGAAGGGAAAGGCAGATGAGTGTGAGGGAGCCCTTTTCACCATTATTAATGAATTTTTTTCCATTAGACCTAGCTCTTGAAAAAGCAATGGAACATGCAAATGGGCAGCAACTCTTCTTTTACGCTAGGTATGCCGGTGATCTAGTGTTTAAGGTTTTGGATTTAGGACCTAGATGTCATCGAATGAATGCTCGGTATACTTGCTTTCGGAAGGAAGCTAATCTGAACACTGAATCCAGAAGAAAGAAGCTTTTCTATTTTTAGAGATGAATTCAAAGAGAGAAGGTTGTAGAAGGTAAGTAATCCGATGCGCGTTCAAATCCAACAAGAACGTCTAATGAAATGACGGAAGATGCATATTATTCTCTCGTAGCTGGGGCTAAGAACGATCCTCTTATCCAACTTTCTGTCTGTCCCAAAACCGAACCTTGGTACTGCTCTACTTCAGCATTCTACGACTGAATTCATTCTGGAAATGATGACTTGCCCACAGTAGAAGTTAGTGTCATTTTCCGCTTTTTAGGTGAAATTGGCTTTACTAGTCTCCTCTCTGTCTCTTTCCACTTCTGTCTTTCTAGTGCAAATCTCATAAGTAGAAAGAAAGCGGTAGTTTGAAGTGAGCCGCGCTCTCTCTTTCGGAATTCTGCACCTAGGTACCACTCTAGATTTCTTACTGGCTGACTCAAGTGCTAACTCATAGTGCATAGCATGTTCATAAGCCTTGTTCACACTATTAGGGTGTTGAGCAGTGACCATATACTTCACTTCCTCCTTTAAACCACTTAGAAAAGAGGAAAAGAAAAACTTCTCAGTAAGATTAGGGTTTTCCAAGATCAGTCCGGCCTTTACTTTTTCAAACTTGCTCATATACTCCCTTACAGATCCAACCTGATGTCATTTTCTTAATTCATCAACTGGGTTACAGATTTGGATGCACAGAAACCTATTCTTGACCTCACTAATTAAGGTGTCCCTATTAGGATGAGGGTTACTGACCACATAACTCCTGTACCACTCACTAGTTTACAACATTGAAATTGAAATAAGCGATTCTTTTTGCAATGTGTCTCTCAGCGTTTTTTTTCTCCTTTTTCATTATCATTTTCCCTCTCAAAAAAGATCGAAAGGATTCACTCCGGTGCTGCTTGCTGGTGGAGGTTGACTATCATATCAATAAGTCTTTCTCGAGTAACTGAGACTCAACGTGTAGGCGTAGGAAGCAGAAATAGGAGATGGGTCGTTCCAGCTCGGCAAGAGGATTCCGGAACATCCAAGTCCTAGCTATAACACAGACAGGAAAGTTTTTTTCTTTCATTGCAATGTCTGGCATCGTTTCGAATAGGCTCGCTACATAGTTGCAGGCTCGCTCGCTCCATTCTTACGCTCGCTGGCTGGTGAGGCAGAGTTGGTATGGCACTGGCTGGCTGCTAATGGTCACTCAGGATCTACTATGCGCGATACGCCGACGACATTTTGTTTGGGATTCCCCGGGCCAAAGAGATATACCTGTTCCATTCCAAGTGAAAGACCAGCAGCTGCGCATACTATTGAACGCGTGCGGCAGGTTTCAATTCCACTTTTCCTGGGCAAACTAGAAAACAAGTACCGATGTCAGGAGATGGAAGTCAGGTTGACGAGGCAGTGACGTAAGGCTCTTTGGTGAACCAGACTTTGTCTATCTTAGAGATCAAATTGGATGATAGATTTTTCTTTTTTTTTCTTGGGAATGGTCAAAGCCTTTCACGGTTGAGCAAAAGGTCTCGGGTTCGAAAACAGAGATCAAAGACTCTGTCCTCGCTTCGATATTGTTTTCATATTGAGGGATTAGTCTGCCATCAGTGGTAGACTGGGGAAGAAGGCCGAGTGGATGCTTTCCAGCAAAAGAAAACATGACGTAGTCATCATGCCTAACAGAGAGATTCGCCTTGGTTCTGTCTATCGCTCTATAGGGAAAATGACTCCGTTCTGTCTCCATTAGCTAATCAGGCTTGCATAGGAAGGGGAAGGAAGAGATTTTCTTGCTTCAATCTCACGTCCTTTATATATGCTAACCTACCCTATTCCCTGCATACTGATGACTCGCGTTGGCTAACAGCACGTCTTTCAGCAGCTCACTAAAGGATGGGCTATTCATCTCAGTCCTCATGCTTCCGTCTTCATATCCCGCCAGAAAAGAAGAAAGGCGAGTCTTTGCTTTGGCAAAAAGAGAAGGAGCTCTTCTTGCCCATATGGGAGTGGAAGCTTCAGTGTAAGCGGAAGCTAGACTAGAAGAGAGATTCATCCTAGGCTTTGCTTGGCCCTACTCTAGTTTTGGTGCAGCTAACTAAGGGTCGAATTTCGTGACTTGATGAAGAGGAAGCCGAGTATCTTTGGTCTTGAAGAGTCAGGCCAATCCAACCGCTTGCTCCTGCCCAACTCAGTCTCAGTCGTACCATAATGCGCCTGGACTCAACACTTTTCTTGCTCCAAGACCACCCTCTAGCCCTCATGTCAAATAGATGACAGAATTGTAAACAATCATAGAATGATTTAAGCTGAGGAACATAGAGGTCTCTCCCACCATTTTTGTCATATACCTCTTGAATAGTGTTGAAATCACACGCCACTAAGCAGGGGCCTAAACCAAGTGGTTTATCTTAGCGTGCTAGCCGCTGCTTCATTTCGTATAGCGATAACGCTTTCTCTTTCTTAGCGCTCCACCCCGCGGAGAACTCTGGTTGCGCTTTGGTTGGCTTTCTCTTTTTTTCGATTTTCTCTGACTTGACTCAGCTTGACCTACTTGACTCAGCGGTTAGAGTATCGCTTTCATACGGCGAGAGTCATTGGTTCAAATCCAATAGTAGGTAAAACCGGCCGAAACCCCCGCTTTTGCCAGCATGACAGCAAGCACAGACTGGCATCAAGGAGTCGAATGACCAAAGCATCGGTTGCTTCCACGAGGCTAAACAATCAATGACCAATAAAAGACCAACGAAACGACGAGTGAGAAGGATAAAGAGGAGTAGTAGGAGGAGCTTTCATTGAAGTAGAGGTTTGATCGAGTGATGACGAGAGATAGAATGAGACAAAGCCTAAAGGGGAGAGCACTTAGCCGAGCATTTAGTAGTCGTTCGGCTGGGGAAGATTTTCTGTTTAAATGTCTGTTTAAATCAATCTCTAGCGAAAGCTCAAAAAGATAGAAAAAGATGGAATGGATAAGTAGCGAAATTCTAAAATATATGGGTTTACTGCCCGCAGATTTAAGTTTCCATTATGTGATTAATTTCGTGAATGAAGATAATGATTGCATTGGATTAGGCTCCGGTGAATCAAGTGGCAGCAGTTCCCTGCCTACAACCTGGTGGGAGGTTTGGGAGCAGTTTTCACAGACAAAATGTCCAAAGGCTCCACCATTGGTTGATTCTGCATGCCCAAATCCAATGCAAATCCTATTGGACTCCATAAAATTCTTCCAGCGCCCGAAGATCTATTGTGATATATTTGCGGAAGGATTCGAAAATCGAGTCCGAATTATCATGAAATTTACGGAAGGTGCCGGATGTCAATTTTGGTGGGCGATGCGGCCTCTAAAGGATGACACTCGAGAAACGACTTTTCATGTGATTTCGAACTATCAACTTTTTTGTCAGCGTGGGTGTCTGGTAGATGCAGATTTCACGTTCTCACAATTTGATCATAGTGAGATCCTTTCAAGTCTCAATCAAATTATTATTAAGGATCCTCTATTAACAAAAGCACTGAACATAGAGTCATTGGTGACAGATCAACCATGGACTGACTCAATGTTGGACATTGCAAAATTTTCAATTTGTTTTGCTAATATTCTGATGACCGGGGCCGCCAAGCCTCAAGGACTTATAAATTTTTCCGAGGGGGGGAATCCTAAATTAAATGATAAATTTCTTTTATGAAAAAAATGTGAAAATGTAGTTACAGATGTGAAAAAAGTCAATATCTCTCTGTCTGTGTAGGTTCGGTTTGTTCTTATCGATCCATTTCATCGAGTGTGGGTGTCCTACGCAACTTCCGTTCATGTTTACGTTCTCAAAATCAGGCTTTCCTTGGAAAAACCAAGGACAACCCCTATCTCAGTCTCCTTTCTCTTTTCAGGAGCAGAGCTGAAAAAGATGGAGTTACCCTACGATGAGATTGAGTTCAACGGATATGAAGGATAGAAATATGCTATTTGCTGCTATTCCATCTATTTGTGCATCAAGTCCGAAGAAGATCTCAATCTATAATGAAGAAATGATAGTAGCTCGTTGTTTTATAGGCTTTCTCATATTCAGTCGGAAGAGTTTAGGTAAGACTTTCAAAGAAACTCTCGACGGGAGAATCGAGTCTATTCAGGAAGAATTGCAGCAATTCTTCAATCCTAACGAAGTCATTCCGGAGGAATCCAATGAACAACAACGATTACTTAGGATCAGCTTGCGAATTTGCAGCACCGTAGTAGAATCATTACCAACGGCACGCTGTGCGCCTAAGTGCGAAAAGACAGTGCAAGCTTTGTTATGCCGAAACCTAAATGTAAAGTCAGCAACACTTCTAAATGCCACTTCTTCCCGTCGCATCCGTCTTCAGGACGATATAGTCACAGGTTTTCACTTTTCAGTGAGTGAAAGATTTGTATCCGGGTCTACGTTCAAAGCTTCTACCGTAGAACAAATTAGAGAGGCCTTCGTACCCATAGACCTAATTCGAGAAGGCTTGATAGTCCTAAGAAAGGTGAGGGTGGGGGGTTCTATTTTGGAAGAATAAGGAAGAGGAATAGAATCTCATTCATGTGTTCATGCTAACAGAAGAGCGGATCCAATACACATAAGACTTTTTTATCAGGAAATTCCGAATGTAAATGATGAATTTGGGATGTCATGCCCCACAAGTTAGTTGCCCAAGCGCTCCCTAGGAGGGCAGTCTACCACAAGATAGAGTTTGAGCCTGGAGCCAAAGCCCCAACCCCTCCATTTTTTGTTGAGCTCAGGAAAGAATTTCAGGAAGTCATATCGGCCAGATAAGCCTCTGACGGCTCCATATTTCTTTTTCCCCAGTTTTCTTTCAGAAGAAGCGGGAGCCATTTTGCATTGAAACTCGGGCGCTCAACCAGGTAACCTAACCATCAAGAACAAGTATCCACTTTGATTGCAGACTTGTTCGACTGAGCGCTTCATACTTTTCTTGGATCTACGGGCGGGCTATTACCAGGTGCGTATCGCAGAAGGAGAGGAGCAAAAGACGACCTGTATGACAAGCAAGGTACGGTGCCTTTTATTTTAGGTTATGCCTTTTTTTTGGACTCACAAATGCCCCTGCCACCTTCTGCACCCTCAGAAATGAGCTATTCCACCCTAAACGACAGGTGGTATACTTTGATCGTGGGCTATAGCCATTCGTTAAACGACCACGTTAGCCACCTCCGGACCTTAACCTTAACTTTCAGGTATTAAGGAAGAAGAACCTCTATGTAAAGAAAGAAAAAGAGTCCTTTTGTTTGGAGGTACGGTAGGTTTCAAGTAGCTCTTCCAGTCGGATCACTTGTTGGAAAAACATAATGCTCACACATGTTCCACACGGGCAAGGAAGCATAATCTAATGAAAGCCGTCTGAGATTCTTTTCTTTCTATAGGATAGGAAAACCCTGAGGAGAAAGGATCCTTGCCTAGAAGAGAAGGGATCCAGAAAAAGCAGGATGTAAGGAAAGCGGTCCAGTTCATTTGGGCAGCTGTCTTGAACAGTGTTTCAGTTTCTACGGTCATCTCTAACAGAGGAATACCCTGTTCGACGATTGTGCAGCATGTGTGGGATAAGGGAGGAGACAACTGAACGGTTTAAGGGCGGATGGAGGGATCCTTTCGAATTCGCATTTCTTAATTATAGGACGCCAGTTCCTTTTGTTAAATCAAGATAAGCCAAGAAGAAGATGGAATCTTCATTTTGCAAAAAAGTACACTTAGAATCTTCTGAAGAAATTGGAAGATGTATGGCTGCAAACCTGTCGCTACTCCTCTAGTGACAAATGAGAAGCTGATGAAAAAAGATGGATCAAAGAAGGCTAATGCCTCCATCTACCGAAGCTTAATTGGAAGCCTCCTATATTTGAAAGCAAGAAGGCCAAACATAATGTTCGCTGCAAGCCTAATGGTTCATGCAGAGTCCGAGCCAGCAAGAAAACGTATGCGCTTTAGCAACAAAGCGCTCATCCCTAAAGTAGTATGCTATAATAAAATAAACTACTTAAAAGAGGGTTGCACTAAATGGAATGGTGAAATGTTTATGTTATGGCATAGGTTATTGAAAAAAATAAGGGGATTGATCTTCATGTTATTGAATCGGTTAAGGAAAATAATCAGGTTATGTTTTATAGCCCCATATCGTTGGATCTTTCGTAGAATCAGGAATCTATTATTATCAATACGTAGGATATTCAAATATAGGGTACCACTAACATATATATTGTTGGTTAATTTTATTAGTATACCTGTAGGTTTCTATACTTGGGGTATGTTAGTTATTTCAAGGGAAGATAAAATGAAAGCTGAACCTGCTGAATCAGCATACAATTCCCTCTATAAATATCCTGAATTGGATATATCTAATCACGTAGATAGTGTTGATAACATATATATCGATCAAGTTGAATATATAAATCATTTTATTTATGATTCTAATAATCCTATAGCTATTTGCGCAACCCTGTTAGCCCTCTATATATATGTAACTAGGTAGAAATGTTCCTTGAATGAAGGTAAGACCTAAGTCAATATCTTTGTATCTATTGTGTTCCACCTTAACCAAAGAAAAAAAATCCTCCCTTTAGTATGGGTTCAAAGTAGTACACCATTCTACTAAGACATCTATATTCAACTATGAATAGTTGTGGTATAGACAATGGTCGCAACATTAATGAATAAATCCTTACATACATGAAATAAAATCAACTATTTTCATCAAAGAATAGTTCTGTGTTATAGTAGATGTTATCAAGGAGAGAGACATGGCTTAAAAGCACAATCTTTGACATGTTCTCAGTTTAACATAACGCATGTTATTTAGAAGGTTCCCATAGTCAATCTAAAAGGTCCAATTACCTTTCCGAATGATCAGAAAAAGCATGTGTTAGCTATATATTAAAATCTTACTCTCCTTAGAGACCGAAGAAGTGTTATGAATGTTGACTCCTCTTTTTCTAGCAATGAATACCTTTGATTAGTGGTTCTAATCCCATTTCGAGTTTATTATATAGATACACTAGATTGTATGGATTGACTGAATTCCTCTTTCATAACAGGTCTTTCACTACGACTTTTGTTAGCATTTCAGCCGGCCTTATTCAGTTTTAGAAACAATTTATTCACCGGCAAACAAACATAGTCAAGAGTTCAACGTTGGAAGAATGGAATGGACTATCTATCCAGAATGTTATTTAATAGATTATTACGTCTATTTTTTAAGGAAGGGCATTGGCCTAGTTAGCATATGAAAGGACAGGCTGTTCTTCATCGGGGGAAACTACGCTAGATTGGCACTATTTCTAGTCGATATCCCATACCCATTTCTAATTTGGTATAATTAGACCTGCTCCTCGAAACATGGAAGTGATTGCACCAGGTTTTAATATGTAGGTTCGATAGGACCTGGAAGAGCTGATAGGTTTTTGTGAAAGATGGGCTTGTTTTCCAATAAGTTCTATTGCTTTGACACATTTAGTATATAAGTTAATAGAAAACTGAATAAAAGCAGATAAGATAGCGTATTAGGCCGACAAGTAGGAAGCATAGCAAGTAGCAGCAATATACAAGAAATAGGGAATGAGGGGGGGCGTGGAAGTCTTTAGTATTGCGGTCTCTATCGTCACCTTGACGGCTGTTTGCGCCTTTCTAACCGAAATGGAAGAGCAGGTCTCATGCCTGGGAGATTTGTCCAATAGGGACATAACTAGTTGCGACAACAAGCAGCAAAACAAAGACCATCCTCGAAGGCCAGCGTAACTGCAATGGCTCTTTCTTACAGTATGAAGTGTACACTTGCAGCACTTCCAGGGCAAAACATCTTGGTATTGGAGCATCAGTGTCATCAGTTCACCCAAGATCAGCAGGACAAATAACTACTAGGTTTGTGCCAGAAAAGCGTCTTGCGTGACGGGGAAAGAGTGGAAAAAGAAAGAGATTCATCAGCTATGGAATCTGACAGGTATCGGTATTGAACAGAGGGGGCTGTTCACAAAGCATCCCATGGTGCGCTCCGAGGGGAAAAAGTCTCGGGCGGTATGGAGGGTCCCGGCTTGCCTACTGCTTTGTTACCAGAGCTGGATCGATTTCATCTTTTCCCAGTGCCCATGCTCCTACTACTACTTATGCAGCTATTCAACCTCCCATAGATGGTAATGGTGCTTCCCCCGCAGCTGTTCCTACTCCTTTGGCTGGTGCCAAATCAGGTGACTTTTAAGTTGAAGCTTGCCCGCAGAACGATGTAACCATGCTGGCAGTACTATGATTGCCTTAGAGCGCAGATGTCTCTGTCCCTAGGAACGTGATGCTTAGGTGCGAGGTGAAACACAAGCAGGAGATCGAGAAGAAATCATACGGATTGCAACCTACAGATGAAGAATCTGCTTCATTGTTCCCACCATCTATATCAGATGTTTAATAAGAATAGGAATCGAATAAGCTGCTGATTGACTGAGGAAGCATTTGAAAAGAAAGGAAGGGTGATGCTTGTTAAACAAAGCTGCGTGTGGGGCCGCCACGTATAGCTGTAGTTTCTGCTGTAGCATCGGTTATTTCCGTTATTGCTGTAGTAGCATCGGTTATTGCTCAGGTTACGAATGACCCAATCTATCTATGGCAACCACCCCTACTTTTAGTAGATGGAGATGCGCACCTAGAAAAGACGGATGAAAGAGAACCTGCCCTTCTGACTTCTTCTCTTGTCTGTCCTTTACGCAAAGCGATCTATGGTCTCAACAAGCCCCGATAGCGTCGGTTTTTGAAGTTCAGCACAGTGGTTATCCAGGCAGGGTTTGCTCGGAGTGATCATGATTCGGCCATGTTCGTATCAGTTTATCCTCGAGGACGTGCTATTCTGTTGTTGTATGTTGATGATATCAAACTGACTGGTGATTACTCCGTTACCATATCGCTGATCAAGTGTCGCCTTCATCAATTATTTGCTATGAAGGCGCTGACGCGCCCTAAGCCTTTTCTTGGCTTGGAGGTCGCACATTCTCCTCGTGGATATTTGGTATCTCAGATCAAATAACGTCATGACTTGATCACTCGAGCTCAACTCAATGATGAGAAGACTGTTGACACTCCCTTGGAGCTTTACGTTAAACTCCGTCCGACTGATGGCTCACCATTATCTGATCCGACGCAGTACAGACAGTAGGTCGGCAGTTTGGTTTATCTGACGATCTCTTGCCCAGATGGCTTTTCCTAAGAAAGTCAGCCTTTCATGGCTGCCCCCCGGTCAGTTCACTTTGCAGCAGTTCATCGGATTCTTAGATATATTCGAGGTACCTTTTCTCGAGCCGTCCTTTTTTCCGTCATCGTCTTCTTTAGAGTTGCGTGCAACTACTGATGCCGATTGGGCCTTCAGATAGGTGCTCAACTACAGGCTTCTCTATTTTTTGGGGAGACTCTCCACTATCTTGGATGAGATAAAAGCAATAGACAGTTGCTCCTTCCACTGCCGAAGCGGAGTACCGTGCCATGGCACACTACTAGATAGATTGTATGGCTCCGTTGGTGACTTTCTGATCGCGGGTTTCATTTGAAAAACCCCAACGCCATTCATCTTGCGTCAAATCCGGTCTTTCATGCAAGAGTTTCATTTTTGGCCGCTACTACGTTCGTCGAAAACTTCTTGATGGCACCATCATCTCATTACCTTATTTTTTCCCTTCGACTTCGGCTATGACCAATGCCCCACCTAGCTGAATAGGCGTAACAAAGCTACCTGAAAAAGGCAAGGTGTACCTTAAATTTAAATCGACAAATTGCGTTTTGCCAGATGGATTCTTTAGAAAGATTCCCGGATAAAGTTCAGTATAATATTTAGTTAGAATCTAAATAAAGGCGCATACGTGGGCGGGCAGGGGGCCCCACTACTTCTTCATTCGGGGGGGGGCTAGCCTCATGACTTCCCACTGGGCGAGGGGTGCACCTAACCCACCTACTCACTCATCAATTACGGTGTTCAGCTGACTTGCACAGAAAGACCCCTATTGTTTAGTAATTTGGCGCCCTATCTTTTGATTGACTGTTGTCAACTAATCTTTTCAATGTTCGATTCTACTCTATGTTAGAACATTTCAGTGAATGCTATTTCGATCTAAGTGGTCCTATTCTCTGTCCCGTGCTAGGAAGCATTACTCCTCTTTTCATTCCAAATTCTTCAATAAGACCGATACGATTGATTGGTCTGTGCGTTTCTCTTATTACTTTTTTGTATCCCCCTGTTCCTCGGATACAATTCGATCCTTCTACGGCCAAATCTCAATTTGTGGAAAGCCTTCGATGGCTTCCTTATGAAAACATCCATTTGTATATGGGTATAGACGGTCTTTCATTATTCTTCGTGATATTGACCACATTTCTGATCCCTATTTGCATTTCAGTGGGTTGGTCTGGTATGAGAAGTTTTGGGAAAGAGTATATTACAGCATTTCTAATTCGTGAATTTCTAATGATCGCCGTGTCCTGCATGCTGGATCCTCTACTATTCTATGTTCTTTCCGAAAGCGTGCCAATCCCTATGTTGTGCGGAGCTGAGCATCTTCTATTCGCTGGGATCAAGCTTTTCCTCTGCAGGGGCCTTGTGCAGTAAACCCCCTACGGGCGGTCCCCCGTCGTCGTAAAGTAGTAAAGGTCCCCGCGAAGCTTTCGGGAAGAGGGGTAGTCTTGTGCGTAAGCATAGCATTTCTGGTCGAACCACCGAACCACACATCTTTTTTTGGTGGGAGGGTACTCCGAGTAGTGGGTACCTCGTAGGACCTCGACCCGCCTACTCAGGTCTTGTATGGATATGCAGGAAGGGGTGCTCCTAGGTGTGTGTAGGGGGTGTGTTTGTTCGCGAGAATGGATTCCTCGTCAAGTCAGGGGGGGTGTGGACACACTTGCGCGAATTCGGGTAACGGCTACAAGGGATAAAAATAAAGGAAACTGTACCCGACCAGGGATGGACGTAAACTCGTAAGCTACCGAGGGTAGGGATAATCGTCCAGGTCTTATTGTTTAAAAAAAAGCCGCCCCGCCACAGCAGGCAGGTTAGTTCCTCTGTCGTTGCCGGAGAGTTCTTGGCGAAGAGACCTTAGGATAAGTTGCTAAAACAAACGGAGGGGAGGATCGACCCGTTCAGTAGAATTCCGAAGAAAGACTGTTGGCAGCAGGTGGAGACATTTCTTTGGCCCCCTTCCAAATAAATGCGGGCAGGGTAGAGCTCGGCAGAGGGTTCGAGAATAGGGTAGGGTCCTGTCCTAATAAAGAAAATCAAGATAAATAAAGGGGCGGGTCCCTTTATGCATGCATCTTCGTACAAGTGGAGGCCGGAAAGATCAAACCAATAGAACCGCTCACATCACAGTAGTCGTAGTTGCGTAAAGGCCGTCAGTCGGGGGGCGACCATAACATAAGGCAATGACTTTCACGGATCTCTCTCTATCTATAGATATAACGAACGGGCGGGTTCGAAAGGTAGGGTTTTTTACGGTCGGGTCTCCTACCACTAGTCCGGCTAGCCTTCTTCGGGCAGGAAGCAGGCCGGGCCCGACGGGCGGGCATCTCCCGCAACGCAAGCAGCATTGTTCGCCACCACCCGAGAAGCAAAAGATTCGAGAGTCAAGGCGGAAAAGACAAGCATAGTGGTCTAATGACAAGGGCCGACGACGGAAGCTCGGGACGGAGCCGTATGATGCGGAAGTCTCACGTACGGTTCCCTGAGAAGGGAGTGGCTACCCACTGGAGCTTCGACCAACCACCACCGGTCAATTCCGCTTTGGGGCCACCCCTGACTCTACCATCATTATAGGGGTATGGGGTTCGAGACAAAGAAAGATCAAGGCAGCATATCAGTTTTTCCTATATACTTTACTTGGATCCGTTTTTATGCTATTAGCTATTCTGTTGATTCTTCTCCAAACAGGAACCACCGATTTACAAATTTTATTAACCACAGAATTTAGTGAGCGGCGCCAAATCCTTCTATGGATTGCCTTTTTCGCCTCTTTTGCCGTCAAAGTGCCTATGGTACCAGTTCATATTTGGTTACCCGAAGCCCATGTAGAGGCACCTACGGCTGGATCCGTCATCTTGGCAGGAATTCTTTTAAAATTGGGAACCTACGGGTTTTTAAGATTTTCAATACCCATGTTTCCCGAAGCGACACTTTGTTTCACTCCTTTCATTTATACTCTAAGCGCGATTGCTATAATATATACTTCCTTGACCACTTTAAGACAGATCGATCTTAAGAAGATCATTGCCTACTCCTCAGTAGCCCATATGAATTTGGTGACTATTGGTATGTTTAGTCGGGCGGCGGCCGTTAGGTCACCTATTTTGAGTTATGGACACACAAGCAAGGCTAAAACATGTGTGCCGGGCGTGCGACCCATCAACCTACTAGCAATAGGGGAGAAAACTTAGCATGTCGCAACAAAAGCGTCGATTCGAGGCGTCAGCAAAACACCGCCGTCTGTTCCTAAAACACAAAACCCCTTAGCGCCCCGGGACGGGAGTGGGGGACGGCCCTACGCAGACAGCAGCAGCACCGGCTCTACGAAGTCCGAATCGAATCTTTCGGTTGGCTTTCCCGTGAATAAGAATAGTTGGGCGCGGCGAAGCGAGCGCTTCTAGCTGTTTCGCTTGCTTCTTTCTTATTGTGGCGGCTATTATGGCGTGGCTGAAATGAACGAAAAGCGAGATGAACCTTTCAAATCGATTGATAGATGGCCTGATCTGTTCTGATAGATCGAAAGGGAATCTATCAATAATAAGGGTTGACCTCTTTCTATCTATTGATGATACAAGATATCTATCTATTCTGGATCCATCAGAAAGAAATCGATATGTATCTGATGGAGTCTACATCGTATGTAGAGCGCCCAAGCGCTTTTTTGGCCTGCTCAGTTCTATTATCCATCGGTCCAATGCACTGGCTCATCTCATGGAGGGAAAAAGCAAATGTAGTTAGTTGTCTTGTTGTTGTTCGCCGCCTCGACACATTCCCCGGCATCGTCCCACACAGAAAGAAAGAGCGTGGAGCCCCGGCCCGACCTGTAAGTCCGCTAACGTAAAGCGAGGAGTTGAGCCTGAACTGGCGAACCGAAGTCACTTTCGTAACCATACTTCCTACAGCTAACACGTGTCCAGTCCAGCGGGAACGCGCAGCGCAAACGAACGTGAGCTGCTATACCGAATCCCCCGCTGGCCATCGGGGACCTAGTGGTAAGGCCATGATCCGCAGGGGAAGGGATCACTCATTCTTCTATTGGGGACAGGTGCACGAACGACAACTCCAAACGTCAGACATCCGCCGCCTATACCTACCGTTTAGGTGGCACCAGCGAGATCCAGCTAAGGTAAGGAACTTCGTGTCGCGGCTGCTCCACTCCGCTGCGGTCTTTTGAACTGAACTTCGTTGCCTTCCCGCGCGCGAAACGAATGGGCGCTGTGTCGTGGGTCAGTTTTGGGGCGGGGGGCAGAGAGAGACCAGAAGAATGATTCATTTGGATCGACGAGCCATTTCGCGAATCAATAGAATGTCTCTCTATCCATATCTATTCTATCTTTATATGACGGGCCATAAAAAAAAGAAGTATTTTTTTTTATGGCATGTGAGATGATCGCGCCTAGTAGCCACATATCAGCTGCGCTCAATATGCGGGATTTCCGTTGGATCAGATCTTTCGCTTTGACGAATTTGGACCTAGCGAAAAGGACTCTAAGCCTTCGCGCAAACAAGCAAAGTAGAAGCAAGACGGGGAAGCGGAGCTGTCGTAGAAGCAGTAGCTTCCCCCGACTACAATACAACAGTAGCGACCATGAATAAAAAAGCCCCTAGTTTAACGAGTTCGCAGCTTTTCCCGGGCCGGAGAAGGGCAACTACTTATTGATTGATCGCCTTTCTTTGATATGTGTTCAATTTAGTACAATACAAACTACAACTAGATCAAAGCGGAAGGGCCACTCACTATAGAAGCTATAACTAGCCTAGCCCTAGCCAATAGTATAGAGTTTAGTAGTCGGCCAAACCCCCATGCTCACGACATGTTCTTGATATTGATTGAGTTGGAGGGAGTCTGAGACTACCACGGAATCCTTCCATAGTCACCCCGGTGACCTTCGTCACCAAAGCGTCACGACAGTTTCCAAGACCCCTCATATAATCTCCAGTGGGGATCAGTCGGAGCACGTAGGAATGCCGACCACTACATAAGCCGCTGGCGGAGAAAGCTCGAAGAGCTTCCCTTCATTCGCTTCGCGGGAGTCGCACACAGCACATAGCTGGAAGTCAGAGGGCCCGTACTACCTGCCTAACCCTTCGCTCCGAGGGACCGTAGAACGGAAAGCGCCTTCTAAACAACTCGGCAGAAGGGAAGGGGCCTATGTATTTGCATGACCCCTGCGGATTTGACCCTACCTACACCCGGAGCCAATCCCCTAGCGGTCCTGCCACCACGCCGCAGAACAGGAGCTCGTGTGGAACCTTGGATTTCTGGCGTAACAGCGGTGGAAGGTATAAAAATATTACGGCCGCATAACATAGGGGCCTACGCTAAGGTCGGCCAAAATATGGACACCCGAAGGGCCCGGCGCGCACAATCCTATCCTATCTGAGCCCGTCATTGCATGCACTTCGGACAGCCGTCCGTAGCATCATAAAGAGCACCTCCCTTTCGAGGTACCCAAATGGAACGGTCTTTATTTGTGTTGTTGGTTGGTCTTTCTCAACGTGGTCTATAGCACGAAAAACCATTCTTTACAAGATAGGGCCGTTCACATGAAAGAAAAGCAAAAATCCATTCTTCATGGTCGGGCGCATTTCTCCAAATCCTCCAGGATCACAAGTGGAACGCTAAGCAAGGGTGGGGAGGCTGCGAGCTCCGCGTCGAACAGAAAGAAGCAAGCAGGGGGTGTTGCCGTAGCGCGCCCCGGAGAGCAAGCGTAGGCAACCAAACTAAATAAGGCTACAAAAGTAGCTAGCTAGCGTTTTTAAGCTGGCTGCCTTTTCTAGCGCGCGTACTCTTCTGTGGAGTCGCACGGAACGAGCCTTGTCTTCCCTCCAACGACTAGCTCCCTTTTCTTGTTCCGGTCACCCTTCTCTTGCCGTGGAAGGACTTTTGCCTGTGGTGTGGTCCAACCCGTGGGCGGAGTCGCCCTCATCCCCTCATTGCTCAGTGCTCCCTGCAGCTTCGCTGGGCTTTACCCGCGTGGACGCGGGCTTCTATAAGAGAATGAAAAGCTCTCTCTTTACAATAAAACGCGAACTGCGCGGAGCCCACCCTTTTTCGTTTTCTGCCGCCACTGGGTGGCCGCTGGGGAAACACAGCCCGGCCGCCTCTCGGGAAAGGGGGGTGGGGGATGGGCCTACCTATCCCGAGGGAGCAGTTGAGAGGTTCCATATGCCGAGCCGAAGGGCAGAACTTCAGTGCGTGATCGTAGTATGTCACCTCGTCTCGTCCTCACAGCATCGAAGAGTACCTATGCACTATGTTCCGGTTCACTGATAAGGAAGATAGAGTTGGGGTGGGGGTCTACGATGTGATACTATAGTATGCCCCGGGGAGAAAGATGCGCAACTCAAAACGAAAGCAGGAAGCGTGTTGTCAAAAATATCGGAGGTTACCAGATCTCTGAGACTACCATCGATCCGACAGAGCGGAACAACCAGAAAAAGAAGTGGAGTTAGAAAGCCGTATGATAGGTGGTAACTATCTTGTACGGTTCGGGGGGTAAGCGGCGTACTCCGGGGGAATATTAGGCTCTATCGAACATACAGGGAATTGGAGGTAGCATTTTACTTATGTTAAGTCATGGACTGGTTTCTTCAGCCCTTTTTCTATGTGTTGGTGTTCTATATGACCGACATAAGACTCGACTTGTTAGATATTATGGAGGTTTAGTGAGCACCATGCCGAATTTCTCTACCATTTTCTTCTTTTTCACTTTAGCCAATATGAGTTTACCCGGCACTAGCAGCTTTATCGGGGAATTTCTAATCTTAGTAGGAGCTTTCCAAAGAAATAGCTTAGTAGCCACATTAGCAGCGCTTGGGATGATTTTAGGCGCGGCGTATTCCCTTTGGCTATATAATCGTGTGGTTTCTGGAAATTTAAAACCCGATTTCCTCTATAAATTCTCCGATCTAAATGGCAGAGAAGTTTCCATATTTCTACCTTTTCTTGTTGGAGGGGCGACCGTCCGTTGAACTACCAAAAAAGGGTAAACCAATGTGATCATAACATTGTAGGTGCTTGCGATGGGACGGATGCGACTTCCCTCATAAGTAATGGGTGGCATAGCCCGTAGCAGAAGTCCCCTTTTTTTTATCCATTTCTTTATTACCCCAGAGGGGCCCGCCCTGGTGGGACCGAGAGAAAGAAAGGACGGGGGGGGGCGACCATGCATGGCACTTCTCGACCGTGTCTCCGAGGGACAGTTGAACGAGCGACTCATGAATGCTGCCGGGTCGGACGAGCCAATAACTCGAACGTGTTCGGTCAGTTTTTTGAGCAAGAATCACAGCGTTACCTTACCTTCACCATGATACGGACTCCAAGTTCTTATGGCAGAGCACGAGGAGTTTCCTTCAATATGATGATGAGAATGGAAACCAGAAGCACGACTGGGTCTTCGTAGTCCGAGATCATACTTATATATCAGTCACAGTAACGTAAGCATGAGACTTTTTGGTAGTACCGGTGAACCAGATGGCCGCGGCGAGGGAATCTGGGACGGAGGACTCATAATATCTCTATAGATCTGGCAAAAGCGAAAGACCCCTAACGTCAGGGGCTGACCACTGAGCTCACTCAGGCCTCGCTGGGCGGGCCAGAGTGGGTGCGAGCTGGAATTGCCATAGCTTATGGTTAGAGCAATAGGAAAGGGCCCAGCGGAGAGAACAGTCAGGATAACGAGCGCGGAGCCCGCTTGGCAGGCGGCAGGAGCTGTGGGCAAGTGCTTGCTTGGTAGGCCAACAGCCCTGTGAACCGGGCGGGGCACTCGACGAAAGGGGGGCACACTGAGCAAGTACGAAAAATTGGCCCCGCGGAGCTTTCAAAAAGAAAAGCAAGGACCACTACGGGAGGTCGAACCACGGACCGGAGGTAGTAGAACGTGATCCGCACCGGTCAATATTGGATCAAACAATAGGGGACCGTAGCACTGACCTTTATTTTTCAAGACAATAGGTATTGTTCCCTACCGAGACAAGGGACACTCTCAACGGATCCTCCACGCGCTGGGCATACCATAGTTCTTCCGTGCGTCTTTATCGTGGCGGAAACAGAACAAAAGGGAAAGACCCGGCCGACTCGCCCAGGGCTCGAGGGCGAGCCATACGAGAGTGAGTCGAATTCTGTTTACGTTCTCGGTTTGGTTCGGGCCCCTCTCGATCTTTTGCGTATAAGGGAAGGGGAAGGAGTCTAAATCTATGGACATTAATGAACCACCATTGATGGACGTTGCACATGACACGATCAATTCGACTCGACGGTCCGGTGCTAATAGAAGTCGCTTACTCTCCGTCTAGCGAAGGTGCCAGGGCAGGGCTTTTTTGTAGTAATAGTGGGCGGGTCTCATGAGATTTCATCTATGCCGGCCGTCGGAATCAAATGAGGGTCGAAGGACCATTCGATTCATTAAGGGGGACGGCCCATTTGTAAGGCGGGGGGGCCTGAATGAAGAGCGGACCAGACTCTTCTTTGTTTCAGCTGCTCCCACGCACGCAGACCGGAAGATCTCAGTTGTCCTGGACTAGACAAGTACGTAGAGATCTTCGTGGAACCGGGGAGGGAGTCTCAATCGATCTTTTCTAGGATTCCAACTCACGCCACGCACGAAGATTTCTCTATTGATAGAGTTAAGGGCTCGGCTCCCCCGACTCTAAAAGGTTAGGTTACTACCAGCTTGCCTCTACGGAAGAGGTGTACTTTGTACTGTCTGGAGGTCATATAGATCGGAACCCGGAGCGAGTTGAACGAAAGCCTTACCCACTGCTACAACTACTGGCGCTTCAAAGGGCTTAGATTCTAAGGTAGGGGTGTCAGCCGTGAAAGCCTTTGGTACTTTAGTAAGGCGAGCAGCCCTTAAACAAAATCAAAGGCGCGACCATCCCCCCTTCCCCTATTTTTGCATTTCATTCTCTATTTGGCCCGCCTCATGAAAAATGATAGGCCTATTGATTCGAAGTAAGTACGAAAGGGTCGGTCAATAGCATAGCTCTTTTTTTTTCTCCTTTCGAAGGAAAGGCCTTCGCATTCTTAATCTGGTAGGGCCGGACGGCTTTGTTTGCCCTAGCTTGGCGAATCGCGCCCCTGACCGTTCTCGCGAAGTCTTTGCAACGGCTGGGAAACCTGTCTACGAAGCTAAGCATATTGCCACGCCGACCATCAAATACGAGATTGGGCCCCTTCTCAAAGATGGAATGGCCCAGCCCAATAAAGGAAGGTTAACGTACGCGATGCCTTCCATTTGTACGAATCGCGAACATACCACGCACGACCGGACGTAGAGCCAAAATTCACTGGCAGACCGAGTCGGGCGCAGGTGCCAGATCCTCAAAGTAAAGTATCGATCAGCCTAGTGTACCAACCACGTGGTACGATGGGCACTCAAAGACCTGGCGAATGAGGGCCCACCCCACCCAAGAGCGCTTATGTCATATGGGAACTCTTGGCTGGAAACAATCCTTATGGTTTTGATATCCGGTTAGAATAATAAGAAAGAATCAAAGTCCAGGTTGGTTGGTGAGCCTAGTGATAGGAGACTATCTAGCTTGGTTCGGAGAGCACTTGTTGGGTTTAAGATTAGTTTTTTGCTAAATGTTACGGCCTAAATGCTGAACTATTGACCCTACTTGTTCGGATGGGTGTTCACCCCAAAGTGTTCCCGGACTGCATGCATACATCCGTAAGTAACTTAGTGCAACATGGCAAATTTCATTGAGAGGAATCAGCAAAGAAAAGAAATCTTCTCCGGGTGACTGGATCGCCCCGGAACCACAAGAATCCTTAGAATGGGATTCTTGTGGTTCCTGGTTCTCCTGTAGCTGGATTCCCCGGAACCACAAGAATTCTTAGAATGGGATTCCAACTCAGCGCCTTTTGTTTTGAGATTTTGAGAAGAGTTGCTCTTTGGAGAGCACAGTACGAT
>Ga0137374_10000596_pt1 | contig 37201 bp, 33 predicted proteins | sample SagtaG_20_FD_104811 | JGI IMG/M metagenome (GOLD analysis project Ga0137374, IMG submission 104811) | Vadose zone soil microbial communities from Sagehorn Ranch, Mendocino, California, USA - Sage1_R_100_16 metaG | ecosystem: Environmental > Terrestrial > Soil > Vadose zone | place: USA... | reverse complement strand
GGAACCGCGGGGACGCGCAGGTTGCCGGTCGAGGGTGCGGGCGCGGCCGGCGGCGACGAGACGCGGCCGCCGGAGCCGGCGTGAACGCGGCTGCTGTCGGTGCCGCCGGAGCCGGCGTGAACCCGGCTGCTGTCGGTGCCGCCGGAGCCGGCGTGAACCCGGCCGCTGTCGCTGGTTCCGTCCGAGAGGCCGGGCAGCGCGACGCGCGCCGAGTCGCGCAACGCTTCGGTCTCGGGCGGCTCCTGGATGCGCGTCACCTCGAGCGGATCGGTGACCCTACTCTTCACCGGCTGCGATCGCTCGCCGATGCGCGAACGGACGTGGCGCGGGCTCCACATCGGCGTCTCGTCGCGCGGCTGTTGGATGCCGATCAGCGTGGGCGCGCGGATCGTCGCGACTTGCTGGCGCGGCGCCGGCATCGGGCGAACCGTCACCGGCGGCGCGGGGGCGGCTGGGCGCGCGGGCGGCGTGGCCACCGGACGTGCGGCGGCGGGCGCGTGCACGGCGGGACGGCCACCCATCGGCGGGGCCGAACCCGGCCTCGCCGTCATCGGGGCCGCCGTGCTTGGCCGGGGCGCGCTCACGTCGGTGCGTTCCGAGACCCCGGCCATGACCGCGAGCGGGACTGGCGGCCGCTGCATGTCGATCAGGCGCTGGTGAATCTCCGCGCTCTGGTCGTCCATCTCGCTGATCGCGACTTTCAACATCGTACGGCGCACGGCGTTCGCGTTGGGGTTGGGCGGCGCCGGCTTGGAGTCGACCACGCGGCAGTGGCCGCGAATCGCGACAGAGCGGTCGCGCAACAGGATGGCGAACCGCGCCTCGGTCCCGATCGGCAAGTCCCCCGATGCCGGCAGCACCAGCGCGCCCTCGGAAGCAAACCCCGAGAACTTCTCGACGAACTCGTCGATGGTCGTGCAGCGCGTGGCGACGTGGATCAGCGGGCCGCGCGCGGCCGCGACCCCGGTCGTGGCATCTTCCGACTCCCCCGGCTCGGATTGCTGATGTGAATGCGGGCGCGCCACAAACCGGTCATCGGCAAGTTTTCCGAGGGGCTGTAGGCGGTCGCAGGTGGGTTACGCACCCCGTCGGAAGCGGAGGCTGAGCAGCCCGGCGAAGCCCTGCGCGGTCAGGCGATTCGATAGCTGCCGGAGCCGGGGCGGACGCTGCAGCCCTTGGGCTGCCAGCCGCCGCCGGGCTGGCGTTCGCGGTGCTCGGGGCGGTATTCGCTGCGGGCGTCGGGTCGGAGCAGCTCGCAGGCGTCGATCCAATGTACGGTCTTCGCCGAAGCAAGCAGAGGCGGCAGCTCGCCGGCGAAGTCGGGGTTCTGTGGGCAACGAAAGTGCCACAGCGCATCGTGCCCGGGCGGGCTCGCGAAGCAGAGAATCTCCTTCACGCCGCCGTTGCAGTTGGTCGCGACGACCAGGACGGGGCCGGGCAGCTTATCCTTGCCGTCGACGTGGCCGTCGACGTGGCCCTCGACGTGGCCCTCGACGCGGACGACGAGGTCGTGGTGGAACTCGCCCCGCTGCCAGTGATCGAGGAGATCGTAGCCGCCGAAGTCCGCTCGTAGCGCGTCAAGCAGCGAGCCCAGTCCCAAGTTACGCGCCAAAACGTCGAGCATGCGCGCAACGCTGACACGAGAACGCGCGCGCGGCCAGTAAGCTCCGCGTGACGTCACGAAACGCTGCTCATCGCGCTCGATTGAACGCGCAGCGGACGAGCGCAACCACCAGCAACGCGGCGCCGATCGGGACGATCACAACGCCGAGCGAGGGGTCGCCTTCGCTGTTGAGGACGCCGCCCGCGAAAAAGCCGATCGGCATGAGCACCGCGCCCCAGCGGACGAGCTTGGCGATCGACGCGCGCGCGGGATCGACGAGCTGCTTGTCGGCGACCACGCTGAACACGAGGCACAGGATGCCCAGCAGGGTTCCGTGTGCATGCGCGAGGCGCCACATCTCGCGGCGCATCTCGCTCGATACATACGCCTGCACCTTGAATCCGTGCAGCGCCTCCAGCGTGACCCCGAGCGGGAGCGAGACCGCCAGCAGGATCCAGCCGGTGCGGAGCGTCTTGTCGATCGCGCTGTTGGTGCTGGTCATGGTCATTCACCGATCGAGCTGGCGCGGTCGCGTGAGCGGGGTGGCGTGATGGGATGCGGAGGCGCCGGCCATGGCGTGCGCAGCAAGCTCACGACGACTCCAGCCAGAAGTCGCCGTTCATTACCCCGCGGCCGCGCCCCATCCGCCAGGTTCCGGCGACGCGGGTGGTCTTGGCGTGCAGCAAGAGGTCGAAGAACGTTCGCCCCTTGATGTTGGCCATTCGTGTCTGCCACGTCCCCGAGAACACGGCGCCGGCCGCGGTTCGCGCGGTCCAGGCGCCCTGCCACTTGCGCCCGTCGCGCCGGGCTCCCCAGGTTCCCTCGAGGACGATCGCATCTCCCTCCCCGAGCAAGGTCCACGACCCTTGCGCGTCGGTGGCCGGGTTCGACGAAAATCGTCCCGACCATCGACCGCGAAAAACCGCCGCGCCAGCCTTCGCGATCCAGCCGCCGCGCAGCGCGCCGGCCGGCTCCTTCGCGATGAAGCCGCCGCGCAGCGCGCTCGCCGGCTCCTCGGCTCGCGCCGCGAGCGGCGCGAGCAGCACCGCGGCCAGCGCCAGCGCGCTCACGGCGGGCCATACAGCTGCGCGGGCCACACGCGATCGAACTTCACCTTGGCGGTGTCGGCTAGCGCTTCTTCTTGTCGGCCGTGATCGAGATCGGCGACTCGATGGGAACGACGATGATGCCGCGCGGGTCGTTGCTGCGCCAGGAGGCCGGCGGCATCGTCGTCGTCGCCGCCGGGACCACCTCGGCCTGCGGGTTGCTGCGGTTGTCGACCGCGGCCTGCCAAGTCCCGAGCGATGGGGCGTGCTTGTGCTCGCTGCTGGGGGTCGGGGCCGGAGCCGGCGAGTTGAGCGCCTGCATCTGCTCGGCGCTGCGCCGCGGGTGGCTGCGCCGCGCGTGGCGAGCGACGCCGTCGCCGTCGTCGGCGCCCGACTCGTCACGCGAATCGCTGGCGCCGCGCGACGCCAGTGCCTCGTACTTGGCAACTACGCGCGCGAGCTCGGCCTTGGCGCGCTGGGCTTCGGCCCGCGCCGCTGCGAGCTCGGAGCGCAGCTGCGCGACCTCGGGCGCCGTCATCTCGACCGGCTGGCTGCGCCGCTGCGCGCGCACCTGGTCGACCCTGTCGCGGTCCTCCTTGCGGACCAGGATCAACTTCTGCGGCTGGTCGGAAAACGGATCCTTCCAGAACATCTGCTTCACCTTCTCGCGCACCTCGCGGCGCGTGCGGTCCGCCTCCTTCTTCGAGCGCGCGAGCACGCGATCAATGGTGGCGCTGTCCGCCGTCTCGCCGCCCCGCCACTGCCGGACGGCGTCGTACATCAGATCGGCGTCGGTCTTGCCCTCGGGCTCGGAGGTTGCGTTGGCCGCCGCCGACAGCTCGGTGAGCAATTTGCGGCGCTGGTCCTCTTCGGTGCCGATGCGCCCGAACGCTTCGATCGGGATCCATCCCTTCGCCGCGCCCGTGATGCGCACGAAGCCGTTGCGCTGTTCGTGACCGACGACGGGTGCGCCCGCCGCGAGCTCACCGACGCTGGGCGCGTCCGGGCCCGCCCACTGGCGAACCACCACGTCCACCGAGACCTCGCCGGCCTTGCGGCCCGCTGCCTCCGCCGAAGACGACATCGCCACGATCCCGACGACCACCGCAAATAAAGTCGAACGCATGGAAAACCTTCCGCGCTTGGGCCTGACTGGACGCAGCGAAATATACGCGGCTTGTAGGCCCAAACAACACCTGTAACGACAAGTACCGAAATGGTGGTTTCCAGGAAATTCCTTCACTTAGGCCTGTGGAAAGCCAAGCCCCACGCGGCGCGGCAAGGCGCTTCCGGAAATAGCCGGGGCGATCCTCGTGCGCGCACGCAGATCGTTAGCGGTGTTTACCCGGAAACACGCGCGACCACCTCGCGCGAAACCGGTGCACGGGGCTGTCTATCTGGGCGTCGACCTAGACTTCGGCGCGATTCCCGCGCTTCGACTTCGAAACCGCGGCCGGCTTGCTGGCGCCGTTCGCGCCCGGACCGGCGGCGTGCAGCTTGCGCGCGCCCGACTTCAGCGCCTCCGCCTTGTTGGTCTTCTCCCACAGGAACTCGGCGTCGTTGCGACCGAAGTGACCGTAGGCGGCCGTCTTCTGATAGATGGGCCGCAGCAAGTTCAGCTCGCGGATCAGCGCGCCCGGGCGGCAGTCGAAGTTCGCGCGCACGAGCTCGGCGAGGCGATCCTCCGACACCGTGCTGGTGCCGAATGTGTGCACGAGCAACGACACCGGCTCGGCGACGCCGATCGCGTACGCGACCTGCACCTCGCAGCGGCGCGCGAGCCCCGCGGCGACGACGTTCTTGGCGATGTAGCGCGCGTAGTAACAGGCCGAGCGATCCACCTTCGAGGGATCCTTGCCCGAGAACGCGCCGCCGCCGTGACGGCCCATGCCGCCGTAAGTGTCGACGATGATCTTGCGGCCAGTGAGGCCGGAGTCGCCCATCGGCCCACCGACGACGAAACGGCCGGTCGGGTTGATGAAGAACTTGGTCTTGTTCGAGACCAGCTTGGCCGGCAGCACCGGCTTGATGACCTCGTCCATGATCGATTCTTTGAGCGTCTTGTACGCGACGCTCTCGCTGTGCTGGGTGGACACGACGACCGCGTCGATGCCGAGTGGGCGATCGTCCGAGCCGTAGCGCACCGAGACCTGGCTCTTGCCGTCGGGACGGAGGAAGTCGAGCTTGCCGTTCTTGCGGACGTCGGCGAGGCGCTTGGCCAACTTGTGCGCGCTCTGGATCGGCAACGGCATCAGCTCCGTCGTCTCGTCGCACGCGTAGCCGAACATCATCCCCTGGTCGCCTGCGCCCTGCTCGTCGCGCGTGTAGACGCCCTTGCCGTCGACGCCCTGGGCGATGTCGGGCGACTGCTGCTCGAGCGCGACCATGATTCCGCAGGTCTTCCAGTCGAAGCCCATCGCCGAATCGCTGTAGCCGATTTCCTTGACCACGCCCCGCACGATCTTGGGGATGTCGATGCGCGCGGCCGACGTCACCTCGCCGGCGACCATCACGAACCCGGTCTTGGTCAGCGTCTCGCACGCCACGCGCGACGTCTTGTCGCCGGCGAGGAGCGCGTCCAGGATCCCGTCGGACACTTGATCGCAGAGCTTGTCGGGGTGGCCTTCGGTGACACTTTCGGAGGTGAACAGGTACTCGGACATGAGGTGACTCCTTGGCGGCGCCGGAGTTTCCCAGCGGCCCCCGCGGGAGTCAATCTCAACCGCGCGAATTTGGTATGTTTCGTCGCCGTGCGGGTTACCCACGCCGTCGTCGCCCCGGTTGCTGCTGCGTTCGCGATGGCCTGCGCCGAGAGCGCGGGCACGGGGCCGGCGCCCGCCACACCTGTGACGCCCGCGCCGGGAGCGCCCGCCGCCGTCGCCGCCGGTGTCCCGTCTGGCCCCAGCCGCGGCCACCTGGCCGACATCCGGCAGCTGACGTTCGGGGGCGAAAACGCCGAGGCGTACTGGTCGTTCGACAGCAAGCAGCTGGTGTTTCAGGCCCACGGGCCGGGGGAGGCGTGCGACCGCATCTTCCGTATGGAGGTGGGCCTCGGCGCCGCACGGCCGATCGCGATCCCGGTGTCGTCGGGCCAGGGCGCGACGACGTGCTCGTACTTCTTGCCCGGCGACCGCGACATCATCTATTCGTCGACGCACCTCGGGGGCGACGCGTGTCCGCCCAAGCCCGACCACAGTAAGGGCTACGTCTGGCCGCTCTATCCGTCGTACGACGTGTTCCGCGCCGGGGTGGACGGGGCGGCGGCGCGGCGGATTACGAGCGCGCCCGGGTACGACGCCGAGTCCACGGTGTGTGCGAAGGACGGATCGATCGTGTTCACGTCGGTGCGCGACGGCGACCTCGAGCTCTACCGGATGAACGCCGACGGCGGCGACGTGAAGCGGCTGACCAACACCCCCGGCTACGACGGCGGCGCGTTCTTCAGCCCCGACTGCAGCAAGCTGGTGTGGCGCGCGTCGCGGCCGCGCGCGGGCGCGGAGCTGGACGAATACAAACTTCTCCTAGCCGAGAACCTGGTCAAGCCGTCCAAGCTCGAGATCTGGGTGGGCGACGCGGACGGCGGTGACGCGCGCCAGATCACCTACCTCGACGCGGCGTCGTTCGCGCCGTCGTTCTTCCCTTCGGGGAAGCGAATCATCTTTTCGTCGAACGCCGGCGACCCGCGCGGGCGCGAGTTCGAGCTGTGGGCGGTCGACATCGACGGCAAGAACCTCGAGCGCATCACCGCCGACCCGGGCTTCGACGGCTTCCCGATGTTCTCGCCCGACGGCAACCAGCTCTCGTTCGCGTCGAATCGGGCGACGCCGGCCGGCTCGCACGACACCAACGTGTTCGTCGCGCGCTGGGTGGACGCCGCCCGGCCCATCGCCGCGGCGGCACCGCGCGCGGCCGACCGCATCGCGGCCGACATCACTTGGCTCGCCGATCCGGCGCGCCAGGGGCGCGGCGTGGGGACGCCCGGCCTCGAGGCGGCGGGGGCGTTCGTCGAGGGTCGGATGAGGGAGATCGGGCTCGAGCCCGCGGGCGAAAACGCGGGCCACCGGCAGCCGTTCCAGGTCGCGGTCGGCCTCAACGTCGACGAGGCGCGGTTTACGTTGGACGGCGCGGCGCTCGGACCGGAGCAGTTCCGGCCGGCGCGGTTTTCGGCGTCGGGCGACGTGCGCGGGCTGCTCGCGTTCGCGGACTACGGCGTGCTCGACGAAACCCATGGCATCGATCACTGGAAGGGCGTCAAGACTGCCGGTCGGGTCGTGATCGTGCGGCGGTTCGTGCCCGAGGGCGCGCCGTTCGATTCCGCGGACGCCGAGCGCACGCACGGCGACCTGCGCCGCAAGGCCTGGCTGGCGCGCGAGCGTGGCGCCAAGGCGTTGCTGGTGGTCGACCTGCCGCGCGCGGCCAAGCCGGGGGCCGGGTCCGCGTCGTCGGCGGGCGCGACCGTGCCGCCGCCGTCCGACGCCCCGTTCCCGTCGCTCATCGCCGAAGGCCCGGGCGACGCAGGCCTCCCGGTCGTGTTCGTCAAGCGCGCGGCGGTGGCGCCGCTCGTCGCCAAGCTAGAAGCGGGCGGCAAGGCCGAGGCCGCGCTCGCGATTCGCCTGCACCGGACGCTCGCGCCCGCGTTCAACGTCGTCGGCCGGTTGCGGGCGGGCGCGCCCGCGGACAAGCGCCTGCCCGGCGTCGTGGTCGTGGGCGCGCACTACGATCACCTGGGCATGGGCGGGCGGCACTCGCTCGCGCCCGACCGCGACGAAGCCCACCTCGGCGCCGACGACAACGCGTCTGGCGCGGCGACCATCCTCGAGATCGCGCGCGAGCTCGCCGGACGTCGCGCCGAGCTCGCGCGCGACGTCGTGTTCATCGCGTTCTCGGGCGAGGAGGAGGGCGTGCTCGGATCGACCTGGTTCACGCGCAATCCGCCCGCTGGCCTCAAGATGACGGACGTCGTCGCGATGGTGAACCTCGACATGGTCGGGCGCATGCGCGGCAATCATCTCGACGCGCTGGGCGCGAAGTCGGCGGCCGAGTGGCCCGCGCTGCTCGACGCCGCGTGCGCGGCCGCGAAGGTGCAGTGCACAGCGGGCGGCGGCGACGGCCTCGGACCGTCGGACCAGATGCCGTTCTACACCGCGGGCACGCCGGTCGTGCACCTGTTCACCGGCGTTCACCCCGACTACCACAAGCCGAGCGACGCGCCCGCGGCCATCAACGCGGCCGGCGCGGCGGCGGTGGGGCTGGTGGGCGCGAACCTCGTCGCCGCGGTGGCGGCGCGACCCGAGCACCTCAGCTACCAGAAGGTCGCGGTGCCGCCGCGCGAGTCGGACATGCGCAGCTTCAACGCGTCCCTCGGCACCATCCCCGACTACACCGGTCCGCCGAACGGCGCCAAGGGCGTGCTGCTTTCGGGCGTGCGCCCCGGCGGCGCGGGCGATCGCGCCGGCCTCAAGCGCGGCGACATCCTCGTCCGCCTCGGCCGCCACGCGATCGACAACGTGCAGGACTTCTCGTTCGTGCTCAACGCCAGCAAGCCGGGCGAAACGGTGACCGCGGTGGTGATGCGCGACGGCAAGGAGCTGCGCGTCCCGGTCACGTTCCAAGAGGGACGACGGCGTTAACCCGCGACGCGTCCGCAACGCCGGACGTCACTTCGTTGGCCTCCGGGGTGGCCGCTTCTTCGCAGCAGCCGACTTGATGATGAGATTGCCCTTCCCCCTGGACGGCAACGGAATCCTCGCCTGATCAATCGTAGCGGCGATCAGCTCTTCCAAGTCTGGACTTGCCAACTGACTGGCCGCTTGCACTTGGACGAAGCGTGTCTGCTTTCCCGACCCCAGCAAAATCCGCTTCGGGTCGGGCAACCGGGGTCCCTGACTGAAATACAGAGATACACCGGTGGCACGTGCGGCGATCGCCACGACGGAATCGATCCCTCGGTCCGTCGGCGAGTAGCCGATAACGAAGAAGTGGTTGTAGTCGTATGCCAACTCGTTGGCGGTCGGGAATCGCCTACGTACAGCAGCCCGGACCGATCGAATGAGCTTCTGATTCTTCGGATCGAGTCTGTCGATGTAGGACCGGAGCTGAGCCTCGGGCGTAGGTTTGCTTCCATCGCGTTTCACCGTCATCGCATCCTCTCGGCCGTGCTCCGGGCCGAAGGCCCGGCGCGTTCAACGCCGGGTTGGGCGGCGTTCGGGGCATCTTGCTTCCATCACCCAGGTTCCCTGTTTTCCATCGCCGCACGAAGGAATACGGTCTGTCCGACCGCCAGTCGACCGATGCGAGTGACCGCGCCGTAGATTCCCGCGTTGTTCTCGTTTGCACGAACGACCGCTTTCAACACTTCCGGCGCAGGACTTGCCGAGTCGGGATCGAGGTTCACCATCGAGCAGCGAGCGTCGCACATCGTGACGGTGATGGCGGGGGCGTCGTCTCCATCGCCGAATGAGAGCACGCCGCCCACCCACTCATCCTCCTGGAACGGAACCGCGCGCAGCAAACGAACCACAACGTTCGGGCGAAATTGGCGAACGTCCGCGCTCCGCCCTGCGAGTCGTCCGATCTCGCGCACCGTATCGGAGGCAATCACGGAGACACTCGCTTCGTCGAACACGCCATGATTCAACTGCATCATCTGCACAGGGGCCCCGTACCGGCGTCCGACCTCCGTGGCCAGGTCCTCCCCGAAAACTGGCATCTCTTCACCCTCCGGGGTGCGAACATGCGTCGGAAGCTCTCCCGAGGCACCGTCTTCACGGCGGTGGGTAGCGAATCGGACCAGGTCAGGAAACTTGCTTGCGGTCAGCCACGGGAAACCGCTGCGGTCATCAATCCGCCGGAACGCAAGACGCCTGTCACCGTCGAGGCCGTGCCACCCCAGCCGGGCGACCTCGAGTCTTTCGCCGCGCATGGACTTTACGGGATACCGGAAGATGGCTTCTACATGTCCAATTTCTATGAGCACGCTCGACCCCCGTCCGCCCAACGATCACCCGTTCAGCGGCGGCGTGCAATCGCCGGCCGCTGCAACGCGGGGTCATGCGGCACCCCCGTCACTCCTCGACCGACGGCGACGAATCTTCGGGAGTCCTTGCCGCGTAGTATGGTCGGCGCGTGAGCATCGTTTCGCGGCGGTGCGCGAGCGTCGTCGTCTTCGTCGCGCTCGCCGTCTCGTTCCGTGGCGCAGCGCAGGCGCACGAGACGCCGTCGCCGATCCCGGCGGATGCGCTCGGGCTCTACGTCAGCGCCAATGGTGACGAGGTCGCGGCGCTGGTGGCCATCGACGGGCGTCTGCTCTACATCGCCCGCGCGGGCGCGCTCGAGGTGACAGCGCGACGAGCCCCGACGGGCTACGACCTCGTCATCCTTTCCGCGTCCGCGGTGCCCGCGAAGGCTGCGGGAGACGACGACGGTGCTGACGGTCAGCCCAAACTCCCGCTGCCCCGTCGCCTGACGTTGCTCGCACCCAAGGGCGGCGACGCGCGTTGGCGAATGGCGCCCGCGCCCTTCCTCGTCCAGCTGCGCGACCCGCTCGCTGCGCGCATCGCCGCGCGCGGCACGCGGCACGAGCTGCGAGCCGTCGACGAAAAACTCATGAGGGCGCGCCAGAAACTCCGCAAGTACACGCGCCTGCTGCGCGAGCAGCCCGCCAAGGAGCTCGCCGACGAGGTCAGCGGCATCGACCCCTCGACGCTTCCGCTGCTGGGCGGCCCGGTCGGTTTGGTCGTGCGCTCGCTGTCCTTCGAGCTCGACGAGCTCGCCGAGACCGTCGCGCCCGGCGAGGCCGCCAACTTCGCGGCCTACCGGCGCGCGCTCGAGCGCGTCGTGAAGGACCGGACGGCGATGTGGCCGCCGCGCGACGACGCGTTCCTTCTCCAGCTCGCGGCGCGACGCTGGCCCACCACCGAGGCGTTCGTACTTCGCGGCGGCTCCGTCATGAGCCTGAAGGTCGCCGGCCATCCCGGCTTCGACGGGGGCACCAGCCAGTGCCGGCTCGGCGTCCTCGTGCCCGACCCCAGCTGGAACCACTCGCTCCCCTTCGCGCCGTTCAAGACGCCCCCGCCCGGCAAGCTGGCCTATTTCCCGTACGTGTTGGAGGTGCTCGTGAACGGCGACAAGCGCGCGTGCGACGGCCCCATCGACGTGCGCCCATTCCACGCGATCCAGCGCGGCACGCTCCTGCTCCAGCTGATCGGCGACGCCGATGGCCGGGTCGTGGGCGCGCTCGTCGCGGGCTACATGTCGGGCGGGTTCTTCGTCGCGCCCGACGCCTCGCTCGACGCCTTCGATGAGTTTCTCGCGAGCCCGGCCGCCGAACTCCCGCCGCGCTCGAAGTGACCGGGGCGGCATGACCGACGATCGTGCGTGCAGCGCGGCGTTCGTCCGCTTCTAGGGAAGAGGATGTCAAGAAAAGACTTCCCCATCCACCGGCGATTTCAGCATCCGGCGGTCCCGTCCGCGTTGAAGATGGGGCGTGCCTCAGGTCGATGGGGATGCGGCCCCACTTTCCAGGCGAGGTAGCGATCGACGCATGCGCGTCCAGGTTCCGGCTCCAGCAACGATCGTCGAGCTCGTTCGATGTGCTCCGAAGAAATGCGGGCACCAAACTTCTAGTTGTGGCTCCATGGCCGATGGCTTCGCTCGGTAACTCCGAGGGGGCATAGCCTGCAACTGGGGTCTGTCCGTCGCATCCGGGCGACCAGTCGGACGGTGGATGCTCTCCCTCGAACCTTGTTCGTCGCTGGAACTGACCGCCGGCGCCCGGCGGGCGCGTCGACCGGCGTCGATCATCTACGCGTTTTGTGGCGCATGGTTCTTCGTTGGGTCGTACTCCTCCTCGCGCTTCCAAAGCATCAGGGTGAGCGTCGCCAGCTTGCGAGCCAGCGTCAGCTTCGCAAGGTTCGGTTTCATTCCCCCGCTCACCTGCTTGTCGTAGATTTTCCGCAACGGATGCTCCTCGTTCATGAGCACCGTCGTTGCGGCGCCCTTGAACACCGACTTCAAGATCGGCTGTCGGTTGCGGTTCAATCCTAACGTCATCATCGCCCGCTTCGCCCGCGTCCAGCCTCCGCCCGGCTTGGGTACCCAGTCCGCCGAGGACTTCGTCACCACCGCCAGCCCGCTGTACGCCCAGAACTGTCGCCGCGTTCGGAACCGATGCGGTGTCACCACGATCGCCACCACCTGGGCGCTGCGGATCGGCCCCAGCCCCGGCACGCTCTTGACCCAGCCGATCGCACGGTGTTCCTTGCTCTCCGCGTTCAACCATTTCTCCGCTCGGTTGCGCAACGGCTCGAGGCCATCGAGTTGCTCCCCAAGCAGTTCTGCCCGCTGTCTCTTGCTCGGCGGCAGTTGCTCCAACCAGAGGTCTCGTTTCTTCGCCTCGTAGATCTCCTCGCCCGTGCCAGCAATGCCGCGGGATCGGTAGATCGCTTTGAGTCGGTTCTTCACCCGCGTCGTGTCTTGAGTCAGCAGCCAGTGGCTTCGCGCCGCCTCCCGCAGTCCCGCGAATCTTCGCGGGGCCTTGAACACCTTCGTCTCGATACTGCCCACGCGCAGCTCCTCGGCCCGCGCCCACGCATCCGCCTCGTCGCTCTTCGTCCCCTTCTTCGCCTTGGGCACCGTCACGACCAATTCCGCCACGTGCGGTTCCAAGACCTCGTGCAGCCACGCGCTCTGCGTTCCTTCCTCCAGACACAGGTGCCGCCGCCCAGGGATCTCCTTGAGCGCCGCGATCAGCGCCGCCGCGTTCGTCTGTACCACCTTGCATCCCACGCGCTTGCCCGTCGGGCTCACCACCGCCACCGTGCAGCTTTGCGCGTGAACATCGAGTCCGATATATCGTTCCATGGTCGTCCTCCTGGTACGCCTCCGTGCTCTGCGCGGATGAGCCTCCATTTTCCAGCGAGGACGACCATTCTCGTCTTTCGCCCACCGCTGACCGAAGCGGCGCCGACTGCGTAGCCGGCCGATCAGCGCGCCCACCAAAGGACGCGCAGGCCGGCGGAGCCCCCGCCAGCACAACGGCGATCAACGGCGCCGCGTAGCGCTCTCGGCTCCATCTCCCGACGCTGCAACGTCTCTCGCTCGTCTCGTCGAGGACCGCCACCTTCCATATGATGCCTGCAACGGTCTGTTAGCCGTCCGACCGCGCGCTACCCTGAACCTCATGCGGACGTTCACTGCGGTCATCGAGCGGGATCCGGACACGGGTCTGTTCGTTGGATATGTCCCAGGGTGGCCGGGCGCGCACTCGCAAGGCGCCAGCGTCGACGAGCTGCGACAGAACCTCGAAGAGGTCGTCGCCATGCTTCTTGAGGACGGCGAGCCAAAGCTGCAGGGGGAGTTCGTCGGTACGCAGACCGTTAAGGTCGCGTAGGTGGGGGACGTCCCCGTCCTGAAGCCTCGGGAGGTCGCCGGGATTCTGGAGCGCCTCGGATCCATCGAGGTTCGACAACGCGGATCCCACCGGCAGTATCGCCATGCCGACGGCCGCGCGACCACGGTTCCGTTTCACCCAGGCAGGGACGGCTCACGGACACTGCTGCGAGTGATCGCCCGCGACATCGGCATGGACGTCCGCGACTTCGTCGGCCGTCGCTGACCTCCGTACGCTAACGATACTGTGTTCAGCGGCGAGCGCCCGCCTGAACACCTTGTTAGCCGGCTTTCGCAGTTCGCCCGTTGATGATTCCACTGTCCTCATTGAAGTGCATCCCCGGACCAGCGGTCCCGGTTTGCCCAAAACGGGCACTGCGGGCACTTCGCCCCGACTGCGTAGTCCACGCCTTCTTCGTGAGGACAGCCGATGATGCGGTCGGCGATGATCACGGAGTTGGCACCATGTCGCTCGATGAACTGCTGAACGGCGGAAGCGGTATCCAGATCGTCCCGCACGTCACCGGCTTTTGAAATCCACCGCTCCAGATCCGTGGCGTCGGCCTTCTCCCCGCGGACGATTCCCACTGCCACCTTCGAGGCGTGGCGGTCATCGGGACCGTAGAACGCGATCGTCGCAACGGGATAGCCACGAAAGCCGCGAGTCGCTCGTTTCGTCAACGGCCAGATCGCCTTGTGCTGCATTCTTTTCCTCCCGGGGTCCGGCTAACGATACTGGCGTTCAGCGGTCCGCTGCAACGCGTGGTTCGGCAGCCGTCCGCCTATAGATTCTTCAAAAGCTGATCGTAGCGCGCGTGCGATCCGATCCAGAACCAGATCACAACGTCACCATCCCTTACGCAAAGAGCTCGGTGGGCAAGCCCAACCCGAGCCGAAAATATTCGACGCACAGGATGGACCTGCTTGAAATGGAGACTCCGGTGCCCGGGGTCGTTGCGAAAAACCCGGTATGCGCGCCGCGCCCGTTCCTGGACGTCGTTCGGGAGGGCGACAAGCAGCGCGCGAAACGCCGACGTGGTCCGAGAGATCAAAGGTCGTCGGGATCGAGAGGCAGCGTGCGACCAGCGCGATGCTCCACGAGTGCATCGTCGGCAAGTTTCTCCAAGGCGTCGGGACGCGATGCGATCAGAGCATCAAACTCAACTTCCGCCAGAATGGCCTTGGCCAGCGCTTCCTGTTCCTCATCCGGGAGGGTTGAGGCCACCTGAAACGCTGCTTCAAGGGCTTTCGTCATGACACAAGATCCTAGCACACGAGAGGACGGCCCTTGGTCTGCCGAACGATCTCGCGTTCAGCGGCGGCGCGCAGCCGCGTCCGCCGCAACGTGTGGTTCGACAGCGCCTCCGTCGGCGTGAGGGGCTGAGTCGAATTGCAGGCTCGACCGACGTACCCAAGTCCGTCGCGGCTCGCACGCGAGCTCCGCGATCGCCGGATTCTTCAACAACCGAAGCCATTCCTTTTGGGGGACATCCTCGACTTCCACCTCCGCCACTTCGGCCTGAGCGATACCCCAGCGGGTTCCCCCAGGCGATGCGTGAATTGAAGCACCCGCCTTCAGCGCAGCGACGCGTCTGGTGGCATTCTTCGCCAGCGAGTACGCGCCACAACATCCAATCCCAATCCCCGTCCCAGCGAGGAAGCCGTCCGTCCCCACCGTTCGCACGTCGGTCGAGGGCGTCCATCCCTGCACGCGACCTGTGCCACCTTCCCACGCGATCCTGACCCAGCGACGGTGTCGCTCGAGGATATCGAAGGTCACCGAGACGGGCTCAAGGCTGAGGTGCGCTGCATCGGGTTTCGGTGCCTCGTACACGGCCAGGCTCCCTCTTCGTGCGCGCGCCATCCCGACAACGGCGACATTGGGTTCGTGTAGTGGCGCGTGACCTTCGGCCGGGCGGCCGACGAGGAGAACGTCGCAGGGCAAGCGGACTTGTTTCGCGACGAGTTCCGGATCCATCGGTATCGAGGCCCGAATGACCCCGTTGCGATATCGCACATCAGAGAGTCTGGCGGTCTCATTGACGAAGAGCATTCCGCGCTCCAAAGAGGCAGGTGTCCGTAGATGGTGGACGACACTCCCCAGTGCCTCGACCGTGACCGCGGAGCCGATCGTCTCGACCGTAGGTGTAGATCGATCAGAGAACGTCACACGAACTTTGACCGGATTGGCGTACTCCAGGTCGAAGGGTTCGATTCCCCCCAGAAGGAGGGTCAGTTCGTCGCTGTCGCCCTCCGTGACACACCCTGACACACCTTGCGCCGGCGCCACCGCCCATCCCAGCACGCCCGTGACGACGCCCACCAGAATCGTCGGCCCACCCCGCACCTACGAATAGACAACCGACACCCTCTCCCGTTCCCCGTCTGTCGGCGACTTGACGTTCAGCTGCGAGCGACCGCGCGAGCGAAGCGAGGAAGGTCGATCGACAGCTGCAACGTCATGTTGAACCAAGCCGCTTGCGCGGCAGCTCCTGATCGTGTGCGCGGCGCCGCTCGGTGATTGCGGCGCGGCGGGTTGACCCTGTGGCTCCCGGCGCCCGATTGGCGAGCGCCGAGAGCCACAAGGAGACTGCCCATGGGTCAACTCTACGAGAAGATGAAGGCGGACCTCAAGCTGCGCCGGTACTCGGCCCGCACGCAGAAGAGCTACCTCTACTACGCGTCGCGCTTTGTGCGGCACTTCATGCGTCCGCCGACCGAGCTCGGCAAGGACGACATCCGCCGGTTTCTGGAGGTGCTCGCGGAGCGCGGGGAAAGCGCGTCGAGCGTGAGGATGTACCTCGCGAGCCTGCGCTTCCTCTACGCCACCACCCTCGAGCGCCCGGACGAGGTCGCGCACCTGCCTTGGCCGAGGGCCACGCAGAAGCTGCCGGCCGTGCTCAGTCCCGCGGAGATCGATCGCGTGCTCGCGGCCATCGAGCCGCTCGCGTGCAAGGTCGTGATCATGACCGCGTACGGCACGGGCCTTCGCATCTCGGAGGCGCTGTCGCTCGAGACGCGCGACATCGACGGCGACAAGGGCCTCGTCCACGTGCGCCACGGCAAGGGCGATCGAGAGCGCTGGGTGGTCCTGCCGCGTCGGCTGCTCGAGGCGCTGCGCGAGTACTGGCGCAGCGTGCGCCCGCCGGGCCCGTTGCTGTTCCCAGGCCAGAGCGGCACGAAGCCGCTCTGCCCGGACACCGTTCGCCGCGCGGTTCACCGCGCGGTCGCCGACGTGGGTCTCGGGCGCCGCGTGACGGTGCACGCGTTCCGGCACTCGTTCGCCACGCACCTGCTCGAGGCGGGTGAGGATCTGCGGACGATTCAGGTGCTGCTCGGGCACCGGTCGATCCGCAATACGGCGCGGTACCTACAGGTGTCGACGGTGCACCTGGCGCGCGTGAAGAGCCCGCTCGACGCGCTCGGCGGCGGCACGCCAGAGGCACCGGCCCAAGCCCGGCGGCGTCCTGTCCGTGCACCCGCGCGCGGCAAAACCCGCGGTCGCAACGCGCGCGCCCAGCAACGGAAGCGAGCCAAACGCCGCGCCCGCTGACCGGCCATGCACGGCGAGCACGGGGTCCCCGCCTCCGCGGCGGGGCGGGGGCCCCGATCTGCGCCTGGCCGTGACATCGGCGCGTTGTTCCGCCGACACGGGCAGGCCTTCGTAACCGCGCACGCGCCCCGCCCCCGGGCGAGGCGCGCGCTGCAGGACATCTCCGTCTGTCGGACCGCCGTCCTCGGCGGACACCTCGACGTGTGCCGAAGCTGCGGCGTCGAGCGTCCCTCGTACAATTCCTGCCGCAACCGCCACTGCCCGAAGTGCCAGGCGCTGCGACAAGCGCGCTGGGTGAAGGCGCGCATGCAACGGGCGCTCCCCGTTCCACACTTTCACGTCGTCTTCACGTTGCCCGCCGAGCTGCGTCCGCTCGTCGCCCACAACCGCGAGCGCCTCTTCACGTTGCTGTTCGACACGGTGGCCTCGACCCTGCTGGACGTCGCCCGCGACCCGAAACGGCTCGGTGCCCTCGTCGGGATTACCGCAGTGCTGCACACCTGGGCGCGTAACCTGAGCTTCCACCCGCACCTGCACTGCATCGTCACCGCCGGCGGCCTCGCCCCCGATGGCAGAGCGTGGGTGCCGTCCGCCGAACGCTTTCTCTTGCCCGTGAAGGTCCTGTCGCGAGTCTTCCGCGGCCGATTCCTCGCGGCGCTCGCGCAGATGTACGAGCGCGGCGAGCTCGCTTTCGGCGGCGGTGCCGCACCCCTCGGCGACGGGGCCGCCTTCGCTCGTTTGCGAGACGCGCTCTACAGAAAGGACTGGGTTGTCTACGCCAAGGCGCCATTCGCCAACCCGAACGCGCTGCTTCGCTACCTCGGTCAGTACACCCACCGCGTCGCCATCTCGAACCATCGCCTCCTCGACGTCGGTGATCACGAGGTCGTGTTTCGCACGCGTGGTCGGCAGGTGTGCCGCCTCGAGCCGCTCGAATTCATCCGCCGCTTCCTCCAGCACGTCTTGCCCCGCGGCTTCGTCAAGATCCGCCACTACGGTCTGCTCGCCGCCGGCAACATCAACACCAAGCTCGCCGCCGCCCGCGCCGCTCTCGAGACGGCCGCGCCGGCCGACGCCGCGACACCGTCGGCGCAGCCAGGCTCCGACCCACGCGTCGACGCCGAGGTACCCTCCTGGCGGGATCTCTTCCGCGAGCTCACCGGGATCGATCTCGGACGCTGTCCCGTTTGCGACGGGCCGCTCGTCATCGCGCCGCTGCCGCCGCTCGGCGCCGCCCGCGCGCCACCGTCGGGGATCTCGTGAACGCCATCGACCTCGTGCGCGCCACCGCTGTCGTGACGCCATTCTCGGCGCCGTCGCCGACGTCTGCCTCCACGGCGCCCGCTATGCGTCGTCACGGTGCTCGGGCTGCGAGTCGGTGCCAGCGTTGCGAGCATGAAGGGCACCGCGTGCCCGGTCGTCTCGCCCTCGCGCCTGATTTCGCCACCGCCTTCGTCGCCGGCAATGTCCTCTTTGTGCATACCGGCAACGTCGTGGCGCTCACTGCGGGGCGCGCCTTGGCCCAACCCGCCGTTTGACCCGTCCGACGCGAACGGCGCCGGAACCCAGCCTCCCTATTCTGTCGGCCGGGTCAAACGCCTATTTGTTGAACCCAGCCTCCCTATTCTGTCGGCCGGGTCAAACGCCTATTTGTTAGGCCGCCTATCCCCGAGGCTTCAGACCTGTGGTCTCATCGGACACCGGCGCCGTGTGGCGCAGCAAAGTAGGGAGAAGCCCTATTGCGACGATAAGCGCGCCGATGATTCCGCCCGCCACGAAGATAGTTAGGCCTTCGCCAAACGTTGGAATCATTTCTGCCTCAGATGCAGATCAGAATTTCGCGTGCGCTGTGCATAGCAAGAGAGGCCATACCGACGGCCAAGAATGCCCCTCCAACGGTCCACCATTGACGCGCCCCACCCTTCTTGGCGGCGAGATACATCGCTTCGCATCCAAGGTAGCCGAAGAAAAACAGCACGACCAGGACTGCAAGAATCAGTGGACCTTGACCACCCCGGGCTACATAACCGAGGTTGGTCGTCAGCGACGCCGTCGAACTGATTAGAATTCCCACCGCTGTCATTGCCAACCTTGGCGGCAAGGAATGTATCGTCGAAAACCGCTCCTCCTTCATGAACAAGATGCGGAACCAGGCGGTAAAGCCTAGGAGCAGCACCGGCGGAAGGACAGCTAACGGAAGGGCGCCGCTCAGACGGCCAGCGACAAGTGGATCCATCCCTAATTCGTCGAAGCCTGGGGCCACCGGCGAGACGTGTCAACATTCTCATGCATTCGATGGTCGGCAGAACGATCACGCGTTCAGCGGCGGCGCGCAAGTGCCGTCCGCTGCAACGCGCGGTTCGACGGCACGCGCTTCAATTCACCGGTCCGCCGCGCACCTCGAGAGCATCGCGAACGGATTGCTCGGTGCATCCCGCAATCCAGGAGCCGGCACCGAGAGCGATCGCTCGGTTTATTGCCGCGGGTGCGATCGGACCGACGCGATCGCGTTGCGGATTCGAAGCAAACAGCGCACGGGAGCGCGAGAGCGGGATCACCATTTCGGCGTGGCCGTCTCTGAGAGCGGCAGGAGGTACTGACCAGTCACCATCCACACCCCAGACCGCCGGTCGATCGCCCGTCACGAATACGGAGCCGGGCGGCGCGTCGAGAATCTTCCACGAAAACCTCGGGAACCATCGGGCCTGAAAGTAGAGGGCCTGAACGTTTACCATCTCAAGAAAGTCGTCCTGGCTGAATCGCCAACGCCAGCCAGCTCCCCGCAGGTCTTCGATCTCTCCTGATCTGACGTCGGTCCGGACCCTCCCCGAGGGGTGCTCCATCGTCAGAAAGCGTTCTCGACCCGGGCTGATCTTCTCCCAACCCGGAGGCGGGGGTTCGACGAGGTCTGCGCCGTCAGTCGGGAGGCTGTCGATCCAACCTTCGAAGAGATCCCTCATCGCCAAGCTCCGCGCGGCAAGCCAAGCCAGAAACCGCACCAGCTCCGCGGGAATGTCCCGTTGCTCTCGAAGCGGCGCAGCCACGAACTTGCGCAACACCGGCGCGGCAGGGCCCTCAACCTCTTCTGCTAGGAATCGTTCGAGGCGATCGCTCGGATCAAGGAGTCCGCCAGGCGCCGAGAACAGGTTGCGAGACCAGCCGACATTCTTGGGCGCTCGGCGGACAATCAATCCCGTGTCGATGGATCCGATCCACAGCCACGGCTCGTGGTTGGCCGGACCAGAGAGATCAGTGAAGCCCGCAAGGAAGAATCGCGATACGTAGTGGTCCCGGGTCCCCATCCAGTCTGTCCGTCGAACGACCTGCCGGTCAGCGGCGGGGGCCGCCCCTGTAGGGCGATCGATCGTACCACGGGTCGCGAGGAGCGCGGGCGCAGCCCGCGCGTCGCGACACCCGGCGATCGAGCGACGGTTGCCCTGGGCCCCCGTCCGCTGCAGCGGCGGGTTCGACAGAAAGCGCGGCTCACCAGGTTCACTCCCAAAGCCATTCGACTTCTCGATGATCCGATCCTGCAGGGTCGTCGATGATGACCGGACGCGGTCGATCTTGAATCCGCGGATGGTGCGCCAGGCCAAGCCTGGGAAAGGAGAATGGATGAACTGAAACCTTTCGAGGATTCCATGCGGGCGAAAGCCCGTCCGGGAACGGTTGGCAACCGACCTGGAACCGAGTGTTGCGTGGTCCGGGGGTGACCCCGGCTACGAAGCGTACACAGGGAGTTTGCAGGCCGCGTGATCGAGCTTCGAAATCATTTCGTACTCGCGGAGGCCGACGCTGTCATACGAGCGGAAGGCGATACCAGAGCGCCGCAGGTGCTAGGCGCTGAGGCTCCGCCGGAGTCAAAGAACGCGGCATGCGAACAAGGAATCCCCAGGAACCTGGGAGGTCCTGTCGTCTCTCGCCTTGGATGCGGGGAGGGCACCCGCTTTGAAGCCCAGGCCTTCGATGGCGGCGCCGTGCCACGTGAAGGAGCGAACAAGTCGGCGCAGGCAGTACCGGGTGCTCGAAGGAAACGAAGGGCACCGGGACGGACGGCAGGAAGTCGGAGCTTCTCGTAGTACCCGTGAAGTGGGGGAACCAACCCCGTGGGACCCTACGGAGGGAAGGGGAAGCCGGGCAACAGAACCGTTGGAGGGAAAGACAAAGGGAACTTCGTGTCCCGAACGTGTCATCGAAACTGCAACGGATAGCGACACTGGTGAGGAACGTTTGGAGCGTCCTCGACCACAGGGTACGCGACGGTGCCGTCGCGCAGCAAATCTGCTAGCCCGAAGAGCCGGATGCGGGAAATCCGCACGTCCGGATCCGCGGGAGCCCCGGGGAGAAATCCCCGGGGCCACCCGACTTGTCATCACCACCGTTCATCGAGGCGTGGGCTACGATCGCGAGCCCGCCATCGTGGGCACGGCCCCCGAGCGAGAGGTCGGCGTGCGTGCGGAGGCCGAGGCCTGCACCAGCGTCCCGGAGTTGACGTCCGCAACGAGGACGACGCCGGTCGGGAGAACGTCCACGCACACCTCGAAGCCCATCGGCCCGCAATCGGCCCACCCGCATGCACCGCCGCGACCGCCAAAGAACGACCGCGCTTTGCTGTCGAACTTTGAATTGAGCTGCAGCTTCCCGCGGTGCGAAACTTTATTCAAGCAACCGAGGATGGGACGAAGAGGTGAGTTGACGTACGCGCCGCCGTTCGTGACCAATGGGGGAACGGGCACTTGGCTCAAGCGAGCGTCGCGTTCGGAACCGGTTCCGGGGGTTAGGGCGTCGGATAAAGCCGTGTGACGCGGTCATGAGGCCGGTCGACGGGAGTCTGGACACCGAGGCGGCCGCGGCGGACGACGACGTGCGTAGTGGGCGGGTTGCCGGGACCCACGCGTGCGGGCGGCATCGCGAGCTCACTCGCATGCTGTCCCTGCGTCGTTCGCCCTGCCACCGTCCGGACAAGGGAGGCAGCAAACGGCGCCGGCAGGGGTGAGGTTGGGATTGCAGTCTTGGGGACCTTGATTGGGGCAGGCGTGTCCTCCGGGCACGCATTGCCCGCCGGCTGCAATGCACGCTTCGACGCCAGAACCCTTGTCGGAGCACGCTCCCACCAGCAGAAGCAGCACAATGAGAATCTTCTTCATTTGCTCTTCTCCTATTCTTCCTACGGGGCGTTTGGTTTTGCGGGCGTCGCGGATCCCGCGCTGAACGGGCCGGACTGATCGGGGAGGCGGCCCCAGCTTTGACCGGCGGGGAGGCCGCCGGCGGGGTACAGCGCCTGGTCGGCGATCACCTGGCTCGGGGTCAGCAGGAACAGGGACTCGCCGCTTGCGGCGCTGATGTTCCAGGCGGCCTGGAAGCAAGTCGCGACGCCGGCGATGCAGGCTGCGCCCGACTGCGGGCCGGTCGCGGGCGGGGTGAAGCCGCCGATCACGACGGTGCGGCCGTGGGCGGGCAGTGCGGTGCCGGGCGGGAACCAGACGGCTTGGGGGAAGCGCGGGCCGCCGTCGTCGTCGGCGTCGGCGACGCCGAACCCGGACAGGTCGGCGGTCGTGGCGGTCGTGTTCGCGAGCTCGACGTACTCGGAGCCGGTGGCCGAGATCTCGTTGATGGTCACCTGGTTCGCGATCGGGTCGACGCCGGCGGCGCGCGGTTCGGCGGCGGGATCGTAGAGCGCGCGGAGGTCGGCGGTCGGCGCGTTGCTGGGGCTCCCGGGCACGCCGAGCGTGGGGCCGAGCAGCGCGAGCGCTTGCTTGAACAGCTCCCAGTCGGCGGCAACCTGATCGCAGTAGCGCATCGCCGCGTCGGTCTGCTCGTCGGCGAAGCCGGCGGGGTCGGGGTCGATGGCCGCGGCGATCGCGCCGCTCGCGCTCGCGCCGGCGACCGGGGCCGCGTGCATGCGTGCGATGAGCGGCGCGAGTGCGACGCCCAGGCCCTCGATCGCGGCGGGGGTGCCGAGCGGGCCGTCGAGGCGCGCCACACGCACGGTCTTGAAGCCGGCGGCCTCGGTGCGGATCTGCACCGGGCTGCCCATCCAGGTGCCGACGCCCCAGCGCGGATCGGCGCCGCGCTCGGTGAATCCTGCCGTGAGTGCGGCGACCAGGCGCTCGTTCGGGCTCGCGAACGCGCTCGCATCGGGCAACGGCGGCGAGCCCTGGGGCGGGAGCTCCTTGATCTCGAGGATGGCGTCGTCGCCGCCGCCGGTGGTCGCACCGCGCACGAGCACGAGCGCGCGTACGCGCGGGAAGCTGCCCACGCCCTGGCCGAACACCTGCACGGCGTCCAGCGGCACGAGCTCCGTCACCGGCGGCGCGGCGGGCAGTGATGCGCGGTAGCCTGCGAGCGCGCCGGCGACGCCCAGGCGAGATCGCGCCGGCAGCTCGCGCGTGGTCTCGATCGGCTGTAAGGGATCGGGCGTACCGCGGACCAGGACGGGAAACGGGTCCTTCATCGTGAGCCGGTCGATCTCGGTGCGGTGGTTCCAGTCGTCGTTCGAGCGGACGAACAGATCCTCGAGCACCGGGTTGCCACCGCCGTTCTCGATCACGGGGCGGGTGCCGGCCGACGCGAGCGCGCGGATGCTGTCCGCGTACGACACGACGGCGGCGCGCGCGATGGCGCGATCGGCGGCCGCGCCCGCGGCGCGCGCGACGGCGTCGGTCGGGTTGGCGACGCGCGCCGCGAGGCACATGCCGATCGCGAACCGGCGCACGTCCCACAGGTACGGCAACCGATCCGCCGTGTCGAAGTCGTTGGGCTCGAGGCGGAACACCCCGGCGGCGGTGCGCAGCGTGCCGAAGTTCTCGGGGTGCGCGTCGCCGAGGCCGAGTGGTCGGGCGCCGCCCGCGTCGTACGCGGTGGTCGCGAGCCCGGACGCGGCGTCGTTCCAGTCGTGCAAATAGAGCGACAGCGCGCCGCGGAAGAACGCGAACGGATCGCCCGCCATCAATTGATACTTGCCGGTGGCGAGACCCGGGCGCTCGCGCAGAAAGTCGGCATCGCCCCAGGTGATCGCGTCGACGACGACGTCGGCCCGGGCGCCGAGCGCGCCGTCGGCGTTGTAATGCGGCCGTTCGATCGCGGCATCGTTGCTTCCGCCGTCGCGGGGCGTGCCGCGCGACGAACACGCGGCGGCCGCCGCGACCACCGAGACCGCAGTTACGAACCGTCGCCGAGGCGGAAGCGGCCCAGGCACCGAGTCGATGTTAGCAGTTTCGGTCGATCGACCCACGTCGATACCTGTTGCACGTCGGGCGCCAGAAGGCTCGCATTTTCCCAAACGGCGATGATTACGTGGGGGAGCACGCGCTTGGCTCGCCCGAGGCGGTCGTGGGGCGAAAGTTATCGCGTGGGGGAGCACGAGCTTTGGCTCGTGCGAGCCCGTCGCGGGAGGTTCGGAACCCTCCCAGGGTTCCGAACTTGATAGACTGCTTGCGTCGCATGAAGCCGGCGCGGGGCGGGCTTGCAAGTGGGGCGCTGTCGCTGCTAGTCGCGGTTTCCGCGGGCTGTCGGTCGCGGTCCGACGCGCCGGCCGCCAGCACGGACGCGCCGGCCGCCAGCGCGGACGCGGGGGGACGGCCGCCGGCTCCCGGGGCGGGGCGGGGCGCGGCGTGTGGTGCCGAGCTCGGCTCACCCGATCGGCGGCTGACGCGGTTCGAGCTGGCGTACGCGGTGGCGGACGTGTTCGGCGTGGACGCGTCATCGCTGCACGAGCTGCCGCGGCCGCTGGCCGGCATCGGCGACTCGCCCGACATCGTGGTCGGCCGGATGCTCGATCGCTCGGACCAGTTCCTGGTTCCGTACCGCGCCAAGCTGTCGGCGCTCGCGGGCCAGATCGCGGCCGCTCTGACGCGGGCGTGTGCGAAGGCGGGCGATCCGCGTGCTTGCGCGATCGCCGAGCTGCGCGCGCCGGCGGCGCGGCTATGGCGATCGAGCGATGCCGAGGCGAGCGTGGCGGCGCTCGCGCGTGCGCACGCCGGCGACGCGGCGCCGGCGATGTTGCGGACGATCATCGCCGAGCTGCTGGGCGACGAACGGTTCTTCGTGTTGCAGAATGAAGCGACGGCGGGAAACGGCACCCCGGCGTTCGATCGTCGCCGGCTCGCGAGCCGGCTGGCGCTCGTGCTGTGGAGCTCGGTGCCCGACCTCGAGCTGCTGCGCCGCGCAGAAGCCGGGACGCTGGACGATCCCGCGGCGCTCGCGGCGGAGGTCCGTCGCATGATGACCGACGCGCGCTTCCAGCGGTTCGGGCGGGAGCTCGCGCGGCAGTGGCTGCGCCTCGATCGGCCTCCGGCGTTTCGCCCCTCGCTCGCCGAGCGCAAGCTGGTCGACGATCCGAAACGGTTCGCCGCGGCGCTCGACGAGGCGGCGGCGCTCATCCAGAAACAAGTCGCGACAGGCGCGCCGCTGGCGGAGCTCGTGACCGGTGAGCACGGCTTGCTCACGTCGGGGGCGGTGCTGGGCGCGATCTCGACCGAGATCCGCAACGGCGGCGACGAGAGCTGGCTCGGGCGCGGGGTGTTGGTGCAGTCGTCGTTGCTTTGCCGAACTTTTCCGCTCGCGGCGGTGTACCCGTGGAAGACGTGGAAAGACCACCCGCTGCTCGACCCGCACGTTGCCGCGAAGAGCAAACGCCCGGGTGAGCGCGTGTTGCTCGACATGCGCACCAGGGACAACCCGTGCCGCGCCTGTCACCGCCAGCTCGAAACCATCGGCGCGTCGTTGTGGATGTACGACGGCTTCGGGCGGCCGGATCGATCCGCGAAGCCGTTCGTGGGGACGATCGCGGGCAAGCGCGTGGCCGGGCCGCGCGAGCTCGGGCGCTGGATCCTCGACACGGGCCGGTTCGAGCCGTGCGTCGCGCAGAAGTTGCTCACCTACGTGCGCGGCCGCGCGGTGTTGCCCGCGAAGCGTGCCGGCGATCGCTGTCTGGTCGACGCGCTGACGTCAGGCGGCCCGCCAACGCTGGCCGGCTTGCTGGTCCAGAGCCTCGCCGGGATCGGCGCGCAGGGCGCCGACGTCGTGCGCGACAAGCCGACGCCGTCCCCGAGCTCGAACGACTACCTCGATCCGCTGCCACCGGTGGCGGTGACCGATGCACAGTGCGCGGGCTTCGATCCCGCCCGGTTCCTGCGCGACAGCTGCGGCACCGCCGCGTGCCACGGGCCGGGTTCGACGGTGACCGCGTTCGCGCTTCCCGACGTCCGCGACATCGCCGCCGTGCTCAGCAAGGCGGAGGCCTCGCCCGACGGCTACTGCAGCGACGAGGGCGGCCTTCTCGACCGGAAGCGCCCGGGTGAGAGCCTGCTCATCCGCAAGCTGACCGCGGGTGGCAAGATGTGCGGCGGTCCGATGCCGATCACCGGCGGCCCGCGCACCCTGAACCCGGTCGAGCACGCGTGCTTCACGCGTTGGGCGGCGCGCGTCCCGCTCTGACCGGGTCACATCGTGGGCGCGCAGCCGTCGTCGACCAGGCTGTTGCAGTCCTGATCCACACCGTCGCCACAGATCTCCGACTGGCCCTGGGCGCGTGAGGCGTCGTTGTCGTTGCAGTCGCGGCACCAGGGCGCGCCGTCGCCGTCGCCGTCGGTGCCGCCGCCGTCGATGCACGCGAGCCAGCCGTCGATGAACGCCGCCCGCGCCGCGAGGTTGCTCCGGATCGTGGCCGCGGCCGCAGTCTGGGCGGCCGCCGTGAACGGCTTGTGGGTGTCGGCCGCGACCGCGTCGGCGATCTGCGCCGTCGCCCGGTCCAAACGGGCGAGCATCGTGGCGACGTCATAGGCGCGGCGGGCGCGGCGGACGGCGTCGACGTAGCGGGGCAGCCAGTCGGGGTTGGTGACCACGCCCAGGAAGTGCGGGTCCGTGCCGCCCGAGCTGAGCGTGCGGATCTCCCACCAGAACACCGGGTCGACGTCGTTGCGCGCGATCCAGGTCAGCGTCGCGTCGAGATCGTGCGGAATCCAGATGAAGCCGCGCTCGGGGTGATCATAAAGGTACCAGTTGTGGCGACCGCCCCAATATCCGTCGGCGTCGGTGACCATCGCCTCGCCCGCCCATTCGATCATCGACGCGTCCATGTCGCTGACCGCCGCCAGCGCATCGGCGTCAATGATGGCGGGCGGCGAAGCGCCACAGTTGCCGAGGCTCAAACCCCAGAACAAGCACTGGCGCGGGTGATCGGCGACCTCTTCGTTCGTCTCCAGCGTCCAGCCCGCGTCCCACAGATCGCCGCCGGACTGCCCCGGGAACACGCGCTTGAGGAACGACTTGTCGGGGCGTTCGAGGTTCGTGTAGAGGCCGTAGTACGTTCCGTTCACCACCAGGCGGCCACTGTTCGCGCACTGGGCCGGGAGCGCGAGATCATCGCGCAAGAAGCTGAGCGCGAGCCGCTGTCGCAGCATGGAGGGGTCGTTGTGGGGCATGTCGAGCTCGATCTTCCTGAGGCCGTGGAAGCGCGCCTCGGTGTCGATCTGATCGAATGCGATCACGAACTGCATCTTGGGGATCGGCATCCCCGGTTGCCAGCCGTCGATGGCGTGAAGCCACGATGATTGACCCTTGAGTCGAATCATCGCGTTCGCAATGCTGTCGCCGCCGACGCGCAACGCCTGGAGCGCGTGATACGGGTGATAGTCCTGGGGCGGAACCGCGGCCTCCCGAGCGCGACGGTCGACCATGTCGCTCTCGAGCGCGGCCCACTCGGCGGCGCCGATCTCGATCTCACAGGTCGTGATGTGATCCTGCCCGAACAGGTCGTCGCACGGGTAACGCTCGGGCATCGCGGTCGTTGCACCGCCAGCCCCGGCGCCGCCGCCGACGCCCGCGCCGCCCGTGGTGCCGCCGGTGACGCCGACACCCACACCGACGACGGCGCCCGCGTCGGTGCCGGCGCCGCGGTCGGGTCCGCACCCGAGGGTCGCAGCCACGAACGCCAGCGAGATCGCCACAACCAGAGGCTTCACGTCACGTCCAAGCTCAGGTGATCGTTGAAGGCCATTTGCCAGTCGTGCGCCGGGTTGGTCACCGAGCGGGCAACGGCGCGCCAGAAGTAGTGGCCCGGCGCGAGCCCCGCCGCGGTGAACAGGGGCTCGGCGAGCCCAGTCTTGGTTGCCACCGTGGCGGCCGGGTCGAACGTCTCGCTGGCGTTGATCTCGATGTCGTAGCGGAGCGGCTGGCCCTGCAGCTGGTACGACCGGCTCCACGACAACGCCACGCCCGATGGATGGAACGCCGGCGAATACAGCCAGAACGGCATCGGGCGACTGAGGCAGGTCGCGTATTCGGCCAACGCGCGTCCCGCGTTGGTGGCGATGCGGGTGTACTCCGCCTCCCACGCCGCGATGGCGGCCTGCGTGCCCGCGGTCTCGCAGGGCAGGTTGTTGATGTCGGGCTCGACCGAGATGAACGACGCGACAACGTCGTGGTAGCGCGCGAGCTTCGCCGCCACGGCGTCGTCCGCGAAGGTGGTCGCCGCCAGCGCGCGGATACGGGCATCCAGCTCGGCGAGGTTCGCGGGCTCCGCCAGGAAACGCTGGTGGAGCGCCACCCACCACCAGTTCGACAGCCCCTCCCGCCAGCGCGGCCGCGGCGGCGACAGCGACTGCTCGTTCCATCCCCAGGCGCCGTCGTAGTCCCAGGGCAGGAAGTACCAGCCCTCGTGCTCCGCGGGGCTATAGAGCATGAGGTTCTGCGACCCGCTGTCGTAGTCGGCGGTCAACACGTTGACCGCCAGCCAGGTCACGTAGTTGGCGCGGTTGAAGTAGTGACCGATGACGCCGTCGATGGGCTGCCGCGCGTCGTTGACCGCGGCGAGCATGCGCCGGAGCTTCGCCAGGTCGTTGCTTCCCCTCGCAGCGACGATGTCATCGACCTTCGCCGGATCGGACGCGGTCGCGTCGTCGATGGGCGTGAACGCGAACGTCTTGGCCTCGTACAGGCTGCCGCGCGCGTCGAGCCCGCGTGAGGCGAGAAAAGTTTCGTCCGGTTCCTCGACCCACTCGTAGAGGCCGCGATCGATCGAGTTGATGATGAGGTGGACGAACCCGGTGCGCAGGCTGACGAGGTCCGAGATCGAGCGGAACGACTCGAAGCTGAGCGTGTTCCGCACCCGCGTCAGATCGAACGGGTGCTTGAGCAAGTTGATGATTCGACCACCGCGCCAGGGCGTGGCGTCGGACGCGAGCTCGATCTGGAACGACTTCTGGAGCGCGCCGCGGCTGGTACTGCCGCGCAGCTCGATCGTGCCGTTGCCGGCGGTGCGACCGCCGCCGTAGTCGGCGGCGGTGAACACGACCGGCGTGTTCCCGTCCGTCGCGTTGGTCTCGATGTCCGCCAGCGCCTGCGCGTCGGAGGCCGTCAACGTGACCGTGACCGGACCGACGTCGCTCTCGAGGTAAATGGCGGGGTCGTCCACGAGCGGCGGCAGCGCCGGCGAATCCACGTGCCCGGCGCCGATGACGTTGCGGTCGATGACCGTCGGACCAGGATCAGGTCGATCGGATCCGTCCGACATGCGGCCCATCCACGCCACGGGGCGGTTCGACATCAAACTTCGTGCCCACGACCAGCTGCGGCGCGCGCCGAGCATCATCGGGCGGTTCGGCGTGGGCGCAGCACGCGCCGTTACTGACCGGGGCGTGGTCGTTACGCCGAGGTGACGAGCTTTTCGACCACCTCCCGCCGGCAGGCGGCTTCCCGCCGGCACGAATCATGAACTGAATTCTAAAACTCAACGACCGCGAGGAGCTTTCCACCGTGCGACATTCGAGCGTGCGACATACGAGACCGCAAACGCGTCGGTGGGTGTTGGGGGCGAGCTTGCTGGCGTTCGGCGGGGCGTTGGTCGGGTCTCCGGCCGGGCCCGCGGCGCGCGAGTCGGGGGCGCGCATCGGGCGGATCGTGGCCAGCAACGTGTACCTGCTCGCGAAGCCCGCCGCGTCTGTCGCCGAGCTGACCGCCGCGATGAGCCGGCTACAACAGCCGCAGCCGATCGACGCCTGCTGTGACGGCGCGTGGCGCGTCCACTTCGCGGCGTGGCTCGAGCGGCCCGTCGGTGAAGACACGCTCGAGCTCCGTTTTTACACGGCGCCCGGCGGCGACGCCCGAGAGGCGTCACCGCCGGCGCCGATGTTCTCGGCCACGGTGCCGGTCGAGCCGGGAAGCGCGACCGTGTTCGTCAACGACTTCGTGGTCTCGAAGGATCAGGGGTTCACCTCGAAGCGCAAGTACCAGGTCGCGCTCTGGCGTACGCGCGGGCTCGACGGCGGCATCGAGCTCGCGACCGGCAACTTCATCCTCGAGTGACTCAGGGCCGCCGATCGAGCTCCCGCGTCGTCACGAATGGGCGGAAGCCGTGCTCGCGTGCGCGCCGCTCGGCCCACTCGGACAGCCCCGCGGGCGCGGCTGTCGCCGGCGCGTATTCGATCGAGAACACGGGCCGGCGGGCGCGAGCGAGCGCCGCGTTCACCTGCGACAGCCGCCACCCGCGCTCCACCTCGGTCGTCTGGCGATAGGCGAGCGGCGCGAGGTCGTAGGTCGCGAAGATGCCTTCGGTGACGTAGCCGTCGACGTAAGGCGCCGCGTCCACCAGCGTCTCGGTCCCGTTGGCGAGCAGGATCGCGCTCGGAAACTGCCGGCGTAGCACCGACAGGAACTCGGCCAACGCCTGCCGGCACCCTGCGAAACGCACCGGATCCTTTCGTTCCAAATAGGGCGCGATGTCGAGCGTGTCCAGCATGACGCCCGCGTAGCCCTGCGCGAGCAGCCGTGGCACCTCGCCGTCGAGCAAGATCGACTGCCAGCGCCGGTCGCGAATGTCGACGCGAACGTTGTCGGGCCAGGTCGGGTTCGGCTCGACCACGAAGGTCTTGCCTCTCACCTGCGGCCAGTACGGACGCGACGCCTCCGCCTCACCGACGCTCAGATACGCGATCGGAATCGTCGGTCGGGCTGGGAGCTCGAGCGGCCGCCGGGCGTCATGGTTGAGGATCACCAGTTGCGCATCGCCCGCGGCGCCTCGCCAGTCGATCGCCGGGGCGTGGTCGGTGCGCGCGAGGAAAATCCACCACCGATTGACGCCGTCGAGCGGCTGACGAAGCGATGTCTGACGACCCGTGGCGCAACTCGCCGACAGTACCAGCCCGATGACGAGCGCGGCCCGGTGTCGAATCAGTTCTTCCCGCGCTTCTCGGTGGACGCCGTCTCGTCCGGCGAGACCTCCCAGCCCAACGCCTTCATCACCTCGTCGGCGTTGTCGAAGGTCTTGTTGGGGAGCGTCTCCTCGAACCACTTCCGGTCGTCGGTCTTGATGTCCTTGAAGCCTTTGAACGCGGTCACCAGCTCTTCCTTCGTCGCCGGGTACTTCACGCCCTTGACGTGGTTGCGCATCTTCATGTGCTCTTTGAGCTTCGCCTGCGCGTCTTTGTCGAGCGGCGGTGCTGTCTGCGCCTTCTCCGCCTTCTCCGCCTTGTCCGCGGTGCTCGCCTTGGCGGCGGCCCGAGGAGCGCCAACCGCGGTAGTGCTGAAACCAAACGCAACCGTCAGAAACATTGCCAACATGAGTTTGGACATTGACCACGCCCTCCTGGGTTTAAAAGCTAGGTTCGAGTGCCGGGCTGTCAATCCGCCAGCCGCGGCAACTGCCTGAGCGCGCGGTCGAAGCGCTGGTTCAGCGCGTCCTCCTGGAGGTCCACCTCTCGAGTGACGACGTCCAGCTCGCGTTGCCTCCGGAGCAACACAGCGCGCAGGCCGCCCATGCTGCGCTCCTTGGCCGCCCACGACACGTCGATGAGCCCGACGTCCGCCCGCACCAGCAAATCATAGACGCGGTCCGCGATGCGCGTGTACATCATGCGCACCAGCACCTCGCCCAGGTTCTGGGTGTCGCGCTCGACGCCGGCGAGCTTGGTGTTGGTCACGTCCATGTCCTGCCGCCGCTCCCCGACCAGCCGTTCGAGCGCGGAAAGCCGCGTCTCCGCCTCGGCGTGCAGGCGCGCGTCGAGCGCGAACAGCTGTGACATCACCGCGCCGGCGCGCGACGCGACCTCGAGCTCGCGATCGATGACGGCGCGTTGGCTGGGGCCGAGGCGCCGCAACACGTCGTCCTGAAGCCGCTGCTCTTGTTCGGTGAGGCGTCGCAGCCGTTCGGCAACGGCGTGCTCGCGCGCGCCCGACACCGGCGCCGGCTTGCCGGCGCGCAGCGCCTCGGCGATGCCGTAACGCAACTTGGATCCCGGGCCCTCGAGGCGCAGCACGAGCGCGCGCAGTTGCGACATCGGCCGTTCGGCAGCCCGCACGTCGAGCTTCGACGGCGCACCCAGCTGTCCGTCGATCGCGGCCCGCTCGGCGTCGATCCGCCCGAGCTCGGCCACCTCGGCCGCGTTCAGATGCGGCGCCTCCAGCCGGCGCGCGCGGGTCGTGAACCGATCGCGAAGCGCGGCCAGCTCGCCGAAAAGCTGGCTCGAGAGCTGGCGGGTTCGGCGCAGGTCGAGGAACAGCTCGAGCGGGTCCATGCGCGCGGCGTCGGCGAGCGCGCCCTCGACGCGTTCGATGACGCCGCCGGCCTCCGCGACCGCGCGTTGGCTCCAGGCGACTTCGTCGGCGACCGCGAGCAGCCGCGAGACCTCGGGGTCGGCGCGAACCCACGCGCGCGTAGACTCGGGGACGAACGCCGCGAGATCCAGCTGGTCGTGGCCGCGGTTGGTCAGCGAATCGAGGAAGCCGGGCTCGGCTTGGCTGCGGACGATCACCTCGCGCAGCTTGTCCTGCGCCGGTTGCAGCCGATCGCGCGCGCCGGAAAATCCGCGCTGCGCCTCGGGCAGTCGGCCCTGCCGCAGATCGATGTTCGCGAGCATCAGCTTCAGCTCCGGGGCTCGCGGACCATCGGGCCGCGAGCGCAAGAGCTGGGCAAACGCGGCATGTGCGTTCTCGAACTGCTTGGCGCCGACGTAGGTCCAGCCGAGCTCGTAGAGCGCGTCGGGCCAGTGTTTGGAATCGCGGGAGATCGATCGATAGCCGGCGGCGGCGCGATCGTGACGTCCCTGCTGGTAGTCGATGCGCGCGACGGCGAGACGGGCGAGGTCCTGAATCTCGCGCGCGCCGGCATCGGGCGCCGTGCCGGCCAGCATCGCCTGGTAGCCACGGCTCGCCGCCTCGAGGTCAGCTTTCGTCAGCTGGATGGTCGCGGCGAAATAGCGGGCCCGCCACACGTAGATCGATGCGGGTGCGCTGGTAGCCATGATGCGCTTGAACCCGCGCGCCGCTTCATCGAGCTCGCCCCGCTGGTACCGAACCTTGGCGTCGAGGTATTGCACCGCGGGATCGCGGGCCGCCACCTTATCGTTGGCCAGCAGCGCGAGGTAGCGATCGACGTGGGTGAGGTCTCCGGTCGTGAGCGCGATCTGCACCAGTCTGACCAGCGCCTTGCGCTGGCGTGCCGTGCCGTCTGCGCTCGCCAGCGCATCTTCGTAATAGCGGCGCGCGAGCATGACGTCGCCCAGCTGGAACAGCGCATCGCCCAGCAAGAAGCCGGCGTCGCGCGCAGCCGGCGTTCCCGGCCAGCGCAACGCCACGTCGAGCAGCAGCGTGGTCGCCTCGTCCGCGCGGCCGAGCCCGAGCAGCCCTTCGGCGTCGACGAGCCGCCGCAGCGGGAGCTCGGGCGACTCGCGCGGCGCCTCGCTGAACTCGAGCGCCATGATGTGGACGCGCTGATCGAGCGAGATGATGTTCTGCACCGCCCGATCGACCTCGTCGGCGCGGGCGGCGGACTGCGCCACCGACGGCGGCGCAACGATAAGCAAGCAAGCAGCCAGCTTGGCGGCATACCGAGGCATGTAACGTTTACATAAGCATTCGGCGACCACCCGCCAGGTTACGTAGGGGCGACCTCGTAACGAAAAGGTCACCGCCTGGGTCGCGGGGCGAGCCCAGTCGCGGTGGACCGCCGTGATACTTCGGGGCCGGGGGGTCGGGGGAAAGCCTGGCATGCATTTTCCATAGACCGAATAGGTCGCGTCACGATGAGAGGAGAACTGACCAGTGCGGCGTAATCGGATGTGGGGCAGCAGGCGAAGGGGGCCGCATGCGCTGCTGACGGTCGTTCTCGCGGGCGTTTCTAGCTCCCCGTCTTGGGCGGGCGACGAGCCGGCGAGCGAAGCGGCGGCACGCGAAGCTGGGGAAGCGCCAGGCGCCGCGCAGCGGGCGAAGATCGAGACGCTTCGGCAAGAGGCGGCGCTCGAGCTCGCGCGCAGCAACTGGACGCGGGCGCGGGAGCTCTACGATCAGCTGCTGACGATCTCGCGGCATGACGCCGCCGCCCAGCGCGACGCGGGCCGGGCGGGGATGGCGGCGAGCGATTTCGAATATGCAGCGCGCGTGCTCGAGCAGGCGCACCACTTCGCGGGTCATCATCGCGATCCGGAGCTGCACTACCTTCGCGGCGAAGCGCTCTACGCCCTCGGGCGGCTCGACGAGGCGCGCGGCGAGCACCGAATCGCGGAGCTGGAGATCGGCGCCTCGCCCAGCGAGCGGATGCCGCGGCTGTGGCTGGCGCGTGTCTACGCCCGTCGCGGCGAGCTCCGGCGCGCCGACCAGGTTTATGAACGAATGTGGCCGGCGGCGGACGCGCCTGCCGACGCCGAGGTCGCGATCAATCACGCCGACGCCCACCTGCTGTGGCAGGACTGGGCGGGCGCGGAGCGGCTCCTGCGTCGGTTTCTGGCGCGCTCTCCCGACAATCTTCGCGCACGACACATGTTGGCCTGGGCGCTCGAGGCAGAGGGCAAGCTCCCCGACGAGCTGACGGTCCGCTCGCGGCTGGCGGCTGATGACCCGTCTATGGGCGCGCAGCGCGACTACGGCCGCGCGCTCGAACGCGCCGGCGAATATGCCGACGCGCTTCGGGCGTACCGTTCGGCCTCCGCCGCCGGCGAGCCCGACGCGACGCTGGTGGCGGCGCGGGATCGCATGCGCTACCGGCTGACGCCCGAAGTCACGGGCGGGATCGGGCTTCGCTCCGATCCCAACACCAACGCCGAACGCGCGCAGGCGGGTGCCGCGTTGCCGTTCGGGTCGCGCCACCTCGTGTCGATGCTGTTCTCACACGACGCCGCCCAGGGTGGCTGGCCGAACGCGCGGACCAGCGTTTCGGCGGTCACCGCCGCGCTGGTGCTGGGCGCGCGCTACGGCGGCACCCTGATGTTCGGGGCGCAGGCACGTGGGCTGACGCAGATCCCGAGCTCCGACGGCGCGCCGCTTCAGTCTCAGGCAGGGCTTCGCTTCGGCGGCATCGGCGAGATTGATACCCCGGTGGGCTCGCGGGTTCGGGTCAATGTTCGCGGGGGGCTCGAGGAGCAATGGACGGAGGCGGCGATCGCGATTCGCGAAAACGGCGTGGTGACCGGGGCGACCGGCCAGCTGTTCGTGTTCCCGGTCCCGTCGACCCGTCGCGTGATTTTGGTCGGCGGAAGTCAGCCGCGGCGGCTGATGCTGGGGGCCGGCGCTCCGGGCGCCGCGCGTCCCGAGGCATCGCAGGTGCTGTCGTGGGCGGGAGCCGACCTGGTGGTGTGGCAAGACCCGGGGCGCGTGCTACGCGGTCAGGTCCTCAACGACAGCCTCGTCCGCGCGACCGAGTCCGCAGAGGCCGTCAGCTTCAGCGCGCGTCACTACGAGCTCTACGGCCAGTCTGACCCGGAGTTCGATCGCCGGCTGTCGCTGCTGCCGCGATCCTCCGTGACCATCGGCTCGGTCGTGATGCGAAGCGCGGCCGGCGACGGGCGGTACGGCGTCGAGCTGCGGGGCGGGCTCGGATACGAGAGCATGCGCAGGAATCTGCTGTCGCAAGGGGGCCTGACGCTGTCGCTCGCGAGCAGCGCCGCGAGCCGGATATTGGCGTCGTACGACTTCGCGCAAGAAACCATGACCGGCCTCGTCGGCCGGCGACACACGGGATGGGTGGCCTATCATGTCGACCTCTGAGATCTCGATGGTGGGAATGCGCGAGCCTCGGCGCGGCTCCGCGCCTGCGCTGCTGACCAAGGCAGCGACCGCGGCCGCGCCGCCGGTGGCGACCGCGTCCGCGATGGTCATCGCGCGCGATGCGGTGCTGGCGGCGGTGGTGGTCGCGCTGTTGACGGCCGCGCTCGCGCGCCGCGACCTCGGCGCCGGGCTGACTCCGCACCTCGGCTGGGTGGTGGTGATCTTGATGGCCGCGCGCCACGGCGGCCGCGGGTTCGGGGTCGGGCTGGTCGCCGGTCTGGGCGCGCTCGCGCTCACCGCGCTCGGCACGGGCCGGGAGCTCGTCCCCTTGCTGAGGGCGGTCAGCAACTCGATCCCCGACCTGGTGGCGCTGGTGGTGAGCATGCTGGTCGCGGTGGTGACGTCGACGCGCGAGCATCGCATCAACCACCTCGTGACCCGCGGCGAGGAGCTCGTGCGCAAGAGCGAGGCGGACGACGCCACCATCGGCGCGCTACGGGACGCGGCGGTCGCCTTGCGCGCTCGCGCCGATCGCTTCGATCACTGCCTGACGTTCCTGCGCGACGTCGCGGCTCGGATCGAGAGCGGCGATCCGACCACGGCGTCGCAGGGGGCGCTCGATCTCGCGCTCGCGCGCACCGGCGCGCGCGCCGGTGCGGTCGTGTTCCTCGACGGGGGCCGTCCCAGGACGCTCGCGTCGGTGGGACCCTGGGACGATGCCCAGTCCGCGGGCGCGCCGGACGTGTTCCCGGATCGGACGATTCGAGCCGCGTTCGAGACCGCGGCGCCCGCGCGCGCCACCGATCTGCCGGACGCGGGGCCGAGCGATTGCGAGCTCGCGACGCCGATCGTCGACGACACCGGACGGGTGTCGGGTGTGCTCGCGCTGCGCGGGGTGCCGGCCGATTCGTTACGCCGCCCGCTCGTGCACGACGTCGGTCTCATCGCCCGCTGGTGCGCCAAGTCGATGCCCAAGCGAACCTCCAACGTCGCCGAGCCCGGGCCCAGCACCGAGTCGCGCGACCGAGCCATTGCGAATTGAACATGACCCGCGAGGCTCGAGTCGGGCTCAGCCTACTGTCGCTGTCGGCGGCGACGGACGTGGCCGCGATCGGGGCGCTCGGGTTCGGGTTCCGTGCGGCCGGGCCGTGGATCCTCGCGACGGCGCTTCACCTCGTCGCGGTCGGCGCGGCGGTGGCGGTATCCGGGAAGAGCCGCAGTCAGCGTACGTTGGTGGCGGCCTTGACGCTCACCTTGCCGGCTTTGGGGGCGGTGCTGGCGATGGTCACGCTCGCCACCAACCGGCGGGGTGAGGTCGCGCACATCCCCACCCGCGACGCTCCCGAGCGGCGACCGCTCTCGCTGTCCGGGATCCGCCAGATCACCGACGGATTGTCCGCGTGGGAGTCGCTGATGGGGGGCAGCCAGACCGAGCGCATCGCGACCGTGGGGATGCTCGCACGCCGCGCCGACGCGTCCTCGGTCGAGCTTTTGCGACGCGCGGTCTTGGCGGGGAGGGCGGACGTCGCCGTCGATGCGGCGATGGCGCTCGAAGATCTCGGTATCGAACGCGACCGCAAACCGGGGGCGCGCTGATGTCATCGAGTCTGGGCGCGGCGGTCGAGGCCGCGGTCG
>Ga0137374_10000588_pt1 | contig 37409 bp, 32 predicted proteins | sample SagtaG_20_FD_104811 | JGI IMG/M metagenome (GOLD analysis project Ga0137374, IMG submission 104811) | Vadose zone soil microbial communities from Sagehorn Ranch, Mendocino, California, USA - Sage1_R_100_16 metaG | ecosystem: Environmental > Terrestrial > Soil > Vadose zone | place: USA... | reverse complement strand
GGGAACGAATCCGCCTCCTCACGTCGGCGGCTACAGGCTGTGGCTGTTTCATGGCGGTTATGAAATTGCCGGACCGAGCGAGCCGCGTCCAGCCAGGGGAGTCTGCGCGTTTGCATCTCAGTACCCCGTTACTCCATCACCCCGCCATTCCAATACTCCATCTCCCCATCACTCCAGTCCCTCTACTCAACCCCACACGCACTGCCGGCCCTTCAACGCTATCCGCCCCTCGGCCAGCGCGCCGACGACCCGCGGATAGAGCCGCCGTTCCGACTCCTGAATCCGCTCGTGTAACGTCGCCGCGGTGTCGCCTGCCAGTACCGGCACCGTTTCCTGCGCCAGGATTGGCCCGCTGTCGACTCCCTGGTCGACGAAATGCACCGTGCAGCCTGTGACCTTCACGCCGTAGTCGAGCGCCTGTTGCCAGGCTTCCAATCCGGGGAACGCCGGGAGCAGCGAAGGGTGGATGTTGATCACGCGGTTGGCGAACGCGCGGAGGAATTCGCCCTTCAAAATCCTCATGAACCCAGCCAGCACGATCAAATCGGCCTGCGCCTCGGTAAGCCGTTTCACATAGGCTTGCTCCGCTTCGTCGTCGAGTTTTGTCCTGAACCGGCCCGGCGCGATGAACTCCGCCTTCAAGCCCAGCTCGCGGGCCCGCTCCAGGATGCCTGCGTCGGGCACGTCGCTGAGCACGACGGCAATCTCCGCCATCACCGTTCCGGCGCGGATGGCTTCCGCAATGGCCACCATGTTCGAGCCTTTGCCCGAACCGAGGATGCCGAGTCGAAATGGCATGGTGCGATTCACTGCCCGTTCTTAGTCGCGCCCTTGGGCGGCGCTCAAGCACAAAGCCCAAAGCGCGCATTAGTCGTCAGCCTCTTCATCGTGACGGCGCTGCTCCTCAAGCGCGGCCTTGTCCTGCTCCTCGAAGAAACGGAACGCTTTCCGGATGAGGAAGCCGCCGGCGGCGATGACCACCACCGCCAGCACCGTTCCCTCGACGACGTCGCGCCGGCCGGCGGATGAAACATTGCGCAGCGAGTAGGCAAATGCGAACAGAGTCCCAAGCGTGCTGGCGCTCCCGAAGAAGATCAGCCAGCGGATGAAAAACCGGCGCCGCGCGAACGTCGGGCGGCCTTCCACGTCCGCGCGCGCCATGACGCCGCAAAAAATCCACGAAGCGATTGCGGTCGCCACCGCGACAAGCACCGCGCCGGCGCCGAACTCCAGGCGGAGATTTGGGTGCACGTCCTTCAGCGAGTAGAGGAATCCCGCCAGGGTGCCCATGCCCAGTGCGCTGGCCAGCTTCACCACAAAGAGAAGGTCGCGCTCGTTCTTCGAGGGGGGTGGTGCGTTCATGGCAGTCGCAATCGTCGGACCGATCCGTATCCAGGCTTCGCGGATCCCGGTTCAGCGTGGCCTCGATTCGCCCAACCTGCAACCCCGATGAACCCGTTGCAATCGGAAGGGGCGCATCCGGGCACTGCCCCCGACTGAAAGCAGGTCGGAGCGCGGCGTTCACGCCGCTTCATCGTACCTAAGCCGACAGGCCAATCGTTACGTCCATGCCGCTCGGACGCTGAAGCGGCCTGAAGGCCGCGCCCCGGGGGCAGCGTCGGGATGCGCCCAACCGGAAGTGCCCCGCCGCAGGAACGGGAGGGAATGCGGTGAAGTGTCAGTCTTCGCAAAGAAAATTCTCGCCAATTTGCCGAGCCGTCCGCCAATTTGGCGGGCGTGAAATACTCGTACGCTCATCTCGCGAAGATGATCGACCACTCGCTGCTGCACCCCACGATGACCGACCAGGAGCTTGAGCAGGGTTGCAAGCTGGCTGCTGCGTACGGCGTCGCTTCGGTCTGTATCAAGCCTTACGCCGTGACGCGCGCCGCGGAGTTGCTGCGCGGCACCGGCGTGCTCGTCGGCTGCGTCATCGGCTTTCCGCACGGCAACTCGTGCACGGAATCCAAACGCTACGAGACCGAGCTGGCCTGCCGCGACGGCGCCGCCGAAATCGACATGGTCATCAATCTCGGCAAGGCCCTGAGCGGCGACTGGGACTACGTCGAGCGCGACATTCGCGCCGTCTGCGACGAAGCCCACAAGCACGGCGCGAAGGTGAAAGTGATTTTTGAGAACGACTACCTTGCCAACGGCGGCGCGGGCCTCGGCAGCGACGACTTCAAGCGGAAGCTCTGCGAGATCTCCGAGCGCGCCGGCGCCGACTGGGTGAAGACTTCGACCGGTTACGGTTTCGTCAAAGGCGCCGACGGCAAGTATTCCTACAAGGGCGCCACCGAGCACGACCTCAAGCTCATGCGGGCGGCTTGTTCGCCCAAGGTGCAGCTCAAGGCGGCCGGCGGAGTCCGGGATCTCGACGTGCTGATCCTCGTGCGTGATCTCGGCGCCAGTCGTTGCGGGGCCACGGCCACTGCCGCGATGCTTGACGAGTACCGCCGCCGCGAAGCCGCGGAAAAATCCGGCGCTTCGCGCGCCGGCACGCAGCCATCTCTCGGTTCGGGCGGCTATTGATGGACCTACTGGAGATCCTTTGCTACAACCCCGCCCATGAAACTGACGGTCGCCGGGGCAGGCCCTTTCGCCGCACGATTCACGAAATGTCCGCCCGTCAAAGTCTGCTGCATCCAGAGCGTTGCGGAAGCCCGCATGGCCATTTCGGCGGGCGCCTCGGCCCTTGGGCTGGTTTCCGAGATGCCGAGCGGGCCGGGCGTTATTTCGGAGGAACTCATCGCCAAAATCGCCGCGTCGATCCTGCCAAGCATTCCGACTTTCCTGTTGACCAGCAAGCAGACTGCCATCGAAATCATTGCGCAACATCGCCGGTGCCGGACCAACACGATTCAAATCTGTGACCGTTTGAGCGAAGGCGCCTACGCTGCGCTGCGCGAGGCATTGCCGGGCGTCGGCCTGGTGCAGGTCATCCACGTGACCGGCGAGCGGTCAGTGGCCGAGGCGCTCGAAGCGGCCCGTCACGTCGATGCGCTGCTGTTGGACTCCGGCAATCCCACGGCGGCGGTGAAGGAACTCGGCGGCACTGGCCGCACCCATGATTGGAGTCTGAGCCGCCGCATCGCCGGGCAAGCCGCTGTTCCTGTGTTCCTGGCGGGCGGATTGAAGGCTGAAAACGTGCGACAAGCCTTCGATGCCGTGCGCCCGTTCGGACTCGACGTGTGCAGCGGTGTGCGCTGTGACGGCCGGCTCGATCCGGACAAGCTCGGTCGGTTCATCGCCCAATCGCAGGACCATTCGTGAACTCGAAACCATTCAACGACCAATGAACACTTGCATTCTTTCATCCATTCTCGTTTCCGCCCTCGCTGTGACCGCGACTGCCGCGGAGAAACTTCCCGGCCCTTTTCTTGAGGGTCTTGGCGACTTGCACCATCCCATCAACACGCAGTCCAAGGATGCCCAGCGCTACTTCGACCAGGGGATGCGCCTGCTCTTCGGGTTCAATCACAAGGAAGCCATCCGTTCGTTCCGGTCTGCCGCCCATCTCGATCCGCAGTGCGCGATGGCCCATTGGGGCGCGGCTTACGCCTTCGGACCGCACGTCAACAAGCCGATGGATTCGAACGACACAGCCGGTGCGTGGGCCGCGCTGCAACTGGCGGTGGCCAACAAAGCGCGCGCCTCCGCGAAGGAGCAGGCTTACATCAGCGCGTTGGAAAAGCGTTACCAGCCGGTGCACAAGGACGACCGCCTCGCGCTCGACAAGGCGTTCGCCGACGCCATGCGAGGGTTGGCAAAGCAATACCCGGACGACCTCGACGCGCAGACGCTCTTCGCCGAATCGCTCATGAACACGATGCCGTGGGATTACTGGACGCGCGACCGCACCCCCAAGCCCGAGACGGAGGAAATCCTCGGCGCTCTCCGCTTCGTCATCGCGCGCGACCCCGATCATCCGGGCGCAAACCACTTTTATATCCACGCCGTCGAGGCCGGGCCGACGCCCGAGGCGGGTCTGCCTTCAGCCGACCGGTTGCGCGAAGCTGCGCCCGCCGCCGGACATCTCGTTCACATGCCGGCTCACATTTACGTCCGCGTGGGGCAGTATCACGACGCCATTCTCGCCAACGAGCGGGCCATCAAAGCCGACCGCAACTACATTCGCCACTGCCGTGCGTTGGGATTCTATCCGGGCGCGTATTATCCGCACAACATGCACTTCCTCTGGTGGGCGGAACTTTTCGAGGGCCGCAGCAAGGACGCCCTCCGCACCGCCAACCTGACCGCCCAGAACGCGCTGGACAATTTCTGCGGCCCGAAGAAGGCCCTTGAGGCGCCCCGCCAACGCCACCTGCCGTGGCTCACGCTCGCCCGCTTCGGCAAGTGGGAGGAAGTCATGGCCATTCCCCAACCGCCGGCCACGAACGATTTCCTCGTGGATCGTGCCCTGTGGCATTTCTGCCGCGGCCTCGCGTTCGTCGCGCACAAGGATGTCGCGTCCGCCGAACGCGAACAAAGCGCCCTCGCCGCCCTTGCCGCGAGCGATGAGGCGAAAAAGCTCAGCAGCCCGGTGTTCCCCGTGTCGGCCACGCTCGCCGTGCCCGCAACCTGGCTGGCCGGCAAGGTCGCTGGAGCGAAAGGAAACATGCCCGCCATGATCGAGCAGTTGGAGAAAGCTGTCGCCGCCCAGGACGCAATCCCCTACATGGAACCGTCCTACTGGCCGATTTCCGCCCGTCTCCCCCTCGGCGCGGCCCTGCTCCAATCTGGCGACGCCGCGAGGGCCGAACAGGTTTTCCGGGACGACGTCAAGCGCTGGCCGCGCAACGGCTGGGGCCTCTTCGGCCTCGAACAATCCCTTCGCGCCCAGGGCAAACGACAGCAGGCCGATGACGTCCAGCGTCAGTTCACCGAAGCCTGGCAGCGCGCCGACGTGCAACTGGAGTTGGCGTGGTACTGAGTCCGTCGGGCAATTTCCACAATTTTCCATGAATTTTCCGCCCCGTCCTGGGGTCGAAATCAGCGTAATTGGCTGTGCCCGGCAGCCGTGCGAACTCATGAAGGGAAAAATTGAATCGAACCGGACCGCGCAACGCGCGGCGTTCACGCTCATCGAATTGCTGGTGGTTATCGCCATCATCGCGATCCTCGCCGGAATGCTGTTGCCCGCTTTGGCCAAGGCGAAGGAGGCGGCCAAGCGCATTCAATGCGTGAACAATCTCAAGCAGCTTGGACTGTCACTCAATATTTACGCCGACGACAACGATGGGCGCTACCCGGTGCGCGGCGGGCTCCGCTGGACCACCGCATTGCAGGAAGGCTACCGGGACTTAAGGATTCTCAGGTGTCCCAGCGATACGTCGCCGGGACACACTTTCGGAGGACCCAACCCGCCCGACAACGCCCCGCGCAGTTACATCATCAATGGTTTCAACGACTACTTCAAAGCCACTACCCAGACCAACGGGTTTCCAGAAAGCGCCATTACGGAACCGACGGATACAGTGGTCTTTGGTGAGAAGGAAGGCGATCCCACTCCGCCCCCGGGCGAAGGGCACTTCTGGATGGACTCCTACGCGGACGATGATCTCATACAGGTCAATCAAATCCGGCACAGCGGCGGCGCGGGCTCCAACTATGCGTTTGCCGACGGCAGCGCCCGCTTCTTGAAGTTTGGAAAAACGTTTGCCCCGGTCAACATGTGGGCTACGGATCCGGATATTCGGAATCTCGCCATCACGTTCCCGTAGCCCGCGATTCGCACTCCAACCTGGATAGCGAGTTTGACCCACCTCAATTCGGACCGTAGGAGTCCGTTCAAAAACTTGGCTGCACTGTAGCGGCGGTCTGTGACCGCCAAGAAACCTCAAGGAATCTAATCTGCCTACGGCGCTAATAGAGCGCCGCTACAGTTTTTGAGCGGGCGGCCAGGCCCCTCACCAGCGCGCGCCGCGAATGGCGTAAAGGGCGGCGATCAAATTGAGGGTCACCACGAGAACGACCGGCGTCCAAAGTCCGCGGCTCGCGTTGCCCGCCGCCGGCCATAGATTCACCAGCGTCCACACTATCAACGGCTGGTAGTCCATCGGCTGTTTGACCGGAAGCTTGTTGATCAGCCACGGGATGCTCAGCGCGACAATCCCCACCGCGGTCAGGAGCCAGCCGAGAAAAGTCACCCACGGCGCCGTGGACCAACTCGGCGTGCCCTGCGCGGTCTGCCAAAGCCAGTAGTGTTTCACTCTCGCTGCGAAAGGCTCGAAGCCGAACGCGAAGACCGTTACCAGCCCGCAGGAGATGCCGATCACCCAAAAACCGTAGTAATTCGTTTTGCGCCACGGCCGCATGATGAGTCGGCCGACACCGCGGCCGTTGATGATCAGCACCACCCACAACAAAGGCAGGGGCCACGGCACCACTTCGAAGAGGCGCTCGCCCAGGCTGTCGGTGAAGACGATTGGCCCGAAGGGCGTTCCGGTCTTCGCACCCACGGCCAGGATGCCAGTGGCCAGCGAGGAGATGCTGACCGCCGCCATCAGGACGTTTTGAAGCGGCAGCCGGCATGCCAGCGCGAGCAGCGTCGTCGTGACCGCGCTGACGGGCAAGAGCGCCTCGACCCAGCCGAATCCAACAGGCAATTCAACTCCCAGGCCCGCGAGCGCGGTGTTGGCCATCCAGGTCGCCAGAAAAACAACGAACATCGGTTTGTGCCAGCGGCGGGCGGTTGGGGAAAGAGATGGGATGCCCGGCAAAGTGGCGGCGTCGGCGGGGGCAATGACGGGCGCGGCGGGCTTGTCGGGGTCGGCCACACGACGGAGACTAGGGCGGCCGGCCGGAAACTCAAGCGCGCCGCGACGAGCCCAAATCCAGGTGGGTCCGAGGCTTCCCGCTTGACGCGGACGCCTCGCTTCACTGGTATCTCCTCATGTCGCAACCAAATTGTTTGCAACGCAGTGGTTGGTTTCATCCAGTGGTCATCGTCGGCGCGCTCGGGCTGGGCCTCCTGCCGCTCTCGCTTCGGGCTGGCGCGCTCGAAAACTATGTGAATGCGTCAGACCCGGCATTTACCTGGAAGAAGGCCGACCAGGGCAAACCAATGGGTTTCACCGTGACGCACCTGGAGATGACTTCGCAGAAATGGCGCGAGCATCTCTGGACCCATCACCTCCAGGTGGTGCGGCCGGAAAAAGTCCGGAATCCGCGCATAGCCTTCCTCTTCATCACCGGCGACGGCGAGGGAAAGAGCAGCCTGAAGATGCTCAAACTTCTGGCCGAGCAGGCCGGGGCCGTCGCCGCCGTCGTCAGCCAGGTGCCCAATCAACCGCTCTATGGGGGCAAAGTCGAGGACACGCTCGTCGCCTACACCTTTTTCCAATACCTCAAGACCGGCGACGAAACCTGGCCGTTGCTCTTCCCCATGACCAAGAGCGCCGTCCGCGCGATGGACGCTGTGACCGCTTTTGCAAAGCAGGAGAACGGCGAGACCATCGAAGGCTTCGTCGTTTCCGGCATCTCCAAGCGCGGCTGGACCACCTGGCTCACCGGCGCCGTCGACCCGCGCGTCAAAGCCATCGCTCCGCAAGTGATCGACATGCTGAACATGAAGAAGCAGATCGCGTGGGCGCAAAAGGTTTATGGCCGGCAGAGCGAGCAGATCCAGGAATACACCGACCTCAACCTCCACCTGGCGCTTGACGAGCCCCGCAACGTGAACCTGCGCAGTTGGGTCGACCCGTACTCCTATCGTAATCGCTATACCATGCCCAAGCTCCTGCTCCTCGGCACCAACGACCGTTATTGGACGGTCGATTCGCTCCGCCACTATTGGAACGACCTCCCCGGTCCCAAGCTCATCTTCCAGACGCCCAACGCCGGGCACGAGCAGGGCGACAGAAAGGACTCGATACAAACCCTGGCGGCCTTTTTCGAAATGATTGCTGACGGCAAGGAACTGCCAAAGATGTCCTGGACGTTCAAAAGAGGCGAAAAGCCCGGACTGGACTTGACCATCGAGCCCGCAGCCGAGAGCATCCGGCTGTTCACCACCACCTCACGGGACCGCGATTTTCGGGACGAAACCTGGACCAGTCGCGTGCTTCAGGACGAGCCGAGCAGCCGAGCGACCGGTTTCGTGCCCGCTCCGGATCACGGGTACCGCGCTTTCATGGGCGAGGTCACCCTCAAGTCACCCCGAGGCCATCCCTACAAGCTTTCCACCCAGGTCCGCGTCGAGCCGGACGACATCAAATGAGTTGCGATTCGCCTGCCTGCCCTGGGAGCGCCGGCATCTTGCCGGCGAGTCACTTGGTTGTGAATCGAAAAACTCGCCGGCAGGATGCCGGCGCTCCCAGGGCGACGATTCATGGCTCCCGTACGTGTCCAAAGTTGGAGGTCGAGGCGGCCCAGGAACCGGAGCGCCGAACCGCCGCTCGGAGCGGCCCAAGCGCCGGATCGCGCCGAACGGGAGCTCGGCGCTCCGTCTCGGTTCACGGGCAGCCTGCGCACGAGAATTCGGGGAGCACTTTCCTGCTCGCAGTGCTTTCTTTGATCCTCGCCTCAGTCGCCTCAGGCGCCTCAGCCGCCGAACCGTCAAACTGCCGCCCGCCACGCGACGAAGCGGACCTCGCTTATTGGCTGCGCAACATGAGCTGGCACCGCTTTACCCCCGAAGAGATGGGCGACGCAACGGGATTGGACGTGCCTGAAGTCAAATCCGCGTTGCGCAGGCTCGGGCTTGAAAATGTCCCGCCACCCAGGCGCCTCACCGGCGCGCCACTGAGAGTGCTCCCTTACCCCGGCGGACGCCACCCGCGCATCGGCTTCCTGGAAGGCGCCATCCGACCGCAACGGGAGACCAAAGTCAGTGTCTTCACCCCGTGGGACGACGCCAGCTACGTCGTCATCGACGTGCCTGAAGCCCTCTGGTCCCACCTCGGCCTTACCTACCTGGCGCACACGCACATTCCGACGATCTTCGACAAGCAGGGCACGAAGCTCGATCCGCTTGAGTGGGATCGTTCCGACTCCGGCGGCGTCTTGCGCATCGCCCGCCGTCTGCCCAACGGCATCAGCTTTGGCGCCGTAGTGAAGCCCGGCGCCGACGCCGTGCGCATGGAACTCACGCTCACCAACGGCACGAGCGAGATCCTCCGCGACTTGCGCGTTCAAAATTGTGTCATGCTCAAAGCCGCGGCCGGGTTTACGGCATTGACCAACGCGAACAAGCTGTTCCAGAAACCCTACGTCGCCTGCCGGTCCGACGATGGCACGAAGTGGATTCTCACCGCCTGGGATCCGTGCGACCGCGCCTGGGCCAACCCGCCCGTGCCCTGCCTGCACTCCGACCCGAAGTTCCCCGACTGCCCGCCCGGCCAAACCCGCCGCCTCACCGGCTGGCTCTCCTTCCACCAGGGCACGAACATCACCGCGGAACTGGAACGCATCGAGAAAACCGGCTGGCGCGCCGGCGGGAACTGAAGCGCTCACTTGAAGTTTGAAATCGCCCACGCCGCCTCTATCCTGCCGCCGTGACCGCCGACACGTTCAAACCCGAGATCGCCGAGGCCCTCAAGGCCTACGAGAAATACATCGTGTGCCTGGATAAGGCGCCGGATGACTGCGAGGCTTCGCTTCGCTCGCTGATCGAAAAGGCCATCAAGGAATACGAGGGCCGCGGTCCAAACCTGCGTCACGGTATCGCCCTGGATCGGCAGGTCACGATCATTCTCAGCCAGTCAGAGACCGATCACCCGCTGTGCGGCATTTATTTCAACCTCCATTCGCCCTACCAGAAGAAGGCGGCGGCAAAGTCGGCGAAGTCTGCAGGTTGAAGCTTTTCACTCTTCGCGCGTCTCATCGCCCACCTGGCATTCCCCGGCGATGATGTCTCCGACGGTGCTGGTGTCGCGTTGCGGGCCGGTGATTTTGATTTCGGCAACTTTGAGGCCGCCACGGTAAACATTCAGCCGCCGGTCGATGGCGGGGATGTAGCCGAACGGGCAACTAAGCACCACGTAGCGGCCGCTGGTATTGACGAGTATAATCCTGCCGCGGTTGGCCGGTGCGGGCGTGACGATGAGGCCGGGAGGCCTGGCAGGCTGCGGGACTCTGGAAGTCACCGGAGCAAGGGGATCCTTGGCGGTCCTGTGGCCCCCGGAGCAGCCGCAGCCGAAGCAAGCGAGCGCGACAAACAGCAGTATTGCACGATCCGATCGCATGACGGAATCCTTTACCCCATTGCGGAAACCTTTCGAGCAAAAACTCCGATCCAATACGCTGGTAGGGCGAGGCTCCCGCCGAGCCGCGATTAAACCGAAAGTTTCGGCTCGGCGGGAGCCTCGCCCTACCGCGTTCTGCCATCCAGTGCAGACCAGCCAGTGCTTGCCTGGCGGGCTGTTTGGAATACCCTCCGCGCACCTGCATGAAGATCGGCGCGCTTTTCGGTTGGTTCGTACCCGAACTCAGAAAGTTGAACGGCAGCCAATTGTTGAAGGTCTGGGGCGGTTGCACCTCGTACTCGCGCAATGCGATTTACCTCCATTGCGTCCTGCTGCTGGCGTGCTGCTCGGTGATTTTCAACCTCGCGATGCGCGCCTCCGACTCTTTCTTCCTGCCCCTGATTGCCCTGCTTTTTGGCCTGATGGTACCGCCGAACCTTTACTTCGCCGCGATCCTGGGCGGCCGTCGCGAGCAAATCCGCCGCTTCGTCGAGGAGCATTGGGACGAATTCAATGTGTGAAAACGCCTGCGCCGCTCGGATCGCGCCACGCCTATCTCGTCGCCAGCGGCGATTTGCGGCTGTGCGCCAACCAGACCTGCTGGCCTGAGCAGGCCCGGATGGAAGCCGCTCTGGCCCGCGCCCTCAAGGCCCAAGGCTGGACTTTGGTCCGCGCGCACGCCTGGGATCCGGCCAAACGCCACGGCTTTATCGATTCTCAGAAAATGGGCATGGACGTCTTTCGCAAGCTCGACCCGGCCGCCCCGCTCCTCGTCGCCGAAAGCGTCTGGCAATACAGCCATCACGTCCTGCCAGGGTTGTCGACTCATCGCGGGCCCATCCTCACCGTCGCCAACTGGAGCGGCGCCTGGCCGGGCCTGGTCGGCATGTTGAACCTGAACGGCTCGATGACAAAAGCCGGCGTTCGCTACAGCACGCTTTGGAGCGAAACGTTCAAGGACGCGAAGTTTCGCGCCGGCCTGCGTGAATGGCTGGCGACGGGCTCGGTCACGCACGATCAGCGCCATGTCCGGGACCTCGATGCGCACACCCTTCCGCCTGCTGAGGAGCACCTCGGGCGGGATTTTGCCTGCGAGTTTCGCCGGCGCAAGGCGATCATGGGCGTGTTCGATGAGGGTTGCATGGGGATGTACAATGCCATCCTCCCCGACGAATTGCTCCACCCCACCGGCCTCTTCAAGGAACGCCTTAGCCAATCCACTCTGTATGCCGAGACGCTCCGCGTCGGCGGCGCGGCGGCGGGCGGCGTCTTGAACTGGCTTCAGAAGCGCGGGATGAAGTTCGCCTGGGGCCGTGATGATGAAACGGAGTTGACCGAGAAGCAGACGCTGCAGCAATGCCGGATGTACGTCGCTGCCGTGCGTCTGGCCGACGAATTCGGCTGCGCCACCATCGGCATTCAATACCAGCAGGGGTTGAAGGACCTCACACCCGCCAGCGACCTGGCCGAGGGCCTGCTCAACAACGTGGATCGACCGCCGGTGAAGTGCGACCGCACCGGCCGCGTCCTGTTCGCAGGCCAGGCATTGCCGCACTTCAATGAAGTGGACGAGTGTGCCGGATTGGATGGGCTGCTGACGTACCAACTCTGGCGCCACCTCGGCTTCGCTCCTGAAAATACGCTGCACGATTTGCGCTGGGGCGAGCCATTCACGGGCGCGGGCGTGGATGATTTCGTTTGGGTCTTCCTCATTTCGGGGGCCGCGCCGCCGGCACATTTCATCGGCGGCTACCGCGGCGCGGTGAGCGAACGGCAGCCCCCGATGTACTTCCGCCTCGGCGGCGGGACTTGCAAAGGCGTCAGCAAGCCGGGCCATGTCGTCTGGAGCCGGGTGTTCATCATGAACGGCCGATTGCACTGCGACCTCGGCGTGGCGGAAGTCGTGAAGCTGCCGCCTAAGGAGACGGAGCGCCGCTGGCGTGAAACGACTTCGCAGTGGCCCATCATGCACGCCGTCCTGAAGGGCGTCAGCCGTGATCAAATGATGGCGCGCCACAAGGCCAATCATATCCAGGTCGTCTACGTTCCCAGCGAACGGCAGGCCCATCGGGCCGCGCGCATCAAGGCCGCCGCATTGGCCGAGTTGGGGTTGAACGTGCATTTCTGCGGCGACGTGAAGCTCGACTGATAGTCCGGGAGGACGCGAGCGTCAGAACGTGCGGACATGCTGAAGCCAGCCGCTAAATTCCTTCATGGAGTGCGCCGGCAAAGCGCAGCGACGACGGCGCTTTGGCTGGAGGCCGGCCCTTGGCCACACGAGCCAAAGCGGTGTCGCGCTGCGCTTGGCACCGCAGTCCAAAACTACCGGAGGCGAGTCGCAATCTGCCATCCATGCCGCGGACTCTTCACTACATTGGTGCCGCACGTCGTCTTTTCATGGGTCTGGCGGAACAAGCGACTGCTTGAAACTATGCTGCTGGCGGCGTTGGTTTCCGGCGCGATCTCGCCGGCCAATGCCGGCACTGTGCAAACGCTCGATGGCAGTCTCCTTTGCGGCCACATCCACCTGGAGGCTCCCGATGCCCTTCTGGTCACGCCATCGAACGCGCCGCCCGTTCGTGTGGCCCTCTCAAACCTGCTTCGCGCCGACTTCACCAACCCGACGAATCTTCCCCCGCCCCTCAGTCCGCGCCTGAAGCCGCTGGCCATGGACGAGGAACGCGGCGCGCTGCCCGAACCGTGGCAGAACGTGGACCTCGGCCGGCTCGAAGAGCCCGGCAGCGCGGTGCATTATCGAGGGCGGTTCACGGTCGAGTCGTCCCGGCCGGCGCGGGTCGAGAGCGAGGAGGGCTTTCACTTCGTTTACCAGCCGTTTCGTGGCGACGGCGAGATAGTCGCCCGCGTCGCCAGCATTACCCCGCGGGACCAGAAGGATCAGCAGGCCAGGGCGGGCGTGGTCATGCGTGCCAGTCTCGATTCGGATGCGTTCACCCTCATGATGGCTGTCTCCGGCGGTGGCGGGGCGCACTTCCGGCGCGGCAGGACCCGCGGCGTCAGCACGACGGACGAGCGGCGGCCGGACTTGAAGCCGCCGTATTGGGTCAAGCTCCGGCGCGAAGGCAACACAATTTCGGGATTCTATTCCACCGATGGCCGCCGGTGGCAGGCCCTGGACAAAACCGAAGCCGGCCTGCCGGACCGCATTTATGTCGGCCTGGCGGCTGCGAGCCGGCGCCGCGGGTCTCCCGCCACCGCCGAATTCGACCACGTGAGCGCACGATCCCTGGAGCCGCGCGCCGGGTTCACCCCACGGATCGTCCTCCGGGACGGCACGATCATCGCGGACCACTTCCGGGGCGTGGACGACACGGCAGTGACGCTGTCTCCGGAAAAGAAGGGGCTGCGCGTGCTCACGCGGCAGGTGGCGCGATTGGAGTTTCGGCCTCTGGACGGTGCGGAGGAATTCCCGGTGGGGCGGGGTGGAGTCCTGTTGAGCAATGGCGATTTTGTGGACGGCGAGTTTCAATGCGTGACCAACGGCCGGGTCGTTCTTGGCTCGGTGTTGTTCGGGCGGCGAAGCCTGGAGATCGGCCGCAAGGTGGCCGCAGTGGTGCTGCGGCAGGCGTCCACGTCGCCCGCGGCCTTCGAGGCGCGAACCTTCGACGGGTCGGTCTGGCGGTCCCGGGCGACACGGATCGAGGCGGAGGCGTTGGTGGTGGACACAGCGCTGCTGGGCCCGTGGCGGATTCCGACGGCCGAACTGCGAGAACTTGTGAGCCTTCAGGCCGGCCCGTGAATCCGAGCGTAGGGCGGGCGTCTCGCCTGCCCTGGCCGCGCAGCGGCCAAACGGGGACGCGCCGTCGGCGCTGGGCAGGCGAGACGCCTGCCCTACGTTGGCGGTCCAGACGGAGGACCGCTCCTCTGAAGTTTTTGCGATGTGAGGCTGGACAGCCCGCGGCCCTTCTGTTATGGAGGCGCGGTTCCAATTTCGAACGAGTCGTTTTAGGAATCGCTCTCCGACTTTTATACCCTGTGGATTAGGGGAGGAGAGTTTTCGAGCATCGCGGACGGCAGGCAAAACTATATGAAACAGTTCCTGGGCAGGATTCTTTGGGCGGCGGCGCTCGTCACACTCTTCGGGACAGGGTTGATTGACGTCCGCGCAAGCGCGGCGTTTACGGTGCAATTGTCGGCTAGCACCAACCATGGCAGTTTCGTGGTTGGCTACGCCTTCGACGTGACGGTGCCGATCCGGCTTACGCACCTGGGCAAACACCACATCGACGGCACTTCCGAATCGGCACAGGTCGGAATTTGGAACAGCGGCGGCACGCTCCTGAGTTCCGCCTCGGTGCCGCAAGGCGCCGGTGTGACGCTGGAGAACGGAGTCAGTTACGTTCCCATCACGCCGGTGAACTTGCCGGTGGGCCGCTACGTGATTGGGGCGCAGACCTTCGCGACGGCGGGGACCGAAGGATTCGTGTTCGGGGCGACGCTGTCCAGCGCGGCCGGCGTGCGCTGGGTCGAAGGCCGGTACAACCTGACCAGCGCGTTCAGCCTTCCGACCTCGGTGCGGGCGGACAGCGGATCGTATTTTGGCCCGAACTTCAAGTTTGAGCTGGTCGTCTCTGAAATTGCCTTGTCCTTGCGCAGCGCTGTCGGCACGAACCGAAGCGATTTCATGGCCGGCTTTGCATTCGACGTGACCACCCCCATTCGCGTGACGCACCTGGGCAAGCACCACTTCAACGGCACGTCGGAAGCGGCGATGGTCGGGCTTTGGGATCAAGCCGGCGCGTTGCTCGCCTCCAACTCCGTGCCGCAGGGGGCGGAGGTGACCCTGGAAGACGGCATCAGTTTCGTCGCAGTGACTCCGGTGACATTGAGCCCCGGACGTTACGTCATCGGCGCGCAAACGTTTTCCGCGGCGACTGCGGAGCCGATTGCGCGCGAGGCCTCGGTGGCGGCGGCGCCGGGCATCCAGTGGGTGGAAGGCCGATTCAACATCGGCAACAGTTTCATGCGTCCGCTCGTCCCGCGCAACGACACCGGCTCCTACCTCGGGCCGAACTTCAAGTTCGAATACGATGTGTCCCAGTCCCCATTCACTGTGTTGCAACCAACGCCCCGGGCCATCGTGCAGCGCGGCGCGCAAAACACAGCGGCCCTGCGCTTGAGCGGCGTTTACCAGGGCGCTCCGACGCGTTTCGAGGCGCGGGCGCTGCCGCGGACCGGTTTCGCTGGCACGGCGACTGATTGGACCGTGTTCGACAACGCGCCGGTCGCCGGCCGATTTGCGGGCAGCCTGACGGTCACCGCCGGCTGGTATCGCATCGAAGTCCGCGCCCTGCAGGGCGGCACCGAACTCGGCCAGGGCGCCGTTGAACCCGTTGGCGTTGGCGACATCTTCGTCACCGTGGGCCAATCCAACGCCGCAAACGATGGCACGCCGGCCCAGACGCCGCAGGACGACCGCGTCAGCGCGCTGGCGGTCGCCGGTTCGAGCCGCTGGCAGCGGGCCAATGATCCGCAGCCTGTCGCAACGGGCATTGGCGGTTCGCCGTGGCCGCAGTTGGGCGATCTGTGCGTGGCGCGGTGCGGTGTGCCGGTCGGCTTTTACTCGGTGGCGCTGGGCAGCACAACGGTCGCGGACTGGCTGCCGGGCGGAATGTGGTATCACAGGCTCGGAGGGGGCCTTCGATACTTCGGGCCGAATGGGTGCAAAGCCGTGCTCTGGCACCAGGGTGAGTCCGACTCCATCGATGGCACGAGCGCGGCGACCTATTCCAGCCGCCTGCGGGCGATCATCGCCCAGAGCAGGCTCGACGCCGGCTGGTCGGTGCCGTGGGGCATTGCGCGAGTGTCGTATCACCCCCAGGCGCCGCCGGAGAATTGGCCGGCCATCATCGAAGGCCAGAACGACGCCATCACGCAATCGGCCGACGCTTTCCCGGGGCCAACCACGGATGACTTCGGCGGGTTGGGTTATTTGGCGGACGGGGTGCATTTCAACCAGGCGGGGCTCGAAGTCCATGCGTTGCGATGGGCTTCGGCCATCGCGGCGGCGTTCCCGGACTCCAATTCAATCCGCCAGGCTTCTATCGTCAACGCCGACTTCGAAGCCTTTGGACAAGCCGATGGAGCCGTGAACACCAGCGGCGTTTACGGTTGGACGACCGTCAATGCCGGCGCGGTCGGCGCGGGCGGCAGCGCGTCGGTCTTTTGGAGCATCAATCCGGGCCTGAGCCTCTATTCCAGTTTGTTCATCATCGATCCCAACGCTTCGGGCATCCTGCCAAACATGACCGGTGCGAATATCGCCAGCGTTTCGGACGGCCCGGCTGACAGTTATTTCAGCCAGCAATTGAGCGCGACCCTCCAGCCCAACACCCACTACACCCTGTCCGCCGCCGTCGGCGTGCGCAACATCGGAACGTTCGGCGGATACCGGCTCTTGTTGCTGGCCGGTGGAACGACCTTGAGTGGCATCCAGTCCGCGAATGCTCCCGGCGCGGCCGGCGGATTCTACATCGTTTCGACGGCTTACGACTCCGGCCCGGCACCCTCGGGGCTCGGCCAGCCCTTGGTGATTCGCCTGGGCAAAACGAGCAACGCCGATGACGCCTACGTGGACTTCGACTCGGTGAAGCTTCGGGTGGAACGAACGGCCGCGGACGACGTGCGCATCCGGCGGCAGGGCAACTCGTTCGTCATCGAATGGTCCGGCGGCGGAACGCTGCTGGAATCCGAGGATCTTCGCGCGACGTGGAAGGAAGTAGCCGGCGCGACCAGTCCGCACACCCGGCCGATCGGGACGTTGCCGACGAGATTTTTCCAGGTGCGGCCGTAAAGGGTCGCCTCATTGCCGGATGAATGAACCTGGCGGGCTGCTAAGAAAACCACCCCGTCCTTGCGGCGCCGACCGCATCGCGCACGATTCCGAGGGGATTAAGTGACACCCCGGTGTGACCTGTCTGATTGGCAGGGCCCCCAATCTAACACCCGCCGGGATGGATTTAGAGACTAGAGATGCTTCACCAGTTCGCGCACTCGCACGTCCAATGCGGCGGCGATCCGCAAAAGGGCATGCAGGCTGATCCACTGTTCTCCGCGTTCGATTTTGCCCACGTAAACGGGATGGAGCTCCGCCTTCTCCGCGAGCTGCTCCTGGCTCAAGCCGGCCCCCTCCCGGTATCTTCGGATCGACTCGCCAAGGAGCTTTCGCTGACGCGGAACGTGCGGCACAAGCCGCAACAGAAGCAAACCGGCTCAGAAACCAACCACACCCAACATGGGTTTATTTTGATCTTGCCTTTGAGATGGTCAGGGCGCGAGAGTCTTGATCGACGCCAAACGCCATGAAAAAACTCGCGCTCCTGATGTCCTTCTTGGGGTTGTTGTCTTTCTCCGCACCCTGCCGTGCTGATGATGAAGAAATTCCATTCGGGGCCGGACCGACAACCAACGCTTTCCCGGAGGATGCAGTCTTGCGCTTCGCCATTGGAAGGCCGCCCTTTATTCCCGCCAGTGAACCTCCTCCGTCACCTGCCACGGCAACGAACTTTCTGGCGATTGCGGACGATGGGGCCCCGGCCGGTGTCCCACCAGACACACAAGGGGCCGTCGGACCCAGCAATGTCGTGACGATGCTCAACTCGCTCGTTCGTATCCAAGATAGACAGGGCGGGACGAACTTGACGACGACGCTCTCGAACTGGTGGGGATTCTCTGCAACCAAGCCTTTTGATCCGCGAATTGTTTATGATCCGTATGCAGGAAGGTGGATTGCCACTGCGGCAGGGAATCAGAAGCTGAGCGATGCCTCGCTGCTCGTGGCTGTTTCGCAGACCAGTGATCCCACGGGCACTTGGTATCAAAGGAAGCTCGATGCCGATACGAACCACACGCGCTGGGGTGACTTCCCGATGGTAGGCTTCAACAAGAATTGGATCGTGGTCACCGCGAACATGTACCTCACAGGCAGTAGCGCGGAGTCTGATTTCCACTTCGTGCGGCTCTGGGTGTTCAACAAGACCAACTTTTACGCGGGGGGGACGAATGCCCCCACAATTCTGAGGGCGGAGACCAACGCTCCGAAGGCGTTCGCGCTGGCGCCGAGCCTGGTTTACGACGACACGGTTACCAACATGCACCTGTTGACAACGTGGAACACCAACGCGTTGCGGGTCTATGCCTTGACGGGCCAAATCGGCGGTGAACAGTTGGTGGCGAACGACGAATTTCCCGGCAGTTGCAACGAATATGGCTTGGGTGCGGAACGATGGCAACGTCAATTTTCTGTTTCAGGCCATAACAAACGGCTCATATACGAGGGTATTTGCGGCTGATGATCGGATCTCATCACCCGTGATCCAGCGGAATGGTTTTCTCTGGTGCGCGCATCACATCTTTCTTCCCTATGGCCCCGCTGTCGACCTCGAACGAACAATCGTGCAGTGGTGGCAGATCCCTTTGCGAAACTTCATCGCGCAACCGATCAGCAGAATTGAGAAACTCACTGACGACACGTCTTTTGCTTATCCCAGCATCGCAGTAAACCGGTTCAACGACGTGCTGATCGGCTATTCGCGCTTCTCGTCGATCCAATGGATCAGCGGCAATTATTCGTTTCGCGATTACTGTGATTCGCCGCTTACCGTACGGAGCGACACGGTTCTGAAAGCCGGAGAAGCCAACTTCCTACGTGCCGATTCTCAACTGCGGAACCGATGGGGCGACTACAGTTCCACTGTGGTTGACCCCGCCAACGACACTGACTTTTGGACCCTACAAGAGTACGCTCGTGCGCCTGGCAGCCGTTGGGGCACCTGGTGGGGAAAGATTGCACTGCCCGTGCCCGCCAACGATTCCTTCACAAACGCTTTCGCGATCAGCAACTCGTCGGGCACGACCAACGGGACTGTCATCCGGGCCACGATGGAGACAGGGGAACCGCTGCACGGTTCCGGCACAAACACGCCGTCGGTTTGGTATCGCTGGGTCGCCCCAGCCAGCGGAGACGTCACGTTTGACACCACGGGCGGAAGCAGTAGCTTTCCGCTGATTCTATCCGTCTACACCGGCACGAATGTGAGCAATCTCACCCTCAAAACGAACGCCTCAGGCAGTGCGCCCGCAGTCTCTTTCAGCGCCAGTTCTGGCACGACCTATCAGGTCGCCGTTTCCGGCCTGAACGTGGCGTGCATTGGGTTCACGTTGCACTGGGAACAGGCCGCCGCACCCATGTTCGTGCAACACCCCGAAGGCACGAATGTCGTCGTCGGGGAGGACGCTCTATTCAAGTCCCTCGCCATCCCGACCCTCGCTTACTTCTGGAAATTCCGCGGCACGAACGCCTCCGATCCGACAAACTCCATCGCCGGCGCAAACTCAGCGACCTACACGCTGAGCAACGTTGCGGGGACTAATGCGGGGAGCTACTGGGTCGTCGCCTCTAACGCGACCGGGTTTGCCACAAGCTCCGTCGCGAGTCTCTTCGTGCACGGCAATTCTGCCGCGCGTCTGAGCCTGTTGAGCTACACCAGCAACAGCTTTTACTTCCATCTCTACGGACTGACCAATCGCGCCTACAGGATAGAAACCTCGACGAATCTTGCCAGCCCAACCAATTGGTACCCGATTCACACGAATTACGTTTCCTACTGGTACACGAACTACGGCCTCACCAACCCCAACTCCCGCTTCTTCCGCGCGATCACGAACGAATGAAATCCTGCCGGCCCCAATGGCATTTGCATCAGACGTAACCATCAAAAACCCGGCAAACCTATGAAGATATCGGTACTTCACCTCTTGGTTTTCGGCTTCGCCACCTGTGCCTTCAGTGCGCAGACAGAACACTACACGGTCAGAATTGGGTTGCCTGGCGATCCAAACGCCTTGATCGGCGGCGGAGATTTGCGATTGACCGGTACGAACCTCTTCTATTCTCTCGACGTTTCAGGAGCGCCGGCAACATTCGTCTCGACCGGGACAGTCAATGCCGTTTCCGCCAGCGGTCCGAATGGGGCAATCCTTTTTCCCCTCGATGGACCGTTTTGTAGCGCGGACCGCGGGTGTGGCTTCTTTGGCGAGGGTCCGATCACCGCAGAGCAGGCGGCGCTGATCCGTTCCGGCGGCACTCAGGTGGTAGTCGATGACTTTTACTTGGGTCGAATCGTACCCAACGCGCTCTGCGAGTCCCCGGGCACAAACGTGATCGGTCTTGAAGCGACTCTCCGCGGACGGGTTTCCGTGGAAAACCGCGCGCGCGTTGTGTGGGGAATGGCGGCTTTCACTTTGAGCGGTCACCTGCTGCGCTATCGAATCGACCTTCCGGCAATCCTCGGTGATTACTTCGGTGTTATTGACGAGCAGATGACATTCGATCCGTTCGGCGGAGGACACCTTTTGGTTCTCGGCACACTGGATTGCGGCCCAACGGCCACCAACCTGCCTCCTGCCACGGGCGGCTTCGATTCCCTGCCTCGGTGTCTGCAAGAGGGCAGCATCTGCCTTCCTGACGATGTGCTGCCGTCACTGCTTGCAGGGAACTGGGTGGCTTCCTTTTATCAACCCTTCAGTGGACAGTATGCCCAAGGTGACATCCTTCCGGTGGATACCGACGGCGACAACGTGCCGGATTATTTAGACGCCTGCCCTGAGACACCCTCCGGCGCACTGGTCAACACAAAAGGTTGCAGCATCAAACAGCTAGCGCCCTGTGCCGGCCCGTGGAAGAGCCACGGCGAGTACGTGAACAGGGTGAAAGAAGTCACGTCGGATTTTGCGCGTGCGGGACTGATCACCGAAGCCCAGCGGCGCGCTTTGCTCAATCAAGCGGCCCAGTCTGGCTGCGGTGGGCGATGAGATTCTGAGTCGCAAGGGAATCGGTGCTTAAGGGATCGCGGTAGGGGCAACGGGCGTCCCCACCTCGATGCCGGCACGAACTCCTTGCGGAGGGCCACCATCAGGCGCCTCGCCCGCGCCGGCACAGTGGACTGTCCACGGGCTGCGCGCAGCGTGTCCGCCTGAAGTGCTGGCAATTCCGGCGATCCTGGTTACGCTCGCGGGCGTGAAATCCGCCACTCGCTCGCGGCGCCGTGCGTTGGCAAGCAAGCCGGCGGACGCGGTTGCAAGTATGAACGGACCGGCGGCACTGCCAAGGCCGGCCGCGCGCACTGTCGTGCCACTTCGCGAGCGCAAACGGGTATTCGGCGACCAGTGGCAGTACGCCCCCGCCCCCGAGGACCACAAGTTCATCCCCATCGCGCCGCGGCACAATCTGTTCATCAACGGCCGTTTTTGTCGGAAACTTTGTCGGCGAACGCACGATGGACAGCGTTTCCGACAAAATTTCCGACAAAGGGAACGTCCGTGAAGGAGGGGCTAATCACATACCGCGGCTTCGCCGCGTCTGTTTCTGGCGCCGCTGCGACCTCGCAGTCACAGCGACGGCAGACTATAGCCGCCGCACCCGGTAAACCCGTTGCGGATTCACCGCCGCGTTTGTGTCGCGGAAGGTGATGGGCGCGTTGGTGCCGAAAGCATTCGTGACGGTCGTCCAGTCCACGAAGTTCGTCGTGCATTCAACCCGGTTCGTCCGCCCGCGCTGGCCGGGGAATGTGAATTGAAACGTTCCGGCGTTCAGTGCCACGTTCGTCAGGCGCGGCGGCGGGGCTTGGACAGAATCGATGATGTTTCGCCACGCGGCGATGCGCGCCGTGTAATCCTCCGCGCCGCCTCCCGGCTCGATGTGCAGTTCGAGCAGTTGCCACTGGGCGTGGCTGGCGGAGTTGGAGACGCCGTTGATGATGATGTACACCGGGCGCGGGTCCGGGCCGTTGGTGCCGCCCGTCGGGGCGAAGGTGTTGCGCAGCGTTCGCGACCAGTCGTTGCCGCAAATGCGCACCCCGCGCGGCGGCAGGTAAGCGTCAGTTTGCCCCACGTAGGTGGCGCCGGCGATGTCGATGACGACGTGCACGACGGGAATGCCATTGGAGTTGCCATTGCGGGCGGCGTAGTAATCGCGGATTCCGGTGGCCATCTGACCGATGGCCGATTGGCAATTCGGTCACCAGAAGGCGAAGACGTCGAAGAACACAATCTTGCCGGCGAAATCGCTCAGGCGCCAGCTCGTGTTGCCAGGAGTAAAAATCTGGCCATTGTCGTTGGTCCAGAGGTAGCGGTTTGGCAGGGAGAAGTTCGTAACGACGTCGCCGATGCGATAGGCGCCCTGCTGCGCCGACGCCGAGCCAGACAGCAGCACGGCGCAAGCGAAAGGGAGCAGACCCAGGCAAGGTACAAGAGTGGAAAACTTCATAAGGTAACGCTGCTAAAATTGCACCGACCAGGTCAACTGCGCAAGGCCCCAATTCCGATCCGCATAGAGGTAAATGAATTCGCGGCCGAAACCGCGCCGGGGCTGGTAGTCCGTCCAGAACGGCCCGCCGTGGAGCCGGAAGGTGGACCGGCCCACGGACCAACGCACGCCCGCGCTGGCTTCCCAACTGGTCAGCGGCGGCGCGGCGCTGCTCACGCTCAGCGGCCCCTGGTCGCTGATCAGGGCCAGCGAGTTTTCGATCTCGCCCGTGTCCTTGTAATAACGGCCGGTTACCAGGAACGCGAGGTTGGGCAACACCTCGTATTCCAGCGTGAGGCCGAAAAAATGAGCATCGAAGCCCGGCGCTTCCTTGCTCACGCCGCCGTAGCCGCGCGCCACCCAGTGTTCGCCCAACGCCACGTTGATCGAGCCTTGGTAGGCGAAGCGCAGTTCGCGATCGGTGGTTTTGGTAAGGGTGAACTCGTTGAGCGCGCGCACGCGCGGCGTCAGCACGTTTTCCGAGGAAAACGAAACCGAGTAGCTGTCGAGCTGCTCGCGCCCGCGGAGGGCCTTGGCGTCCAATTCACCGACCGAGTTCGTGAAGAGCACGTCGATGTAGCCCGGCGCCGTTTGTTCGTGCCGGTAGCCCAGGCGCAATTCCGCGAAGGCCACCGTCGACAAGTATTCCCACCGCAGCCCGGCCGCCCCGCCGTATCCCTTGGGGTCCGGCTCTTCGTAGTCTGCGATGCGCGGGAACCGGGGATCGTCGTACTTCTGACGATACCGGTTGGCAATCCACACGCGGCGATAGTCCGGGTAACCGTCGTAGGCGCTGGCCGAGGCGAGGACTTGCAGCGGTTCGGCCACGCGTTGGCGCAAGTTTACCAGCCCGCTGAAGCGGTCTTCGTTCAGCCGCTCCGCGTGACCCAATCCATCCACGATCGGATTCGGCCGGTAGTCTTCGCAGAACGAGGCGTAGCGCACCGACCCGTCCCACTCCGTGCCGCCAGTGCGCCGGCTGAACTTGACGCCGCTGTCCGTCAGGAAAAGGTCCGACGCCAACGCGAATTCCGTGTCGGCCTCCACGGTGATCTCCGCCGGGGCGACACTCGCTGGCGCGGCGGCTGGCGTGGCTCGTTCCTCCCCGCTCCCGAGACTGTCAATCACCCTGCGCAAATTCGGCGTGCCTTCAAATCCGGCGTGCTGGTAAGCCACCTTGAATTGCGGCGCGTTCGGTCTCAAGCCGCTGCCGTCCACCACCACCAGGAATGGAATGCCCGCGGCCCCAAACTGCTTCAACAACGTCCCATCGAAATCATCCACCACCAAACTCGCCCCGGAGTGTCGCACGAAGGCCGCCGTGCGTTCCGGCAATGCCTTCTCGATGTTCACGGACAGCACCCGCACCGGCACTCCGCGGGCGTTGCCGTTGCGCTCCGCGTAATACTGCCGCACGCCCACTTCCAGTTCCCGGGACGCCCGCTCGCAAGGCGCGCACCAATACGCAAAGAAGTCCAGCACGACGATCTGCCCGGCGAAATCCTCCAATCGTACCCGTCCTTCGGCCCCGTGCCGGGTCAGATCGAACGGCGGCGCCAAGTCGGCCGCCATGGACGGGGGGGCGGGCGCCAGCAGCACGATCACGGCCGGCGCCCAAAGTCCCAGGAACTTCGTGAAACTCATGCGCCCGTCATCGGCAAAGAGTGCATGTGCTGGGCTGCGCTCCACCGGTCGTCGCCAATCCCGGCTGCACTTGCGGCATGAGCTTTGACGAGTAGCTGAATACGGCGCCCTGTGAGAACTGCATGTTCGGCTTGGAGACCAGCCGCTGCTGCTCGGGGCCGACCGTCGCGCAGCCGCTTGCCAGCAAAGACAGCAATCCGCACGCCGCCATGCCGAGGAGGAATTTCATGGCGTCATGCTCTCCGGATCGGTGCGTCTCAGGCAAGAATGTTCTCGGGAGGACTTCAGCTCGTGAAGAAATCCTCGCGGCGCGGCGTCCAGCGATGCAGCATCTGGCAATGACCTCCCGCGGCCTCAACGCGCTCGTTCCGGCTGGGCTTCTGCTTGCCGGTTCGACGTGTTTTCAGGCAAGCGCTGCGGTCGCCGCGCCGGTCTCGTTCCGCAATGAGGTCATGGCCGTGCTCTCCAAGGCTGGCTGCAACACCGGCCCCTGCCACGGCAATCGGAACGGCAAAGGCGGCTTCAAACTTTCCCTGCGCGGCGAGGATCCGGAGGCGGACTACGCCGCGCTGGTCCACGCCGTCGGCGGCCGTCGGGTGAACATCATCAATCCGGAGGAGAGCCTGCTGCTACTCAAGCCCACCACCACCGTGCCGCACGAAGGCCAGCTTCGACTGGAGCGCGATTCGACCGAGTACGAAATGCTTCGCCGCTGGATTGCCGACCGCGCGCCCGACGACCGGGAGCGCGCCGCAAGACCCACGCGGCTCGACGTGTCACCCGCCACCGAGGTGCTTTACGCGCCGAAGGATCGCGTGCAGCTCAAGGTCATCGCGCGGTTCCAGGACGGCTCGAAGCGCGACGTGACCGCGCTCGCTTGCTACGAAGCCGTCAACACGCTCGTGGACGTGTCGCGCGGGGGGCTGGTCACTCGCAAGGGGCCCGGCGAGACGACGGTGCTCGTGCGTTACCTGGACCGGCAGGCGCCGGTGAGCCTGGCGTTCGTGCCGGAGACACCGTACTTCAATCGCGGCGCCCGCCCCGCAGAGAACAATTTCATCGACCGGCACGTCTTCGCAAAACTTCGCACACTGCGCCTGAACGCTTCGCCTCTGTGCGCCGATGAAGTGTTCTGCCGCCGGGCGTTCCTGGATTTGCTCGGCCTGCTGCCGACGGCGGACGAGGCGCGCGGCTTCGTCGCCGACCGGCGCGGCGATAAGCGCGCCCGGCTCGTCGACACGCTGCTGGAGAGGCCCGAGTTCGCCGAGTTTTGGGCGCTCAAGTGGATGGACCTGTTGCGCGCCGACGAGCGGGCGCTCGACGCCAAGGGCATTCGGGCTTTTCACCAGTGGATTCGCGCGGGTATCGCCACGAACAAGCCGCTGGACCAGTTTGCCCGCGAACTTATCGCCGCGCGCGGGAGCACGTACACCGAGCCGGCCGCGAACTTCTACCGCGCTCTCCGCACACCCGTCGAACGGGCCGAGTCGGCGGCGCAGGTCTTTCTCGGCACTCGACTCCAGTGCGCGCAATGCCACAACCACCCCTACGAACGCTGGACGCAGGACGATTATCACGACTGGACGGGCGTTTTCGCGCGCGTGAGCTACAAGGTCCTGGAAAACCGGCGGCGGGACAACAACGACAGCCACGAGTTCATCGGTGAACAAATCGTTTTCCTCACCAACCAGCTCAGCCACACCAACCCGCGCCTCGGCAAGCCCGCCACGCCGCGCTTCCTGGGCGAAAAGGATGCGGTGGCGGCGCCGCGCCAGGGTAGGGCAGGCGTCTCGCCTGCCCTGGCCGCGCAGCGGCCTAAAGGGGACGCGCCTTCGGCGCTGGGCAGGCGAGACGCCTACCTTACGTTGGCGGCCCGTGGCGAGCGAGAGCCAATCGTCGAGGCGGACGAATTGCAGCGCCTCAGTTCGTGGCTGACGAGTCCGCAAAATCCGCGCTTCGCCCGCGCGCAGGTCAACCGCATCTGGTTTCACCTCATGGGCCGCGGGCTGGTGGATCCGGTCGATGATTTTCGCGCGACCAATCCCGCGTCGCATCCCCAATTGCTCGACGCGCTCACGGCCGATTTTGTGAAACACAAGTTCGACCTGCGCCATGTCATCCGGCTCGTGATGAATTCGCGGACCTATCAGCTTTCCTCCACGCCCGCGCCCGGAAGCGAGGAAGACGCCGTGAATTATTCGCACGTGCGCGTCCGGCGTCTCGGCGCTGAGCAATTGCTGGATTGCGAGAGCCAGGCGAGCGGCGTGCCGTTGGAATTCAAAGGCTGGCCCGTGGGCACCCGCGCCGCCCAGGTGCCCACTGTGCGCGTCGAGGCCGCGGGCAACAAGCGCCGGCCGGGGCAGGCGGATTTGTTCCTCCGCGCGTTCGGCAAGCCGCCGCGCCAGCTCACCACCGAGTGCGAGCGATCGTGCGAACCGGCGATGGGCCAGGCCTTCCAACTCATCAGCGGCCCGACCACGCAGGAATTCCTCGGCGAGCCGGACAACCGGCTCGGCGCGTTGCTCGGCTCCGGGAAATCCGACCGCGAGATGCTCGAAGAATTGTTCTGGACCGTGCTGACCCGCGCGCCGGAGAAGGCCGAGTTGGAACGGTTCAGCGCCTTGCTGGCCGCCGGGGACAAACGCGCCGCGCTCGAAGACATCCTGTGGGCGCTGCTGAACGCGAAAGAGTTTGTGCTCCGGAGGTGAGGCAGGGATGTTCCACGTCCATCACGCCGTCTCGCTCGATCTGCCCGAGCTGGCGCCCTACCGCACGATGCGCCGGCCCGTTGACCACGTCGCCCGCCGCATCTTCATCGCCGAGGGCGTCAAGCTGGTCGAGCGGCTCCTGGAGAGCGACTTCGAGATCGTCTCCGCGGTGATGCCCGGGAATTGGTGGCCCGAATTCGAATCGCGGCTCAAGGCGCGCCCGGAGAACATCCCCGTCTACCTCGTGCCGAAGCCCGAACTGGAGAAGCTCGTCGGTTTCTCCATGTTCCAGGGCGTGATGGCCGTCGGCCGGTTCCCGCCGCCACGCCCGCTGCCGAGGATTCTTGAAGGCAGTCCGCGGCCGTGGCTCGTTGTCGCCCTCGAATCGCTCGCCAACGCGGAAAACCTCGGCGTCATCATCCGCAACTGCGCCGCCTTCGGCGTCCACGCGCTCATCGCCGGGGAGACCTGCTCGTCGCCTTTCATGCGCCGCAGCGTTCGCAACTCGATGGGCGCGATCTTCAAGCTGCCCGTCGTCGAGTCCCCAAGCCTCTTCGCCTCGCTGCACGAACTGCGCGGCCTCGGCGTGAAGTGCGTCGCCGCCCATGGCCCGGCCAAAGGCCCAACGCTCGCGAAGGCCGACCTGCGCGGCGACACTTGCATCGTGCTCGGCAGCGAAGGCCACGGCCTGACGCCGACCATCCTCGGTGCCTGCAATGAAGCCGTCTCCATCCCGATGGCGAACGCGGTGGATTCGCTCAACGTCGGCAATGCCGCCGCGGTGTTCCTTTACGAAGCCGCGCGGCAACGCGGGCGGGTGTAGGCGGGCTGGGAGCGCCGGCATCCTGCCGGCGAGTTTCAATCAAGCCGGAGGGCGCGACTCGCCGGCTGGAAGCCGGCGCTCCCAGCCTTACTTCGCCCCGAGCACCTCGCCGAACTTCCGAAAAAAATCGTCCATCATCTTTTTGGCCGCCGGCTCGATGAGACGCGAGCCGAGCGCGGCGATCATCCCGCCCACTTGCGCCTCGGCGTCGCACTTGATCTCCGTCGAGCCGGCTTTGTCGGCGAGTTGAATCATTGCCAAGCCCTTCACGAAGCCCGGCCCGCCCTTGCCTTCGATGACCAGCGTGTAGGACTCCGGCGGCTTGAGATCCTTGAGCTGCACTTTGCCGACGTAGCTGCCCTTGAGCCCGGCCACGCCGATCTTGAGGTGAGCGTCGTAGGAATCCTCGCCGGTTTTCACCATCTTTTCGCAGCCGTCGATCACCCGTTGGAGCACGGCGGGGTCGGTGATGGCGGCGAAGACTTTGTCGCGCGGCGCGGCGAGGGTGTAAGCACCGGAGAGTTTCATCGGGAGATTGAAGGGTTAAGTTGTTAAGGGGTCAATGTGCCAGATCAATCAGACGACATAAAGGGATCACTTGGTTCAAGACGGCCTCGAGTCAATCCGCGTCTCGAAGGTTCAGACGCGCCGGGGCGCATGCTCCCAAGGGCGCATGACAGAATTCTTCAGACCTGCCAGTGGACCGGTTTTCAGGAGCGGCTCCGGCTTCGATGCTTCGTTAGCTTCGTTTCCTTCTGTGCATAATTCCACACTGGCGGGGCGGGGTGCCGAATCCAACAGAAGCAAACGAAGGAAACGAAGAAGGCGCCATCCTTGACCGACTGCGCGAAATTGGGCCGAAGGACACGTATATGCGTTGGCTAGATACTGCCTGATGCAAAATCCGAGCAAAACGCATTGTCCGAAGATTCTTATCATGCGCCCTGCTCCCAAATTTATCGGCCTTCGGACTTGCAATTCGCGGCGAGGCGTTCAACTTTACAGGCGTATTTCAACAATAATCCTGGGTGCCGCCCCAGGCGGCATCCATGCATCGGAGGCAGCTATGTTGGAACGAACATTGATTGGGTTGGCGACGCTCTCGGCCCTCACTCTGGGGCTTCGGCCGGCGCAGGCGCAGAGCACGTTCAAGAGCGGGTACTACGAAATCACTTCGGGCCTTTACTCGGAATGTTGCGGGATCGCCGCGAATACCTTCAGCTATGAACTGCCCGACGAGAGACTGGGATTCGTCGGATTGATCGTGGATCCCGGCGGCCACACCGCCCGGCTGACGTTTCTCAGTCCGGACCTGCGGACGGTTTTCACCAGTTACCCGTGGTTTCCCGAAGAGACCTTCGCATTCAGCTTCAACAACGGGATTGTCTTTTCCAATTACATCCAGTTTGGCGAGGGATCTCCCGCGCCGTCGCCCGGGCTGGCCGAGTGGAACTACACCGTCCGGGATCAGGCGGGAGCCTTGAGCATCAATGGCGTCGCGACCGCACTGGTGTCTGGCGCGGACGTTCCCAACCAGTTCATGCACACGAACGTGGTCGCCGCCCTCGTCCTTAACCCGGTCGTGATTGACCGCATCGAGCGGGTCGTCGGCTCGATGCGCTTTCACTTCACGGGCCAGCAGCTCTACGTTTACACGGTCGAGTATTCCGATTCCCTGACGACACCAAACTGGCAGACAAATTCCAGTTATGTCGCCAAACTTGGGCCCATCGACGTCGTGGTGACCAACTCCCTCGGCGCGGCCCCGATGCGTTATTTCCGCGTCCGCACGGAACCGTGCTATTGCCGGTAAACAGCTTTTGAGTCTTGAAGACCTTTCCGTGTATCTGTTAGGCCTCCACTTGCGTGCGAAAGGCATGGAAGATTTTGGCAACGTTACTGGTTGCCGCAGGCGGATGGGCCTATTTTTTTACTGGCACTCCGAAGTTCGGTCGTAAGCTGACGCTGAGAGACGCGCCTGTTGCATCCATCGAGCTATCGCTGGCCACGCGGCGAGAGATTTCTGCGCCCAATCTCTGCACACAGGTTCTACACACGATGCGGAAGGCACGAGGCGGAGGGCCGGTACACGCTTGTCCATCGCTTGGGAGACTGACGGTTCATTTTGAAGATGGGATGACACACCGTTTCAAGTTGATGCCAGGTCATCGGCTTAACCGGATTGACCTGGTGGACAACTCTGCCTTGTATTCGATTTCGATGGCTGAGATGTTCGGCACGTTTGAGAGCGTGGGACTGCTGACGAAGGATCAAAGATGATGCCGACGCCCGCGTTTCCGTCAGACAGCGCACTTACTATGGCTGAACTACAAACGAAGACTGACGAACCGCACGGTGACTCCTCCTGTCATCGCCCGCTTGCGGAGTTGGAGGCGCGCCTGCGCGAGCTGCCTGGCGCGCCCAAAGATTTGGGACGCCTAGCCCTCATCGTGTGCCGCAGCGGCGAGGGCCTTCGGGAGACGCCCGAACGCGTGCACTTGACGGCGGAAGACGGAGTGCCCGGCGATAGTTGGGGCCGGCGCACGCCGCGCAAGCTTGAAGCCCAGCTCGCCGTCATGCGCCGCGACGTGGCCGAACTGATCGCCAATGGCCAACCGCTCACCGTCTTCGGGGACAATCTTTTCGTCGACCTCGACATCTCGGTCGCCAATCTCCCGGTCGGTTCGCGCCTGCGGGTGGGCGGAGCCATCGTCGAGGTGACACCCCTGGCGCACAACGGCTGCGCAAAGTTCAAGGAACGGTTCGGTTCAGACGCGCTTCACTTCGTCAACGCGCAGCCGACGCGGGAGCAAAATCTGCGGGGCATTTATTGGAAGGTGGTTGAGTCGGGCGAGGCGGCGGTGGGAGCGCCGATTCAGGTGCTGGCGAGGGGGGAAGCGAGGAGTGAAGCGTGATGCGTGGTGCGTGATGCGTGAAAGGAAAGCGTAATTCCAGTCGTTTCACGCACCACGTATCACGCATCACGGCAACAGAATGCGCCCGGCTGGTGTGAGCGGACAATATTCTGGTTTCTCCCAGTCCAACTCCTCAATAGACTTCCTTCGAGATATGGAACGCATTTTGGCCAGGGCGCTCGGGCAGGATGTGGGCAAGCTGGCCGCCCAGGAAAAACAGCTTCTGTTGTCGCGGCTCCTGGCGCGACTGGCCCATGAGATCCGCAATCCGCTCAGCTCGCTGGACATCCACGTGCAATTGCTGGAAGAAGACCTGGCAAGGGCCGCGCCGGAACTGCGCGACAAGACGATGGGGCGGCTGGAAATCATGCGGGGCGAATTGCACCGGCTCGAAAACCTCGTCAAACAGTTTCTCAACCTGGCCGGGCCGTCGTCCCTCGACCTCCAGCCGGTCGAGGTCGGCCGGCTCGTCGGCCACGTGTGCGAGCTTTTGCGGCCCGAAGCGGCTTGTCGGGAGATTGAAATTGTGGCGGACGTGCCGCCCGATTTGCCGTCGGTCCTGGCCGATCCCGGCCAGCTCACGCAGGCGCTGGTGAACCTGGTCATCAACGCGATTCAGGCCGTTGAAAAAAAAGGGAGCGTCATCGCAAGCGCCGCGGCCGACCCCAGGAACGGTATCCTGTCCATTGCGGTGTGCGACACGGGGCCGGGCCTGCCCGTGGAGCGTGAAGGGGCGATTTTCGAGCCTTTCTTTACCACGAAATCCGATGGCAGCGGCCTGGGCTTGTGGATTGTTCAACAGATCGTTGTGGCTCATGGCGGCATGATCCAAGCCGCTAATGCGCCCGAAGGCGGAGCCGTGTTCACGCTGCAATTGCCGCTCGCGGTCGCCCTAGAACCTCATGGATAAATCCCGAATCAACATCCTGGTGGTGGACGACGAACGGGGCCTTTGTGCGGGCGTGCAGGAGGCGCTGAAGCGCGAGGGCTATTCGGTGGACGCGGCCAATGATGCGCGGACCGCGTTGCGGCTCGTTGGCGAACGGCTTTACAATCTGGTTCTCACCGACGTGAAGATGCCAGAGCTGAGCGGGCTGCAATTGCTCCAGGAGGCCAGGCAGAAGAGCGCCGACACGTTGTTCATTCTGATGACGGCGTTCGGCACGGTCGAAAGCGCCGTCGAAGCGATGAAGGAGGGGGCGTACGATTACCTTTCCAAGCCCCTCGACATGCAGCGATTGCGCGCCCTGGTGCTCAAGGCGCTGGAGTTTCAGGCGGTCGTCGCGGAGAACCACGAACTGCGGATGAGGCTGCGCAGGCGCTCCGAACCCGGTCCGCTCGTCGGCAATAGTGAGGGCATCCGAAACGTCCTCCGGCTGGCCGACGAGGTGGCCCGCAGCGAAGTCACTGTGCTCATCGAAGGCGAAAGCGGCACTGGCAAGGAACTCATCGCCCGTTACATTCACCTGAAGAGCGCGCGCGCCGACAAGCCGTTCATCTCGGTCAATTGCGCGGCGTTGCCCGAGACGTTGCTGGAAACTGAGTTGTTCGGCCACGTCAAGGGCGCATTCACGGGCGCCATTGCCAACAAGCCGGGCCGGTTCCAACTGGCCGATCGCGGCACACTCTTTCTGGATGAAATTGGCGATCTGCCCGCCAAGGGGCAGGGCGACATGCTGCGCGTGCTCGAAGACGGCGGATTCCGCATGGTGGGCGGCACGGAACTTGTGCGGGTGAATGTGCGCGTCGTGGCGGCGACGAACAAAAACCTTCAGGAAGCCGTGGCGGCGGGAAAATTCCGTGAAGACCTTTGGTATCGGCTTCAAATCATTCCCATCCCCATCCCGCCCTTGCGAGAACGGGCCGAGGACATCCCGCTGCTCATCGAGTCGTTCCTGGAACATTTCACTACCCGGCACAAGCGGCGGCGCAAGACCCTTTCGACCCAGGCCATGCAGCTTTGCCAGCGGTTTCCCTGGCCGGGGAACGTGCGCCAACTGCGCAACGTCACGGAGCGACTCGTGCTGACCTGCCACAAGCCGACGATCGAAATCAGCCAACTGCCGGACTTTCTTCGGGCCCACGATAAGCATTCTGCCACGTTCACCATCCGCCCCGGCATGGCCCTGGTTGAAGTGGAGAAATTGCTCATCCGTCAGACGCTGACGCATGTGACGTCCAATCGCGAAGAGGCCGCCAAGCTCCTGGGCATCAGCCGACGCTCGCTCCAATACAAGCTCAAGCGATACGGGCTGCTGGGAGACGAGCAAGCTGCAACCGAGTAGTTCCTCCGCTGCCTGAGCGCAGCGGCTGCGACGGCTCGCAGCTATAGGAATTGTTCATCACGGAATTCCGGGAAGGGGGCTGCAGTGGGGTCGCGGAGCGACTTCATGAGGGTAGCCGTGGGCTTCAGCCCACGGACCGGCGCGGGAGGGAGGCGCGTCGCGGAGCGACGCTTGATAGCCACAGAACCAAAGTTCAAGCGTCGCTCCGCGACGCTTACCGTCGTTGCGATCTATCCGTGGGCTGAAGCCTACGGCTACCGTCACCGCCTCGCTCCGCGAGGCGCTGCGTACCCCCGATCTTCGCGTCGTGGCGGTACGCCGGAAATCCCTGAACCACCAAGTAAAATTGGTTTGTCCGGCAGACAACAGTCCCCGGCGCTGCCCATCTGGCTTGCACAAGCCGTTGGGCCGTCGTGCAAAGAATGCACAGAAGCCCCACTTCCGAAATGGCCTGAGCCCTGAGACACTTGAGACCCGGAAGCTAACGCTCGGCAGGACAGCAACTTACCGCAATGGTCGGCTCCTCGGCACGGCCTTTGCGTTAACCCTGGCGTGATACGTATCGTTGAAACTCTGCTCAAGGCGCAAACCATGAAACTTGAAAACCGGCGCCTCACCCCCGAGCAGGAAGAGCAATTCGAAAAGCTTCGCGCGCAAATCCCGGCCACTGTCCTGGAGAGATTTGACCGCTGGGTTGGCCGAGGGAAACGAGCAGTGGCCATCGTACGCAACGGCGTTTGCTGTGATTGTCATTTGCGCCTCCCGTCGGGCACGCTGGCCGCCCTGGCTTACACGACCGAAATTCACTACTGCGACAACTGCACGCGCATTCTTTACCTGCCGGAGGACGAACCCCTCGGGCTGACCAAGGGAGGATCGTCGGCGCCGGCACCGGTCGAACCGAAGGCCAAGCGGCCCCGCAAGCGGGCGTCCTCGCGAGGTGTTTAGCCCTTTGGCGCCTGACCCCACGCGATGACGCTGGCCGATTTCACCAGTCCGGGCCTCATCATTCCGAGCCTGCGTGGCAAGGATGTCGCCAGCGTGATCCAGGAACTGGGCCAGGCGCTCCAGCGCAAAGGGCGCATCCCGGACTTGCTGCCTTTCTACCACGCGGCGCTGAACCGTGAATACCTCCTGAGCACGGAAATGGAGGCGGGGATGGCCTTCCCTCACGCACGCGCGCCCGGGCTTAACGGGCTTGCATTCGCTCTCGGCCGCAGCGCCGAACCGTTGGGCTGGGGTGCCAAGGCTGCCCGATCCGTGCGCCTGGTTTTTCTCATTGCCGTGCCAGCGACCGATTCAACTCAATACCTGCAACTCATCTCCGGCCTGGCGCGCCTGGCCAAAGAGAGGCGGCTCGTGGAGGAACTCCATACCGCGCAAGACACATTCCAGGTTTTTGAATTGCTTCAGCAAATTACCTTGCGGGGCAGCGCGATAGGCGAGCCATCCAAGCCAGTCGTGAACTGAACAAACCAGCAGCCGAAGCCACCGACATGCTTTCGAAATGAAAAGTCCTCAATTCCCCGTCGAACCACAGCAGCGGCGACAACGCCCGATTGCAGACTTCCGGCAAAACCGATAACCTCTTCTGAAAACCGTGACCGTGATGGAGACAGGGAAGTCGAGCGGGCTCTCTGACAGCGAGGAGGCGCCCGAACCACGCGCCTTTCTGGCCGACTTTGTGCCTGCGGAAGGGGTCCTGCGGTTTGGGAGGCGGGTGCGCGTGAAGGCTCCATGAACCTCCAACCCGCCACCTTGCTCATCTCGTCGCTCTGCGGCTATCTCCTCGGCTCTGTGGCCGGCCTGGTGTTTGTGCGCCGCGAGAAGGTGGCTAACGTCTGCTCGTTCGGCGCGGGCTCGCTCGCCGCGTTGTGCGGCCTGGTTGCAGCCATTCTTCATCTCGCCCGAGGAACGGGCGCTACGGCTCCGCAATTCGAGCTGCTGCCGGCCCTCATTCCCTACATCAAATTCAGCGTGCGGCTCGACGCGCTGGGCGCGTTCTTTCTGCTCATCGTCTCCCTGCTGGGCTTCGCGCTGTCGGCCTACTCGCTCGGCTACGCGAAGGGGTTCTTTGGCCGCAAAAACGTCGGCTTGCTCGGGGCCTTCTTCAACGCGTTGCTGCTCGCCACGACGCTCGTCTTCGTGGCGGACAACATCTGGCTGTTCCTCATCGCGTGGGAAATCATAGCGCTGACGGCGTATTGTCTGGTGAGTTTCGAGCACGAGAAGCCGGAGACACGTGACGCGGGTGTCCTCTACTTCATCATGTCGCACATCGACGCCGGGTGCGTCATCCTTGGCTTCCTTCTGCTTTTCCAGGCTTCGGGCGACTACGGTTTCGACAGCCTGCACGATCTCGGCGCGAAGATGTCGCCCGGCAAACGCAACGCGGCGTTCGTCCTGTTCCTGCTCGGTTTCGGCATCAAGGCCGGCATCGTGCCGTTGCACATCTGGCTTCCGGCCGCGCATCCGGTCGCGCCCAGCAACGTCTCGGCGCTCATGTCCGGCGTGCTCATCAAGAGCGGCATCTACGGGCTGACCCGCGTCTGCTTCGAATTCCTGGGCCCGCCGCCACTTTGGTGGGGCGTGACCGTGCTGGTCCTTGGGACAGTCTCGGCCGTGCTCGGCGTGCTCTACGCGCTGATGGAGCATGACCTCAAGCGCCTGCTGGCTTATCACAGCATCGAGAACATCGGCATCATCCTCATCGGCCTGGGCGCGGCATTGATGTTCCTCCACTCGGGCCACCCCCTGCTGGCGTCGCTGGCGCTGATTGCCGGCCTCTATCACACCGTAAACCATGCGGTGTTCAAAGGGTTGCTGTTCCTCGGCGCGGGCGCGGTGCTGCACGCCACCGGCACGCGCAACATGGAGGCCCTGGGCGGCCTGGTCAAACGAATGCCGCAGACGGCTTTTTACTTCCTCGTGGGCGCGGTGGCCATTTCCGCGCTGCCGCCACTCAACGGGTTTGTCAGCGAGTGGCTCACCTATCAAGCGTTGCTCCAAGGGTTCGGCACGACGGAAAGTCTTGTGCGCCTCATTTTCCCGCTCAGCGGCGCGATGTTGGCGTTGACCGGCGCGCTGGCCGCGGCGTGCTTCGTCAAGGCCTTCGGCATCACTTTCCTGGCCCAGCCCCGCAGCGAACGCGCCGGGCAAGCGCATGAAGCGTCGCCTGCGATGCTCTTCGGCATGGCGGTCCTTACGGCCGCGTGCGTCGCGCTTGGATTGTTTCCGACCACGTTCGTCAGGCTGATGGACCCGCTGACGCAACAGCTCACGGGTCGACAACTCAGCGAGCAACTCATCGTTGCGGGCGGCTTCGTCCTGGCTGCGCCAGGCGCGAACGCCGGGACGCTTTCGACGCTGGGCATCCTGTTCATGGGCCTGAGTTTTCTCCTGATTCCCTTCGCGCTCTGGCTGGTCTTTGCGCGTAACGCCAGGACGCGGCGCGGCCCGACGTGGGACTGCGGCCAGCGCGGCCTGACACCCCAAATGGAATACACGGCGACCGGTTTCTCGAAACCCATTCGCATGATCTTCAAGGCCCTGTTCCGCCCCCACCGCGATGTGCAACGCGAATACGACTTCTCGCCTTACTTCGCGACCTCCCTCCGATTCGAGAGCCGCGTCGAAGAGGTGTTCGAGCGGCGCATTTACCGGCCGCTGCGGATTTGGATTCTGCGGGGCTCGCGCCACATCCGCGCCCTCCAGGCGGGCAGCATCCACGCCTACCTGCTCTACATCTTCATCACGCTGCTGTTGCTGCTGCTTTTCGCGCTATGACCACGCTTACCGGGAAGAATGGGGTAATGGGGTGCTGGAGTGCTGGGAAACTCCGACGCGCGGTCGCCCCCAGCACTCCATCACTCCATCACTCCAATCCGCCGAAGTTCCTGCCATGAACCTCAGTCCGCTGGCCATCTTCCTTCAAGCCGCGCTCCTGCTCCTGCTGGCGCCGCTGCTCAGCGGGCTCATCAGGAACTGGAAAGCTAAACTCCAGAACCGCCGCGGTCCGCCCCTCTGGCAGCCTTATTTTGACATGGCGAAATTTCTGCGCAAGGACATGGTCATCTCGGAGCACGCCTCGTGGATTTTTTCGCTGACGCCCCATGTGTTGTTTGTCACGGCGCTTTCGGCCGGGCTGATGGTGCCGATGGTCACCGCGCTCGCGCCGATGAGCCTGTTCGGGGGCGTGCTGGCCGTGGTCGGCTTGATGGCACTGGGCCGATTTTTCCTGGCCTTGGGGGGACTGGACCCCGCCAGCCCGTTCGGCGGCATGGGCAGCAGCCGCGAAATGACTCTGGCCGCCGTCGCCGAACCGGCGATGATGCTCGCGATTTTCACGGTCGCCATCACGGCGGGGTCGACGAACCTCAGCCAAATCGTTCTCGCCAGCCAGGGGCCCGGCTGGACCTTCCTCGATCCCGCCCACGCGCTGGCCTTCGCGGCGATGTTCATTGTGCTGCTGGCCGAGACCGGACGCATCCCGGTGGACAACCCGGCCACGCACCTGGAGTTGACG
>Ga0137374_10000581_pt1 | contig 37586 bp, 34 predicted proteins | sample SagtaG_20_FD_104811 | JGI IMG/M metagenome (GOLD analysis project Ga0137374, IMG submission 104811) | Vadose zone soil microbial communities from Sagehorn Ranch, Mendocino, California, USA - Sage1_R_100_16 metaG | ecosystem: Environmental > Terrestrial > Soil > Vadose zone | place: USA... | reverse complement strand
TTCCTGGTAGCCGAGCGAGCTCGGCTTTCCCCCCCGGTGCCTCTGGCCTTCCTCCAAGCCGTTCCACTACCCAGAGGTTTCATCCCGCGGGGCAGTCCCGTTAAGGCCTGAACGCCACAATCCCGCGTCGATCGCATCCCTTCGCAAAATGATTGCGAGGCTACTCGCACGGCATCTCGCGTGCTGTCACGCCTGCGGAGCCACCCGTGTTTACTAACACAGTAGTACTAGGAGACTGTCGCAATAGGTAGCCGCACACTCGCGCTTCGCGCGAGAGCGGCTAGGAGACTGTCTCACAAATAGCCGCACACTCGCGCTTCGCGCGAGAGCGGCTAGCGTGACCCGAACGGCTCGGATAGAACCCGGGTCCTGATGCTGGTTCTGGGGGTCGAAACCTCTTGCGACGAGACCGCCGCCGCGGTGGTCGAGGACGGGCGGCGGGTGCGGTCGAGCGTGGTCGCGTCGCAGATCAAGGACCATGCGCCGTATGGAGGGGTGGTGCCGGAGGTGGCATCGCGGCAGCATTTGGCGACCATCGTGCCGGTGTTGCGGCGGGCGGTGGCGGAGGCGGGGATCGGGTTTCATGACGTCGACGCGATCGCGGTGACGCACGGGCCGGGATTGGTCGGGGCGCTGCTGGTCGGGGTGGAGACCGCGAAGGCGCTCGCGTTCGCCCTCGGCAAGCCGCTGGTCGGCGTGAATCACCTGGCGGGGCACTTGGCCGCGGTCTTTCTCGAGGAGCGCGTGCCGGCGTATCCGCATCTGGCGCTGCTGGTGTCAGGCGGTCACACCGCGCTCATCCGCGTCGACGGTCCGGGGACGACGCGGCTCCTGGGCGCGACCCGCGACGACGCGTCGGGAGAAGCGTTCGACAAGGTCGGCAAGCTGCTCGGGCTCGGCTATCCCGGCGGGGTGCAGATCGATCGGCTGGCCGCGAACGGCAACCCGCGCGCGGTGGCGCTGCCGCGCGCGCTGCCCGGGCGCGACGATCTCGATTTCTCGTTCTCGGGGCTCAAGACCGCGGTCGCCACGCTGCTCGCGCGCGAGGGGCGGCCCCAGGCGCGAGCCGAGCGTAGCTCGGCGATGCCCGTCCCCGAACGCGCAGACGCGCTTGGGGGCGGCGGGCCACGCGGCGCCGGTGGGGGCGCGGGGGACCCGAGCGAGGGTCAGCGAGCGACGTCCCCCGATCTAGAAGATTTTTGCGCGAGCTTTCAGTCGGCCGTGGTCGATGTGCTGGTGCGCAAATCGCGCCGCGCGCTGGTGCGCGAAGGGCTGTCGGCGCTGGTCGTATGCGGTGGCGTCGCGGCCAATCGGGGGCTGCGGGCCGCGCTCGCCCAGGCGGCGAGCGAAGATGGGTTCGAGCTCTACATCCCGGCGCCGAAGTACTGCACGGACAACGCGGCGATGATCGCGGCCGCGGGGAGTCAGCTGGTTGCGCTCGGGCGGCACGCGGGCATGGATCTCGCCGTGGATCCGGGCCTGCCGCTGGTGTGAGCTCAGCGAGGACGACCATGGACGATCCGCGCAAGGTCCTCGCGCGCCACGGTCTCTCGGCCAAGAAGTCCTGGGGGCAGAACTTCCTCCACGATCGTTCGGTGCACGCGCGCATCGTCGCCGCGGCCGCCGCGGGCGAGGGTGACGTTGTGGTCGAGATCGGCGCCGGTCTCGGCACGCTGACCGCGGCGCTCGCCGGCGCCGAGCCCCGCGCCGCACGCATCGTCGCGATTGAGCGCGATCCCGACATGCAACGCGTGCTCACGGCCGAGCTCGCGGGCTTGCGTGGGGTCGAGATCGTCAACCAGGACGCGCTCGCGTTCGACTTCGATGCGGCGGCGCGCGCGGCGGGACGGCCGCTGGTCGTGATCGGGAACCTGCCGTACCAGATCGCGAGTGCGCTGGTCATCGCGCTGGTTGCGGCGGGCGCGCGGGGCGCGATCGCGCGCGCGATCGTGATGGTGCAACGCGAGATGGCACAGCGACTTGTGGCGCCGCCGGGCAGCCGCACCTACGGGCGCCTGACGGTGGCGCTGGCGCAGCACGCCGAGGCTCGCATCTTGTTTCACGTGCGCCCCGGGTCGTTTCATCCGGCGCCCGACGTCACGTCTTCGGTGATGTGCATCGTGCCCCGTGCGGTGCCGCTGGCGCCGGTGCACGATCCGGCGTTGTTCGCCGAGGTCGTCAAGCAGGCGTTTGCAACCCGGCGGAAGATGTTGCGGCGCGCGCTGGCGGCGGGATTCGGCGAGCGCGCGGCCACCGCAGCGCTCGCCGCGAGCGGCATCGCCGGTACGCGCCGCGCCGAGGAGCTGTCGGTGGCCGACTTCGCGCGGCTGGCGAACGCGCTCGGGTGTGAGGCCGAGCACGCGCGGGACGAGACGTAGCATGCGACGGTCTGAAGCTCGCCTGCGATCGCGCCCGTAACCTGTTGTGGACTCTCGCCGTTGGTGCGAGGGTCATGATTCTGCCGACGGGAGGTGCCTATGCGCTATGGGTCTCGGTTTCTGAGCGTGTGTCTCCTGGCCGCCGGGTGTGGCGGTGGTTCGACCAACGCCGACGGCGGATCCGGTCGGGCCGGCAGCACGGCCGGTGCGAACGGCAGCGCCGGAACGACCGGGGCGAGCGGGGTAAACGGGGCGGCCGGGGCGACGGGTATCGCGGGGACAACGGGCGCCGGCGGAACGACGGGCGCGGCGGGAACGACGGGCGCGGCGGGAACGACGGGCGCGGCGGGGACGACGGGCGCGGCGGGGACGACGGGCGCGGCGGGGACGACGGGCGCGGCCGGTGCGGGCGGCGGCGGGGGCGCCGCGATGGTCGGCACGAACGTCCGCGTGTTCCAGGGCGAGGCGAACCTGCTGGCCTACGGACCCACGTGCACCACCGAAGCAGGCGCGACGTCGGATCGATGGTGCGCGTTCTACACACCGACCGGCAACACCCTGACCTTGTTCGTCGTCAACGTCACGCAGGCAACCCGCGGCGTGGCCATCTCGTGCAACACGATCGGCGCCACGGATCCGAACTGCCTTCGGCTGACCACGTCGTACTACCCGGCGGAGCTCATCACGCCCGACCCGGATCCGTACCATGCGGCGCTGTTCCAGGGCGACACGCTCGTGTACTACGAGGAGAACGGAACGCCGTTCGGATGGCGGCCGGGGCTGACGGCGGCGCGAACCCTCTATCCCTCGACCGGCGACGTCGTGCTCTGCACGCCCAGCACCAAGGGCACCGGCATCATGTGCGTGCGTGACCTGCCCATGGCCATGCAGCCGAAGCCGAGCGTCTACATCGAGAGCGAGATCATGGCGGGTCGAATCGATGGCACGGCGAACCCGGTGTTGTCGGGGGTCGACAGCGTCATCTCGTCCAACCTCAACGACGAGGGCTACGATCGATTTGGGTTCGGCTTCCCGACCCCGGGAAGCATGCGCATCGCGTGGAGCAGCCGCGCGACCGAAACCGGCCCCGAGATCCTCAAGACGCAGGACATCGGCAACGATGCCGGTCGGGTCACGGTCGCTTCCGACGTGCACTACTGGGAGGCGTCGCCGGATGGTTCGCGTTGGTACTGGATGAGCGGCGTCGACAGCGTCACGCTCGCGGGTACGCTGCAAGCGGCGCCGTTCCCGGGCGGCGCGAACCCGACGACGATCCTCGCCAATACGAGCCAGTTCTCGTTCGCGACCTCGACCCGGCTGGCGACGCTCACGACCGCGGGGGTGCTGTCGGTGATTGCCGATCCGGTCGGCGCGCCCGCGACGTCCACCGAGCTCGACACTGGCGTGCTCGCGATGTTGGGCATCTCGAGCCAAGGGCACATCGCCTACGCGAAGAACTTCGTCTCGTCGCCTCTCCAGCTGGCCGACATGTTCGTGAAGAAGTCCGACGGAACCGGCGCGTGCACTATCTCCTCGACCACCAATGTCGATTTTCCGCTCGCCATGTACAGCCCCAACGGGGGTGCGCTCCTGTGGGGGATGGTGAACGCCGGCGAACAGGGTTTCTACACGCGCACCGCGGACTGCAACACCACCATGATCGCGACCGGCCTGCAGGCGATGGGACAGGTCGGCGATCTGGCCGTGGTCTTCGGCGACAGCGCGAGCTCGACGACGGCGACCTATTCGCTGCGTTCCCGCGATGTGTTCGCGGGAAACACGCTCGCGAGCGAGCCGACGTTGGTGTCGAGCTCGGTCGCCGGGTTCGACGTCGCCGGATCCGGCACAGGGCCGCTCGTCTACGTGACCGGCGCTGGCCTCACCTCCGACGGCGTGTTCGTGCGCGCGTACGCGCCATAGGTAGACTCCGCCGGGCATGCCCGAGCTACCCGAGGTCGAGACCATCGTTCGCGGCCTGCGCCCCCTCGTACGCGAGCGGCGCATCACGGGCGTGTGGACCAGCGGGCTTCCGCTGCACTTGCGGCGTTCGGTCGACGCGCGTGGCCTGAAGCGGATCGCGATCGGGCGCGTGATCGCGGACGTGCGGCGACTCGGCAAGTACATCCTGCTCGGGTTGCGTGGGGACGCCGACGCGGGCGTCATCGTCCACCTCGGCATGACCGGTCGGCTGCGGGTGCAGTCCGCGCGCACCGCGCGAGTGCCGCACACCCACGTCGTGCTGTCGCTCGCGGGCGGGGACGAGCTGCGGTTCTCCGATCCACGCCGGTTCGGTTGGGTCGAGCCCGCGGCGGTGTTCGCGGACAGCACGTCGCTCGCGCGTCTCGGACCGGACCCGCTTTCCCAGCTGGACGAGACGGCGCTGGCAGCGGCGCTGGCTGGCGTGCGCGCGCCGATCAAGGCGTTCCTTCTCGATCAGCATCGGATCGCGGGGCTGGGCAACATCTACGTGTCGGAGGCGCTGTTCCGCGCGCGCATTCCGCCCACCGCCCGCGCCGGCCGATTGCGCGCGCGCGCGCCCGAGCTGCTGGCCGCGATCCGCGCCGCGCTCGAGAACGCGATCGATCTACGCGGCACCACGCTGCGCGATTACGTCGGCGCCGACGGCGTGCCGGGTGACAACGCGTCCGCGTTGCTGGTCTACGGGCGCGCGGGCGATCCGTGCACGGTGTGCGGTGGTCCGATCCGCCGGCGGGTGGATGGCGGTCGCGCCACCTTCTACTGCCCGAAGTGCCAGCGTCGCTGATTTACGACTGGCGGGGCCGGCGCTCGGTGGCGGGGTCGAGCAGATCGTCGAGCGTGGCCAGCAGCCGGTTCACGTCATTCTGAAACGCGACGTCGTTTCGCAAGTCACCGCCGGTCAGGGTGCGCCGTGCGTCCGCCAGATTCACGATCCTGATGTTCCCGTCTTCCATCGCTGGCCTCTGGACCCGGAAGCAGCAAGGTCCGTGCCACGGTGCGGACACAGCTACCCCGCGCAATCCCTCGAAATTGACCACCACCCCCGCGCGGGTTTGCCACGATGTCCGGGTCCGGCCGTGGCGAGGCGGCCACGCGCCGGACACCTGTCGCGTGACGGGTGTAACACCGACAGGAATCTGTCCGGCCACGCTGCGCTATCGGTGCTTGCCGACCTCTTGCTTGCCCTCGCCCTCGAGCTCGATCCACTTCTTGTCGCGGTTCCTCCAGACCTCCGACTGGACGGCGGGCTTGGCGGCGGCGGCGCTGACGCCGCCGTACGAACGCGCGGATTCGGCCGCCGCGGCGTCGATCTGCTGGCTCAAGCGCTCCGGAACGCGATCCTTGGCGACGCGGAACCCGGTGCTGGAGCTCGGGCTCGAGCGGTGCGAGTCGATGCAATACACGTCGAGCGTGAGCCGCTCGGTCGCGCCCGGGGCAATCGTCAGGCGATCGGTCCGAGTGGCCCCGGCCTGACCCTGGCCGTGGCCGTGGACTTGGAACGGGCCGACGGCGCCGAGGCGCTGCGGCGCCTGGTCGGCGTCGGCTTCGGGCACGAAGTAGACACCCTTCGCCGAGAACTCGCTGGGCGCATCGGTCGGGTTGCGGACGTCGACGGTGATCGCACCATTGGTGCTGCCCCGGTAGTGAACGATCCGCATCTCGAGACCGCTCGACTTGCCGTTCTTGTCGGGTGGCAGCTTGCGGAAGCGATCAGCGGCGGTGGCGGGAAGCGCGGCGACCAGCGCCAGCGCGCCGGTAACGAGGAGCGTGAGTGTGCGGTTCATGGTGACCTCCACCCCGTCGGACGCACGGGCGCGCGAAAGGATCTGCCGCGCCGGTGCACCGGTGGTTCCCTGCGCCGCCGGCGCAGCGCGTCGGCACTTGAGTAACAAGCGGCTAGCTCGATATTCTCCTTCGAAATGTCTCCCCGAATGAAGAAGGTGCTGAAGATCGGCGCGATCGCCGGGGTGGTCGCGGGCGTCGGCGTTCAGTTCGTGCCGGTGAAGCACATCGGTTCGAACCCACCCCAGCGATACAAGTTGGACGCGCCGCCGGAGGTCGAGGCGATCATGCGGCGCGCATGCTTCGACTGTCACAGTCACGAGACGCGGTGGCCGCTTTACAGCCGGATTGCCCCCGGGTCGTGGCTGATGGCGCGCGACGTTCACAACGGCCGCAACCACCTGAACTTCTCGGAGTGGGCCGACGTCGACGAGGACGAGCGGCAGACGGACTTGGAGAACGCCTGGGAGCAAGTCGAGTCGGGCGAGATGCCGAAGTGGTTCTACATCTTCCCGTTCCACCCTGACGCCAAGCTGTCGGACGCCGACAAGGCAACCCTCAAGGCCTACTTTCTCAAGCACAAGAACCAAGCCAAGAAGCCGGAGGGCGAGCCGGCGGACGGCGAAAAGCTACACGCCGAGAAAGCGGGCGTCGCGAAGGCCGCCGAGAAGCCGAGCAAGGAGTAAGGAAGCGGCGCGGTGCGGGTCGCGCCGGTCAAGGTTGCGGCGGCGTCCAGCGTGGATCGGTGAGAAACGCGTTGTCGGTGAGCGCGCGTAGAAACGCGAGCAGGTCGTCGCGCTCGTCGGAGGTGAGCGCGAGGGGCGCGATCGCGGGATCGGTCGCGACGTGGCCGCTGCCGCCGCGTTCGTAGTGATCGAGGACGTCCTCGAGCGTGGCGAGCGAGCCGTCGTGCATGTAGGGCGCGCTGGCGGCGACGTTGCGCAGACCGGGCACCTTGAATTTGCCGAGGTCGCCGGTGCGACCCGTGACCATCTGTCGGCCGGTGTCGCCGCCGTCGACGTAGAGGCCGTTGTTGAAGAAGCCTTCGTTGGTGAGCATGCCGCCGGGGTGGCAGTGAAAGCAGCCGGCTTTCTCCGACAGGAACACCGTCTCGCCACGCTGCTCGGGACCGCCGAACGCGCTGTCGTCGCCGCGCAGGTGACGATCGTAAGCGCTATCGGCGCTGACCAACACGCGGACGAAGCTGGCGATCGCCTTGCGCAGCGTTTCCTCCCTGGGCGGGCCGCCGTAGGCGTCGTCGAATGCGGCCCGGTAGCGAACGTCCGCGGCGATGCGTGTGACCGCGTCCGCGAGCGGCAGGTCCATCTCCGCCGGGTGCTCGATCGGCTTGCCGGCCTGCTCCTCCAGCGTCGCGACCCGCCCGTCCCAGAAGAAGCTGACGCCCCACGCGAGGTTGACCAGCGCGGGCGCGTTGCGCGTGCCGGTCCGCTGCTCGACGCCGGTCGAGACCCGGTTCGGATCGGAGAACGCGCGGTCCGCGAGGTGGCAGGTCGCGCACGCGACGTCGCCGGTGCGCGACAACTGGGCATCGAAGAACAACCGCCGGCCGAGCTGCGCGCGCGCCTCCGTGAGCGCGTTGTCGGCGGGTGCGAGGGTGGCCGGTGTCCCGGAGGGGAAGCCCGGGGGGACGGCGTCGCTGACGAGAGGCCTCGGCTCGGGCGGCGGCGTCCCGGCAGAGCCGCAGTCCGTCGCCACCGCCAACATGCCGGAAACGGCGACTGCGACCGCGGCCGGCCGTGGGATGCGGCCGGACGACATCACGGACCGAAGCTGAAAACATGCAGGCCGGGCGCGCTTCGGCGCAGGCGTTCGCCCGACTCGATTTCACCCTGCGGCGACGGCGGCAACGGCGAACCGGACACGTCGACGTCCGCGGTCGCGCCCTTGAAGATCTCGTCCACCGCAACGCGGATGTTCCTCGTCACCGGGCCGGAGGTGGGAATCGCGACCTCGCCGTCCAGCCTGAACACGGGTGCGGAGGGCAGGTCGAGGTTGCTGACGTCGCCGCCCATGTGGATCGCAACCGGCACCGCGGCGGACGCCCCCGCGTCACCCGAGGAAGTGACCCGCGACTCGTAGCGGAGGAACAGGTAGCCAATCGGCAGCGGCCACGTCATTTGCGACGTCGCCGACAACGGAAACACTCGATTGTTCGGGCTGCCGTGATTGCAGGCGGGGGTCAGCCCGAGCGCGATCTCGAGGCCGGCGTACGTGCCCGCGGGCGCGAGCACCCTCAGCGTACGCGACGCCGGATCCTCGGCGTTGAAGAGGTGAACGCCGTACGGCTCGAGACCGCCGCTGGCGGTGACGAGGTCGACCGGCACCGTGGCGCCACCCGCGCTCACGAGTGCGAGCTGCGACAGGTAGAACCGAAAGTTGAGCGGGACGACGGTCGGCCCCGATGCCAGGATGTTGGATTCGCCGTACACGAAGGCCTGCGTGCCATGGAACAGATCGAACGTGAGCTCGAGGATGGTTCCCGCCGTGCGCCGCGGCGCGGGCATCTCGTCGCAGCTCGCGGCCGTGGGCGCGCCGCCCGCGCCGCCGGTGGCGGTGCCCCCCGTCCCTGCCAGCCCTGCCCCACCCGTTGACCCGGCCGCCCCGGCCGTCCCGGCCGCGCCCGTCGATCCCGCGGTGCCCGGACTTGCCCCGCCACCTCCGCCGCCGCAACCGGCTGTTAAACTCGCGACCAGACCAAAGACGACGGCGGTGCCTCGACGCGGCGCGAACATGCGGCTGCCCTCCTGCGGGGGTTAGTCTAACTCGGAACCTTCAAGCCGGAGCTCCACGCTACACCACTTTCGGCTAGCTGGCCCTCGGCTAGGATGGCCCCGGCTATCCGGCCATCGCGGCCAGCTCGCGCGCGAGCGCGTCGAGTGGGCGGTCCACGTGCTCGGTGTGTACCAGGGCGTGGATCTCGGCGTCGATCTCGGCTTCGTCGAGGCGCGCGGCGGCGGCGCGGAACACGGCCTCGAGGTCGCGCGCGAGCGGTGTGAACAGCGCTTGCTCGGGATCGGGCGTGCGGCGCGCGAGCGCGTCGCGGATTGCGGCAGCGTCGAGCCGCAGGCGCGGCAACTGATGGCGAAAAAAGTCCGGCACCGCCCCACCCTCGATCACGCCGCGCGCGTACGCGGCGAAGCGGTCCACCGCGTTGTCGATCGCCGCCGACAGCGCGGGCCGCGCCGCGACGGCGCTCGCTTCGGTCGCGGTATCGGCGTCGAACACCTGGCGCAGCGCCTGACGGGTGCGGTCGGTGGCGCGGGTGACGGCGTCTTCGAGCAGCTCGGACAGGAACTCCTCGTCGGCCGGGGTCGCGCGGTGCTCGCCGAACAGCCACGAGCGTGGCCGCACGAACTCGCGCACCTCCAGCGCGGCGCGCCGGTAGGCCTCGTCGAGCCGGGCGCGCAACGCGACACGCTCGCCGGACAGCACGGTCCCGAGGTCGCGTTCGAGCCGCGCCAGTGCCGCGCGCGCAACCGTGAAGTCAGCTGTCGCCGGGGCGGCGGCGCTCGCCGCGGCACGCGCTGCCGCGAGGAAGCGTGCCAGCGCCGACAGCGCCGTCGCGCGCTTGAGCGCGAGCGCGCGGGTGAAAAACCGCTCCTCCAGCGCGGCGGCGAGCGCCGCGAAGTCGGGGTCGCCCGCCCCCGCCCGACGTGCCGCCAGCGCGCGCGTCGCCGAGAACGGCACGATGGCTTCGATAAGATCGCCGAGCGATCCCACAACGTGGCGCGTGACCGCGTCGATCTCGGCCGGCTCGGCGCGGTCGACCTTGTTGAGCACGCCCAGCACGCGTTTGCCCGCGCCGTGCGCGAACGCGAGCGCCTCCTTCTCGGTCGCCTTCGCCGCCTGCCCGATCGCGAACACCCATACGATCGCGTCGGCTTCTTGCAGGAAGTCGCGCGCGACGCGCTCGTGCTCGGGGCGGATCGAGTTGAGCCCGGGCGTGTCGACGATCTCGACCTGGCGCAGGGTCTCGACCGGAAGCAAGATCTCGACCGCGCGGACCTCACGCGCCCCGGCGTCGCCGAGCTGGGCGAGAAACGCGGCCACCTCCGCCGCCGCGAGATCGCGGACGCGGCCGTCGTGACCGATCACGCGCGCGGCGGGGGTCGCGCCATAGCGGAGCACGTTCACCGTCGCGGTCGTCGGCGTCACTCCGGTGGGTGCGACCTCCTCGCCGACCAGCGCGTTCACGAACGACGACTTGCCGGCGTTGAACTCGCCCATCACCGCGACCAGCAGCGGGCGATCGAGCGCCTCCTGCGCGTGCCCGGTGGCGGGCGCCAGCGCCGACAGCGCGGGGGTCGCGGCCGCGAGATCGTGGGTCCAGCCCAGCAAGCCGGCGAGCTGGCCCACGGGCGGCTCGGGCGGCGCGCCCGCGTGGGCGACGAATCGGCGCGCGGCGGGCCCGGGCGCGAGCCGGCCCAGCACCACGAGATCGTCCATCTGCGCGCGACGCTCGACAAACGCGCGTAACGCGCGGCGGGTGGCATCACCGTCGGTGAGCGGCGTACCGCTCGGCGAACCGCCCCCTGGGTCGGTGCGGCGAGCGGCGGCCGCGAGACGCTCGAGCGCCGCGCGATCGCCAGCACCGAGCGCCAGCGCGACCAGCGCGTCGAGAGAGGGTGGCGTCCCGAGCTCGGCCTCGCGCTCGGCGACGCGGAGACCTTCAGTCGCGCGGCCCGCGATGGCGTAGGTGTCGCGCAGCGCGCGGAGCGCGGCGAGGTCGTCGGGCGCCTCGGCGACGCACGCTTCGGCCAGCGCGACAGCCTCGTCGGTGCGGCCCCGGCGCGCGAGCCGGCGTGCGAGCGCGGCACGCAGCGGTCGATCGGCGGGCGCCCGCGCGAGCCCCTCGCGCAATAGCCGCTCGGCGAGCGCGTCGTCCGGGATCGCCGCCGCCGCCTCGATGTAGACGTGGATGTCGGCGCCCGCGACACGCGCGGCGCGCGTCAGCCACTCGCCCGCCTCGCGCGCCCCGAGCCGCGCCAGCGTGCGACCGTAGTCGAGCGCCACCAGCCGGTCGTCGGCCGCGAGCTCCAGCGCCGAGCGTTGTGCGCGCGCGGCCGCCGACCACTCGCCGGCGTGCGCGTGCACGCGCCCGAGCGCGGCGTAGGCGCGCGCCCGCAACCCGGCGTCGAGCCCGAGTGCCAGCGCGCGGCGGAGCGCATCGCGCGCCGGCTCGGTGCGCCCGAGCCGGGCCAGCACGTCCCCGAGCGCGTGCCACGCATCTGGGTCGTCGCCGTCGAGGTCGACCGCGCGACCGAACGCCAGCGCCGCCTGCTCGAGCGCGCCACGGCGCGCCCGGATCCCGCCCAGCGCCAGCGCCACCGCGACCGACTTCGGCTGCCGCTCGGCGAGCGCGGCGAGCGCGGCCTCAGCTTCGTCCTCGCGGCCGGCATCGGCGAGCGTGCGAGCCTCGTCGATCTCGGCGGCGGTTTCGCCCTCCGCACCCGCGGTCAGCTCGTCGAGCGTGCCCGCGATGCGATCGAGGATGCCCATGGCCGGATCATGCACCATGATAGACGGCGAGGTCGCGTCATGCTGCGATTCGGGCTTTGTTCGTTGCTGCTGTTGTTTGCGGCGTCGACGGGCTGCGCACACGAGGACTACGCGTATCGCCCCGCGGGCCCGACGTTCGCGGGCGCCCCGGCGGCCCGCTATCCAATTCCGCCGGAAGCGCCTCGTGGCGAGGTCTACGTGACGTCATTCGGGTTTGCCGACGTCGATCTGCCCGATCGCGACGCCGACATGCTCCACGTCCGTCTCGCGGTGTCGAACAACGGGGGCGACGTGTTCTCCGTCGATGGGCGCCAGCAAATGCTGGTGGCGACGGGACAGCCGCCCGTCGGCCCCGCGTTCCTGAACACCGACGCCGGCGCGGGGCCCGTGTACGCGGTGCCGCCCGGTCAGCACCGCGTGTTCGACCTCTACTATGCGCCGCCACCGCCCTACGCGGACGCGCGCGCGCTGGGCGGCTTCGAGCTGCAGTGGCAGGTGCAGGCGGGCGGGCAGATAGTCGCGCAACGGACGCCGTTCGAGCGAATCCTCGGCGCGTACGGGACGTCGGCGTACGGGCCCTACCCGCCCTACCTCGCCCTCCGGCTCGGCTTCGGGTTCGGCTGGTGGTACGGGCCCTACTATGGATACCGCTATCCGCCGTTCATCCGCAGCTACTTCTACCCACCTGCGCGCGGTCGTGCGGCCGCCCCCTCGGCCGGCGGCAGCTGGCGCGGCTCACCCTCCGGCGGCGCCCCGCGCGGCGGCTGGCGCGGCAGTCCCGGCGGCGGCACCCCACGCGGCGGCGGCTGGCGCGGCCGCGCGAGGTAGCCCCGTTTGTGGCTGGCGGTCTAGCCGCCCCCGCGCGCAGCGCGGGTTCGCGGCTACTCTTTCCTGATGTAGTCGCAGACCGCGCCTGCGGCGCGGCGCGACTAGCAGGCGGTGCCGCCGGCGTTGGGCATCGCCGTGCACTCGGTGGGCGCGACGGGGTTCGGCGCGCCCGTAGCACACGACAGCACGTATTGGTGATCACCGCCGTTGCAGCTGAACTTCTTGACCACGCCACCGCTCTTCAAGGTCGTGAAGTCGGCGGCCATCAGCGTGATGTAGTGCGCGTGAGTGGCGGTGCCGCTCACGTCGTAACACTTCGTCGCTCCGGCCATGATGTCGGCGAGCGGAACGTTGAAGGCGTGGCCGTGGTTGTCTGAGATCGCGGCCGAGATCATCCCGGCGCAGCTGGCGCCCCCTCCGGTGCCGCCGCCGCCCGAGGTCCCCGCGCCGCCGTTGTTGCCGCCTCGGCCGGCGTTGCCGGTGGCGTTGTTCCCGCCGCGCCCGGCGCTACCGTTGGTGCCGGCGTTGCCGTTGGTGCCGGCGTTGCCGTTGGTGCCGGCGCTGCCGTTGGTGCCGGCGCTACCGTTGGTGCCTGCGTTGCCGTTGGTGCCGGCGCTGCCGTTGGTGCCGGCGCTGCCATTGGTGCCGGCGTTGCCGTTGGTGCCGGCGTTACCGTTGGTGCCGGCGGCCGCGCTTGTCCCGGCGGCGCCGTTGGTGCCCGCCGCCCCGCTCGTCCCCGCGCCCCCGCTCGTGCCGGCCGATCCGCTCGTGCCGGCGCCCCCCCCATTGTCGCCACCCCCGCCGCAACTCGCGCTGATGAGCGCGGTGCCGATCGCGCCCAAACCAAGGACTAGGAACTGCTTGCGTGTGGGGCTCACGGACTTCATCGAGGCCTCCTCAGGATAGGGGATGCGGAACTACGGGGATTCTTCCGGTCCGCAGTCAGGTCGGAATGTACCCTCGTTCCTTCCATTCGTGGACAGGAACCCGACGCGCACGTGCTGCGGTGCATTGCCCTGGCATCCAAGTTCAAAGACCCCTCCCTTCCATTGCTGGAAGTTCGCGAGCGGTGGCTTGGTCTCTGCCCTGGCACCACGGAGCGCAACCTTCTCATCTCGCTTGCCGTTCTCTCATTAGTTGCCTCGCGAAGGCCGCTGGCGGTTTCGAGGGCATTCAACCTCGTGAGCGTCGGCGGGCGTCGAAGAGGTCGTCCTCGGTCGCCGGCTTGACCTCAATGGTCGGCGAGGTAGGAACCCCGAGAATGCGGCAACAACTGATCGGTCTCCTGGCGGGAATTGCATTCCTGAACGGGTGCGGCGGCGGCGACGGTGGATCCCCGGGCAGCGCCGGCACGACCGGCGCGAGCGGGACCACCGGCGCGAGCGGAACCAGCGGCGCCGCGGGCACGACGGGTGCGAGCGGGACCACCGGCGCGAGCGGAACGACGGGCACGGCTGGGACGACCGGTGTCGCGGGTACGACGGGCACGGCTGGGACGACGGGCGCGGCGGGTACGACCGGCGCGGCGGGTACGACCGGCGCGGCCGGGGCCGCCGGCGGGCGTGGCGGTACGACGGGCGCGGCGGGTACGACGGGCGCGGCGGGGGCCGGGGGCGGGCGTGGCGGCACGACCGGCGCGGGTGGCGCGGCGGCGGGCACGATCGGAACCGGCGGCACGGGTGTCGGTGGCCGCGGTGGTACAGCCGGCGGCGCCGGTAGCACGGGCACGATGCACTGGGTTGGTATCTGGACCAGCGCGCCGCAGCTCACCGAGACAGCGAACAATCCGCCCGCGTCGCTGTCGGGCAGCGTGCTCCGCCAGATCACGCACGTCAGCCTGGCGGGCGGTCAGATCCGGGTCCGGTTCTCGAACGAATTCGGCAACGGCTCGGTGACCATCAGCGCGGCGCACGTCGCCGTGTGCAAGGCCAACCCCGTCGACAGCACGATCGACGCCGCGACCGACAAGGCGCTCGCGTTCAACGGCTCCGCATCGGTCACCATCCCGCAGAGCCAGGCGGTGTGGTCGGATGCGCTGGACTTCACCCTCACGGCGATGAGCAACCTATCGGTGACCACCGCGTTCACGACCGTGCCGAGCAACGTCACCGGCCACCCCGGATCGCGGACCGCCAGCTTCGAGCAGACCGGCAGCAGCAACGTCACCGCCGCCAGCATGGCGTCCGCTATGCAGGCCGAGCACTGGTACATCCTGTCCGGCGTCGACGTCATGGCGGAAGCGGCGGCCCGCGGGATCGTGGTGCTGGGCGACTCGATCACCGACGGTCGCGGCTCGACAACCAACGCCAACAACCGCTGGCCCGACCTGCTCGCCAAGCGCGTACTCGGCAACGCCGCGACGGCGAACGTCTCGGTGATGAACCAGGGCATCGGTGGCAACGCGGTGACCAGCGGCGGCCTCGGGCCGACCGCGCAAGCGCGCTACATGCGCGACGTGCTCAACCAGAGCGGCGTCAAGTACGTCATCATCTTCGAGGGCGTCAACGACCTCGGCGCCGGCGCGTCCGCGGCCTCGATCACCGGCGTCTTCGACCAGTTCATCACCATGGCGCACGCCAAGAACCTGCTCGTGTTCGGCGCCACCGTCACGCCCTTCGGGTCGAACGCGTACTACAGCGCCGCGCACGAGACCGCGCGCCAGGGCGTCAACACCTTCATCAAGATGCCGAACAAGTTCGACGGCGTCATCGACTTCGACGCCGCGGTGAAGGACACGTCGAACCCGCCCAAGCTGCAGACGACGTACGACAGCGGCGACGGCCTCCACCTCAGCCCCGCCGGCTATCAGAAGATGGCCGACGCCGTCGACCTGACGCTGTTCACGCGCTGACGTCGACCGAGGATTCGCCCGTCCAGACCTTCTGGCGGACCTCGGCGATGCGCTCGTCGATCGCGCGCAGGTTCGCGATCGCGGCGTCGATATGTTTGGCGTCCTTGCTGGTGTCGGACGTTTCCTTGGACGCGCGGCGATCCTTGAGCGACTCGGCCAGCACGCCGGCGATGCCGCGCGACAGGGCGTCTCCCGCCTGGGCGACGAACTCGAGCAGGCGCGCACCGAAGCCGTCGATCACCTCGTCGAGCTTGGGGCCGACCAGCGTGGCGACGCGGTCCACCGCCATCGGGCCCTGCTCCTTCGCCTCGGCCTTGATCTGCGCCGCGACCTTGCCGCGCAGCACGAACGCAAGCAGCGGCGCCGCCAGGGTCAGCATGCCGCCGACCAGGCTGTGCACGAACAGGAACACGGTGGTGCCGAGCGCGCCGAGCGCGAACACCGACGCATCGTATTTGAGGGTGTCGACGCGGATGTCGACCTTGGTCTCCGACGGACCGAGCTCACCGGACACGCCCTCGATCACCTCGAGCACGTTCTCGTTCGCGACCTGGATGACCTTTTCGGCGAGGCCTTCGAGCTCGGCGGCGATCCGCGCGCCTTCCGCCTCGGTCCACGCCTTCCACGTGTCCTGGACGAAGAACGAGAGATACTTCCGGACGTCGGCCGCTTCGACGGTGTCGATGTCGGCGGTGACGGCGTTGCGCAGATCGGCGCTGAAATCGGCGAGGTCCTGGCGGACGCGCGCCTTGAGCGCCGAGGTTTCGGCGCGCACGGTCTCGGCCGCGGTCTCGAGCACCTTCTTGCCCGAACGCAGCTTTTGCTCGGCGCGCGCGATGCGCTGCTCGAGCTCCGGCAGCGGGATCTCGAGCGAGCGGCGCGCGATCGCGAGGCTCTGGCGGATGAACCCCGAAAGCCGGGTCGCGTCCGCGAGCGCGTGATCGAGCAACAGCCGACGGCGCTCCTCGGCGACGGTCGCCCCGAGCGCATCGGCGAACGCGTCGAGGCCGGACGCGGCGCGGTCGCCGGCGAGCGCGCGCTTGGCCGACACCGGGAACACCGCCGGTTCGGCGACGATCGCGGCCAGGTGTTTGCGCGCGAACGCGAGCGTCTCGGCGAGCTCCTTTTCGTCGAGCAGGTCGGACTTCGCGACCACGAACAGCAGCCGGTCGCGGGTCGAGCGCAGGATGCGCTCTTCTAGGAACTGACGCTCGGACGCGGTCAGGATCTGGGTCGCGTCGAGCAGGAAGATCGCGGCGTCGGCGCGCGGCAGGTAGCCGTAGGTGATCTCGGCGCGCTGCTCGTTGATGTCGTTGACACCGGGCGTGTCGACGATGGTGAGGTGATTCTCGAGCAGCGGCGACTTGGTCGTGATCTCGATGTGGTGGATTGGGTCGGTCGGCTTGCGCTTGCCGTCGGCGTCGTCGTTTGCGTTGCCGTACTTGCCCTCGACGGTGAGCCAGTCCGCGAGGGTCGCGGATTCGATCTTCTTGCGCTCGCCGGCTTCGGTCACCGCGGTCGCGCTCGTGCGCGCGCCGTGGCTGATGTGGGTGAGCAGCGCGGTCGTGGGCGTGATCCCGGTGGGCAGGAGCGGCGCGCCCAAGAGCGCGTTGATGAACGTCGACTTACCGTGGTTGAACTCGCCCAGCACGACCACGGAGTAGCGCTCGTCGTCCAGCTTGGGCAGCCGCACGTCGCGCACGTCGCGCTCGAGAAACGGCAGCCCGGCGGCGGCCGCCGCCTTGCCGAGGTCGACCAGCACCGCGCGAATGGCGGCCTTTTTCTCGTCGAGCGACGCCCAGGCGTTGCTCACTTGAGCACCGCGATCAGATCGGCGACCTTCGCGTCGCACTCGTCCTTCGACGTGCCCGCGGGCGCCGCTTCGGGGGTGCCGTTCGATGGCCGGCCGGTGCCGATCACGCTCTTGAAATAGGCGGTCTCCGCGAACAGCCGCAGCGCCGCCACCCGCTTGGGCAGGTACGGGTGCGAGCGCGTCAGCTCGTCCAGCCGCCCGACGCCGCGGCTGGCCTCGTCGAGCTGGGCCAGGTACTCGTCGACGTTGACGTCGCTGTAGAGCTTGCGCGAGCCGAGCGCCAGCTTGACCAGGCAGTTGATCGACACCTCGAGATCGCGGGTGCAGATGAGGCCAGCGCGGTCGCACGTGATCTCGGCGCGCCGCGCCCAGCTGTTGAGCGCGAGCACCGCTGGCTTCACGCTCCAGCGCAGGAACAGGTTGGCGGCGTGCCGCAGGAAGTGAAGCGTCGTCATGTAGACGACGTGGTTGTTCTGGATGTGGCCGCACTCGTGGCCGATGACGTCCAGCAGCTCGGGCTCGGTCAGATGGTCGATGAGCGCGGCGTTGATGACCACGTAGGGATCGTCGGCGGTCCCGAAGGTGTGGGCGTTCAGCGACCCGATGTTGGGCGACACGTACAGCGTCGGCACCGGGATGCGGAGCGTGTCCGCGCACGTCTCGGCCAGCTTGAGCAGCCGCGGGAATTGCTTGCCGGTCACCTTGACCGCGGTGCCCAGCATCCGGCTCTTCTCGACCGACTGCCAGAGGCGGACGGTCGCTTCCACAGCCAGCGTGACCGGGCGGACGCGGTCCAGCGCCGCGCGCACCTTGACGTCGCCGCCGTACGCGTACGCGGTGCCCTCGCGCGAGCGCGCCGCCACCTCGCCTTTTCGGGCCGCGACGTAGCGCGCAAACGACAGATCGATCTCGGGTTTGGACACGATGGGTGCCGCTCGCTGGCGGATTGATAATAAACTACGCTTCTTCAATGACCACTGCTGCCATCGCTTCCGGACCGCCCACGCCCGACCCTGTCGTCGTGCGGGTGGGCGAGCGCGAGCTCGCGTTCATGCGTCGCGCGCTCGCCGCCGCCGAGCAGGCCGCCGGCCGCGGCGAGGTCCCGGTCGGCGCCGTGGTGGTGGTCGGCGACGAGCTGATCGCGGTCGCGCACAACGAGCGCGAGACCGCCAGCGACCCGACCGCGCACGCGGAGATCCTGGCGTTGCGCCGCGCCGCCGCCGCGCTCGGCAGCTGGCGGCTCAATCAGGCCGATCTCTACGTGACCATGGAGCCGTGCCCGATGTGCGCCGGTGCGCTGGTGAACGCGCGTATCCGCCGGCTCTACTTCGGCTGTGACGATCCCAAGGCCGGCGCCGTGCGCACGCTCTACAGCCTGGTCGACGACCCCCGCCTCAACCACCGCGTCGACGTCGTCCCCGGCGTCCTCGCCGCCGAGGGCGCCTCCTTGCTGCGCGGGTTCTTCTCGCGCCTCCGCCAGGGGCCGGGCGACCCGCAGCGCACCCCGCGATGAACGCGCCGCGCGCCTTGATTGTCGCGGGCACGGTCGCGGTCGCGGTCGTGCTGGTCGGCTGCGGCTCGATCACCGCGAAGTCCGACGGCGGCAGCGGGGGCGCGACCGGCAGCGCTGGCGCGACCGGCAGCGCTGGCACGGGCGCGAGCGCGGGCACCACTGGATCTGCCGGCACGACCGGCACCGCGGGCCGTGGCGGAACGACGGGCAGCGCCGGCACTTCGGGCGCCGCCGGGACAATGGGGAACGCGGGGCGCGGCGGCACGAGCGGGAGCGCGGGTACGACTGGCAGCGCCGGAACGACGGGCGGCGCGGGCACCACCGGCGCGGGCGGCCGCGGCGGAACGACGGGTGCGGGCGGACGCGGCGGAACGACAGGCGTGGGCGGACGAGGCGGTGCGGCGGGTATGGGAAGCGCGGGCACTACGGGCACCGGCGGCAACCGCGACGGCGGGCCACCCGACGGGCCATGTGCTTGCCCCGCGATCTACGCGCCGGTGTGTGGCGTCGATGGGCATACCTACGGCAACTCGTGCGAGGCCGCCTGCGCGGGTGTCGCTGTCGCTCACACGGGCGCGTGCGACGGCGAGTGCACGACCAACACTCAGTGCACCCACTGGCCGGACGGCGTGGGCTCGTGTTGCGGAGCTTGCACGCTCTCGACGGCCAAACGCCCACTCGACGTTGCCTGCATTCTGCCGTGTCAGCAGCCGATCGACTGCCTGTGCATGCAGGGCATGTGCACGGAGGTTCCGCGCGCCGGCACCGCCCAGTGACGGACGTCCGCTGATCGCCGCCGCCCCTCCCCCCGTGCTGATGATTCCCGGGATCGCGGGCTCGGGGGCGGAGCATTGGCAGACGCGGTGGGAGCGGCGGTATCCGGGGCACGCGCGGGTCGAGCAGCGGGACTGGGATCGGCCGGAGCTCGACGAATGGTTGCGGTCGCTCGCGAAGGCGATCGACGCGGCTGACGCCCCGCCGGTGCTGGCGGCACACAGCCTGGGGTGCGTGCTGGTCGCGCACGCCGTACGGAAGGCACCGGCGCTGCGGGTGCGCGCGGCGCTCCTGGTCGCGCCCGCGGACGTGGACACGCTGGCCGCCACGATGCCGGTGATCGGGAGCTTCGTCCCGATTCCGCTCGCGCCGTTGCCCTTCCCCACCACCGTGGTGGCCGGCCGTGACGATCCCTACGTGGCCTTCGAGCGCGCACGCCGCTTCGCGGAGGCATGGGGCTCGGCGTTTGTCGATGCCGGCGAAGTCGGGCACATCAATGCCGCGTCGGGCCTGGGCGACTGGGACGCCGGCCGAGGGCACCTGGAAGCATTGCTCGCGCGGGCGTGACCTGCGAGGCCGTCATCGCGGAGAGCTGCTACCTGCTTCGCGACCAACCCCGCGCGCAGGACGCGATCCTCGAGAATGTGGAGCGCGGGGTGTTTCAGATCCCGTTTGACTTGCAGGAGGCATCCCCGGAAATCCGGACGCTGCTGAAGCGCCATGCGCGGGTTCCCATGGACCTGGCCGATGCCTGTCTGGTGTCGATGGCCGACCGGCTTGGAACCGGACGAATCCTCACTTTGGATAGCGACTTTCGTGTCTATCGGTGGCGGCGGACGGCCGGTTTCGAGTTCCTGATAGATCGGTAGGCCCCCAAGGGCCTGATTTCAAAGGTTGAGTGGTTGTCGGGGGTTCTGGCAATATGCCCCCCATGTCGCGACCCGCCCGCCGACGCGTTTGGGGTGTCTTGGTCTTCGCAGCGATGCTGAGCGCCGGGAAGGCGGTGTCGGCGCAGACGATGTCACGGGCGCGGGTGATGCCCACGATGGTCGCCGAGGAGCCGAGCCACGCCTCGGTCGGTTTGGAGCTCAGCCCGGGCGGCGTGCTGTCGCCCTATCAGCAGGGCGCGGGGCCGGCGGAGCTGCTGTTTTTCACGGGGTTTCGCGCGAGCTACGACCTCTCCGCCAGCTGGACGGGATCGCTGCTCGTGCATCAGTGGTGGCTGCCCAGCAACCACGCCACGATGCTGGGGGTGGGGATGCGGCTCATCCCCTACGAGGTGTCGTTCGGGCGCTGGTTCATCGACGGGGCCGGCGGCGTGACCTCGACCCGGTTTGCGTTCGCGTTCGGGTACGACGTCGGCGCTGGCTTCGAGTGGGACCTGCCGGTGATGCCGGGGATCAGCATCGGGCCCTACGCTCGCTTCGGCTCGGTCATCAACCCGGACCGTTCGTACAAGGACGACGGGCGGGCGTGGACGGCGGGCGCGGCGTTCGCGTACCACTTCGGCCGTGCCGCGACCGGCGTGTCGGGGACGATGCACCGGCGCAGCCCCGGGGGCTCGTACCACATCACGATCCCGGATTCGGACAGCGACGGGGTCGGCGACGATCAGGACCAGTGCCGGACGGTCAAGCAAGGCAAACACCCCGATCCGTACAAGACCGGCTGCCCCGAGGGCGACGAGGACGGCGACGACATTCCCGACGTGGACGACGCCTGCCCGGTCCAGCCGCCGGGAGGGACGCCGGATCCGAAGCGCCCGGGGTGCCCGCTCTTGGACAGCGACGGCGACGGCATCTCGAATTCGGACGACGCTTGCCCGACGCGGCCGGGGGTCGCCGCGGAAGATCCGGCGCGCAACGGCTGCCCGGCGGGCAAGCGGCGAAGCACGGTCGGCGAGCCCGAGGTCGCGCCGCCTCCCGAGGCGTCGCCGGGACCGAAGACGGTCAAGAAGCGCAAGATGCGTTAGTCGACTGTTGCAGTAAGTAGCCGCACACTCGCGCTTCGCGCGAGAGCGGCTAGCGCGGTGGTTAGGCCGCCGGTTAGGCCACCACTAGCCGGTCGGGCGGCTCGCGCTCGCGGGAAGCGCGGCGGGGCTCGCGGCAGGCGATCGTAAACAGACGCGAACTGGCACCGCGCGCGGGAATGCGGTTTCATTCGCGCGTGATCGGGAGAGCGTTTTCGGCGCCACGGGGAGCCGGCGCGCTCGCGTTGTCGGTGGGCGTCGCCGTCGTCAGCTTGCTCGTGCCCGCCGCCGCCCGGGCTCAGAACGTCGGGCTGCCGGGCCCACACTTCGGGTCGACGATGTTTCCGGACCTGGATGCGGTCCAGCACATCGGGCTGCAGTTCTACGACTTCACCGAGTTCGACAAGATTCAGGACGCGACCGGACAATACCTTCGTTACAACGACATCGACTCGACCATCGGGTTCAACCTGCTGACGCTGTCGAACACGCGCAACCTGCGGCGCGAGGACGCGTTCGCGAGCAACCTGTTGTTGCGATCGGCGGTGGTCGCGGGCTGGTCGGCGGACCAGCCCACGAACGCGCTCCAGAACGACGTCATCCACAAGATCGGCGGCCTGCCGCGGGTGCCGCGCGGCACGACGATGCAGCGGCCGCTGCTGAACTATTCGGCCGAGCTCAATTACAACTTCCACGCCATCGGGCGCGCCGACGATGGGCGGCTGCAGTTCGTGCCCACGCCCCTGTTCGTGGGCGCGGGATTCTCGGCGGGCACGATCATGCAGGACCTCTACGTGCAGGGCGGGCTGCACCAGTTCTCGTCCGGGCGGTCGTACCAGCGCGTGCTCGAGCGCGTGATCTTTCTCAGCATTTCGGCGATGACCCGGGTCGGGGTCACGCTGCCGGGCTACGTGATCGAGGAGACGCAGCTGTTCTACGCCACCGGCCAGGGCGCGCTGCGGGTGCACCTGGCGTCGTTCTCGTTTCCGATCGTCGCCGAAATCGCGCTCACCGGCACGACGGGCGTATTTCGCCGCGGCGTCGGTCCCCAGTACGGCCCCTACGTCGGGCCCGCGGTCACGCCGCCCAGGGTCGATCGGGTCGCGCTGCCCGAGTATTTCGTCGCGTTCCGGCTCCAGCTCGGTGACTTCATCTTCGAAACCGTGAACGACTTCTACGGCGGCAAGGACCGCGGCCCGACCTACGGGGCGAGCGTCTACTACGTGCTGCTGCCAGGCTCCCGGCTGTCTTCACTGGTGAGCTGGCTATGACGCCTCCATCGCGCGGCGATCGCCTTTGCCGAGAAGTCACCCTCTCCCGCCCGCGGGAGAGGGGCGGGGAGAGGGAAAGCCTTGCGAGCGCCAACGTCATGCAGCGCGCCGGCGAGAGGGGAAGCCTCGTGCCGCTCACCCTCGCCGTCTTCGTGGCGCTGTCCGGGTGGGGGTGCGCGCTCAACCAGCGCCTCGTGATCGCGCGCGCGCCCTACGGCGTGAGCGACCTGGTGTTCGCGGCCGACCGGCAACTGGAGATCAAGCCCTGCGACGACGGCCACGAGCGTCACGTGTGGGCGCAGATGTCGCTGATGTTCGTCGCGGGCCGGCCGATCACGGCGCTCGCGTACCGGCTCGAACAGCAGGAGGCGGAAGCCGGCGAGTTCCGCGAGGTCGCGTTTCCGTACGAGCTGCGCGTGCTCACCAAGCCGGAAGAGGCGGATCAAAAGCTGACCGAGTCGTGGCGCGGGGCGCCGACCCTGTCGCCGCCGGTGCAGCAAGAGATGCAGCAGCAGATGGTCAAGCGCGCGACCGACGCCAAGCGCGTGGTGCGAAACCGCGACGAGTGGCGCTGCGACGTCGAGTCCGGCGATCACGTTTTGACCTACGAGGGCAACCGCCTGCTGGGCAAACACACGGTCGCGCTGATCGCGCGTGCGGGCGGTTTCCACACCGGCGGTCACTACCGGCTGACGTTTGCGCTGCCGTTCGTCGCGTCGCCCCTGCCGCCGCCCTCGCCGCCGCCTCCTGCTGCGGCGCCGCTGGGGTCGCCTGCGGCACCCTCGCCGGCGTCCCCGACACCACCATCGCCAGCAGCCCGTGATGAAATGTCGCGTCTCGCGGCGGGCGAACGTCCGCCGCCATTGCCGGTGCCGCCGGCGGTGCCGGTGCCGCCCAGCGTCGGCGGCGGCTCGGCGCCCGAGGACATCATCGGTCGCATCGAGCTCACGATGATCAAGAACAGCAACTTGATCGGCGTGCCGGTGGGCCTCGGCCTCATCATCGGCTTCCTCGTCCTGACGACCTTGTGAGCGGTCGCGCGGCCGGCGGACCTCAGCCGGCGTCCCCGGAATCGGACGCGCGGCTAGGCGCTGGCGGCAAAATGGTAGGGCCGCCGTCACTCGTGACGGGCGGCGCTATTCGAGCAGCAGCGTCAGGCGCGCGATCGCCCAGCCGGTGGCGAGGTCGGCGGAGATGCGGCGTTCGAAGCCGAGTTGTACGCGGACACGTGGATCGGGCGCGTAGGCGGTGACCGCGGCGCCGGCGCCCCACTCGTTGACGGAACCGGCGCGGCGCCAATCGCCGCGCGCGGTCGTGAACAATCGTCCGTCGAGCCACGCGATACCGGGCTCCACGACCGCGCCCTGCTGCACGGGGCCGGCGCTGTCGGCGAGCACGTACTCGCCGCTGGCGACGAAACGCCGCCACTGGGCTCGCGCGTCCGCGCCGACCGCGGTCGTGTGCAGGCCGGTGATGGAGCCGTCGAGCAACGAAACACCGAGCGCGAACCGGAACCACCCGTACCAGGGATCCGCGGCGGTGCGCCGCCAGGGCGTCGCGCCCATAGGCCCCATCGGTTCGGCGGCGATCCGCAACGCGAGCATCGCGCCCCGATCCAACAGTCGGCCGTCGATCTCCGGGCTGGCGCACAGGATGGCGACGCCGTAACTCATTGCGCCGAGATCGCCGCCCGCGCGCGCTCCCACGCGAAAGTCGGGCGCGAGCGCCTGCACGATCGGTGCGCGCTCGGGAAACGGTAGGTCGGCTTCGTCGAGCTGGCGCGACAGCGAGAACGGCACCCGCAGCGAGCCGACCTCGGCGTGAAATGCGGCGCTGGGCACGTACGACAGGTAAGCGTCGGTGAACCGCATCGGATCCGCGAGCTTTCCCCCCTCGATCGGTGCGTACGACGTGCCATCGCGCCCGTGCGAGCGCGCTTCGAGCACGACACGCAGTCGGAACAGGTACGCCGACACGTCCTCGCCGACGCGCAGCCGCGCCAACCGGAAGCTCCTCCCCGCCGCCGGATCCCCCGCGGCCCCCACATCGGACCCCACGACCGCGTCCCCCTGGGCGAGGAACACGAGTGGATAGTTGGCGGCGGCGATGTGCCGCGCCTCGGCGTCGTCGTCGGCAGCCGCCGGGCGCGTCCACGCCAGCGTCACCGCCATCGCCAGCGTCACGCTCGCCAACGATCGGTCCCGCACGACGCTGCGGGAGCGCACGGGCTAGCGGGCTCGCGTCGCGGCGATCTTGTGTTCGAGGCGCTCGACGACCTTGACGTCGTAGGTCGCGTTGTCGAGCGCGTTGGCCTCGAGGATGCCGGTCGGGCTGGTCACGTTGATCTCGGTCAACCAACCGCCGATGACGTCGAGGCCGACGAAAAACTGGCCGCGCTCGCGCAGTTGCGGTGCGAGCGCGCTGACGATCGCGGCGTCGCGGTCGTCCAACTTCGCGGGCATCGGCTTGGCGCCGACGTGGAGGTTGCCGCGCGCGTCGTCGGGCGCCGGCACGCGCAGCACCGCGCACAGCGGGTCGCCGTCGATGAGCAGGATGCGCTTGTCGCCGCGGCGGACCTCGGGCAGGTACTTCTGAGCCATCGTCCAGCGGCGGCCGAGGTTGGTGGCCTGCTCGAGGATGGCGCCGGTGTTGGGATCGCCGCGCCTGACGTGAAACACGCCGAATCCGCCCGAGGCGTCGAGGGGCTTCACCACCATCTCGCCGCCCTGTTCGGCGAGAAACGACCGCAACCGTCCGGTCTCGCGGGTCACGATGCTGGGAGGACAGAGGTCGGGGTAGTCCAGCACCGCCAGCTTTTCGTTCTGTTCGCGCAGCCCGCGCGGGTCGTTGACGATCACGGTCTGGCCGCGGCCACGCTCGAGTAGCAGGGTCGCGAAGTAGTAGTCGAGGTCGAACGGTGGATCCTTGCGCATGAACACGGCGTCGCACGTGCGCAGCGGCACCGAATCCTGAGGTCCCAGCAGGTAGTGGTCGCCGGTCACGCGGCGCACGGTGGTCGGCCAGGCGCGCGCCACCGCCTCGGCGTGCTCGAGCGACAGGTGGCGCGGCTCGCAGAACCAGATGTCGTGGCCGCGGGCCTGCGCCGCCAGCATGATCGCGAAGGTGGTGTCGCCCGCGATCTGCAGCCGGGCGAGCGGGTCCATCACGAACAGGAACTTCATGCCGGTGGGTCCTTCATGGGCAGCAGATGTTCTAGCCCATGCTTGCGCATCCGGTAGTAGAGCGTCGAGCGGTTGATGCCGAGCGAGCGCGCGGCATGCGCGATGTTGCCCTGCGCGGTGTCGATCGCCGCGACGATCGCGGAGCGCTCCTGCTCGTGCAGGCGCTCGGTGAGCGGGCGACCGCCGTTGCTGGCCGCGGGCGCCGCGGTCGGGGCGGCCGGGGCGGGCGCGCGGCGGGTGAACTCGAGATCGGCGGAGCTGAGCTCGGTGCCACGGGTCAGGATGAGCGCGCGCTCGATCACGTTCTCGAGCTCGCGGACGTTGCCGGGCCAGGGGTAGCCGCCGAGCGCCGTCGCCGCGCCCGCGTCGAGACCGCGCACGGACTTGCCGGCGGCGGACGCGTACTTGCCGACGAAGTGCTCGGCGAGCAGCGGGATGTCGCTCGGCCGCTCGCGCAGTGGCGGCAGCACGATCGGGAACACGTTCAGCCGATAGTAGAGGTCCTCGCGGAACGTGCCGTCGGCGATCAGCTTTTCGAGGTCGCGGTGGGTGGCCGAAACCACGCGGACGTCGACCTTGATGGTGTCGGCGCCGCCCACGCGCTCGAACTCTCGCTCCTGCAGCACGCGCAGCAGCTTGACCTGCACGTCGGCGGGCAGGTCGCCGACCTCGTCGAGGAACAGGGTGCCGCCGTCGGCGAGCTCGAACCGGCCGAGGCGGCGCGCGACCGCGCCCGTGAACGACCCCTTCTCGTGTCCGAACAGCTCCGACTCCAGCACACCGGGCGCGAGCGCGGCGCAGTTCACGCGCACGAACGGCTTGGATTCGCGCGCGCTGTTGATGTGGATCGCGCGCGCGACCATCTCCTTGCCGGTGCCGGTCTCGCCCCGCAGGAGAACGGTCGACGACGTCTGCGCGACCTGCTCGACCCGCGCCAACACCTCGCGCAGCGCGGGCGACTCGCCGACGATGGCGCCGAAGTTGAACTCGCCGTGCGCCTCCTTGGACAACATGCCGACGTACGCCGACAGCTGCTCCTCGAGCCGGCGGTTCTCGCGCAGCAGCGCAAACCGCTCGACCGCGTGGTTGAGCACGCCGCGCAGCTCCTTCGAATCCCAGGGCTTGGTGATGTAGCGGTAGATGCGGCCGAGGTTGATCGCCTCAATCAGGACGTCGACGTCGGTGAACGCGGTGACGATGATGCCGACCGCGTCGGGCCGCAGCTCGCGCGTGGCCTTGAGCAGGTCGAGGCCCGTCATCTTGGGCATGCGCTGGTCGGTGACGATCGCGGCGACGTCGTTTTCCTTCGCCAGCGCGAGCGCTTCCTCGCCGCTGCTGGCGAGCAAGAGCTGGAACGTGCGGCCGAAGTTGAACCGGAACGCGTCGAGGTTGTCGGTCTCGTCGTCGACGACCAGGACCTTATGCTTACTGGGCTCGATCCCCTGCGCCATGGGGTCACGGTAACATAGAGCAGGGGTCTGGCTCGCTGCCGCTCGCAGACCCCGCACCCCCCTCGCTCCGGCGGGCAAAGCCCACCTTCGCTCGCCCCCTGTTTTTGCGCTTCGTGGGTGAATCGGGCTACGATCCGCGCGTTACGTGCCTCAGGAAGCCGCCGCCATGACCGAGAAGCGATCGCGACCCCGTCGGTCCGGAACCGACGCTGCGCCGCCCGCCGGTGGCGCGTCGCTCGCGGCGCGCCGGCCGATGGCGCGCGCGACCCGCATCGCTCTATTCGAGCGCGAGGTGCGCGAGCGGCTGTCGAGCGCCGCGCTCGACCTCGTGTTGGCGCGCGCCGACGTCATCTCGGAGGGCCAGCGCGGGGTACGCGGCGGCCGCGACGCCTATTTGGGATCGACGATGTTGACGATCGACTTACCGTCGCTGGATCTGTTGTTGCGCGAAGCGTGCGACGCAGGTACGGCGCGGCGTTTGGCCGAGCTTTTGGAGGAAGACAAGGACGCGCGTACGCGCATCGAGGCGCTGGCCGCCGCCGAGGCGGCACGGGTCGCAGGCGCGACCCCCACCGCCGTGAGCACGCACGTCGCGATCCGCGCCCAAGCCTCCAAGGTGTTCATCGACATCGACGTCGAGGCGACGTTGTGAATGTGAGCTGACCATGCAGGAAGCGACGTACACGTACCAAGGGGCGGCAAAGATTCTGGACATTTCGGAGAGCAAGCTCCGCTACTGGGCGCAGGTGGGCTTCGTGGGTCCGTCGGAGAGACGCGCCGGCAAGCCGGTCTACTCGTTCCAGGACCTGGTCAGCGTCAAGGCGGCCAAGGAGCTGACCGACCGCGGGTTCAAGGCGGGCGAGATCCGGAAGGCCATCGACGGCGTGCGCTCGACGCTGCCGCACCTCGACCGTCCGCTCGACCGCATGCGGGTCGCGTTCGACGGGACCAAACTGGTGGTGGTCGACGCCGGCAGCGCCTACGAGGCAACCGGGCAGAAGGTGTTCGACTTCGGGCTCGGGGAGCTCGCGAACCGGGTGTCGTCGGGCGGCGAGCGGCGGCCGGTGGCCGTGACCGACAGTGGGCCGGCGCACGCGGCGATGGCCAAGATGCGGAGCTCCTACGACTGGTTCGTCGAGGGCACGCGGATCGAGACCGCGGGCGGCGCCGACGCCGACGGGCGCGCCGAGCAGTGCTACAAGGAGGCGATCGCGCTCGACCCTGGGTTGGCGGCGGCGCGCACCAACCTGGGCAGCGTCGCGTACCGGCGCGGGGACATTCCGGCGGCGCGCGAGGCCTTCGCGGCGGCGCTGGCCCTCGATCCCGACCAGCCCGAGGCGCGCTTCAACCTCGCCAACCTCGAGCTCGAGGCCGGCGATCCCGAGCTGGCGGTGGCCGAGTTCCGGCGCGTGCTGCAGACAGCGCCCGACTTCGCCGACGCGCACTACAACCTCGCGGTCGCGCTCGAGCGCCTGGGCGGCCGCTCGCAAGCGCGCGCCCATCTCGAGCGCTACCTCGCCCTCGACACGGCCGCGACGGACTGGGCCGACGAAGCGCGCTCGTTGATCGCGCGGCTCGACGCCTGACGGAGGCTCGGTCGGACTGCGGGTGGCTCGGCAGGCTACCGGCCCGTCGTCCAGGGTGGGGCGTCGCTGGCGGGGAAGCTGCCCCGGTCGGCTTCGTCGACGGTGCGGTCCACGGTGACGCGGGTCTCGAGCTCGATGCCGCCGGTCAGGGTGCGCGCGACTGGAGATGCCGTGGCGGCGTGTTGGAGCTGGGCGCAGTCCGCTTCGCTGAGGTCGCCGCTCAGGGCGATCGAGCAGCGGAATAGATGGCCGCGCGGCGTCCGGGATTGCGACAACCGCACCTCGACATGATCGAGCGGCAGCTTGTGTTTGTCCGCGGACCACTGGATGGTCATCGCGGTGCAGGTGCCGAGCGCGGCCAGCAACAGATCGTGCGGTCCCGGTCCGGCGTCTGCCCCGTTCTCCTCGGGCGGGAGATCCGACACGATTTCGTGCGGCCCGACGCTGACGATCTGGCGCCGGCGGTCCTGGGTGCTGCGCACGCGGGCCTCCCGATAGAGGTGGTGCTGCGGCGCGGCGAGCCGCTCGGCGCGCGCGACCGCGTCGGGCAGGCGATCGATCGAATCCTCGAACCGGATCCCGTTGACGAAGAACGTCGGCGTCGACAGCACGTGGCTGTGGAAGCCGGAGACCTCCTGGGCGTGAACCGCCTTCCGGAACGTGCCCGCGTCGAGGTCGCGTTCGAAGCCGGCGGCGTCGAGGCCGAGCTCGCGGGCGAGCGTGACCAGGCGAGGGCGGGTCACGCCCTCGCCCTCGAACAACCCGTCGTGCATCTCCCAGAACTTCCCCTGCGCGGCCGCGATCTCGGCGGCTTCGGCCGCCGGCTCGGCGTCGCGGAACAAGTGACTGCGCGGGTTGGCGCGAAACACGAACCGCACCTCGGGCATCCGCGCCAGCAGATCCTTGACGACGCCGTAGGCAGCTCGGCAAAACGGGCAGGCGAAGTCGCCGTACTCGACCAGGGTGACGTCAGCGGACGCGGGGCCGCGCGTGTGGTCGGTGGGACCGACGGGCACGGCCAGCACGGTGCCGTGAGGTTCGTCGAAGTAGCCCATGCCGTCACAGCTCCTGCAACGCGCGGTGGACGACCTGCACGCAGACGGAACCCTCGCCGACTGCGGAGGCCACCCGCTTGACGCTGGTCGAGCGCGCGTCTCCGACGCAGAACACGCCCGGGATGCTGGTCTCCATGACGTAGGGCCGCCGTGGCATCGGCCAGTGGGCGGCGGCGACGTCCTCGGGGAGCAGGTCGGCGCCGGTCTTCACGAACTTCTTGTCGTCGAAGAGCACGCAGCCCTCGAGCCACCGGGTGTTGGGGTCGGCGCCGGTCATCGAGAACAAACCGCGGATGTTGTGGGTCTCGCGCTCGCCGCTGTCGACGTGCCGCCACACCACGCGCTCGAGGCTGTCGTTACCTTCGAGCGCGTCGACCTGACTGCGCGTGCGGAGCGTGACGTTGGGCGTGCTCTCGATGCGCTGGATGAGGTAGCGCGACATGCTCTGCGCCAGCCCGTGTCCGCGCACCAGCACGTGCACGTGCCGGGCGACGCCGGCGAGAAAAACCGCCGCCTGCCCCGCCGAGTTGCCGCCGCCCACGACCGCGATCTCGTCGCCCTGACAGAGCTGACCTTCGAGGTGGGTCGCGCTGTAGTAGACGCCCGCGCCCTCGAACTTCGGCAATGACGGCAGGTCGAGCTTGCGGTACCGCGCGCCGGTGGCGATGACGATGGTGCGGGTCCGCACCACGGCGCCGTCGGTGAGGTGCAGCTTGTAGGGCCGGCTGTCGCAGTCGAGCCGCGCGACGGTGCGGCCGATCGCGACCTCGGCGCCGAACTTCTCGGCCTGGGTCAGCGCGCGGCCCGCCAGCGCCTCGCCCGAGATCCCGGTGGGGAAGCCGAGGTAGTTCTCGATGCGCGAGCTCGTGCCCGCCTGCCCGCCGGGCGCGGTGCTCTCCAGCACCAGCACGTCCAGGCCCTCGGACGCGGCGTAGACCGCCGCCGCCAGCCCGGCCGGTCCCGCGCCGACGATGACCACGTCCCGCAGTTCCTGAGGATCGAGCGCGGCCGACAGCCCGAGCGCCGACGACAACGACTCGAGCGTCGGGTTCCTGAGCACGTGGCCGCCCTGGCAGACGATCACCGGCACCTCGTCGACGCCGACGTGAAACCGATCGAGCAGCGCCTGCACGCCGGGATCGGTCTCGACGTCCTGGTAGCTGAAGGGCTGCCCGTTGCGGCTGAGGAATTCCTTGATGTGAAGTGTGCTGCTCGAATTTCGCGAACCGAGCAGCACGAGGTCGTTGTTGTCCTTGGCGGCCGCCAGCGACGCCATACGCCGCAAGATGAACGCGCGCATCAGGATTTCGCTCAGCTCCGAGTCGCGCTGCACGAGCGCGCGCAGTTCGTCGCGGTCGACGGCGATCACCTTGCCGTCGGTGGCGGCGCGCGCGCGCACCAGGCTCCGCCGGGCCGAAAGCATGTTGATCTCGCCGGTGAACTGGCCCGCCTCGTGCACGATCACCGGCTCCTCGTGGTCGCCGATAGGGCGCACGACGTCGATGGTGCCCGCCAGCACCACGAAGAAGCGCGTGTTCTGCTCGCCCGCCTCGATCAGCACCTCACCGGCGCGCACGTCGCGGCGGTGCCCGTGACCGGCGATGCGATCGATCTGCGCCGGGGTCAGCGTGGGGAACATTTGAGCGGCGCGGTCCATGCGTGCGGTGGCCATGCTTGGTTCCTAGGCCCCGTGTGACGCGAACGCAAGTGCGCGTTTGCCCGCCGAAGGGTGCTAGATCGTACCCTCGATGGCCGACCGACCGCCGTCTCCGGTTCCCGAGATCGATCGCGAGCAGCTGAGGGCAAAGCTCGCGCATGGCGATCGCCTGACGCTGGTCATGGCCGGCAGCGACTGGGCGTTCAAGACCAAGCACCTCCCTGGCTCGGTTCAGTTCAAGACGCCGCAGCAATTGCTGCCGACGGCCGGGCACGAGGACGAGATCGTCGTTTACTGTTCGAACCTCGACTGTCACGCGAGCCTGAGCGCGATCCAGAAGCTGCGCCACCACGGCTACACGAACGTCAGCCACTACCCGGGCGGCATCGTCGACTGGGAGTCGGCCGGGCTGCCGGTCGAGGGCACCTGGGGCTCGCGTCCGTGACCGACACGTCATCCACGACCGCGACTGGCCGAGCAGCTCAAGAGTGAGGCCGACGCCACCATCGACGGCTGGTAAGACTTCGGCGACCCATGGCCGGGTGACGTCGACCCGGTGCGCGCTCATCGTGCTCGCGATCCTCGGACTTCGCGTGCCGCCGGCGCGCGCCGCCGGCGATGCTGCCGGCGCGGAGGCGCGGCGGCTGGCGGTCCAAGGCGAGACCGCCTGGAACGCACCCCTCGGCGGATATGGCCTGTCGGTCGACGCCGACCTCTTGCGTCTGTCCGCGTTCGCGGACGGCGCCGCGGTGATTCGCCTCGCAGCCTCGGCCGGGGTCGGGATGGACATCTTCAACGACCATGAGGTCGGACCGCGGTGGGCGTTCATGCCCCGGCTTCGCCTCGCGCTCGGAACCCGGGGCAGCCTCGCGGTCTCGCTGGGCGCGGGAATTTCGTCGGGCAAGAGCCAGGCTTTTCCCCGCGGCTCCACCCGCGCGGACGGTGAGCTCTCGGTCGAGGGTCGAGGGGATGGCGGTTTGGTAGCGCGCGTGTTCGCGGGGCTTTCGGCGACCGTGGATATGACCGGGGGGCAGGCGCACCCGTCCCGCGCGCCGTACCTCGGGCTCGCTCTGGGATACGCGTTCGTGCCCAACCCGGAAGCGACTCGTTCGCTTTCCATCGCCCGTTGGTATGGGTGGCAGAGCCTCGCCCTCGATGGCGTCGCCGCCGCGCTCCCCGCCATCACCGACCGCCGTCACGAGGGAGACGTCGATTTTCTCGGGCACCGTCACCTCGCCACCCGCGCCAGCATCGGCGTCTATCTCATCTCCGGTCCTTCGGTGCATGCCGCCCACCGACGCTGGACGCGCGCGGCGATGAGCGCCGGTGGGCGACTGCTGCTTCCGCTCGTGTTCGGCGCGGCGGGCCACTCGGTTCGCGCCGGTGAAGCCGACGACCGAACCGTCGAGGGCCTGGTGCTCGGGGCGACGCTCGCGGCCCTGGCCGATGCCGCGTTGCTCGGCTGGGAGCGTGCCTCCGTCGAGCCGGTCGCCTCACCGTAGATGAACGGTGGGGCCACCGCTCCGGGGCTGCCGTATGATTGCCTGTTCCCCCATGGCCCGCCCCCTGATACTGGCCATCGCGACGGTGGCGACCGCGCTCGGGACCGCCCGGGCAAAGCCCGCCGCGAGCGCCCGCGATCGCGTCACGATCCCCGCGGGCGTGTTCACGCAGGGGAGCACGAAGGGCGAGGAGGACGAGCGGCCGGCGCGCAAGGTGACCGTGAAGGCGTTCGCGATCGATCGGACCGAGGTCACGCGCGGCGACTACGCGGCGTGCGTGACGGCGCATCGGTGCAAGGCGGTGTCCGCGGCGAATTCCGCGGCGGCTGCCGCGGGCGAGGACGCCGACAAGCTGCTAGTCACGGGCGTCGACTGGAACGACGCGCAGGCGTACTGCCGGTTCGCGGGCGGGCGGCTGCCGACCGAGGCGGAGTGGGAGAAGGCGGCGCGTGGCACCGACGGCCGCGAGTACCCGTGGGGCGACGACGCCGACTGCGCGCGCGGCAACTGGGGCAACTTCGAGGGCGAGGGCCCGTGCGCCGAAAACAATCCCGGCCGCCCGGTAGCGGTGGGCCGCTACGCGACCGGCGCGAGCCCGTACGGCGTGCTCGACCTCGGCGGCAACGTTTGGGAGTGGGTCGCGGACAAATACGACGAGGATCCCAAGCGCCGGGTGGTGCGCGGCGGATCGTGCTGCAGCTACTTCGTCGGCCCGCGCTCCGCCAACCGCAACGCGTGGGCGCCCGAGCACCGCGACGGCGACCTCGGGTTTAGGTGCGCAAGTGCAGTGAGCGGAGGCGGCAAATGAGGACAGGGCCGCTCATCCGTCTCGGTGTGCTCGCGCTGCTGGCGCCGGTCGCGCCCGCGCGCGCGGCGTCGCGGATCCTGCCGCCCGCGGCGGCCTTCACCGACCTGCGGCATGCCGCCCTTGCCGCGCCGTTCCCGCGCGACGACGACGCCAACCGTGACCGCATCGTGCGCATGCAGGCGGCGATCCGCGACATCCTGCACGGCGGCGTGCTGCGGCGGACGCGGGTCGGCATCCGGGTGGTGGACGCGGGCACGGGCCGCCTCTTCTACTCGGAGCGCGGCGGCGTGTTGATGGATCCCGCCTCGAACCAGAAGGTGCTGGCGACCGCGACCGCGATCATGCGGCTCGGTGCCGAATGGCGGTTTCGCACCGAGCTGTCCAGTCCGCCGCCCAACCCGGAAGGAGAGATCGTCGGAGACGTCGTGCTTCGCGGCAGCGGAGATCCCACTCTGCGCAGCGGCGATCTCGCGCAACTGGCGGACGCGCTCGCCCGCCGCGGCGTTCGCACCATCGTGGGCGCGGTGGTGTCCGATCCCCGGCGCATCGGCGCCGACGAAGTGGTCATCGACGAGGACGCGTCCGGGGAAGACACGACGCCGGGTGCGCCGTCCGACGACACGACGCCGGGCGCGCCGCTCGGCAAGCTGTCACCGCGCGTGCCGCTGGTGGTCAACCACGGTCTCATGCTGATCCGGGTGCGGCCGGGCGCGGAATCAGGCGCGCCCGCCGAGGTGACCACCACGCCCGCCGATCCGTCGTTCGTCATCCGCAACACCGCGAAGACCACGGACCGCCGGCGCACGCGCGTGAACGTACAGCTCAAGGTCGCGGGCGCACGCATCGAGGTCAAGGTCGACGGTCGGATCGCGCCCGGCCGCGGCACGGTGGTATTCCGGCGTCGCGTCCCGCATCAGGCGCTGTACGCATCCGCGCTGATGCGCGCGGCGCTCGCCACCGCGGGCATCACCGTTCGCGACGACGCGCGGGTCCAGGCGGTGGCGCCGCCCAAGTCGGGCCGCGCGCTGTCGTTGCTGGCGCTGCACGAGTCGGCGCCGCTCAGCATCCTGCTCCGCAAGGTCAACAAGGACTCGGAGAACGACTACGCCGAGCGCGTGCTGGAGGCGGCGGGCGCCGAGGTGTACGGTGGCGCGCCCACCGGCGACAAAGGCGTGCGCCTGTTGCGCGAGGTGATCGGCGAGCTCGGGCTGCCGCCCGGCAGCTACGTCCCGCGCAACGGCTCTGGCCTCGGGCACGCGAACCGCATCACCGCCGATGCGATGGCGGCGTTGCTGCGCACCCTCTACCTCGACCCGCGCATCGGGCCCGAGATCCTGCAGTCGCTGTCGGTGGGCGGCGTGGACGGCACCACCCGCAACCGGTTCAAGGGCACGCTCGCCGCCCAGCGCGTACGCGCCAAGACCGGCACGCTGCACGGCAAGTCGTGCCTGTCGGGGCTGGTGGGCGACGGCAAGGATGTGCTGGCGTTTTCGATCCTGGTCGAGGGACTGCGTGGGCGCGGCAGCCTCTCCGCCGTACGCGGCGCGCAGGTCGGGTGCGTGAACGCGATGATGCGCTACGTGGTCGAAGCGCGGGGCAGACGCTTCGACGCGCCCCAGGGACCGGGCGGCGCGATCGACTTCGAGCCGGGCGAAGAGGTAGGTGAAGGCGACGAGGTCGTGACCACTCCCGCTTCCGCAAGCGCGGTCGGGCAGACCCATGAGGATCCAGTCGACGCGTTCCTGCGCAAAGAACGCGAACGCACCGCCGGTACCGCGAGGTAGAACAGCCGTCGCATGCGCTTCGCGAAGTACCACGGCCTCGGCAACGACTACCTGGTGATCGATCCCTCCGATGTCGGGCACGATCTGTCGGCCGACGAAATCCGCCTTATCTGCGACCGCAACTACGGCGTCGGCAGCGACGGCATCCTGTGGGGCCCACTTCCCGGTAGCAACGCGGCGGCGGGCGGTTTCGGCCTGCGCATCTTCAACCCCGACGGCGGCGAGGCCGAGAAGAGCGGCAACGGTCTGCGCATCTTCGCGCGCTTCCTCTACGACCGCGGCTTGGTCGGCGGCGATGCGTTCGCGGTCGCCACCAAGGGCGGCCGAGTGTCTTGCCGCGTCCACCCCGGCGGCGCGCTGGTCGACGCCGAGATGGGCCGGGTCAGCTTCGACGCCGCCAAGATCCCGGTGCTCGGCGTCGCGGGCGAGGTGCTGAACCAGAAGATGACGGTCGGCGGCCGCGAGGTCGTGTACTGCGCGGCCACCATCGGCAACCCGCACTGCGTGCTGCCGCTCGACGACGTCACGCCCGAGCTGGCGCGGCGGCTCGGGCCGTTGATCGAGAACGACGTCGCCCGCTTTCCCAACCGCACCAACGTGCAGTTCCTGAAGGTTCTGGGCCGCAATGACATCCGGATCGAGATCTGGGAGCGCGGCGCCGGCTACACGCTGGCCTCGGGGACGTCCAGCTCGGCGGCGGCCGCGGTGGCGCGCCGGCTCGGGCTGTGCGACGGCCGCATCACCGTCCACATGCCCGGCGGCACGCTCGCGATCACGGTGGGCGACGACTACGGGATCCAGATGACCGGCCCGGTCGCCGCCGTGGCGACCGGCACCATCGTCAGCGAGATGTTTGGCGCGTAGCCGTTTCGATCGCGGCGAGCGCATGGTCGATGCCGGCGGTGTCGACGTCCAGGTGGGTGACCGCGCGCAGCCGATCGGGGCCGATCGCCGCCAGTCGCACGCCCGCGGGTAATACGCTGGCCACCAGCTCGGCCGACGTCATCTTGCGCGCGGCGAACAGGACGATGTTGGTCTCGATCGGCCCGGCGTCGACGTCGATGCCGTCGATGCGGCGCAGGCCGCCGGCCAGCCGGCGCGCGTTGGCGTGGTCGTCGGCTAGCCGCGCGCGGTGGTGCTCGAGCGCGTACAGCGCGGCGGCGCACAACACGCCCACCTGGCGCATGCCGCCGCCCAACATCTTGCGGAACCGGCGCGCCCGTTCGACGTCGTCGTCGCTGCCGGCGATCACCGACCCAACCGGCGCGCCGAGGCCCTTCGAGAAGCACGCCGACACGGTGTCGAACGGCGCCGCCAGCTCGCGTTCCGGGAGCCCGCTCGCGGCCGCGGCGTTCCAGATCCGCGCCCCGTCGAGGTGCAGCGCGAGCCCGTGGTGGCGGGCGCGGGCGGCGACCTCCACCACCTGCGCCTGCGGCCACACCCGGCCGCCGCCGCGGTTGTGCGTGTTCTCGACCGCGCAGAGCCGCGTGCGCGGCAGGTTGCGATCGCGCGGCAACACCCATTCCTCCATCTGCGCGACGTCGAACCTGCCGTCGGCGCCGCCCACCTCCGCGAACTGCACGCCCGCCCACGCCGCGCCCGCGCCCGATTCGTAGAGTCGGAGGTGCGCACTGCGCGACACGATCACTTCGTCGCCGGGGCGGCAGTGGAGCAAGAGCGCGATCTGGTTGGCCATCGTGCCGCTCGGAACGAACAGCGCCGCCGGCTTGCCCAGCAGCTCGCTCGTCCGCGCCTCGAGCGCGCGCGCGGTGGGATCTTCGCCCCACACGTCGTCGCCCACCTCGGCGGCCGCCATCGCGGCGCGCATGGCGGCGGTGGGTCGGGTGAACGTGTCGGAGCGGAGGTCGACCAGCACGGGCGC
>Ga0137374_10000568_pt1 | contig 37895 bp, 30 predicted proteins | sample SagtaG_20_FD_104811 | JGI IMG/M metagenome (GOLD analysis project Ga0137374, IMG submission 104811) | Vadose zone soil microbial communities from Sagehorn Ranch, Mendocino, California, USA - Sage1_R_100_16 metaG | ecosystem: Environmental > Terrestrial > Soil > Vadose zone | place: USA... | reverse complement strand
TGTCGGCATGCACGGCGGTCACCGTCGAGCGGCATCCGAGATCGTTGCGAAATCGCTTCGGAGGGCGCCCACCATACATTAGCGCGACCACGCGGCGACGATCGTGACTGACAGCCTGATCCATCCGCGCCGGACCGTGTGTCACGCCGGCATCGCCCATGTAACCGTTGGGTGACCGGAATGCTGCTTCGCGCCTGCCGCCGTGATAGAGACGCCAGCGCATGATGTCTGGCGCGAATTGACGCAGGGCAGCGCGAATGCGCGGCGTCGCAACAAACCCCGGTTGTTGGTGAATCGGACCGTTCCAAAAGACTCCATACTGCGACATGTAAGTTGATGCTGAACGGCCACCAACGAAGGTCATTGCATGTAGCAGCACAAGCTCTTCGACGTCCTCGGTACTATTCACCGTAACGCCAGGACCAGCGTTGACGTTCGGTCCGATGGGCTCACCATCCCAACCGAGATAAGGCGCGCCTTCAGGCGACTGATATCCAGTCGCGAATTTTCGCGCGAGCCGGTCCACGGCGTCGCCGTGACGCTGACCGTGGTAATAGCGCACCGAGAAGTTTTGCGAGTACGCGAGCACATCCGCTGGTTGTTCGCTGCATGTTTTTGGGCAAGACGACGCGACAATCGCGTGACGCATCTTCAGTGGCTCGACGATCCGGAGGAGTCCTGATGGCCCGAAATTGCCATTCTGAAAATCTTCGTTGTTGGCTTCGTACATCGCGAGAACGTGCCAGCCAATTTTGTCGTAGATAGCCCCGACGTGCGTCGAGTGCTGCACGACATGCTCCAGTGGAATTGCGGGTCTGCCCCGCCCGAGATCGCCGCGACTGTGGTGCACCCTGAGACCAATCTGATCGACCCGCTGGAGGAAGCGTTCGAGTTTGTCGTAGTACTCGGCCGTAGGACGGATGCGAACGCCGTCTGCATTAGTCCAGGCGAATGGGCTAATCTCCTTGCCGCGCCACGCGTCCGAGTATTCGCCGAGATTGTCCCAGAAGCGGATACAGTCGTAGTCTGCGGCTTTGATCGTTCGAAGCTGCTCCTCGACCGCGGCTGGCCGCCGAACCCATGCACTGAACGCCTCTGCGAAGTGCGCGCACAGCGGCAACACCGGCTCGCCTGCGTCATCCTCGAAGACGCGATCGCCAACCTTGAGACGGCCTGTCCATGGGGGAGAACTAGAGCCGACGGGCAGTACGTTTCCGACAGTCAGCAGGGTGACACAGAAGACGAGCACATAAGGCAGGGCCGTACGCGGTGGCCTGTGACCGTTCAAGGGGTCCCCCAGCCGCTACCGATTGTCAGTCATTTGTCAGTCGCTTAGCGTCACGACGCGCGCGAGTGGACTTGCGAGCCGGTGCCTTACGCGGAGTCCGACTGGGCGGCGACGCCAACGCACTCTCCGCCAACCGCATGAACCGCTCCGGTTGGAGGAGGCTTGCGACAGAGATGTCCTCGTCTATGGCGTCCCAGTGGATGCCGATGCCGCCGCCGATCGGCTCCCACGCTTTTCGCTGCCGCGGAGTGGCCGCCGCGAGACGAGGGAACCATTCCAGCGGCACCGAGACGGAGCGCCCGTCGTCGAGCACAACGGTCAACTCATCGTCGGAACACGAAACGTCGACCGCCAACGCCTCACTTGTTTCCACTGAAACAGGCATTCCACTTCTCCAAGAAGAATTCCCGATGCTGCGCGACGAGCTGTCGGAGTCGTCAGCTCGTGACTGCGAAAACCACGGTTGAAAACCACGGTTCGATGCCAGCGCCACCGGATCGAGCCAGTACTTCGCGTACCTGCCAGCATGCGCGACATGAATGTGCGGCGGTTCCTGATTCTCCAGACTGTAGAAGAAGAATCGGTAACCACCAACCCGCAGGAGGGCCGGCACACGCCGCGTACCACTTCAGCCGGCCCTCCATTGCCGTCAGAACATCTAATCGCCTTAGTGCGCGAATCGGCGCAGTGTGCGTATCAACACGCAGGCCGAACGAACGCCGCGCGATGAATTGATCGCGTAGCTCTATTCATTCGCGACAAGAAGTTGGAATGACCCTTGAAACACGGCACCTGTCGGCGTGCCGTCAGACGCCGGGCACGTTCCAGGCGGAGGGTAGACATGCGAGTTCCTACGATGATGCGCGCGGTCACGTTGCTCTGTTCGTTTTTCGCTGCTGGAGCACACGTTGCACACGCGCAGGTGTTCAGAAGCAGCGTCGACATGGTGGGCCTCACCGTCACCGTCACCGACGCGCGGGCGGGAGATCACGGGCCTCACCCCTGACAACTTCGCCGTCTACGAGGATGGCGTTCAACAGCAAGTATCGTTGTTCGGAAGCGAGAAAGTGCCGCTCGATGTGGCACTGGTGATCGACACGAGCAGCAGCATGCACGCCGTCCACCCCGTCGTGAAGAGAGGTGCCTGCGCCTTGCTCGGCAAACTTCGAGACGGTGATCGAGGACTTGTCGTGGACGTGAAACAGCGGATTCAGATTCGTGCCGGCTTGGATGCGGACCTGTCGCATGTCGTTAGGTCAATCAACAGTCTGTCGACCGACGGCAGCACGGCTTTGTATGACGGACTGTACATGTCGCTGCAAGAGTTCGCCCGCGAGCGTCGACAGCGTCCTGAAATTCGACGCCAGGCGCTCGTCGTCTTCTCCGACGGCCTCAACAACGCAAGTCATGTTCGCTTCGAAGATGTGAGCGAGCTGGCTCGCGCCCTCGACGTGACGATTTACACGATTATGTTGAACGACGGACAGTTGTCACAAGCGATCGCCCGAGACGTGCACGTGGCGCGCGCAGCGTGGGAAATGCGCGCGCTGACACTGGACACCGGCGGCAGGGCGTTCTTTCCGATTAAAGCGGGGGAGCTGGCAGCTATCTACGACACCATTGCGCGCGAGCTTGTCAACCAATACACGCTGGCGTACGTCGCTCCTCCGGCGAGACCCAAGCAGGCGCTGCGTCGCATCTCCGTTAGCTTGCTTCCTCCCGTGCAAGGCGTGCCGCGAACGAGAACCAGCTATGTCACCAATCAGCCGGCGGGCAATCGCTGATAGGCCGGTGCGGCTGGCGCGGTCGCATCCACAACCGTGCCTGGGCCACTCGTGAGGTGATAAATGATGCGATGGCGTGTTTGCGCGACGCGACTCGAGCGTGGTGCCACACATCTCTCCGTGTGATTGTGCACAAACGCGGATCGGTTCACCCGATATGGTTAGTGGCGACCGTCGCGTGCGAATTGAGCGAGCACCATTTCACCGGCCCTGCTTTATGGCACAACCGCAGCACCAGGGCCACTCTCGATGGGATGGAGCAATACGCCAGGCATGTAGAGTCCGCGCGGTAGGCTCCGACTACACCATGAACGCCCCGTCTGAGAACACATCCAAGGAGCCGAGCATGCCCAGTACGCAGAAGATCACCACCTACCTCTGGTTCAACGGCAACGCTGAAGAGGCCGTCGAGTTCTACAGGTCCGTCTTTCCGGATTCGCGCGTGACGGACGTCGCCCGGTGGGGCGAAGGCGGCCCCGGCCCGCAGGGCACCGTCATGAACATCGCCTTCGAACTGGCTGGCCAAGGGTTCATCGCCCTGAACGGGGGGCCGCAGTTCACGTTCACTCCGGCGATTTCGCTCCTCGTCTCGTGCGAGTCCCAGGCCGAAGTGGACGAGTTGTGGGTCAGGCTTCTGGCCGGCGGCGGCAAGCCCACCGCGTGCGGGTGGCTCGAGGACCGGTACGGCCTGTCGTGGCAGATCATCCCCACTGCTCTCATCGATCTGATGAGCGATCCGGACCCGAAGGCGTCGGGACGTGTCGCCCAGGCCCTGATGGGCATGCAGAAGATCGACCTCGCCGCTCTGCGGCGCGTCCATGCCGCGGCGTAGCGCCGGCGACTCGAAGGAGACATATCGATGAAATACATACTGATGATGAACACGCCCGCCGGGGGGCCCTACCAAATTGCCAGCTGGCCCGCACAGGACATCAAGGCACACATTGCCTTCATGATGAGATTCGCCAAGAAGCTCTCGGCTGCGGGCGAGTTGGTCGCTGCCGAGGGCCTGAGCGGGCCAGACCAAGCCAAGCGTGTGCGAGCCGACGCCAGCGGAGCGCCGATCACCGATGGTGTCTTCCCCGAGACCAAGGAGTTCCTGGCGGGCTACTGGATTGTGGACGTCGAATCACCGGAGCGGGCCTACGCGATCGCGGCCGAGGCCTCGGCGGCTCCCGGACCTGGTGGAAGGCCGCTGAACCTCGCGATCGAGGTCCGGCAGGTGATGACCGGCCCGCCGACCGACTGGACGCCTGACGCGTGATCCCTCGTCTGGACAACAGCGCTCAGGACCGCCTGCGCGATCTGGCGCCGAAGGTTTTGGGCGCCCTGCTCCGCCGCTACCGCGATTTCGATGGATGCGAGGACGCCGTCCAGGAAGCGCTCATCGCGGCGGCGATGCAGTGGCCGACACAGGGTGTCCCCGACAACCCGAAAGGGTGGCTCATCACGGTGGCGACACGCCGACTCACGGACCAGATCCGCTCCGACACCGCCCGGAGACTGCGGGAGCAGTTGGTGGTGAGCCTGATTCCGGCCGACGAACAGATCGCGCTTGCCGCCGATGCCGCTGGCGTCAACGAACGGGATGAAACGCTCGACCTCTACTTCATGTGCTGTCATCCAGCCTTGTCGGCGGCGTCCCAGGTCGCTCTGACGCTGCGAGTGGTGGGCGGCCTGACAACGGGCGAGATCGCACGAGCCTTCCTGGTCCCGGAAGCAACAATGGCACAACGCCTGACGAGGGCGAAACTGACCATCAAGTCGGCGGGCGCGGCCTTCCCAGAACTTACGCCTGCTGATCGGGCCGCCCGCCTCCCGGTCGTCCTCAAGGTGCTGTATCTCATTTTCAGCGAGGGATATACAGCGAGCGGTGGCGACCAGCTGTACCGCGTCGACGTGTCGGCCGAAGCCATCCGCGTGGCTCGTCTGCTCGTACGGTTGCTGCCCGACGACCCGGAAGTGGGAGGCCTGCTCGCGTTGATGCTGTTGACCGACGCCCGGCGAGCGGCGCGCACTGGTCCGAACGGCGAGTTGATTCCGCTCGATCAACAGGTTCGATCGAATTGGGACCGAACTCGCATCCTAGAAGGCGAACGGATCCTGCAGCGGGCACTCTCGCGAGGAACCACCGGCCCGTACCAGATCCAAGCCGCGATTGCCGCGCTCCACGACCAGGCCGAGAACAGCGAGGCAACGGACTGGGTGGAGATCCTCAGCCTGTACGAATTACTGCTTCGATTCAACGACAGTCCGATGGTGCGGCTCAGCCAGGCTATTGCCCTCGCGATGGTCGAAGGCCCGACTGCCGGTCTGGTGGCGCTCGACGAGCTCGCGGTCGATCCACGCATCTCGACACACCATCGACTCGACGCGGCGCGCGCACACCTGCTCGAGCGGGCCGGCCAGCACGCGGAGGCGATCCGCTACTACCGCCGGGCTGCGCAACGAACCATCAGCACGCCAGAACAGAACTATCTCCTCCTGCATGCGGCGCGGCTGAGTGACTCGCTCGCTGGTGCTCGTTGCCCTCCGACCACCTGAACCATTCTGGGTTGCTCCCTCGACACCATGTCGAGAAGCGTCCTGTGCTCCGACTTACTTATGAACGTGCCCAACATCAGGGTGCGACATCGAAAGGAGCATCAAATGAGGATCCTGAGAAGCACGCTGGCCGTGTTCGTGGGCTTCATTTCCGTCGCCGTGTTGTCGCTCGGCACCGATCAGGTCTTGCACGTGCTGGAGATTTATCCGCCATGGGGCAAACCCATGCACGATCCGAGCTTGAATGTGTTGGCACTCTCTTACCGGATCGTCTACACGATTCTTGGCGGCTATATCACCGCGAGCTTGGCGCCTCATGCACCAATACGTCACGTCATCGTGGTTGGAATTGTCGGCTTCGTCGCAGGTTCGGCAGGCGCAATCACCGCAATCACTGTCGCCGATCTAGGTCCCGACTGGTACCCCATCGCACTCGCGCTCACGGCGTTCCCCTCCGTATGGCTTGGCGGCGTGCTCCACGGCGTCAGGCACTCGAGCGCCGACGCGCGCGATTCACCAAAATTCGAACAGCGAGGTCTTGAATGACGGCCCGCTCTCGTGCGACTTGGCGATGATCAGCGAGACTCGCGAAACGTGCGGCGGCACGAGCCTGATCACATGTCTCGCAATTCGAAAACAGCGTCTCCTGAGCGCAGCTCTGGACGACGACTCTCCACCGCGAGATGCGTTGGCGCCGCTAACGGCACCGAACATCTCGCCACTTTCAACTCAGTCGTTGTTTGGAGGGAAGTCATGAAGCAGCATGCAGCGAACGATTCGTCGCATACTCTGCCCGACGGTCGTGTTCGACACGGGGGAGCGCCGACATCCGGTGAGTGTCTCCGGAATAGACCATCAAAGATGTGGCGCGCCCGACAGGATTCGAACCCGCTTGCGGCGAGCATGCGAGCCGCGGCGTGAGCTAGAAACGGTCGGGAGCAGCCAAAGCCTTTAGGCTTTGGCGCGCCCGACAGGATTCGAACCTGTGGCCTTCGGCTCCGGAGGCCGACGCTCTATCCAGCTGAGCTACGGGCGCGCGAGTCCTCAGTCTAACAGCCCGTGGCAGAATTGCTCACTCTGCAGCAGGAGCTCCGCGTCTCGCATTTCACCAAACGCTACGGGCGGTTGACGGCGCTCGCCGACGTGTCCTGTCGCATCGTCCCCGGCGAAGCGCTGGGCCTGATCGGGCCAAACGGATCGGGGAAGACCACGCTCTTTGAATGCCTCGCCAACGTCCTGCCAAGCGATGGAGGTGAGATTCTGCGCGACGAGCGGCCGCTAACGGTCGATGAGCGTACGCGAACGCTGTTTTATCTTCCCGACGCGATCGCACCGTGGCCAACCGAAACCGTGCGCTGGGCTCTCGATTACACCATCGGCTTCTTTCGTGGCCGGCGTCACCTGCGTGATGAGGTGATCCACGCGCTCGAGCTCGAGCCACTGCTCTCCTCGCGCATTGCGACGCTCTCCAAAGGACAGCGTAAGCGCGCGCTGCTGGCCATCGGATTGTTGACACCACACGAGGTGCTTCTCGCAGACGAGCCATTCGACGGGCTCGATCTTCGCCAGAGCCGCGATGTTGCCCGCACGCTTCGCGATGTTGCGCACGGCGGACGCACGCTGTTTCTGTCGATCCATCAAATCAACGACGCGGCGCGCGTGTGCGATCGATTTGTTTTGCTGAGCGGCGGTCGCGTCTGTGGCGAAGGCACGCTCAAGGAGCTGTCGGCGCTCGCGCCGCCGGACGCGGCCGGGCAACCGGATCTCGAACAGGTGTTCCTTGCGCTCACCTGACTCGCCGCTCGTGTGGCTCGTCCGCAAAGAGTGGCGCGAGCTCATGGCGTCGCGCGCGTGGTGGGTCATGCTGGCCGCCATCGGGCCGCTCGTCGGCGTGTCGTTTATCAGCGCCGTTCGCACGTATGCCGAAGCGAGCGGATTGGGTGGCACCGCGGCAGGTGTCGGTGAAGCCTTCTCTCCGCTGATCGGCGTGTGGGCGCCCACCTTCAGCGCGTGCGAGCTGGCCGCGGCGTTTCTGCTGCCGTTTGTCGGTATTCGCCTCGTTGCAGGTGACGCACAGAGCGGCGCGCTCAAACTCGAGCTGCAGCAGCGGCTCTCGACGCGGGTCCGCGTAATCGCCAAAGGCGGCGTGCTGATCGCCGGGTGGGCCATCGCGTCACTCGCGCCGCTGGCCGCGATCCTCTCGTGGATTGCCTACGGCGGCAGCGTCTACGTTCCGGAACTGTTGACGGTCGCGGTCGGTCACTTCCTGAATGCGGGTCTCACCATTGCGCTGGCCGCGGCAACCGCTGCGCTGACCGAGCATCCCTCGACGGCGGCCATACTGACGCTCACCGTCACGGTAGGCACGTGGATTTTGAATTTCATCGCCGCCGTTCACGGCGGCTTTTGGGAGCGGGCGGCCGGCTACACGCCAACCGCAATGGTCGCCGAGTTTCAACATGGCCTCATCCGGCTGGACGTCGTCTTGACAGCACTAGCATTGATTGCCGGCGGTCTGGGCATCGCCGCAGTCTGGATGCGATTGGGCGTTTCTGTGCGACGACGGGCTGTTGAATCTGTTGCGATCGGATTCGTCACGGCGCTGCTGATCGTGGCGTTTTCGTTTTTGCGACCGAGCTGGGATCTTTCCGAAGCACGCAGCAACTCGTTCTCACGCGCTGACGAACAGATGTTGCGTCACATCGATCGGCCGCTTCTCGTCGAGGTGCACCTCGCGCCCGAAGATCCTCGCCGATCGGACCTCGAGCGAAACGCCCTGTCCAAGCTGCGGCGTGTAATGCCCGACCTGCGCGTGCAGTATGTATCCACGACGACGATCGGCCTGTTCGAACAGACCCGCGAGCATTACGGCGAAATTTGGTATCAATTCGGCGACCGGAAAGAGATGAGCCGCGCCACGACGGCCGATGGGGTGCTCGAGGCAGTTTATTCAGTGGCCGGGCTCGAGCGGAGCGCCGAAGAGGATGACGACGTCTTTCGTGGACATCCGCTTGCAACCCCTCCGCGGCACGCTGATAAGGTGTTCTATGGCTTGTGGCCGGCCACCGTGCTTGCAGCAGCGTTCATCGTCAGGAGAAGGGGATGAGATCCGTCGTTACATCACTAGCGATCATTGTCGTCGCTGTCGTACTTGCCGCGGCAGAGATCAAGGTCGACCTGAGCAAGGAGCGCGTTGGACGACCGCCGGCGACGTTCGAGCCGATCGTCGGGACCTGGTCGTGGCGCAGGATGGCGCAGAGAAAGTGATCATGGTCGACGGCCGGCCATGGGTTGCGAGCAAAGACAACCCGACGAAGCTTCTGATCGAAAGCGCGCGGCGGTTGTACGGCACGTCGAATGAAGAGCTGATGGACAACGCGAAGCAGTTTGCGTACTACCCTGTTGCCGTGCTGAAAGGCGTGGACAATTTTTCAAACGGCACGATCAGCCTGAAGTTCAAGACGATTGCGGGGGAGTCGGATCGCGCATCGGGCATTCTCTTCAACGTGAAGCCGAACGGCGACTGGCTGGCGGTGCGCTACAACGACACGGAGAACAATGTGGCGCTGTGGGAGTTTCATAACGGCATCCGTCGGAACGTCAAGTTCAGCGACCGCGCGAACCGGTTCCTGCTCGATCGCAGCGCCTGGCACGAATTGAAGATGACCGTCGATGGGCCGGACTTCAAATCGTGGATCGACGGGACGCTCGCGCTCGAGTACACGCTTGGCAGTGTTCTTGGACCTGGACGCGGCGGCGCCGCGCCGCATCCCGATCTCAATCCCGAGAGCAATCCCGTGCTGCGGCCGCCCGTCGCGGGAAAAATCGGCCTCTGGGCAAAGACCGACAGCACCAGCTATTTCAAAGACTACGTGGTGAGCCCGAAATGACAGCGCGCCTCTCCATTGCGCGGCGCGATGAAATCGATCACTTGCCTGTCGCGGCCTGATTGCTACCCTCGATACAGGGATAGACCAGGAATATCCCTGAAATCTGCCGGGTTGAGCGTCCACAGGTTCGCGCGCTCATGCTACGACCGGAGCTGTCTGACGTAATTCAGCAATCCGTTCGTTGACGCGTCGTGAGCGGTGGCGGACCCGGTTGCGTCAATCTCCGGCCGAATGCGCTTCGCCAGTTGCTTGCCAAGCTCGACGCCCCATTGATCGAACGAGTTGATGTTCCACACGGCCCCCATCACGAACACCTTGTGCTCGTAAAGCGCAATGAGCCGGCCCAGCGTGCGCGGATCGAGCTGCCGATACATGAACGTCGTCGAGGGGCGATTGCCTGGAAACACTTTGTGCGGCACGAGGCGCGCGCTGCGATCCGGATCGAGGCCTTGCGCGGCTAGCTCCGCGCGCGCTTCATCGTTGGTTTTCCCCATGGCCAGCGCCTCGGACTGGGCGAGGCAATTGGCGATGAGCAGCTCGTGATGATCGCCGAGCGGCTCGTGTGGAGTGGCGGCAATCAGAAAATCGCACGGCACGAGCCGCGTGCCCTGATGAATCAACTGATAGAACGCGTGTTGGCCGTTGGTTCCTGGCTCGCCCCACACGACGGGGCCGGTGGCCACGGCGACTTGGCGGCCTTCACGATCGACGCGCTTTCCGTTGCTCTCCATATCGAGTTGCTGCAGATACGCGGGAAATCGCCGCAGGTACTGGTCGTACGGAAGGACAGCCTGGGTTTCTGCGCCGAGGAAATCGGTGCACCACACGCCCAGCAACCCGAGCGTGATCGGGATGTTGTCTTCGAGCGGCGCCGACCGGAAATGCTCGTCCACATCGAAGGCGCCCTCGAGGAGCTGCTCGAAGCGATTGAAGCCCGCGGCGATGGCAATTGGCAGGCCGATGGACGACCACAGGGAATAGCGGCCGCCGACCCAGTCCCAGAACACGAACATGTTGTCGGGCGCGATGCCAAAGGCACGGACCTCACGAGTGTTGGTGGAAATGGCGACGAAGTGCCTCGCAACGTGTGACTCGTCTCCGGCGCGGCCGAGAAACCACTCCCGCGCGGACCGCGCATTCGTCATCGTTTCCTCGGTCGTAAATGTCTTCGAGGCGATGGTGAAGAGCGTTGTGGCGGGATCGAGGGCCCGCAGCGTCTCGGAGAGATGGGTCCCGTCGACGTTCGAGACGAAATGCAACCGGGGACCCTCGCGCGTGTAGGGCGTCAGCGCCTCGGTCACCATGGCCGGCCCCAGATCGGACCCGCCGATCCCGATGTTTACGACATCTGTGATGCGATGCCCGGAGAAGCCGATCCATTCTCCGCTGCGCACCGCCTCGCTGAACGTTCGCATGTGCTCCAGCGCGCGGCGAACGTCGAGCATGACATCGTGACCGTCGACGGCAATTGGCCTCTCTGAGCGATTTCTGAGCGCGATGTGCAGCACCGGGCGATCTTCGGTGGTGTTGATTCGCTCGCCCGCAAACATGCGATCGCGGAGCGCTTCGACACCGCGGTCGCGAGCGAGCTCGCCAAGCAGCACAAACGTCTCGTCGGTTACCAGATGCTTCGAGTAGTCGACGAGCAGATCGTCGATGCGCCTGGAAAAGCGCTCGAACCGCTGCGGATCGGCGCGAAACCAGTCGCGAAAATGACCACGACGGCACTCGTCCCGATGCTGTTCGAGCCGGCGCCAGATGTCCGAATGTGAGGTCACGCGTTCCTCCATCATCTAGGAGGGCGGGTCTTTGGACCTGCCGTCAGAGTAAGGTTGTCCTTCATGAAAACGCTCAAGAGCCTGTACGTGCAAGTCCTGATCGGCATTGCGCTCGGCGTGCTCGTCGGCGTGCTCTGGCCCGAGCGCGGGGCGGCGATGAAGCCGCTCGGCGACGGATTCATCAAGCTGATTCGTATGCTCATCGGGCCGTTGATCTTCGCCACGATCGTCGCGGGCATTGGACACATGCGCGCCGGCAAAGATGTTGGACGGATTGGCCTGCGCGCGCTTGTCTATTTCGAGGTGATGTCGACGCTGGCGCTTGCCATCGGACTCGTGGTGGTGAACGTTCTCAAGCCTGGCAGCGGCGTTGCGCTTGCCGCGCCCTCGAGCAAGACTGCCGCCGAGTACGCCAGCACCGCGGGTCCGCAAACAACGGTCGACTTCATCCTCAACATCATTCCGAACACGTTCGTCGACGCCTTCGCACGGGGAGAGATCCTGCAGGTGCTTCTCGTAGCTGTCCTCTTTGGCCTCGCCCTCCTGTGGCTCGGCGAGCGCGCAACACCGCTGGTGACGCTCATCGACCAGTTCGGGCACGTCCTCTTCGGGATGGTCAACATCGTCATGCGCCTGGCGCCACTCGGCGCCTTTGGCGCGATGGCGTTCACCATCGGCCAGTACGGAGTCAGCACGCTCGTGTCCCTCGGGAAGCTGATGGCTGCCGTTTACGTTGCATGTCTGCTGTTCGTGTTCGTCGTGCTTGGACTCGTGCTGTGGTTCATCGGACTGAACGTGCTGCGCTTTCTTCGTTATATCGCAGAGGAAATCCTGCTCGTCCTCGGCACCTCGTCTTCCGAATCCGCGCTGCCCCGGCTGATGCTCAAGCTGGAACGGCTTGGCTGCAGCGAAGCGGTCGTCGGCTTGGTCGTGCCGACCGGGTACTCCTTCAATCTCGACGGGACGTCGATCTATCTCACGATGGGAGCGATTTTCGTGGCGCAGGTGAGCGGAATCGATTTGAGTCTCACGCAGCAGGTGTCGATTCTGGCGATTCTCCTGCTCACCTCGAAAGGCGCAGCCGGCGTCACCGGCAGCGGCTTCGTTACGCTAGCGGCGACGCTCACGGCCATTCCGGGGATTCCGGCGACGGGATTGGCGTTGCTCGTCGGCGTCGATCGGTTCATGTCGGAAGCGCGCTCGATCACGAACCTGATCGGAAATGCGGTGGCGACGGTCGTCATCGCGCGCTGGGATGGCGCGCTCGACATCGATCGCGCGCGCGCGGAACTGAGAACGACGAACGGACGGGCCACCGAGGCACCGAGGCACAGAGAAAATCTTGTATGAGATTGCAGTCAGTAACAGAACCTCGCCCAAAGAATTCTCTGTGGCTCAGCGTCTCTGTGGCTTCGGACGTCGTGTGTTGGTTCCTGCTATCCTGTCGGGATGAGTTTGCTCGACTCGCTCAAACGTTATACGACCGTTGTCGCCGATACGGGCGACATCGACTCAATGGCCGAGTATCGACCGCAGGATGCGACTACGAATCCATCGCTGTTGTTGAAAGCGGCGCAGCAGCCGCACTACCGTTCATTAGTAGACGACGCCCTCAAGGCCGCCGATCGTGTCACGACGTCATCTGCCGATCGTACCGAGGCATTCATGGATTGCCTGGCGGTGGGCTTTGGCCGTCGCGTTCTCGAAATCATTCCAGGACGCGTGTCGACGGAAGTCGACGCACGTCTGAGCTTCGACACGGAAGGGTCGATCGCGAAGGCGCGCCACTTGATCGATCTGTATGAGAAAGCCGGCACGAACAGAGCGCGTATTCTGATCAAGGTCAGCAGCACGTGGGAGGGCATCCGCGCCGCCGAGCGCCTCGAGCGCGAAGGCATTCACTGCAACATGACGCTGCTTTTCAGCTTCGCGCAGGCGGTTGCCTGCGCCGAAGCAGGCGTGACGCTGATCTCGCCCTTCGTCGGACGCATCTACGACTGGTACAAGAAAGAGAAAGGCGCGGAGATCCCGCCTGACGAAGACCCCGGTGTTTCGTCCGTCACCCGCATCTACAATTACTTCAAGAAATTCGACTACAAGACGCAGGTGATGGGGGCGAGCTTTCGACGCGTCGAACAGATTGTGCGTCTCGCCGGGTGCGATTTGCTGACGATCAGCCCCGATTTGCTCGAGCAGCTGCAAAACGCGCCGGGCGAGCTCACGCCGCGACTCACCGTCGCGGGAGCAACGGCCAGCGGCGAAAAGAAGATTCATCTGGATGAGAAGACGTTCAGGTGGATGCACAACCAGGACGCAATGGCCGTCGAGAAGCTGAGTGAAGGCATCCGCCGCTTTTACGAGGACGCGCGCAAGCTCGAACAGTGGGCGACGAGCGCGATGACGACGGCGTAAAGAAGTTTCCAGTTGCCAGTTATCAGTTCAAAGTTGAGTTGCTCAGTTCGCAGTTCGGTTCGAGCTTTCAAACTGACAACTCAACTTTGAACTGGGAACTGGAAACTGGCAACTGTGCCACCCGATTGAGTAAGACCCTTATTCGATGACAGTTCCTGCAGCTATCCGTGACCTTTCCGATCGCTCCCCTCTCCTCCTGATCTTCCTCCGCCACTTCGGCTGAACCTTCTGTCGCGAAGCGCTGGCGGACATCGCTCGCATCCGCCACGACCTTGCCGCGATGGGGACGCAGGTTGCGTTCGTGCACATGGCCAGTGAGGAAGAGGCGGAGCAGTGGTTCGCGCACTACGGCATCGCGGACGTGCCGCGGTTCAGCGATCCTGAGCACAGAATCTATCGCGCGTTCGAGTTGCACGAAGGGTCGATCTTCGAGCTGGCTCACCCACGCGTCTGGCGACGCTGGTTGCGCACGGTCTTCCGGAGCGGAGCGTCGTGGCAAGGCTCGCATTGGAAACAGCTGACCGGCATGTTTCTCATCGACGGCGATGTGGTGCTTGCCGAGATGCGTCACAGGAACTCCGCGGTTCGTCCCGACTACCTCGCGTTCGTACGAAACGGCAGACCCGAGGCTACAATCGCTGAGGTCAAGAGCCGGTAACGGTCCCAGGAGCATCTATGTCGCGCGGCTTCGCGTGTGGCTTTCTCGCAGTTCTGATCTGTTCGGCGCCATTTGCGGAAGCTCAAACGGCTGCCCCTGACCCAGTGGCGCAAACGCCGGCACCGCAGCAACCGACAGCACAGCAACCGACACCGCAGCAACCGGCACAAAAACCCGAAGACGAGCAGCCCCCCGTTTTTACGGAACAGGTCGTCGTGACCGCGGCGCGAGTCGAGCAGCAACTGGTCAACGCTCCAGCGACGGTGAGCGTCATTACTTCCGAGGTCATTCAGAGCACGCCGGCAACCAATTACGCGGAGCTATTCCGCTCCGTACCAGGCGTGAATATCTCGCAGACCTCCGCGCGCGATTTCAACATCACCATGCGCAGCGCGGCGTCAACTCTTTCGACCTCGCAGCTGGCGCTCGTCGACGGCCGCAGCATCTATCTCGACTTCTTCGGGTTCATCATGTGGGATCTGCTGCCGGTGAATCCCAACGAGATCCGCCAGATCGAAGTGATTCGCGGACCGGCCTCCGCCGTCTGGGGCGCCAACGCCATGAACGGCGTCATCAACTTCATTTCGAAGACTCCCCGCGAGCTGGCGGGCGACAGCGTCACGATCAGCTTTGGCGCATTCGACCGAAGCGTGCACGGCAGCGAGGCCAAAGCCGGAAAGATGTTCTCGATCAACGGCACGCACGCACAGGCGGTGAACGATCGCTGGGCGTACAAAATCTCGGCGGGCGGTTACACGTCGGACGACTTCGCGCGGCCGATTGGCGTGATTCCAGGCACGAACACCCCCTACCCGGACTTTCCAAATCATGGGACGACGCAGCCGAAGTTCGACGGGCGAGTTGATTACGATCCGCCGGGCGGGACGTACAAACTCACAGTTGCCGGCGGGTATGCTGGAACGAGCGGCACTATTCACACGGGTATCGGCCCATTCGACCTCGACAACGACGTCGGTCTTGGCTACGCGACGATGCGGTACTCGCGCGGCGCGCTGAAATTCAACTTTTTCACGAACCTGTTGAACGGCGACGCGTCGGCGCTCCTGTCGGTGGATCAGAACGGCCGACCGATCCTGTTCAACTTCAACACGCACACGTATGACTTCGAGCTCGGCAATGCGACCACCATCGGCACGCGGCAGGTGGTCAGCTACGGCGGGAATTACCGCCACAACGATTTCAATCTGTCGATCGCACCGCGCGGAAAGAATCGCGCGGAGGGCGGCGCGTACGTGCAGGATGAGATCTTTCTCAACAACACCCTGCGCTTCAATGTGGGTGCGCGCGTCGACAAGTTCGATGTCATCGACGATCCGGTGTTCTCTCCGCGCGTCGCAGTCATCATCAAGCCGGTGGCGAGTCACGCGATTCGCGTGTCCTACAACAAGGCGTTTCGCTCGCCGTCTCTCATCAACAACTTTCTCGACGTGGGCATCATCGAACCGATCGAGCTCGGGCGAATCAATCCGGCCTTCGCCCCGCTGGGAACGTTTCCGATTCCGGTGCGGGCCGTGGGCAACGAGGATTTGAAACAGGAATCGATCGAGGCGTTCGAGATCGGCTACACGGGCAACGTGCGAAACCGCGCCACGATTTCTGCGGCGGTCTACTGGACCCGCAACGAGGACGAGATCTTCTTCACGCAGACCGCGCGATATCGCGCGCTGTCGCCGCCGGCGGGATGGCTGCAGGCGCTCCGTATTCTTCCTCCGGCGCAGGCCCTCGGAATCCTCGAGATCCTCCCGCCGGCTTGCGCTTCTCCGACGGCGCCGTGCACGACGGGAGGATTGCCGTCGGAATTCAGCTATCGCAATCTTGGTGTGAACCGCAACAAAGGCTTCGAGATCGGTATTGAAGGGATCGCGGCAGAAGGGCTGAATGTGTTTGCCAACTATTCGTTTCAGGCGAAACCCGATCCGGATTTCGACATTTCAGAAGTCAACTTGCCGCCGACGAACCGGTTCAACATCGGCGTCAACTACAACAAGGACCGTTTTCTGGGCAATGCATCCGTCAGCTATGTCGACGAAGCATTCTTCCAGGACGTGCTGGAGATTCGCGGCGCCACCGAGCCGTACACGCAGGTGAACGGCGCGTTCGGTGTGCGATGGCTGGACGGGAAGGTGACGAGCTCGATCAAGGTGATCAACCTCGCGAACGAGGAGATTCAGTCACACATATTTGGGGATGTGATCAAGCGGCAGGTGATAGGGGAGCTGCGGTTCCAGTTTTAGTGTTGGTGTTTGTACATCCACGGCTTCAATCCCCGTGAGCGCTCGCGCAGGCTGAGGTCCGCGACCGTCGCGGGGAACCCGAATAACATGCATCGCGAGCCGCGTACGTTGAACCGCGGTCAAACCCGCTTCGCAACCCGGAAAAGGGCGCCTGCGCCTCGAACGGATGAAGAATTCAGCTTAGTCGCCTCGTGGACCTGAATGAAGGTCTGCGCTACCTGCTGGAAACTTACTTCGCGAGTTTCTCCAGCACCCTGACCAGATCGACCGGTTTCGATTTCCGCAGCGCCGCCCAGAGATCGCCGACGCGCCGCACGCGCGACTCCATCGTCTTGATGGTGAAGTCCTGCGGGCGAATCTTCTCGTCAAGCTCATTCCACGTAAGCGGCGCCGACACGCCGGCAAAGGCGCTGGCGCGCGCGCTGTATGCGCATGCGAGCGTCTTGCCCGGAATGTTCTGCAGGTAATCGACGTAAATCGTACGGTCCTTTCGCCGCCTCACCATTCGCTCGATCGTCGCGACTTGCGGATGCTTGGTCGCGACAATCGTCGCGACAATCTGGCAGAGCAGCACGCCCGCTTCGTACGACGTGCCGGGCGCCAGCGGAATGAAGATGTGCAGGCCCTCGGATCCTGATGTCTTGGGAAAGCCGGGCACGTGCAAGCGTTCGAGCTCCTCGTGCACCCAGCGCGCGACATCGAGAATCTGAGTAAACGTGGCGCCGGGCTGCGGATCGAGATCGATCGCCACGAGATCGGCGTCCTCGAGCGAGTCGATCGTGGAAAACCACGGATCCATCGAGATGGCGGCCAGCTGCGCCATGTAGAGCAACGTCTTCAGATTCCCGCCGATGAACATGGTTGGGACATCGACGCCCTCCACGCGTTCGATACCCACGTTCGGCGGAAACACATCGGGCGCCCGATGCTGATAGAAGGCTTCGCCCTCGACGCCGTTCGGAAATCGCTTCATCACGAGCGGCCGGTTCTCGACGACGGGCAGGATCAGCGGAGCAATGCGCGCGTAGTAGCGCAGGAGATCTCCCTTGGTGTATTTCGGTCCCGGCCAGAACACCTTGTGGAGGTTGCCCACGTCGAGCGTGTCGCCGTCAGGCAATTGCAATTTCCCGTCGCGCTTTCGCTGCTCGAAGTCCTCGAGTTGGAGGGTGAGCATGTCGGCGGAAGCGGACCACGCTTTGAGAGGGTCGCGAGGCTCTCGAGCCGAACGTCCTTTGCCAGACCGCGGGGCTAAAGCCCCGCCACTACGTACAAGCGATATGCGGGGTGGACTGTCGCGTAGTGGCGGGGCTTCAGCCCCGCCGTCGGGTGTCGCCGCTTTGCGCGATGTGCGGTGCACCGTGTCGCGTAGTGCCGGGGCTTCCGCCTTCGCTAAGGCTACCTCGGACAGGTCAGCCCCGCCGTCGGGTACCGAGTCCTTCGGCGCCTTCGGATCCTTCCTGCGTACGCTCGTCGAGTCTTTCGCGCGAGCTTCGGCGAGGCCGCGCCGTAGCGGCCCGCGGGCCGCGGAGGCGGGCGTCGCGTTCGACGTCGTCGTGACTTTTGACCCCTTCGACGTCTTCACCTCCTCCGGTTTCTTGTCATCACGCAACCCGAGATACGTCGGGTGTCGCAACCGCCCATCGTCAGTCCACTCGGTGAATCGCACCTGTGCCACCAGCTTTGGCTTCACCCAGTGCGGCCGGCCAAGCGTCTTCGGCTTCGCGTGAAACGGGGATTGGCTGATTTCGAGCGGCTTGAGAAGTTTCCAGAGCCGCTCGAGCTCTGCGCCCGAGTAGCCGGTTCCGACGTCCCCCGCATGCACGAGACGGCCGCCGTCGTCGTACGTGCCGAGGATCAAGGAACCAAAGTAACTGCGCGCGCCTTTCGGCTCGGTCCAGCCGCCGACGACGAACTCCTCTTCGTTCTGAAGTTTGAGCTTGCGCCATTCGGGACTGCGTTTACCGTCACGATACGGCGACTGCGCCGCTTTGACGAGTAGTCCTTCCCAGCCTTCCTCCTGAGCACGCTTGAAGAGTCCGCGGCCGTCGCCCGCCACCTGTTCGGAGAGACGAATCGCGGACGACGTCAGCTTGTGTTTCGCAAAGAGTTGCTCGAGCCGTTTTCGGCGTTGGATCAGCGAAAGCGGGCGTAAATCGTCTCCGTTCTCGCGTAACAAATCAAAGACGATCAACGCCGTGGGCTGTTCTCGAGGCGACAGGATCGGCTTCGACGATCGATAGCCGGGAACGGTGACGTGAATGCGATTCTGCAGCCGCTGAAAACCCGCCGGACGGTCTTGCGCATCGAGCGCGACGATCTCTCCGTCGAGGACGACGGGCTCCTTCAAGTTGCGCGCCCATCGAGCGAGCGCATCGACGAGCTCGGGAAACTGCGCGGACTTTTCGTTGCCGAGGCGCGACCAGAAGCGGACACGCGGGCGAGGCTTCGCTGGTTCGACGAGCGCGATCGCGCGAATGCCATCGTACTTCGGTTCGTACAGCAGATCGGACGCGACGAGCGGCGGGGGCGAAGACGGCAGCGTCGCAAGCATCGGCCGCAGGCGTGAGGCATCGAACACATAGGGATGCTAACGTGATCGGCGGTTCGTGTCAGCTGTGTCGCCGAGAGGCAAATACGGGAAGGACGATTTCCAGTCGCGCGCGCGCTCCGCGTCCGGAGCGAACTGCTGCGGGTGCGCCGCTGCGATGGCGGCAGTGTCTCGACACGGACTGAGCTGATACCGCGCGCGATCCCAGTCGAACCACAGATAGCTGCAGTGACGATCCGGCCAATCCATCTGGAGTTGCTCGAGATCTGACGAATGCGCTGGTCGAGGGAAGCGAATCACCGGCGAGGACGGCGATCTTTCGCGAAAGGGAATGCCGAATACCCAACCGACTTGCGGCCGGCCGCCCCACACCTCCTCGATAACGAGCGCCGGCGGATCGAGCGGAAGCGATCGACGTGGACCTTCGATGGCTCGGCTCAGTCGGGCAACACGTATGCCGTGTTCCACATAGAACGTCGACGTGCCGAGGAGCGTCGAGAAAACGGCGAACGCCGCCGCCCAGTTGCCCCAGGAATATGCTGTTGATTCACGCAGTGCCGACGCTGTCGCAAAGGCCACAAACGGCAGCGCCGCGTAATGGTAGATGGGCCCCGTTTCACTCGTGCCGATTGACGCGTATCCGGCTTGATAGACGAACGTCGCAAGGGCGACAACGGCCCACGGTCCCACGGCGCGACGGTCGGGGCACCTGAACACAAGCCACGCAATCGGTCCCGCAAGCGAGCAAGGCCACCCGAGCGACCAGCCATTCAGACGAATGACCGCGACTGCGGCAAGCGCTGCAGCCTTCTGCGGTGTGTGCGCGTAGTGCCGGAGCACGGTGCCGAATCCGTACGATTCCAGTTCGCCCGCGTACTCGAAACGCGGCAGATGCCACACGCTGCCCGTCACAAATTGATCGTTTGCGGCGACAGCAGCCATCCATGGCAGCAGCGCAAGGGCGGATGCGACAAGTGCGCGGCGATCGCGCCAGCCGTAAAACACCAGCAACGCGAGACCCACTGGTGCCGCCACCTGCGGACGCGCGGCGAAACAGAAGCCGATGCCCGTCCCGATCAACGCACCGCCGCGCCAGTCGCCGATCTGCACACCAAGTACGGCCACGGCCACTCCCGCCAGCGCGGCCGGCTGACTGAGAAACGTGGCTGACGTGAACGTCAGCATGGGAGACAGCGCCAGCAGCCACGTGCCGCACGCCGCAACCGTCCGATCCCCGGCGCGAGCGGCCGCATGAAAGGCGCACCACAGCGTGACGGCAACCAGCACCGCCTGGCCGAGCCACGGCGCGTGAAATGGGAGGCCGAGGGCAAGAACGAGCGGCGTGCCGAACAAGTACATGCCCGACATGCCACGCTGCGTGAAGATCGTGAACGGCTCGGGGAACGCTCGCGACGGCGGGTACGTTGGATCGGCGACAAGTCCCCTCGACAGCAGTTCTGCCTGCATCAGGTAAGTCGCATCATCGTCCTGCAGCGGCACACCACGGATGACGACGGTCGCGACTGCGAGCGTAGCCGCGACGCCGAGCGCCATCGCGGCGTACGGCGAAAGCCTCGATACTCGCGGCGGCCGAATACCGCGAAGCGCGAAACCAAGAAGCACGCAGGCGGGCAACAGAAACAGCACGCGTGCGACATGGCTTGAAAGCTGCTCTGGGGTGAATCCGTTGAGTGGCGCGAACGGCAGCGGCCAGAGCGCGCTCCCGCCGCGAGGCACGGCGTAGCGAAATTCGCGCACATCGTGAGGGATCGAGAGGAGCGCATGAAAGCCGTACGCGGCAAACGCACACCCCGCCAAGGCCGCAGCGGCGTCGCTCTGTTTCAGGGTTTTCAACGCCGTCTTACTCCGCAGATAAAGCCGGATACGCCGCAGGTAATGCCGGATGAAGCCGCAGATAAGGCCGGATAAAGCCACAGATAGGGCCGGATAAAGCCACAGATAAAGCCACAGATAAAGCCACAGATAAAGCCGGATAAAGCCACAGATGATTTAACCCCTCAATTCACTTGGGTTGAGAATCGTGGTATCGACGTGATCAGATCGTCTGGGCCGAAACTAGCGCTGTTCGAGCTTTTTGACGCCGTTGGCGTTCCGCACACAAATGAGCTTCGGGTTTAGGTTTTATCTGTGGCCATCTGTGACTTCAGCGATTGCCTGGCTCCAGCGTCCACAGAGGAGCGACCCGATCGGTTGCCAGATCGATGTTGAACCAGTCGTACAGCGCGGGAATACGAATGAACAGCAGCAACACGAACAAAGCGACGCTGACGGTTGCGTAGATGACGAAGCGGCGATCCCGATACAACGCTTCCGGTGTCTGGACCGGACTTCCGGGCTGCAATGCAAGGCGGAAATAGTACGCGAAGAGCATTGCCGCCACGGGAACAAAGAGCACGAGCTCGACATGGAATCGGACGATGAAAATGCCGGTGAAGAGCGCGCTCGCGGTCGCGTAGAAGAACAACGAGATGAGCAGACGCTCTTCGTTGTAGTGGCCGAAGGATCGCCGATACGCGGCCGCCACCGCCGGATCGGCAATCTCGCGATACTCCGCAAGACGTTTGGCGCCCATGAAAAACGCGCCGGCCATCCAGTATGCGAGCGTCAACGACAGCGGTGGAAAGCGATCGGGGACGATTGCGAACCATCCGAGCAGCAGACGGATGGCATTGTTGGCTGACTCACTGAGCACGTCGAGGTATGGCCACTCTTTCGTGCGCAGCGGCGGCACGTTGTACACGAGTCCCATCAGCCAGAGCGCCACCGCTGCGAGCGCAACGTAGCGGTTGACCAACGTTGACAGAGCGAGGCCGGCGAGCCCGAGAGCGAGCCACTCGATGGTCGCGACCTTCGCGTCGATCAGGCCTGCCGGCACCGGCCGGTTGCCTTTAAGCGGGTGAAGCGCGTCCTGCCGGCCGTCGAGCAGCTCGTTGATGACGTAGTTGCTCGATGCGACGAAGCACGTGGCACCGAGTGCGAGCAGCAAGAGGCCGGTGGCGTGCCACGTCACCGCCTCGGGCCGGTAAAACGCCGCGAGCAACAGGCCACCAAGCATGAAGCTGTTTTTGAACCAGTGGTCGACCCGCGCAATCTGCACGTAGGGCGACACACGGCTGCGGGATTTCAGAAGGGCGGCGGAAGGCATATCGTGATCACGACTGTTTTTATAATAAACTGGCGCTGAAACACGAATTACCAATAAAAAATGCCAGTGCTGGTCATTCCTGCCGTGGTCCGCTCACTGGCCGCAGCCGCGTGCGGTGCAACGGCCTGGTGGATTTGGTCGCGCGTCGAGGCCTCAGCGCCCGGCCTGCTGCGGTTCATCGTCGCCGCGACAATCTTTGTGGCGGGCCCCGGCCTCGCGGCACTGCTGCCGCTCAGACGACACCTCGATTCGCTCGAACGGTGGACACTGCCGTGGGTCGCCGGCCTCGTTGCGAGTCCGCTGGTCGCGGAGCTCCTTGGGCGCGCCGGGGGCTTCCCGGCCTTTCCATTCGTTGCGGCGAGCCTTGGCGCCATCGGCCTCGATCGCATGTCCGGTCGTGCGACGGTCCGCGCGCCGTCCAGCGCGTTTGCCGCGTGCGGCACCCTGCTTGCCGTCGCGCTCGCAGCCGGCTGGATCGCCTACGCGCATCGCGTCGAGGTCAAGCCGCAGAGCGTCGCCTTTTACGGGGACTACGACACGTACGACTCGACCTACTACGCAGACATGTCGGCGGAGCTTGCGTACCGCGTACCGCCTCAGTCTCCGTTTCGCGCGGGCCATCCGCTGAATTACGCCTACTATCCAGAGCTGCTGCTGGCAGCGATTCATCGTTTTGGCGACGTCAGTCTCGTTGACGAGTACTTCCGATGGGGATGGCCCTCGTTGCTGGGAATTCTCGCACTCGCGAGCTTCACCACGGTCCGGCGTCTTGCCGATTCGCGCGTGTCGTTTCTCGCGACGATCCTCCTTCTTTTCGGAAGCGACTTCCCATATATCGCAACGCTCGTGCCCCATCGACGGCCTTACTGGGACAACCTTCTCTGGTCCACGAACTGGATGACGCCGTCAGCGGAGATGCTGTACTTCAACCCGTGGACACCCGCGCTCGCCGTGCTGTTTCTCGCGATCTGGGCATTGCGCCGTCATGAGGAAGCCGGCGGCGAGCGGCTTCTCGTCGTTGCGTCCGTGTGCGTGGCGGCGTTGATGCAGTTCAAACCCTTCGCCTTTGCCGTCGTGAGCGCGGGCCTTGCAGCTTCTGCGGTCACGAGCGGCGCCGATGTCGCGGCGCGCCGGCGTTTCACGACGGTGCTTCTGGGCGGCGTCGCGCTGGCCGCTCCGTTTATCGTCAACGACGTCCGCTTGTACGCAGACAGCCAGTCACGTTTCACCATTGGCAACGGCTATCTCTCCGTCCTACCGTCGGTCGTCAGCACGCAGCTCAATCTCGAGCCGGCACTCCGCGCGCTCGTTCGTGCCTTCGACGGCAGCGGCGCACTAGTCGCGACGGCTCGCGCCGCCGTCGCGATCCTGCTGTTTTTCACAGGCGGCCTGGGTGTCCGCGCGCTCGCGCTACCGCTGGTCTGGTGGACGCTTCGACATCCCGCGGCGGGAGGCCCGCTCTGGCGCCTGCTCGCGTGGATGGTCGTTGCCGGCGCGCTCGTGCCACTCGTGATCGTCACGAGTCCGTATCATCAGACGTTCATGTTCTTTCAGGCAGGGCTGTTCGTGCTGTGGATCTTCGTGGCGCGGATGGTCGTCCCGCGCGGGCCGCACGCCGGCTGGCGTCGCCCGGTGGCCAGTGCCCTCGTCGTGGCGCTCGCGATTCCATCGACCGTGCATTACCTGCACGAGAAATGGACCGATCGCCGTCATCTGTTCGCCACGATCGACGCCGAAGCGCTCGTGATCGTCAATGCGCTTCGCGCGACCGATCGCGATCGCACCGTCGTGCTGCACCGCTATCCCAGCGGACCGTCCTTTTTCTCGATGTTGTCGGAACGGCGTGTCGTCCTCGCGTGGGCACCGTACGAGCGCGAGTCACAGCCGCTCGAGCGCAGCGTCAACGATTTTTTCCGATCGGCTGACGGCGCACGGCCCGAGCAGGCGTGGCGCACCGTCGTGGACAATCACGTCACCCATGTCGTCGTGAACGAAGCCGATAACGTGCATCCTGAGGTCCTCTGCCGCCTGCAGCCAGTGATCGCGACACACCATTACCGGTTGTACGCCGTTCCTGACCAGGCGCAGCACTGCAGCCTGAGCGGCGTCGAGTAAGCGCCGGTTGGGCCCCTTCGGTAAGATGACTCCGATGTACGCTGCGATCCGTCCGGCGGCGCGAATTCTGCCGGTTCTGTTGCTGGCTGCGGCGTGTTCCAAGACGCCCACGAGCCCTTCTGCCGTCGATCGAGGACCGCTGATTTCGCAGGCACCGCTGGTGTCGCTGATCCCACAAGAGCCGCCGCCAGTGCCGCCGCGCGATGCCGTCGCGCCGCCCGCGGCGCTCGGGGCCAATCGCTTCGTCGCCTTCGGCGACAGCATCACGTACGGAACGCTGTCGTCATTTGATGGGTTGTTCGTCTACGACGTCCCGGCGCAGTCCTATCCGGTGCGCCTGCGCCTCGCCCTCAACACGTATCACGCGCCGCAGACCTTTACGGTCGTCAACGCCGGCGTGCCGGGCGAGGGGGCGCTGGAGGGCGCGCGCCGCATTCAGAGCGTCATCACCGAGAACCATCCGCAGGGCCTGCTGCTGCTCGAGGGCATCAACGATCTCGCCAACATTCAGAGCGTCGCCACGACCGCCACGCAGCTTGCGCGGATAATCGACGTCGCACGGCAAAACAACGTCACTGTGCTCGTCGCCACGATGCCGCAGACGTATGAAGTGACCTTTCCGAACGGCGAGTTTCGCGATAACGCCGCGCTGCTCGTGCCGCAGTACAACGCCGAAGTTCAACGCATTGCCTCATCGCGACTGAACGTGTACGTCGTCGATCTTTACCGCGCGTTCGGCACCAGACGCGATTTGATCGGCGGTGACGGCCTCCACCCTACCGAAGCGGGATATCAGCTCATGGCGACGACGTTCTTGTCGTCGATCGAAGCGGTGTTTCCTGTCAGAGGTTCGTTTCAGTGATAGTGATTCGGCGGCCCTGATCAGCCTTCGCCAAGGCTTCGGCGGTCCGCCGTAGCTTTAGCGGAGGCGGAAGGGCCGCCACTACGCGAAATGTAGTGGCGGGGCTTTAGCCCCGCCGCCAATCCACAAGCTGCGCGCTGTCAGTTCGTCATGGCGTAGGCCAGCCGCGCGATCGAGCCGCTTCAGCAGATCCGGCAGCACCACTTCGAATCGCCATTCGTCGGCGCGTCCGCCGGCGCTCGTGAACGCGTCAGCCCACTCGCGCCACCATGGCGAGATGCGCGTCGCGATGGGCTCGACGACCAGGACGCGAACGCCGCGCGAGGCGAGCTGCAGGAGACGCGAGAGCACCGCGTTCCTCACGTGCTCGTTCACCTCGTTCATCACCCACCCCGCGACGATGCCGTCCGCTGCGGGAACACGCGCCGCCGCGACGTCTCCACGCCGAACGCTGCCGTCGAGGCCGAACGCTTGGTAGGTGAGCGCCGCTTCCGTGAGCGCCCAGGGATGCACGTCCAGTCCGATGACGCGCGGCGATGGAGAGCACGCGGCCGCCCACGCGGCTCCGGCCGCGCCGGTCCCGCATCCGAGATCGACCAGATGACGCAGGCCGCCCGTTGCGCCGGGAAGCTGCCGGATGATGGCTGACACGGTGAGAAAATGAAGCGGCGCGTAGAACAACGCGTAGGCCGCGCGTTTGCCGGCGCCGTCGAACGTTCCGCGCGCGGTAAGCGCCCCGCGCCGCTCGACGTACGCTGATGAGAGCGCGCGCAGCGCACGCGTGACTTCCGCGAAGCGCAATGCGGCGAAGTGGCGTTCCTCGAGTTCGTGCAGCCAACGATCGAACTGTGTGACGTGCAGATTCGACATGAGTCGGCGTCGACCTTGCGGGTTTCTAATTACCATAGTAATGTGTCACGCATGGCGCTCGCTCACTCGAAGGTCACTGCCCAGGGTCAGATCTCCGTGCCGGCGGAAGTGCGGCGCAAGCTCGGCGTTGGCCCCGGGTCCGTTCTGGAATGGGATGAAGAAGGTGAGACAATTGTCGTTCGTCGGGCGGCCAGATTCTCGTCCGAGGATATTCATCGAGCAGTCTTCTCGAAGCCGCCCAGGCCGCGAACTCTCGACGAGCTGAAAGCGGGTATTCCAAAGCACATCAAGCGGCGTCATGCGCGCCGTTGACAGCAACGTCCTTGTGCGCCTGGTCGCGCGGGACGATGCTCGCCACGTCGCCGCAGCGGAATCCTTTGTCAGCAGAGGTGCGTGGGTGTCGCACCTTGTACTGACCGAAGCCACTTGGGTCCTCACATCCGTTTACGATCTGCGTGCGAAGGAACTCGCGACGACGATTGACATGATCCTGAAGCACCAGGACCTCACCCTTCAGGACGCGGACGTGGTCGAAGCGGCGCTGGCGCAATTCCGGAAAAAACCGGCGCTGAGTTTCTCGGATTGCCTCATTCTAGAGACAGCTCGCAAAGCAGGTCACCTTCCGCTCGGAACATTAGATCGCAATTTTGCAAAACACGAGGGCGTGGAATTGATCAAAGCCGATGGCGGACTCGCTGATCCGCCCTCTCGTGACTGATAAGCCTCGCCGCCGCTGGCGGTGGTGGATCGCGGCTGTCGCGAGCGTCGTTGTCGCCACAGTTGCCTTTGCCGCCGGCACGATGGCCGATTCCATCGTCGAGCACCGCCTCCGTCCCGCGACTATCCAACTGCTCGAGCAGCGTTTCGACAGCGATGTGGAGCTCGCCAGCCTCGACGTTCGCGTCTTCCCCACGTTGATCATTCGCGCCGACGGCCTGGTGCTGCGTCACCGGGAGCGCAAGGACATTCCTCCCCTCATCACCGCGCAGTCGTTCACGATTGAATCCACTCTGCCGGAGCTCTGGGCTCGCCGCGTCAATCGGATTCGCATCGAAGGGCTTCGGATCACAATCCCGCCGCGTCGCCGCGAGGACATGCCTGGATTGCCGGAGCAGAACGAGTCGACGGGTGAAACGTCCGACGCGCTCATTCGCGAGCTCGTCGCGGATAACGGCGTATTCACCGTCATGGCCAGGCGCGCGGGGAAACCGCCGCGCGAATTTCAGCTGACGCATTTGCGCTTCGAGAACCTCCAGTTTGGAAAGTCCACACCGTTCGAGGCAGAAGTGTCGAACCCTGTGCCGGCCGGCGTGATTCACACCGTGGGCCGATTCGGTCCCTGGAACGGTGAAGAGCCGTCGCTCACGGCGCTCGGCGGCGGGTTCCGCTTCAACGCCGATCTCGCCAGCATCGACGGCATCGGCGGCCAGTTGCAGGCAGAAGGATCGTATGAAGGGCGCCTGGAGCGGCTCGACGCGCGCGGACACGCGAAGAGCGACGCGTTCCGCCTCTCGACCGGCGGCGCCGATTTTCCGCTCGTCGTCGATTACAAAGCCACCGTCGACGGGACGTCCGGCGATACGCTGCTCGACTCCGTTGAAGCAGATCTGGGGCAATCGCACATCTCGGCGAGCGGTGCCATCGTAAGAGAGGAACAGACGAAAGGGCGCCGCATCACACTCGATACGCGTGCGCGACACGGCAGGATCGAGGATTTCATCCGCCTGACGACGCGCGTCAAGACATCGCCGATGGTCGGCGCCGTCGACGTCACGGCGCGTCTCGACATTCCACCAGGGAAGGGGGAAGTCATCGATCGGATGACTCTGGCAGGCAAGTTCGCGCTCGACGCCGCGAAGTTCACGAGCAAGGCCATTCAGGATCGCATCGACGAACTGAGCCGCCGTGGACAGGGCCGGCCAAGCGACGAACGGGTAGACGATGTGGCGTCGGACATGCGCGGCGCGTTCGAGCTCGCCGGCGCCCGGATGACCGTGCGGACGCTGACCTTTCAGGTGGAAGGGGCGCAGGTGCGGTTGGCGGGCGCGTACGGTGTCAAGTCGGAGCGGCTCGATTTTCACGGCGAGCTCAGACTGCAGGCGACGGTGTCGCAGACGCAGACGGGCTGGAGGTCGCTCGTGCTGAAGGTGTTCGATCCGCTGTTTCGCCGGAAGGGCGCCGGGACGGTGCTGCCAATCACCGTAACGGGAACGCGCGCTCAGCCGAAATTTGGCGTGGAAGTGAAGAAGGCGATACTGCGCACGAAGAACTAAGAACGAAGAACGGACCGACTCAAAAATCCGTCTTGAGGCTTGTGCCTTGCGGCTTGTGCCATTGAAAAGGACCCAAGACTCAAGACCCAAGACCCAAGCCCCGTGACGCCGACCAACTCCGCGTGATTCAGCCGCCTACGTCCTGGAGTCCCAGCGCCCGTGAAGCGCGTGCGCACGCGATCATGCTGGCGATTGCGATCTGGAGCATCGCGGCCGCGGTGCTTCTCCTCGGTCATGGTTACCGGGACATCAACGGAAAACTGATAGGCACCGATTTCGTCCACTTCTACACCATGGGTCAGATCGCGCGCACAGGGCCCGCGCGCGATTTGATCGACGCAGACGCGATCTACCGCCGGCAACTTGCGCTCGTGCCAGAGTCTGAGGGCGAGCACTACCTGCCAAACTATCCGCTGCAGACGTACTTCCTGTTCGTGCCGCTCTCGTATTTCCCCTATCTGGTTGCCTGGGGCATCTGGGGCGCGATCGTGTTCGCCACGTATGCCTTCACGCTGTGGCTCGCGTGGCGGCCGTGGCGTGACGCGCTGCGGGATCGCGTGATGCTCATCGCGGGGGGCGCCGCCTTTCCGCCACTCGTGTATCTCGTCTTCCACGGCCAGACGACACCAATCGTGATCACCGCGTTTGGCGCCGGTGCTGCGGCATTGGCGCGTGGACACAAGCTGCTCGCAGGAATCGCCTTCGGCATGCTTTTCTTCAAGCCGCAGTTCGGCTTGATGCTGGCCATTGTGGTGCTCGCATGCGGGGAGTCGGCGATGCTGACAGGCGCGGTCATTGCCGCCATCACGCAGATCGCAGCACTCGTCCTGGCGTTGGGGACAACAGTGGTTATCGAGTCGTGGCAACGGATGGCGCGGTTTGCCTTCGTGCACGAAGTCTTCGAGCCGATTCCCTGGCAGCTCCATTCACTCGCCACGCTGACGCATCTGCTTCCTCGTCCGCTTGACCTGCCGGTGTGGATTGCCTTGTGCGCAGTTGTCGGCTGGCTCACCGTCCGCGTCTGGCGACGACGCGACCTGCCTGTCGACGTTCGCGCGGGCGTGCTGGTGCTGAGCTCGGTGCTCGTCAGTCCGCACGTGCTCGTCTACGATCTCGCCGTGCTCGCGGCGCCACTCCTGTCAGTCGGCGGGTGGTTGGCCGCAGACCGAGTGCGTTTGCAGGCGCTTGGACGCCGCTGGTGGTTCATGGTGTATCTGCTGTTCGCGCTGGTGCTGTTCCCGACGGCGCGTCTGATTCGCCTGCAGTTATCCGTGATTCTGATGACGGGGATGGTCTATTCAGTGAGCGAGTTCGTGTCAGCGCATCCGCGGCAACGTGACAACGGCCGATGAACATCGCGCGCGGCACAGACGTCACGCCTCTCGTTCTGCCGCGAATCATGATCTGGGCCGTTCTCGCCGGCGTTCTCACCTTCACAGGTGCGGATCCCGATCTCTGGGGCCACGTCCGCTTTGGTCTCGACATCATTCGCGATCACGGCATTCCGTCCGTCGATCCGTACTCCTTCACGAGCGATCGCACGTGGCTGAATCACGAATGGCTCGCCGAAGTGTTCATGGCTGGCGCGTTTGCCGCAGCGGGGAGCGTCGGGCTCTCGCTGCTGAAGGTCTCGCTGCTACTTGCCGGATTCACACTGATCGCGAGGGAGCTTACCTATCGCGGACTGCCCCCGATGGTTCGCGACGTTCTCGTGGCGGCGTGCATAGCAGGCTGCCTCGCGTTGACCCAAACCCTTCGACCACAGACGTTCTCGCTGCCGCTGTTTGCGGCGCTGCTGATCGCGTTGCGCCGCGTCGATGAGGGCAAGACGCATCTCGCATGGGGGATACCGCCGCTGCTGCTTGTGTGGGCCAACCTGCATGGCGGATGGCTCGTCGGCGCCGGAGTCGCGGGACTCTGGATCGCGGCGCGGCTCGTGGCGCCGCGTGGCATCTCGCGCCGCGCCTGGACCCTTCTCGGAGTGACATCCGTGCTCGCGACGCTCGGCACGCCATACGGGGCCGGCCTGTGGCGTTTCCTCTGGGAAACGGTCGGTCTTGGGCGGGCTGACATTGGAGAATGGCAGCCGCTCACGGGTCTTGCGTTCGTGGATTCGCTGCCGTGGGTGACCGCCACCGCAGTTGCGGTAATCGGCTTCAGCAGAAGACGGCCGATCGACTTTGCACATGTCGCAGTTGTCGTGCTCCTGATGCTTGTTTCCTTCAAGGTGATGCGCGTCGTGCCGTTCTACGCCGTCGCGGCCGTGCTTCTCGCGGGACCCGGCGTGATGCGCGACTCGTCCGCGGCAAGGAAGCCCGCGATGCAACCGACGCCCGCGGAAATTGTGGTGGTTGTCGTCCTGGCACTCGCCTTTGTCGCCGCGAGTGTCGTGATCGGTTATCGCAACGCGAACTGCATCTCGTTGACCGGCGAGTGGGTAGCAGACCAGCAAGCGGCGCGTTTTATCCGGAGCGCCGGGCTGAGCGGGAGGATGCTCACGTGGTTCAACTGGGGCGAATACGCGATCTGGTTCCTTGCTCCAGACATCCGCGTGTCAATGGACGGCCGGCGCGAGACCGTCTATAGCGACAGGATGATTCGTCAGCATCTTGCGGTTTACTGGGGCTGGCCTGGCTGGCAGGAAGAATTCCGTCGTCTCGACCCTGACCATGTCTGGCTGCCCGTGGAGTTTCCGACGGTCGGCGAGATGCAGACGCTTGGGTGGCGCGAAGTGTTTCGAACGGAGCGATCGGTGGTTCTCAGTCGCACGGCGGTTGCGCTGCCGTCGATGATGCAGAACGCCGGTTCGAATTGTTTTCCGGGGCCGTAGGTTGGCCGCGGCGCGAGCGTCAGGCATGGAGCGCGGGACGTTCGACAGCAGGGCATGGAGCGCAGGAGTTTAGTCCCGCGAAGCAAGGCATGGAGCGCGGGACTTTAGTCCCGCGAAGCAAGGCATGTAGCGCGGGACGTTCGATAGCAGGGCATGGAGCGCGGGACTTTAGTCCCGCGAAGCAAGGCATGGAGCGCGGGACGTTCGACAGCAGGGCATGGAGCGCGGGACTTTAGTCCCGCGAAGCAAGGCATGTAGCGCGGGACGTTCGACAGCAGAGCATGGAGCGCGGGACTTTAGTCCCGCGAGAAGGGCGCGTGGCGCGGGACCTATCCGGATAATTCCCGAACGTTCGTCGCTGAACGCCAGTTGCGCCGACAAACCGGGTTGCGCACGCCGGAAAACCGCGGCTCCGGCGTGCGACTGATTAGAAAAGCGCGTTGGGGTGGCGCTTCGGGTGTGGCCCCATCCCCAACGCGGTGATACTCGCCTGCGCTCGCGGTTTTCGTGAATGGCGCCGGCGTGCTCCACACGGTTTTCGGCGCAACCGGCGTACAGCGATCACATTTGTGAATTATCCGGGTTTAGTCGCGCGAGGAACTGCATGTGGCGCGGGACTTTAGTCCCGCGAAGCAAGGCATGTAGCGCGGGACGTTCAACAGCAGGCATGGAGCGCGGGACTTTAGTCCCGCGAGAAGGGCGCGTGGTGCGGGCGTAGGTGCGGCCACGGCGCGGAACTGAAGTTCCGCACTCCACGAGGCCGCTGGCCAGGCATCTACCGCGGGGCGCGGCCACGTTGCGGAACTGAAGTTCCGCCCTCCACGAGGCCGCGGGTTAGGCATCTACCTCGGGGCGCGGCCGCTTGGCGGAACTGAAGTTCCGCACTCCACGAGGCGGCGAGGGCGTCGGTCTAAAAATCCTGGACGATATTGTGACGCACGGCGAAGAGCGCGAGCTCCAGGCGGTTGGAGGCGCCCACCTTGTTGAAGATATTCGTGAGGTGATGCTTGACCGTTTCTTCGCTGATCGAGAACGACTTCGCAATCTCTTTGTTCGCATAGCCCGCCACGACCGCGCCGACGATGTCCAGCTCGCGCTTGGTGAGGCCGAACCCTTTCTTCGGCCCTGCCGCATCGCTGGCCATCAGCTTTCGCAGCGTCTCGATCAAATCATTCACCGCCTCGCGTCCGACCCAGTGTTGACCGTCCATCACGCACCAGATGCTCTTGAGCAGTTGGCTCGTGGCCGTGTCCTTCATCACGACGCCGCGCGCGCCGAGCTGCAGCGCTGTGACGATCTGCGGCTTTTCGATGGAGGCGGTCAACAGAATCGTCCGCACCGAATGCGACAGGGCTGACAACTGCTCGAGCGCCGCAAGTCCTGTCAACCGCGGCATCGCGACATCCAGCAGGAGGATGTCGGGCTGCAGGCTTTTCACCCGTTCAATCGCCTCGATTCCGTCAGTCGCCTCGCCAACCACGTGAAAGCCCGGTTCGCTTTCGAGCAGACGACGCAGACCGTCGCGGAAGAGCGTGTGATCGTCGGCGATGACGATGCGAACGTTTGCGGGCCTGTCAGCCATGAATCTCCTGTGGCACGGTGATCTGAAGCGTCGCGCCTCGTCCGGGAGCCGACTCGAGCGTCAACTCACCGCCAATCGCGCGCACACGTTCTTTGATCACCCGTGGACCACGGCGGAGCGAGTCGAGCTCCGCCTGGGTAAACCGTCCCTCGAACGGAAACCCCTGTCCATCATCGTCTATTTCGAGCCGAAGCTGGTTGTCGCGTGCGGCAAGGCGGACGAGGACATGTCGTGCGGCGCCATGGCGCCGCACGTTCACCAGCGCTTCCTGCACGATTCGGATGATCTCGTGACACATCCGGCTTGGCAGCCGTATGTCCTCGACATCGGTGGAGAACTGCGCCCTGATGCCGGAGTCGCGCTCGAACCGCTCGACGACATGCGCCAGATAATCCGGCAACTCGCGGGGCTTCAGCTCTACCGGACGCAGGTGTTCGATCAGCTCACGGACATTCAGCACCTCGGCGTGAAGGTTGGCCTGAATGCGCGCCAGATCGCGTTCGAGTGGACGCGTGGCATCGTTCAGGGTCCGGCGCATCGCCGCCAGCTCCAGCTCGGTCCCGAGCAGGGTCTGAATGACACCGTCGTGCAACTCGCGCGCGATGCGGGCGCGCTCAATCGCGCCGGCGCGTGACCGCAGCCGGCCGAGCAGGTACGCATTGAACGCCGTGGGTCCCACCTGTCGCGCAATGACTTGAACAAACCGCAGCAGCGTTTCAGGCCGGACGTTCACCGCCGGGTCGAGGACGAACATCCGGCCCTTCCATCCGGCACTCACTTCGAAGGCCACAGACAGCATGCGGTGGAACGGATTTGCGGCAATGAATTCTGGTGACGGTGCGATCGTCGAGCGTCGATCCAGCACCTGCCCGCTTGGATCGATCGCCATCGTTCGATACCCGTCGGATCTGCGCCGCACGACAGAGAAGCTTTGGTTCGCGGGACCAAACCAGTAGATCGATCGTTCCGACGCGGGCAGGTCGCCGGTTGAACGCGCCGGGTCCTGCGCCCAACCACTCGTCGAGTCCCACCGGAACAAGCGTCCGTTGGCGGAGTCTTCGGCGGCGAGAATCAAACGTGACCCGCGAAGTACGTGAAGTATCGCGCCGCTCAACAACTGCAGCGTCTCGGTCAGCCCTCGATCGATCCGCACCCGGCTCTGAAGATCCGCGATCGCGCTCGTCTCCGCGCGTAGCTGCCGTGTCTCCTCCGCGAGATAGCCGAGCAGCAATCCGAGGATCAAGAGATACCCGGCACGGACAAAGAGATCGCCGATGTGGAAAACGGCGGAGTTGCCAAGACCCGCCGGACTCAGGAGAGCGGCTTCGATGACGAGAATAATGGCGACGACAACCGCGGTCGCCAACGTCTCCCACGCGCCCCAGCGGAACGCCGCCGCCACCAGCGCAAAAATGAACAGGAGAAACAGGGGACTGTTGGGGCCGCTGCTGGCGAGGGTCACCGAGGCGGCCGCGACGAGGTCGATGCTGTGCGTCACGAGCACATAGCCGGTGGTCGCCTGGGGTCGGCGCCGCAGCGTGACAATCGCGACGGCGCTGTACACCAGGTAAATCGACAGGACGGCGAAAAGCAGCGGGCCGCCAAGTGACCGAGCCGCCGGATCGAGCCACATGCCCGCGAGCGTTGTGGATGCGACAAACGCTCTGGCTGACGCGATGACGCGCTCGAGACGCAGCCCCTCGTCTGGCGCCAGCGGGGCGCTCAGCCGACCAAAAAGAACTGCGCCGAAGTCTGAAAATGCCAATCCTGGAGCGCTATGTGCTGTGATCTACTGTTGCGCTGGCTTGACTTCGAATGCCGCGCCCCCCTGCACGACGTGTCGTCGAGTGACGACACGCGCGACCGTCATACTACAACCTGATGGCCCGAAATCCGCTACCGATTCAGCTCTTAGGAGCCGCCCGTTTCGCTGGAAATCAAACCAATTCGATGAAGGCGAGGGATGACAAACGAGTGCGACGGGGAGCGGGCGCCGCACGGCGCGACTCTGGCGAAAAGCGTCAGTACGTGATCACCATCTTCGCCGTGCTGCTCAACGTGACGACGTCCTGGGGCAACAGGGGCACGATCGATTGAAAGTTGTACTGCGATTGGACCTGGACGGTACTGCCGGTCGAATTATTTGGCGTCCATGTCACCGTTACATTACTTACACTGAGATGCCCCATCGAGTGGGACGCCACGTACGTCTTGATGTCGCTGGCGGAGGCAATGTGCGCGCTCTGCGCGCCGCGCACCGCCGCGTAGCGGACACCATCGCGCGTCGCGTTCGCGACGACATCGTACGCAAGTATCATGCGTGCATATTCCATGATCCCCATGGTGATCATGAAGAACACGATCGCGACCAGCGTGAACTCGAGGATCGCGGTGGCCCGCTCCTCGCGGATAAGACGCCGAATGCGGAACATCGCGTGCACCGTCAGCTATTGCGTTCGCATCTTCGCGACGCGTTGAATCGTGACCGATGAGGGAACACCTGGCCACGTGACGAGTGTCGTGAAGGTCTTCGACGCCGTCACTTGTACATAAATCCATCGCGAGCCCGTGCACGTTGCGGTGCAGGCGGCGTTCGTTGGCGGATTGGGCGTGGGCGGGATCGCTGTCGTATAACACGCGCACAGACGTACCGCGGTCGAGGAGAAGCCCGCAACGTCGGTCGCAGCGGCTGCCGCCGCGTTTTGCATGCCGGTCGTGTCATTGCTCTTGCCGTCCTGAGTGCCGTACGCAACCCCTGCACGGGCCGCGTGCGTGACGGTCATGGCTGCATAGAACACGCGCCCAAAATCAATGGTGCCGACCAGCAGCACCACGAGGAACGGCAACGAGAACGCCAGCTCGATAATCGCGCTCCCCGAACAGGCGCGGCTCGCTTGACGGATGCGGTGTATCACTCGCATGTGCTTACCCGACCAGGCCTATTCGACCAGCTTCGGCGGACCCATCAGCGGCGACCCACCGGCTGTCGACCAGTCGCTGTGGAACGTGCCGCCGCCTCCAATGATGAACTCGTTCACGACAAACGACGTGTACAGCGTCCCGGTTCCGCTGCTGCTGCCGCCGGAGAACGTGAACTTCGAACTGGGATTGGAAATGTAGATGACGCCGTTCAGGTTCACGGTGGCGCCGCCGCTCACAACGGCGTCTTTGACGTCGGACCGCTGCTGGAAGTACAGGATACCTCTGTAAGTCCCTGTTGTAGGCGCGCTCAGCGTCACAACGGTGGTGTTGTTCGCAATGCTGAATAGCGCATTGTTGTAGCCGTAGATGAACACGTCCGTGCCGGTGACCTGTGCTCCTCCCTTGAAGTCGAGTTTTCCACCGTTCAAATAATAGTTGCCGGGAGCAAGCGTGACAGTTCCTCCCGAAATCGTGATGCCACCGGTGTAGATACCCGGTTGCAGCGTTTGACTGCCGCCGGCACACGTTGGGGAGCAATTTGGATCGGCGCGCACCGTACCGCTCGGCGTCGGCTCCGGGAGATACGCCAGTGGATCAGAGACCACCGGCGCACCAGTGGTGGGGTCGTTACAACCGGGCGTCACACAAAACTGCGATCCACCGCTTTCATCGTAGCCGCCGTGGACGTTGATACCCGCCGCGTACGTGGTTCCTCCTCCGCCCACTTTCGCGGCGTCCGTACTGCTCGAGTTGACTTGGATCGTTCCGTCGATGGTGATGTTCGAACCGCCGGAGATGGTCAACGCGCCGTTTGCATCGGGTGATAGAATCACAAAGCTTGCATTCCCGCCCGGGACTCGATTCGCGACCGCGCATGCACCGATGGTGAACGATGAGAAGCCAGCGACTCCACCGAGAAACGTCGGCTTCGGCTGGTCGATTTGGACTCGCACTGCTGTGCTCTGGGCGCTGTAGTCGTAGATGTTGCACGGAGCCATCGCCGCCGGCGACCGCGTGACGGTGACGGTCACGCTAGCAGTCCCATGCGTGAACCCGTTGCTGCTCGTGTCGTGGCGCGCGGCGGTTTCGAGCTCGCCCTGCGTCGCCGTCGGCTTGTAATAAAGAAAGAGCGCAGCCGCATGTGCGCCACTGTCAGCGGCGGCCTGCATCTGCTTCTTGTAATCGTACGCATAGCCGGCATCGAGCGCCATCGCTGCGCACGCGATGAGGACCGGAAGCATCAATGCGGTGAGGATTAGGATCTGTCCTGATTCCCGCGGCCGTCGAAGTACTTTGTCAGACATAAACCACCTGAAGCGAACAGAGAGGGCCATTAGCCAGCCTCGAAGTATAGCTCGGCTGGACACAAATTACATCCACCGCCCGGGTCCGCGCCCATGGCACGAAAGTGCCCTCGAGCGACATTCGGCGTGCGATGGGTCATTTGACGGCGAGCAACGTCACCGTGACGTGGTCTTCGGGCACGATGACAGTGCAAGTGCAACCACAATACACCTTTAGGCGATCGTGCCGTTGCTGCCGCAGAACGCAATTACCCTGAGCAGCGCGTCCAGGATAATGATGACGAACTGGGCTGCCCAAGGTTTCTATGAAGGGCACGGTCCGGCACTTGAGCACGCAAAAATATCCGAAAAGTCTGCGCCGAAGAGTGTAGGTGTGAACCGCACGGATTGGCCTGCCGCCGATAGATATTTTGTCGGCTGCGCGTGCCAAGTGCCGAGTGCCACGTGCCGAGTGCCACGTGCGGGTGCTGAGTGCTGTGCGTCGTGGCTTGCAGCCGTCAATATCTGACAACAAATCGGCCGATGCGTTCCTCATGCGGAAATCGCTGCTCGAGCACGCCCACGGCGGCGCTGTCGAGTGCTGGTGAAAACAGGGGAGCGGTGTTGATGACGGCGGCGCGGATCGGGGCGCGTGCCAGCAGCGCCGTGATCCACCGTTCGTCTTTGGGCTCTGGATCGAGAAAGTCGAAGATCATCCGCGTCGGATTCGGAAATCCAGATAAAAAGTACACCTCCGGACAATCCGGGGACGCGTAGATTGTTCCGCCGGCGGCGTGCAGTCGAAGAACGGCAGCGAGCGCGTCGTACTCGCGTG
>Ga0137374_10000560_pt1 | contig 38042 bp, 38 predicted proteins | sample SagtaG_20_FD_104811 | JGI IMG/M metagenome (GOLD analysis project Ga0137374, IMG submission 104811) | Vadose zone soil microbial communities from Sagehorn Ranch, Mendocino, California, USA - Sage1_R_100_16 metaG | ecosystem: Environmental > Terrestrial > Soil > Vadose zone | place: USA... | reverse complement strand
TGGGCATGCCGCCCATCTCGGCGAGCACCCTGAGGTTGAGCCTGCGCTGTCGCACCGAGCTGAGGACGACCTTGGCGACCTGGGCGATGGTCCAGGCCACCAGGGGGGCGAGCAAGTAAGTCACTCGCGCAATTGTGCGGAGAGGGCCTCGGCCTTGCTCTTCATCGCCTCCAGGCGCTGCTCCGCTTCCGCCAGGAGCTTCAGAGCCCGTTCGTGGGCGCTGACGAGCTCGTCGAGGGGTGCGCTGCCGTCCGCAAGCAGCTCGATCGTCTGCTCGAGGCTCGCGACCAGGTTCTCGAAGCTGTTGGCGGCGCCCGGGGCTGAGGTCACGTCACCGTGGCCGCGACGCGACCGAGGATGCCGTTGACAAAGCGGCCAGACTCCTCGCCCGAGAACGTCTTGGCGAGCTCGATAGATTCGTTGATGGCCGCTTTGGTGGGCACGCGGCGGTCGACTGCGATCTCGTAGACCGCGATCCTGAGCACGATCCTGTCGACCTTGGCCATCTGCTGGAGCTTCCAGTGCTCGGAGGCTTCGCTGAGGATCGCGTCCAGCTTCTCGCGGTTGGCGATCACCCCCTGTATCAGCTGGCCCGCGAAGGCTGCGACCTCGGGGGTGGCCGCGCCCTCCGAGGCCTGGTACTGCAGGACCTCGTCGGGGTCGTCGTCCGCGCCCTCGAGCTGGAACAACACCTTGAGGGCCAGCTCCCTGGCCTGGTGGCGCTTGCCCACGGGAGCTACCTAGTTGGCGAAAGCGATGCTGGAGACGAAGACGTTGACCTCGCCGACCTCGAGGCCGAGCATCCGCTCTGTGGCTTCGACCACGTTGCCCTGCACCGCCTTCGCGACATCGCCCAGCTTGGCTTCGGAGTCGACCGTGATGAAGACCTCGAGGTGGATCGAGCGATCCGCCTCGACCTGGACACGAACACCTCGGTGCGCCGTGTGACGGCGAACCCAATCACCGAAATGACGCGCCGCCGCCTCGTCCATGCCGGAGACGCCCTCCATCTCACAAGCGGCAAGCGCAGCGATGCTCGCGATCACCTCGTTGGCCACACGGACCGCGCCCAAAGCGCCGTTTTCTCCCATAGAGCGGCAATGCTACGCCCCTGGACGGTCGCTACGCCCGCTCCATGTACGTCTGCGTACGCGTGTCGACCCGGATCACATCACCGGTCTGGATGAACAGTGGCACCTGGATGGTGGCCCCGGTCTCGAGCTTCGCGGGCTTGGTTCCACCTGAGACGGTGTCACCCCTGAAGCCGGGGTCTGTCTGCACCACCTTAAGCGCCACCGTGATCGGCAGGTCGACTCCGATCAGCCTGTCCTGGTAGCGCAGGAGATAAGCCGGGCTGCCCTCTTTGAGCAGCGGCAGCACGGACTCGAGCAGCTCTTCGTCAACCGGAACCTGGTCGTAGGTCTGCGTGTCCATGAAGTAGTGATGGCTGCCGTCGGAATACAGATATGTCGCTTCTTTCTTGTCGATGCGGACCGTGCGGTACTTGTCGCCGCTGCGGAAGCTCTGCTCGAAGATCGACCCTGTCAACAGGTTGCGGAGCTTGGCCTTGATCACCGCGCCGGCGCGAGCGAGCTTGATGTGCTCGACGCTGACCACCTCTAGCAGCTGTCCGTCCATCTCGAACATGGTCCCGTTGCGGAAGTCGTTGCTCGAGATCACTCCTCGGCCAAAGACTCCAACGCGAGCAGATAGCCCGTGAATCCGAGACCCGTGATCACACCGCGAGCCGCGCGTGCAGTGACGCTCTTCGACCTGTACTCCTCGCGTGCATGGATGTTGGAGATGTGGACCTCCACGGTCGGGATCGACAGCGACTGCAAGCAGTCGGCGAGCGCGAGGGAGTAGTGAGACAACGCCCCAGGGTTGATCACGATGCCCGTGGATCCAGGCGCCTCCTTCTGCAAGAAGTCGATCAGCTCCCCTTCATGGTTGCTCTGAAAGAAGCTCACCTCGAGCCCGAGCTTGTCCGCCCGTTCGCGGACGGCACCGGTAAGGTCCGCCAGCGAGCGGGTGCCGTAGATGTGCGGCTCGCGTTTGCCGAGGAGGTTCAGGTTCGGGCCGTTGACGACCAGGATCCGTTTCACGCCAGAGCCCGCCGCACGACACGCCGCACGACCGCAGGCGGGACCGCATGCCCCGTTTCCGCATGACCCAACCGGCGAGGCATCACCCAGGCCACGCGGCCGCGACGAGCCTTCTTGTCGCGCGGGATCGCCGCCAGCACGCGGGACGGATCAACCGCCGGCGGGCGGTCCGCCAGCCCGTACTCGGTGAGGAGCGCATCCTGCGCCTCGACCAGGCGCGCGCTGCACAGGTCGAGAGATAGGGCGATCTTCGCCGCGACTCGCATGCCGAATGCAACCGCGCGGCCATGGGAGACCCTGAAGCGGCTCGCCGCCTCCAGCGCGTGACCGGCGGTGTGGCCGTAATTGAGGATCGCGCGTGGGCCCCGCTCCCTTTCGTCGCGCGCGACCACCAGCGCTTTCGCCGTGACGCAGCGGAACACGACCCGTTCGAGCAGGCGGCGGTCCGCCGCCAGTAGGCGGTCGCTTTCCTTTTGCAGCAGCTCGAACAGGCCCCTGTCCATGGCGACGCCGTACTTTACAACCTCGGCAAAGGCGTCCCGGAAGCGCGCCGCGGGCAGCGTTTCCAGGCACCCCAGGTCTGCGACCACCGCCGACGGCTGCCAGAAGGTTCCGATCGCGTTCTTCGAGTGGACGCCGTTGACACCGGTCTTGCCGCCGATGCTCGAATCCACCATCGCCAGCAGCGTCGTCGGCACGGCCACGAGGCGGACACCTCGCTGCCAGATCGATGCGGCGAAACCGGCCAGGTCTCCGACCGTTCCGCCCCCAACCGCGATCACCAAACCTCCGCGATCGATCCGCTGTTTCTCGAGGAAGGCCAGCACCTCCGCGAGCGCAGACATCGACTTGGTGCGCTCTCCCGGACGCACGACGTGGATGGAAGTCTTGACGGCCGATGCCTTGATGCTCTTGACGACCTTCTCGGCGACGCGTGTGACGTTCCGATCGGTGATGATCGCCACGCCCGTCGGATCCAACCTCCTAACGACGCCACGAACCTCACGGAGAGCGTCGCTGCCGACGATCACGGGATAGCTTCCCGCGCTCGCGTCGACGATCAGCCGGACCAAAGCTTCAGGACCTCCGCCGCGACGGCATCCAGCGATTGGTCGGCATCGACCCGGTGGTCGGCCTGCTCATAGCGCGGCCTCCGCTCGTCCAGGAGCGCGTGGAGCTGCTCCCGATTGCGCCCGGCCGCAACCGGTCGGTTGGTGAAACCCCGGATCCGGCTCCAGATCGCCTCGAACGAGGCCTCAAGGTAGACGCTAACCGAGCGCTCCTGGATCAGCCTCCAGTTGGAGTCAGGGACCGGGGTTCCGCCGCCGAGGGCCGCTACAGCCCCCGGCTTCAGCGCCTCGGGCAGAAGGCTTGATTCGAGAGCGCGGAATGCTTCCTCGCTCTGTGTGGCGAACATGTCCGAGATCGCCATCCCGGCCTCGTTTTCGATCATGAGGTCGAGGTCGAAGAAAGGCGCGTGGGCGTGGTCGGCGACGAGGCCCCCGACCACCGTCTTGCCTGACCCCATGAAACCGATGAGCGCCAGTGTCTTCCGAATCTTTTAGACGCCGCTTGGGTGCGCGGGCGCAGGCACCCCGGTGCGCCGCCGCTCCGACTGCACGAACACCTGGTCGCGGAAATAGCCCGGGTTGGGCAGGTGAGCGAGCACCTCGGCCCCGGCCTGGCTGGCGGCGTCGACCTCGACGCGGCCGTAACCGAGGATGCGACCGATGAACGGCTGCCTGGTGGTGCAGTCCTGGACGCGGTCGATGGGAACGATCTTGGAGTTGCGGCTGAAAACACCGCTCTCGATCTTGATGCGCTGATCCGTGAGCGTGTACACGGTGGTCTGCCACCGGATCCAGACCACGATCAGCCAGAGCAGAGCGATGCCGACCACGGCCAGGCTGAGTAAGGTCCGCAACCGCGGAACGTAGTAGAAATCGGGTCCGAAGATCGTGAAGTCGGCGATGGCCACGATCGCCAGCAGGGCGACCGGGATCAGCAAAGACTTGACAAGCACGATCCAGTGCTGGTGCGTCTTGATGATCATGTTCTCGCCTGGCAGAAGGTCGGACATGCCGGCGCCTACGCTATCGCATTTGGAACAGGACGATCAGCGCTCCCGCCGCGAGGTATGGACCGTACGCGATCGTGCCCTTCAATGAACGCCGCCAAACGATGACGCCGATCGAAACCGCGCCTGCGAGGAACACTCCGTAGAACAGCGCGGACACGATCTGGGGCCAGCCGAGCAGAAGGCCCATGAACAGCGCGAGCTTGACGTCGCCGAAGCCAAGGGCTTCTGTCTTGAACAGGAAGGCGCCCGCGACGGCGAGAAACGTGAACAGCAGGCCAGCCCCGATTCCGGTCGCGAGCCCCGCCCACCAAGGGTTTTCGAGAAGGCTGACAACAAGCGCGAGGGCAATCGACGGGAAGAGCACCCGATCGAGGATCAGCCGGTGCTCGAAGTCGAAGAAGATCACTTGCACCAGCACCAACGCGAAAACGCTGCGAAGAAGGAGAAGGAGCTCAGCCCCGAACACGTAGCCGAGGCCGGCGAAGATGATCGCCGTGAGTATCGGCGGGCCCCAGACCTGCCACGGGCGGTGGCCGGGCTCGAGGCCCTCCAGAAGGGCCAGCTTCACCGAGCCCCAGCGCGCCAGCCACCCCGCGGCGGCGCCGATGATTCCCCATCCGACAGCCACCAGGACGTGGTTCACGATGCGAGAGTCTGGCGCATCGCTTCGAGCGGAGCGGGCTTTCCGGTCCACGTTTCGAACGAACGCGCGCCCTGCGCGAGCAGGACGGTCCAGCCGTCGGCCACACGTATGCCGAGTGAGCGCGCCTTGCGGACCAGCGGGGTTCCACCGCGCACGTAGACGAGGTCGATCACCGCCCCTTCTTGCGGCAGGGCGTTCGGGCGAAGGGGCATCTCCTCTCGCCGGCCGAGCGGTGTGGCGTTGAGCAGCAGGTCGGCCGAGCGTGCCCGCTTCATCCAGTCGGGGTCATCCCAACCAAGAACCTTTCCCGGCATGTCGACCTCGCGTGGTCGCCGCGAAACGAAGACCAGGTGCGCTCCGTCGAGCGCCACCGCCGCAGCGCGGGCCGACCCGCCGGTGCCGAGGATGACGACGTCGGCGCCACGCGGCTCAAGGCCGACCTCAACGAGCGCTGCACGGATTCCAGCCACGTCCGTGTTCGAGCCGACCAGCCGTTCCGCATCGCGTGCAATCGTGTTGACCGCTCGGGCTCTCACGGCTTCCGGGTCGAGGCTGTCCAGGTGCCCCATGACGGCGACTTTGTGCGGGATCGTGACGTTGGCGCCGGCCACGTCGGGCGCGCGAAGGCTCTCGATCGCGGCCGGGAGCCCGTCGGCGCTCACGTCGAGAAGCTCATACGTCCAATCCAGGCCAAGCGCGTCGAACGCTGCGTTGTGCATTGCCGGGCTGCTCGAATACGAGACGCGCTGGCCGAGCAGAAAGACTTTCAGCTTCCGCTTACGCCGTAGATCTTCTTATCGCGCTCGAAGTCCTGTTCATTGGTCTCAAAGTGCGTCACGCCCGCCTTGTCCGTGAAGTAGAAGAGGAACTGCGTCTGGGGCGGGTTGATGCACGCGAGCAGCGCGGCTTTCCCCGGGTTGCTGATCGGGCCCGGCGGCAGACCGGCGTGCTTGCGCGTGTTATACGGCGTGTTCAGCTGCAGCTCGGCGAAGGTCGGCTCCGGGGTCAACCGGCCCAGCGCATAGAGCAGGGTCGCGTCCACGCCCAACGACATGTTCTGCTTCAGCCGGTTGTAGTAGACGCTGCACACCTTGCCGCGGTCGGAGTCGGTGTTGGCTTCGCGCTCCACCATGGACGCCAGGATCACGATCGCTTCCATGGACTCGGCCGGCCGAGCCGCTGTCGGCTGCTTGATCTGGTTCCGGAGGTCGGTCGAGAAAACCGCTCCGAACTGGTTGAGCTGCGCAGTGACCAGGGCCTTCACCCCGGACGTCTTGTCGAGAAGGTAGGTGTCAGGAAACAGGTAACCCTCCAGCAGCGGCCGGGCGTTCGCCGGGCGCAAGCGAAGGAAGTCGTACTGCGCGGTGAGCGACGGGTCCTGGGTGGCGCTGATGTACGCGGCGGCTGTGCCGAGACCCGACTTCTCAACGTACGGTGCCTGGAATTTGATCGGGAAGCCCTCAGGGATGGTCACGGCGACCTGGTCGGGACGGCCGTGCTCCAGTGCGGAGACGATCTGAGCCGTGCTCATGTTGCGATTGAGGACGAAGGTCCCCGCCTGGAACCTGGAAGTGGCGCCGATGATCCTGGAGTACAGCTCGAAAACATTCCGGTCGCGGATGAGGCGCTGGTTGAACAGGTCGTCGATGATGTCGTTGGGGACCTCGCCGGGATCGACCCTGAACAAAACCGGCTCGCTTTTCGTCGATACCGGCGTGTATACATTGAAGTTCCACCAGTCCACCACTCGCGAGGTGCCAAAGCCCAGGACCGCGAGGACGACGAGGATGGCTACCAGGCGCCTCATTCGACCTCGTCCTCCTCGAGCGCCGCGATCACCCGCTGGAACTCATCGCCCTCGACCGTTTCCAGCCCACCGGCGGCCTCCCGCAAGAGGAGCACCTGATTGGGATCGTCGACGTTTTCGACCAGGTAGTAGACCGCTCCCTCGTGGTCGAACGCATCGTGAAGCTGAAACTGGCGTTCACGCCCGGCCTCGTCGATCAGGGTTACGTGCTGAGCTGGCTCTTGGTCTTCAGCCGACATGCTTTTTTGAATGTGGTGGCCGCGGTTCGCTGCTGGCCACCTGGCTTCGGAGACGATCCAGGTGAGATTGAAGCAACATCGTAGCGGCCACTCGGTCGACGTCTCGACGCCTCTGCGCGCGCCGGACGCCGCCTTCGATCATCGCGCGCTCCGCCGCTGCCGTCGTCATCCGCTCGTCAACAAGGTCAACCGGCAGACCGGCTGAGCGCCGGAGCTCGGCGGCAAGCTTCTCCGCGCTCCGTGCCTCCGGGCCAAATGTCCCGTCGAGCCGCCGAGGCAGCCCGACCACGATTCGCTCCGCTTCGCGTGCGCGCGCGATGTCAGCGATGCGCGCGGGAAGGCCCGCTTTCGGTTCGGCGGGCACCGTGGCCAGGGCCTGCGCGATCGTACCCGTAGGGTCGCTGAGGGCCAGGCCGACTCGCTTCGACCCGGGATCGACGGCCAGGATCCGCAACTAACCCACTGAGGCTGCGCTAGGGCGACGCGGTCGGAGAAGGCGAGACGGTTGGCTGCGCAGGGGCCGGCGTGATGTTGGTGCCCGACTGGACCACGTAGTGGAGCGAGATGCGCCCTACGAGCAGCGGCATGAGCGGCAGGGTGACGGGCTGCTCTTTGATCGTGACCGACCGGATCGGCAGGCTCTGCAGGTAGAGCTTGGCGCTGGTGAGCGGACGGCCGACGATCTTCGAGCGGATCAGGTTCTCATCGAGCTTGGGGGCGACGAACGCGCTCGCGTTGCCCAGGAAGGTGATGTAGCCGCCCTTGCTCGCGGTGAGGATCCTGTAATCGACCTGGATGGGGCTCTCATCGAGCAGCTGCTGGTCGGTCGGCACGCGCTGGGCGAGGTACTGCTGGAACGCCTTCTTGACCTCGGAGTCGACGTAGAAGTCGCCCTCACCCTGGAGCGTCATCGTGCCGCCGAAGCTCGGCACCAGGTCGTTCGGCTGGTGGTCCGTGTTGTACAGCGGCGCCGAATAGATGATGGTCTCGCTGAGCTTCTCGTTGGGCTTGACCGCCGCGGCGAGCTTCTGGGCGATTGTCTGGCGCAGCTCCTGCTCAAGCGTTGCGCGCCCTGCGTCGAAATCGGACTCGGTCATCTGCGGCGACGACGAGTTGTCGACGCCTCCGCCCGTGGCCTGCGGGTTGTCGACGGTGAGGCATGAGTAAGGATTGTTGGGGTTGCCACTGCTATCGACGAATGCCTTCCAACCGCTGATGGTGCTGCTCCCGACGTTGCCGGCCACCCCCGGCTGGATCGCCTTGATGCTCGCCGTCGCGGTGCCGTGCCACGTCACAAGCGTGTTGGACGATGTTTGGGCAAACATGATGCCGTCGCTGTTCAGGAAGCGTTGACCTATCGGAATCGACAATCCCGGTGAGTTGTTGAACTTCGGCTGCGAACATCCGTTGGTGTAGACGACCTGACCGAATGCCTGCGCGGCGACCACGCGCTTCACTCCGGTGGTCTTGAAGCCCTGGGAGTTGGAGCTCGAGATGACGCTCACCCGGATGTGGACAGGATCCTTGCCCGGCTGGGTCTGGATCTCGATCCCGTTCTGGGCGAAAGGCTGCGCCTGGGCCACAAGCGTCACGGTCGCGGACGGGACGAAGACCGCCATCCCGAACAACCCGACCAGCAGCACGGTTCCGGCGGCGATGTAGAGGAGAAAGCGACCGGGCTTGATCTCGGTGGCGCTGACGGTCATCAGCTTTCTCGGCGCCGCGATGCCGACGTGCGTAACCCCAGCAGCCTCCTTGCGCTGCCACCAGCGCCTTGGCGGCGCCGCCACCTCGGGCTCGGACGGTATACCCTCGCCCATCGGACCGACAGCGCCGAACACCGGGAATCCGGTCTCGGAGGCCATCTTTTGGACCGCGGGGTCGTCGCAAACAACCGTCACCCGCTTGCCCATGCGTGCCGCGTAGTTGCGCAGGAGCTGGAAGTTGAAGCGGCTCTGCCCGATGCGGGAGCGCATCGGCAGCACGAGCATGGTCTCCTCGCCCCCGAGCCGCCGCATGCGCTCGACGACCTCGGGGATCTCCTCCTCAGTCTCGACGTAAATCGGGTTCGTTGCCATGGCGTTTACAGGTCTCCTGGCTGATTGCTCAAACCTTTATACCGCTTAGGACCCGCCGCATGACGGTGTTCATCCTGGCGCGATCCTCCGCCTCGGTGCGCAATGCGTGGTTCGCGAGGCCCATCGGGGCGATGTCCTGCGGGCTCGTCAGCTGGCCCGTGGAGTCGCTGAGGTTGCGCACGTCAGGTGGCACTAGGTGCCGTATACGCGGCTCGCGCGGGAATGGAAGGCCCGACGCCCAGTTGTTCTTCACCATCTCGAGCGTGAGCTCGGGCAGGAGGCTGCCGTCTCCACATAGATAGATATTGGTGGGCAGCCTCTCACCGCGCGCGAGCTCCTTGATGCTGAGTGCGAGGCCCTGGAGGAGCACCTCCGCGTCGGCCGACAGCAGCTCTGAGACCTGGCGGTGCTGCTCGGCCGACAACAGGCCTTCGGAGTGACGAAGCTTGCGAGCTTCGGCCTCCTCGTAGCTGAGCCCGAACGCGAGCGCGAGCCGCCGGGTGAACGCCCGTCCGCCGAGGTTGAACATCCGCGTGCCCTCGACACCGCCATCCCGGACGAGAGCCACATCCGTGGTGCCGCCGCCGACGTCGACAAAAAGCCCGCCCTCGGCCCACGTCTCTTCGCTCGCGCACGCGCGCGCCAGCGCGTATGGCTGCGCGACAGCACCGGCGAGCTCGAGATCGAGCTCCCGAACGACGGAGTCGACTGCGTCGATGTGTGTCATCGGCGCGAAAGTGTTGAAGACCGTGATCTCGAGGTTCTTGCCCGTGAACCCGACCGGGTTTGTCACTGGATAGCCGTCGACCCGGATGTTCGTGATCGCGGAATGGACGAGTCGGGCTTCGAGCTGCCCGTAGCTGCGTTCGAGCTCCAGCAGGTGCTGCGCCTCGCGCAGGGCGCGGCGCTGGACCATCTGCAGCATCGACGACACCTCTCCCGAGCGCACGCGCGACTGCGATGCCTCTCTCGGGTACGCGATGGTCGACGAGAAGCCTTTGATCAGCTCGCCGGCGATGCCGACGACGACCTGGCCCGGCACGGTCTTGGCCATGTCCTCGGCCGCCTCGAGGGCTCGGTTGCAAGACTGGATGACCGACTCCAGGTCGGCGATGGCGCCCCCCGACATGGCGGCCGGCGCCTGAGGCTCACGGCCGACGCCCAGGACCTCGCCGTCCAGCCCGTCGCGGCGGACCACGAGCACCTTGATGAGGTCGGTACCGATGTCGAGCACGGTGAAGTGGCGGTAGTAGTCGGTGCGCTTGCGCAGGAACTTGAACTTGCTCACTTGAGTGCCTCGGCGAGCTTCTGAAATGCCTCCGCCGCGGGTACCTTGAGCTTTCCGCGCGCCAGGTGCTTCTGGCCGCCGCCGGTGCCGACAAGCGCTGCCAGGCGGCCGGCATCGTACTCGGGGATCAGATCCTTTGACACCTTGATCACAAACAGGTCGCCGGCTGTAACGGTTACGACCCCGGACTTGACGACCTCGAGGTAGCGATCGGCGTAAGCGGCGAGCTCATCGGGAGTCGACGCCTCCACGGTCTCGGTCACGAAGGGCACCCTTCCGCGCTGCACCGCCAGGCCATCGCCTCCCTTCACCTTCGCGGCTCGGACCTGGTCGAGCAGCGTCCTCTGCCGGCGCTCCATGTCCTTGAGCTGCGCACGGAGGGACTGCACCCGCTCGGGCAGCTGCTCCGGCGAGACATTGAACGATCGAGCGAGGTCCGAGAGCAAGGAACGGTCGCGCCACACAAGCTCGTCCGCCGCCTCCCCCACGACCATGTCGATGCGCCGCAACCCGGAGCCGATGCTCGACTCGGACACGATGACGGCGGTGCCGATGTCCGCGGTGTTCGTCACATGCGTGCCACCGCACAGCTCGCAGGTCCAGTCTCCAAAGCAGACCACCCGCACCACATCCCCGTACTTCTCCTCGAACAGGTGCATGGCGCCCTGTGCGATCGCCTCTTTGTACGGCCTGTGGTCTTCATGGAATGGCAACGCTGCGCGGACTTTCTCCATCACGCGCTTGTTGATGCGCTTGAGCTCTTCGCCCGTGATCGCCCGATTGAGAGGAACGTCGAAGGTAGTGTGATCGGGCCCGACCCATGAGCCCTTCTGTACGACCTGCTCGCCGAGCGTTTCGCGCAGCGCCCTGTGCAGGAGGTGCGTGGCCGAGTGATGGCGAGCAATCTGCCGCCGGCGAGCAGAGTCGACGGTGGCAGCTGCACTTTCGCCGACGCGCACCTCACCCGTCTCCACTGTGCCGAGGTGGGCGATCACGCCTTCGGCCGGCCTTTGCGTGTCGTCGATGCGGATGCGGCCGCTCTCACTGGTGATGGTGCCCGTGTCCCCGATCTGGCCCCCGGACTCGGCGTAGAACGGAGAGCGATCCAGGAAGACCTCGACGTCGTCGCCTTCGGCCACGCGGTCGACTGTCCTGCCGCCATGCCGAAGGGCGACGATCGTGCAACTGCTCGTCAGCTCCCGATAGCCAGTGAACTCTGAGGCCGGCAGATCCTTGGCCGCCGCCCACGCCGGATGCTGTGTGCGGCGGGAACGCTCTCGCTGCTCGGCCATCGCGGTTTTGAATCCCTCGTCATCGACATCAAGGCCGCGCTCTATCGCGAGCTCGCGTGTCAGCTCGAGCGGGAAGCCGAACGTGTCGTGGAGCTTGAACGCGTCAGCGCCCCTCACGGTCTTGGTGTGCCGCGCCGCAACCTTCTCGAACTGTTCCATCCCCTGCTCGAGGGTGCGCGCGAAGCGCTCGGTCTCGGTGTCGAGGGTGCTGGTGATGAAGCGCTCACGGTCCACGAGCTCCGGATAGTGATCGCGAAACATCGAGACTGCGACCGCCGCTCCTTTGCTGAGACGATCAGACATGGCGATGCGGCGCGCATGCAGCGCTGCGCGGCGGATGAGCCGGCGGAGCACGTAGCCGCGGCCCTCGTTGCTGGGCGTGACCCCGTCGCTGATGACGAAGGTCGCCGCCCGGACATGGTCCGCAACGATGCGCTCAGAGAGTGTGTTTGGCTTGGTGCTGGATGCGCGGACGAAGTCAACCAATGGCGCGAGGACGTCCGCCCCGAATACGTTGTCCTTGCCTTGCAAGATGAATGCGATGCGCTCGAGGCCCATCCCAGTGTCGATCGCGGGTCGCGCCAGGGACACGAGACTGCCGTCGGCCACACCGCGCTCAATCGCTTCGCCCGAGGTGCCGGAGAGGGGACCGCGCTGGTCGTACTGCGGGAACACCAGGTTCCAGAACTCTGTGAAGCGATCACAGTGGTCCGGCACGCAATCGTCGCGTCCGCAACCAATCTCCTTACCGTGATCCCACCAGATCTCGGAGTCGGGACCGGCCGGCCCCAGGCCCAGACCCCACCAGTTGTCCTCGAGCCTCGTGATGTGGTCTGCACTCAGGCCTGGCTGCTGGACCCAGACCGCGTGCGCTTCGTCGTCGGAGGGATGGATGGTGACGCGCAGTCGGTCCACCGGCATCCCAAAGCCTTTGGTGACGAGCTCCCACGCAAGCGGAATCGCCGTCTCCTTGAAGTACGCGCCGGTGGGGGTGAAGTTGCCGAGCATCTCGAAGAACGTGTGATGACGGTTGGTCTTCCCCACCTCTTCGATGTCGCCGGTGCGCAGGCACTTCTGGCAGCTGGCTAGCCGGGGCGCGGGCGGATCGCTCAAGCCCAGGTAGTAGGGCTGAAGCGGCTGCATTCCGGCCGAGATGAAAAGGGTGCTCGGGTCTCCCTTGGGCACAAGGGGTGCGCTGGGCAGGACCAGATGCTCCCGGCTTTCGAAATGCTCTAGAAAGCGTCTGCGGATCTCGTTCCCGGTCATTCGGGACTCCTGAAGTTTAGGGGGCGAGGCGCTCCAGCCGCCAAGCACCCCCCTGACGCCGTACGTAGCGCAGCCGATCGTGAAGGCGGTCGGCGCGGTTCTCCCAGAACTCGATCCAGCGCGAGCGAAGCGCATAGCCACCCCAATCGCCCGGCAGCGGCACGTCTTGAGGATGGCGATGGTCGAGCTCTGCGACGGCACGCTCCAGAACCGCGCGCGAGGTCACGACACGGCTCTGCCGCGACGCCAGTGCCGAAAGTTGAGCGCCGCGCGGTCGGGTGTGGAAGTACGCCAGCGATGCGGCGCGGCTGAGGCGCCGGACGCTGCCGGACACGCGCACCTGGTGGCGCGTCACCTGCCAGTAAAAGACGAGCGCCGCCCGCGGGTTCACCACGAGGTCGCGGCCCTTGAGGCTTTCGTAGTTGGAGTAGAAGACGAATGCGCCGTCGACGACGCCTTTGAAGAGGACCATGCGCGCGGACGGATTGGCTCGGGCGTCAGCCGTGGCCAGGGCGACGGCGTCGGGCTGCGGGGCACCCGCGCGCTGCGCCTGGCGATACCAGCGGCGAAACAGGACCAGCGGATCGTCCGGCGCCTCCGTCTCGACCAGAGCCATGAAAGCTGCGCCTACTTCCCCACGTTCTCGGTGCTCGCAAGCGCACGGGCGTCGATCGTGAAGGCCGGTTGGGGCGGTTGGCCTTCGGTGCCCGGAGCTGGATTGCGCTCGAGGTAATGGATCCCGATTTGCTGTGACGGAAACACCGCATGCAGCCGAACCGCCAGAGCGCTCTCATTGCGTATCCCGTGGACGGAGCCTGCGGGGATGAAGATGACGGCGCCGGGGCCGACTTCGCGCCTGTCGTCATCCAGCCACACCTCGGGCATCCCCTCGTCGACGACGATCACCTCGCTGATGGGGTGTGTGTGGCGAGGGATTCGATCGCCGGGTGCGATCACTTCCGCGACCAGGGTGATGTCGTCAACGCGGGCATCGCGCTCGGGGCCCGGATCGACGAGCAGCGCGACTTTGGAGCTCGGGCGGTAGTCGTCGGGATCGGCTTCATCGAAAGGTGCGTACTCAAAGGTCGTGATGATGGCCACCTCGATGCCTCCTCTCTAGCCGGTCGATTCCTGGGGCACGTACTTGCGCAGCTGCTCCAGCGCCGCGCGCTGCAGCCGAGACACATGCATCTGGCTGATGCCGAGCCGCCGAGCAATCTCCGACTGCGACATCTGCTCGTAGAACCGCATGGCCATGATCGCCCGCTCGCGCGGGGTCAGGTGCTCCATCGCCCGATTGAGGAGATCTCGCATCTCCACGCGGTCGAGCTCGGGATCCTCGGTGCCCAGCTGGTCGGCGACGGCGCGTGCGTCCTGCCCGTCGGTCGAGCCCACCGGCTGGTCGAGCGACAACGGCATGTAGGCGGGGCCCATCTCCATCGCCTCGGTCACATCGTCGGGGGTCACCCCCAGGCGCTCGGCGAGCTCGGAGACAGTGGGCTCGCGGCCGAGCTCGTTCTTCATCTGCTCGTTGACGCGGACCACGGACTGGTGCAGCTCTTGTAGGCGCCGCGGAAAGCGAATGGCCGTCCCCTTGTCGCGGAAGTAGCGCTTGATCTCGCCGGCGACCGTAAGCGTGGCGAAGGTCGTGAACTCGTAGCCGAGGTCGGGATCGAACCGTTCGATGGCCTTGATCAGACCCAGGTAGCCGACCTGCACGATGTCGTCCAGCGGCTCACCGCGGTTCTGGAACTTGCGCGCCAGGAAGTAGACGAAGTCGTGGTAGGCGTCGACCAGCCGGGCGCGAATCCGGTCGCGCTCCGCCGGGTCCGTGGTCTCCTTGTATCTCCGATGGAGAGCCCGCAGCTCCTCGCGAGACAACCGCGGCTGTGAAGCCACTCTCTAATTAGTTTCGGCTAGTCGGGCAACTGTTTGAGACCACGCTGCATTCGACTGGAGGCGTCACTTTTTCGCCGGAGGGCGCAGCGTCCTCTGGGGCCCCCGCGACGAAGTCGCGGGAGAAGGCGTCAGTCCTCACCCACGCTTTCAGCCGGCCAGGTACTTGACCATTCGGTAGTGGACGTGCCCGGTGCGGGGTTCGACCTCCGGGCGAAAGTCGTCGACGAAGCAGCGGATCATCTCGAAAGCCAGCCTCTGCAGCTCCGGATCCACCTCGACGTGGTGAGTCGGGACTGGCAGCAGCGAGTGGGCTCCAGTCGGCACGAGATCCACGTCCACGACCAGCGCGCGATTGGTGGCGAAATACGTGAGCTTGAGATCGGCCGGGGCGTCGAGGTCGCGTGCGGCCGCGATGGCGCTGTCGCAGGCTTGGGTCAGCGCGATCGAGAGCTCGTCGAGATCGACGAGGCTGAGCCCTAGCTGGCCCCCGAGCGTCGACGCCACCCGCTTGGCCACCGGGATGAACGCCGGTGTGGCGGGAATCTTGAGCTCGGCCAGATCGCGCTTTGCCAACCTCGCTACTCCTTAGCCTTGGTTGCTTCCTCGCCGTTGGTCACCTGCTGGATCCTTCGAGACGCGGCCGCTTCCAGCTCTTCCCGCTTCCGCTTCGCCGCCGCGACGCCGTCCTGGATCGCCTTGCCCACCGGGTGCTCAGGGTCCGTGACCATCTGCCGCGCCTTTTGCGCTGCCTCCTTCGCCTTGGTCACCGGCTCGCTGCCCGACAGCTCGATCGTCTTGCTGCGAATCGTCTCCACCTGCCCGCGGCCCGGTCCGGACGCGATATAGGCCCCGGCCACCAGGCCGACGATGCCGCCGAGGATGAACCAGCCGAAACCGCCGCCGCCGCTCTTCTCTTCAGCCATCGCTAACCTCCTAACACCGAGCGGAACAAACTTCTACCTGCCACCCTCACGCCGTGCGCCGCGGCCGTGATGCCGCGGCCGACCGCCGCCGCGCCGCTCCCGGCGGCGCGGAGCCCGACATTCACCCCCGCAGTGATGTCGTTCACGTTGCCGATCGTCTGCCGCACCTCCGGCAGTGTCTCTTTCATCTCTTCGTTGGTGGTGTCGAGCAATTCCTGAACAGAACCCAAAGTGCCCCGCAACCGGATCAAAACTGCGGCCAGGGCCAGCGCCACGATGAGCGCCGACGCCCCAAACGCGGCCCACATAAGGTTCTGCAGTGCTGATACCCCCTTGGACGAACCGGCAAACAAACGAAGGGTATATGAGAGCGGAGGGGGATGGTCAGCCGAGGGGCTGGCGGCCTGACGGGGGCGGCTCGGGTTCCTTTGGTCCACGCCGAAAACGCGGGACGAAGCGAGCCAAAGGCTGCAGAAGGAGCGCGAAGGCGACCGCAGGGAGCAGGTTCGCCTGGCCCAGGCGAATTGACGGCAGGCCGAGGAAATCCCAGAGCTGCCCGAGGGCAAAGCCGAGCGCGGTCATGAGCAGAGTCGGGAGATAGGCCCGCCGCCGGAAGGGCAGGAACGCGTAGAAGACCTGCGAGAAGATGAGGACGGCGAGGGCGGCCACCACCAGCCCAGGCGGCACCAGGTTCAGCGCCTCCATCAAGCTCCCTCGGGGACGCGGCGATGGGTTGTCCTGAACGAGCTCAGGTGGGTCCCCTGCCTTGGCTTTCCAAGTCCCGTCGCGGGGCCCCCGCGAAATCGAAGATTTCGTGCGGCTCTCTGGCGGGCATTTGGTCGGCGGTCCGGACTCCGGGGTCCCGATTTTTCGTCTGTTGGGCAACCCGCACGCGCGCGCGCCCCGTCGGAAGCAGGGTCAATATTACGAGTCCGATTTCTGGGGCGGAACGACCCTTATGTGGAGCTCCTCAAGCTGGGCGGCGTCGACGGGGCTGGGGGCGCCGAGCATCAAATCCTGGTGGCTCTGAGTCTTCGGGAACGCCACCACGTCGCGGATGTTGTCCGTGCGTGCGATCGCCATCATCAGGCGATCGATGCCCGAGGCGATGCCGCCGTGTGGGGGCACTCCATAGTCGAACGCGTCGAGCAGATGACCGAACTGCGCCTGGATTCTCTCGCGGCTCATGCCCAGGACCTCGAACACGCGCTCCTGCAGCCCGCGATCGTGGATGCGGATGCTGCCGCCGGCGATCTCGATCCCGTTGAGGACGCAGTCGTATGCGCGCGCTCGCACGCGATAGGGCTGATCGTCGATCAGGCCCATGTCTTCGGGCCACGGTGACGTGAACGGGTGGTGTCCGTAAGTGAGCTTGCCCTGGTCATCCTCTTCAAAGAGGTACATCGGATAGATCCACGTGAACTTCCACTGTCCGTCGGGAATGAGCTCGCGACGCCGCGCAATCTCACGGCGCAACAGGCCCATGACCGTTTCCGCTTTGCGCCGGCGATCGGCCACCACAAGCACGAGGTCATCGGGCCCTGCTTTGGTCGCGGACCGGATCGCAGCCAGCTCGCCTTCAGTGAGGTGCTTGTCGAGCGGGCCAGGCACCCAGGTCAAACCTTTCGCCCCCGCCCCCCTTGCGAGCAAGGCCAGCTCGTCCAGCTCGCGTCGCGATAGGTTGCGGCCGCCTGGGACGGCAAGGCATCGGACCACGCCGCCCTCGGCGAGCACCGAGCGAATCACGCTAGCCTGCGTCTGGCTCAGGGCGTCGCTGAGGTCCGCGATCTCGAGCGCGTAACGCAAGTCAGGCTTGTCGGTGCCGTACCTGAGCAGCGACTCCTGCATGTCCAGGCGCGACAGCGGGGTCTGGATTTCGATCCCGAGAACCTCCTTCCAGACCTTGACCCACAGCCCTTCGATCAGCGCGAAGACATCCTCCTCGCTGCAAAAGGACATCTCCACGTCGAGCTGTGTGATCTCCACCACTCGGTCAGCGCGCAGATCTTCATCACGTAGGCATCGCGCGATCTGGTAGTAGCGAGCGGTCCCCGCCACCATCAGCAGCTGCTTCAGCTGCTGCGGCGACTGGGGCAGGGCAAAGAAGCTCCCTGGGTGGAGGCGCGACGGGACCAGGAAGTCGCGTGACCCTTCAGGCGTTCCCTTCAAAAGCATCGGCGTCTCGACTTCCACGAACTCGTTGGCGTCCATGTAGCGATGCATCGCCTGGACGACGCGATGGCGCAGCTCCAGCATCTGCTGCATGCGCGGGCGGCGCAGGTCCAGGTAGCGGTACTTGAGCCGGGTCGCTTCGTCGGCGTCCACCTCATCTTCGATCTGGAACGGCGGTGTCTTGGCGGTGGAGAGGACTTCCAGCTCCGACGCTGCCACCTCGACCTCTCCAGTCGCCATGCGAGGGTTCTCAGAACCCTGCGGGCGGCGCCCGACCACTCCCTTGACCCGGATCACGAATTCCGCGCGCAGCTGCGAAGCAATCGAGTGCGCCTCCGGCGCGTTCGTGGGGTTGAAGACCACCTGCACGGCCCCCCAGCGATCGCGCAGGTCGATGAAGATCAGACCCCCGTGGTCACGCCGCCGCGCGACCCACCCGTAAAGCTCAAGCTCGTGGCCCTCATCGGAGGCGCGCAGCGAACCGCAGTGCGGCGCGCCAAAGCCGCTCATGAGAGGCGTGCCGGCAGGTCGTTCCAGGCGACCTCTTGCTGCTCGCCGCTGGCCATGCGCTTGAGCTGGCACACGCGGCGCACGGCATCGCTTGAGCTGAGCAGGACGACGAACAGGGCACCCAGCTTGTTGGCAGAGCGCATCTTCGCGCGAAGGCTCTTCGGCTCGAAATCCACCCCGGTGGAGCGTACCTGCCTGCAGATCCTGGCCACCTCCGCCCCCGCCACCTCGAGGCCGGCATCGGCCAGCACGACCACCTCGGCCGCAGGCGCCGGGATCACCTCCTCCCCGCTCGCCGCCATCAGCTCGATGACGCGGTCGAACCCGCCCGCAAAGCCAACCGCGGGGGTTGATGGCCAGCCTTCGGCCTCCGCCAGGCCGTCATACCGGCCACCTGCCGCCAGCGCGTCCTGCTGTCCCGTCGCGCCCGTCGGGTAGAACTCGAAGACGGTTCGTGTGTAGTAATCGAGGCCGCGCACGAGATACGGATTCAGCCGGTACGGAATGGAGGCCGCATCGAGCAGCCTCCGCACCGCTGCCCAGGCCTCGGAGCATTCATCGCACAGGTGATCGGTCATCCGCGGTGCGTCCGCCTTGAAGGGCTGGCACTGCGGCACCTTGCAGTCGAGCAGCCGCAGGGGATTAGTCTCGAGCCTGCGCTGGCAGTCCTTGTGCAGTTTGTCCTTGAGCGGCCGGTAGTAGGCGCGCAGCAGCTCAAGGTAGGCGGGCCGGCACTTGCCATCGCCGATCGAGTTGAGCTCGAGCGTGAGCTCGTTGAGCCCGACGCCGCCGAGCCAGCCGGCGGCGATCTCGATCACCTCCGCGTCCAGCGCCGGGCTTGCCGACCCGATGGCTTCGATGTCCAGCTGGAAGAACTGCCGATAGCGACCTTTCTGGGGGCGGTCGTACCGGAACATCGGGCCAATCAGGAAGAGCCGAGCGGGCTGCGGGCCTTGATTGAGCCCGCCTTCGAAATAGGCGCGCACGATCCCTGCGGTCGCCTCGGGGCGCAGCGCCAGCTTGCGGCCGCCGCGATCCTCAAATCGATACAGCTCCTTGGCCACCGCATCGGTGTCTTCCCCTACGCGTTCAATGAGCTCCAGGTGCTCGATGATCGGCGTCACGATCTCCTGGTACCCGAAGCGAGCCGCAACCTCTGCAGCCGTCCGCTCCGCTGCGCGCCAGAGCGCGCGGTCTCGCGGAAGGATGTCGCGCACGCCGCGGACGGCCTTGATCGGCTCAGATCGGGGCATGGCTGACGATTGTATGGAGGAGGGCCTCGACAAGGGGTCGCAGGGCCGGGCCCGCGCGATTAGTATCTGGCCGGTGAATCTTGCCCTCGTCCAGCTGATCTCGCTGGTCCTGGCCGCGCTGGCGCTCGTGATGGGGGCCTATCTCCTGATCATCGGCAAGCGGCCGTGGAAGGGCAACGAGAGCGAGGGAGTGGCGCCGCGAGTCCGGCTGCTGGGTGTGAGCTATATCCTGGTCTTCGGGTCGGCGATGGTCCAGATCATCCTGCAGCCACGCGCCCTGGAAGCGGAGCTGCTCGGTGGCCTGATGGTCCTTGGCGGCATGATAGTCATCGTCGTCGTGTTACTCGAGGCCCGAGCCTCACGTCATTCTGCCCGCCTCGAGCACTCCGAGCGCGTTGACAAACGTCTCGGGAGTCGCTAGGCCTACCTCCCCTCAGGCGTGGTCCGCCAGCCGGCGGCCGCGGCGAGCGCCTCTGACAGCTCATCGAGGTGGATCGGCTTGCTCATGTAGTCGTCGAAGCCCGCCCTCATGCATCGCTCCTGGTCACCGGGCGCGGCAAGCGCGGTCAGGGCGATGAGACGAGGTCGCGTGCCACGAGGCCAGCGCCGGCAGATCGCCTCCGCGGCGGCGAGCCCATCCATCTCGGGCATCAAGACGTCCATGAGCACCGCGTCGTAGCCGCCTTTCGCCACCGCCGACACCGCCTCTCGCCCGTTCGATACGACATCGACCTGATGGCCGAGCTTGGCCACCAGGCGCTTCAGCGTGTTCTGGTTGAGCGCGTTGTCGTCGGCGACCAGGACCCTGAGGGCGCCGGGCGGCATCTCGCCTCGTGCCGGCGGAGGCACCTCCTGGTGCGTGCCCACCTGCGCCATCACGTCGTGCAGCTTGCGGGCGGTTACGGGTTTCGTGAGCGTGGCCTGAACAAGCCCGCCGTCCGCGGCGCCCGCCTCCTCTGGTCCGGGGGGCGCGGTGGCGATGAGGACGATTGGCAGCTGATCCGGCCCGCGAAGTGAGCGCAGCGCAGTCGAGATGGCGAGGCCGTCGACGACCGGGCGGCGGTGTTCGACCAGCGCCAGATCGAAAACATTCCCAGACCGCACCAACTCGAGCGCGTCTGCCGGGGTCGCGGATGTGGACGGCGCCCCCCAGAGCTCCGCCTGCAGTCCCAGCACACGGCGCTCGGTCGCGTCGGCGGCCACCACCAGCACGCGCATCCCCTCCAACGACAGGTGGCTGCTGATCGTGGCTGCAGGCACCACCTCGGCGAGAATCATGAACTCGAATGTCGTGCCGGCATCCGGTCCCGCCTCAACCCCGCCCTGTTCGACGCGCAGCTCGCCGTCCATCATCTCGACCAATCGCCTACAGATGGACAGGCTGAGCACCACCAGCGAGTCCCCCGCCTCAAGGCCGGCCTGGCTGCTCGGCTCATCCGAAAGTGCAGCCCGAAGGATCCTCGCCGGCACGCCGCGGCCGGTGTCGCGAACCTTGAATGTGAGGGCCACGTGATCGGTCCTCTGCTCGCAGCTCAGCTCGACATGAACCCCGCCGCGCTCGGTCCGCACGACGGCCGTGCGAAGCAGCGCAAACAGGATCTGATCCAGACGACGTGAGTCGCCCACGATCACGCCGGGAACGTCCGGCTCCGGGTGGAAAGAAAGGTCGAGGCCTTTGGCGCCCGCGGCGCCGACGACAAGGCTGAGGCATCCCTCCACGCTGGAGCGGACGTCGAACGGGTGCAGCGCGAGCTCGAACTCGTCGCTCCTGATCACGGCCGCATCGAGGACGTCGTCGACGAGCCTTGCCACCTGGTCGGCGCCCGCTTCGATGATCGAAGCCAGCTCACGCTCCTCGTTCGAGCTCGCGGTCGCCGAGAGCAACCCGGCCGCGCCGACAATCGCGTTCAGCTCGTCGCGGAGCTGGTGGCCGAAATCGGCGAGGAGCTCCGCGGGCTGCTGCTCCACCACCCTCGCGGTCTCGCCGTCTTGGGCTGGAGGTGGCGTCTGGGACGGCGTATGTTGCGTGGTTTCCTGCTCTTCCATAGGACTCAGTAGAGGTGCTCGAAGGAAGGCTGGTCGACCGGCTCGAACATCGATTCCGGCATGTCCACGCCCTCGGAACGGAAGTGTTGTGCGAACGCCGAGCGTGCCCCAGTCGCCGTGTGAAAGCCGACTGCGCGCCCGTCGCTTGACACCCCCACCTGCCTGTAGGCGAACAGCTCCTGCAGGGCGATCTCGCCCTCGACCATTCCCAGCATCTCGGCGATGCTCACGACCTTTCGCGCGCCACCGCGCAGCCGCTCCATCTGGACGATGACGTTGACCGCCGACGCGATTTGAGTGCGGATGGCGCGCGACGGCAGCTCAGTGCCTGCGAGCAAGACAAGTGTCTCCAAACGGCTGAGCGCGTCGCGCGGATTGTTGGCGTGCAGAGTGCTCATCGACCCGTCATGCCCTGTGTTCATGGCCTGGAGCATGTCCAGGGCCTCGGGCCCGCGGCACTCCCCGACGACGATCCGGTCGGGCCGCATACGGAGGCAGTTGCGAACCAGGTCGCGGATGGCGATCGCCCCCTTCCCTTCGACGTTGGGCGGCTTCGACTCGAGGCTGATGACGTGGACCTGGCGGAGGCGCAGCTCGGCGGCGTCTTCGCAGGTGACGATGCGGTCAGTGGCTGGGATGTACGCAGAGAGGACGTTGAGGAAGGTCGTCTTTCCGGAGCCGGTCCCGCCGGAGACAATGATGTTGAGCCGCGTCTTAACGGCGGCGTCGAGATATTCCATCATCGCCGCCGTGGCACCGCCCGAGCTGACCATCTGTTCCGGGCTCAGCAGTTCGCGTCCGAATTTCCTGATCGTCAGGCACGGACCGTAGATGGCGACCGGCGGGATGACGACGTTGACGCGCGAGCCGTCCTTGAGCCGCGCGTCACACATCGGCTCAGATTCGTCGACGCGGCGGCCGATCGTGGAGACGATGCGGTCGATGACCCGGCGCAGGCTGCGCTCGTCCTCGAATGAAAGGTTGGTGAGCTCGATCTTGCCTCGCCTCTCGACGAAGATCTGCTCGGGCCGGTTGACCATCACCTCGCTGACGTCAGGGTCGCGGAGCAGCGTCTCGAGCGGACCCAGGCCGATGACCTCGTCGAAGAGGATCTCGACCAGCCGCTCCTTGTCGGAAGACGTGACCAGGGCCGCAGGAGGCTTGAGGCGGAAATGCTCCTCTGTGAGCTGGAGCAGGAGGCGGCGGATGCCGGCCCGGTTGTTGATGTCGATCTGAGCGGTGTAATGCGCGAGGAGCTGGCCGTGGATCTCAGCTTTTGCAGCCGCGAGCGCGGGGCTGAGGAGGGTCGCCTGCTCGAAGGCTCCCTCGGGCGCGACCTGGAAGGTCTGGGTGCTCGGTGCCGCCGGTGAGGGCACTGGAAGTTGAACGGTCGGGGTCCTATCGGCAACCGGTGGCGCCGGGGCGCCGGTCGCGGGCGGCGCCACGGTCACCGGGTTTTGCTGGTAGCGGCGGTCAAAGCGCTCGGAAAGCTTCATGCCAGACGCCACTTCAGGGCTGAGTTCACTCGCCTCCGGGCCCGAACCGCCGCCCTTTTCACGTCAGGGTCCGCTTCTGTGGCCAGAGTCCGCAGGGCGTCGGCCGCTGCTGGGTGGCGGATCATCGCCAGTGCCCGGCAGGCGGCCACCCGCAGCCGCGACTCCAGATCGCGGTCCTGCGCCATCCCCACCAGCCACGGGGCCCGAAGGACGTCACCGCTCAGTCCGCACGCCATGATGATCGGGACCTCAGCCTGCGGGCTTACGGGCTGGCGCAACAGGGATTCCAGCTCGAAGTCGGACGCGGCGTGGTAAAGCTCGATCGCAAGCCTGCCCGGCGGAATACGGTCCACCGCGCTCATCAATGTATCGACGGCGCGCCGGCCCCCGGTCTTCCCCAGGGCGCGAACCGCGGCGTCGCGGACGCGCGGGTCGGGATCGTCCAGAAGGTCGCCAAGCCAGGGCACGGCGTCCGTGAGTCGCAGCGCTCCGCACAGGCGTGCCCCTGCGACCCGAATCTCGGGGTCCGCATGGGCAAGCGAGTCGAGCAGCTCGTGGTCGAGGCCGAACCGCGTGAACGCCTGCGTCACCCGCCACTGCGACGTGAGCCCGGGCCGCGCCCGGCTGAGCACGCCGCGAATCGCCACGGCCACGGACCCGGCATCTCCGAGCAGCTCGGAGGCCTTGACGTCCAGGACTACCTGCGGCTGGCCGGCGGCAGCCGCGGTAAGCACCCGCTCAACGCGCGCCGCCAAGCGCGATCGGGGTGCGCCTGCTCGAACGGCGCCCTGACTCCTGGTCTGGCGTTCCGATTCGAGTTCGAACGGTGGTTTGGTGCTCAAGGCGATGCTGGGATGCGGAGATTCGATCTGCGGGGGGTACATTATCGGGGTTTTGAGCGCCCGCGAGCTTCGCGAGAGCCAGGGGGCGGGGGGAGAACCACGAGAGTTGGCTGCGAGCAGCGGAGCAGACGCCGATCAGGCCCCCTCGGCGCTGCAGCTGCGGGTGCGGCTGCTGGAGATGTCGTCGGTCTTCGCGGAGCTGCCCGACGGTTCCCTTCGCGCTTTGGCCCGGCGCATGCGTGCGGTGGCACTGTCGACCGGCGAAACGCTCACGCTGGGCGCCCAGGGAGGCGACGCGATGGTCTTCCTGGCGTCCGGGCGGGCGGAGCAGTCGATCGCGGACATGTCCGGCAAGGTATTGCTCACGCGGCGGGCCCTACCCGGAGACGTGCTCATCCTCCCCGCCCCCCGCACCGGCACACGTTTCGTGACCAACATCCGCGGCCTGACCGACGCGATGATCCTGACCCTCGACCAGGACAGCCTGATGCAGGGCCTAGGCGCCGACGTGGAGAAGGTGGCGGTCGCCCTCGAAAAGCTGTGGGAGCAGGAGGTCGCGTTCGCCGCGGCGACGGAGGCGCAGGCCGCCACGAGGAGCGGCGGCCCGATCGTCGCCTTCTTCTCCGCCAAAGGCGGCTCCGGGGTCAGCACACTGGCCGTGAACACGGCGGCCGCGCTCGCCAACAAGTATCCCCATCAGGTGCTGCTGGTGGACCTCTCGGCGCCGTTCGGCCATGCGGCCCTGCTCGCGGACCTGGTGACGACAGGGTCGATCGCAGGCGCCTCCAGGGCGAGCCCGGCTGATTTCGACAAGGCGCTTCGCGGGGCGGTCGTCTACCACCGCAGCGGCCTGGGCGTGCTTCCCGGGACACTGCGACCGGAACAGATCGACCTGATGACGGGCGACCTGACCGGACGGGCGCTCGAGGCTGTGGCCGCCGGACAACGCGTGGTCGTGGCCGACCTCGGCACTGCGCTGAGCGAGGCTGCCCTGGCCACGATCGAGCGGGCGCAGTGCCTCGTTGTAGTAATGCCGGCTGAGATCGCGGCGATCACGGATGCGAAGCGGTCGCTGGCGGTCTTCCGAGACATCATGAGCGTGCCTGACAACCGCATCGAGCTGGTCCTGAATCATCGCGTGCCCCAGCCGCCGCTCGATCGTGGCGCCGTGGAGTCGATCCTCGGGCGGAAGATGAGCGTCACCGTCGCCTTTGACGACTCCCGGCCGGAGGAGGCAACCCTGGCCGGTGGGTTGGTCCTGCAGCGGGACCCGTCCTCCCAGGTTTCAAGGGGGGCTGCGGAGCTCGCCCGCACGATCGCGGGCAAGCTCAAGCTCGATGGCTGAGGCTCAGCGCCTGCGCGGGCAGGCGCTGGTCGAGTTCGCGATCGCCCTGCCAATACTCATCCTCCTCGTCGCGGGCGTTCTCGAGCTCGGCCGCGGTTACTCGCTCACCCTCGCCATGTCGGATGCGGCTCGGGATGGCGCTCGCTACGTGGCCGGCAAGACGGCCACGACCAACGGTCCTGGGCTGGCGGCGATGTGCAACCTCATCACTGCGGACCTGGCGGCCGTCACCTCAAGCATCAGTTGCCCAATCCAGGTCGGGCACGCCCCTCCTTTCGTCGCCGGGACGGACTACACGGCTCCGACCGGCGGCCAGGCGGTGGTCGCCGTGTACTGCGGGACGAGCGCGAACTGCGCCGGCAGCGTGACCACCCTCCACGCATCAGAGGTGGACGTCTACGTCTATTACGGGTTCAACGACCTGAACCTCCTGGGCGGACTGGTGACTCTGTCGGGATCGAGCAAGACGACCACGTCGTGGTGAGCTTTTGGCCGCTGCACTGCCCCTCACCGCCGGCGCCCTTCGGGCGCGGGCGGGGCTCCCCACGTGGTGGGGAGCGAAGCCGCCGCACGGGTCAGGCCCTGGTCGAGTTCGCGCTCGTCGCGCCGGTCCTGCTCCTCATCATCGGCGCCACCGTCGACATGGGCCGCGGCCTGCTCCTTTACTCGCTCCTCTCCGGAGCGTCGCGCGACACCGCCAGGCAGGCCACGCTTGTGTACTACAGCGGCTCCAACACGCTGCCGCCCGACTGCACGGCACTGACGACGGCGTGCACGCTGGTTCCGCTCGTCAACGGAGCCCACCTGCTGGATCCTCTGGGCGTCGCGGTTGTCTACCAGGATTCGACGGCGATCGGCTCGCCTCCGGCCTACGGCGCCTACGTCCCGAACGCCGACCCGACGCAACCGGGCGCGATCACGCTCGCGGGGGGCACGGCGACCAACACCGTCTACGTCTTTATCTATGAGCTCGATTCCGAGCCTGGCAATCCCAGCCCGCGCTGGAGCTGCCCGACATGCGCCGCTGCCAACGGCTCTGCTGTGAGGACTTCCGGCCACCAGCGCGTCGTGGTCGACCTTCAGCTCAAGTGGCAGCCGGTTCTGGCCCGCTTCTTGGGCCTGCCCACCACCATCACCTTCAACTCGCAGACGGTGGACAGGCTCGAGTTTTGATGGCGCCCCACCCGGCACGCAAACAGTCGGGCCAGGTGATGGTCCTCGTCGCGGTGGCGCTGCTCGCGCTGATCGGCTCCGCCGCGCTCATCCTCCTCGCCGGCTCTGTCGAGTGGCAGAAGAACCAGCTGCAGGAGCTGGCCGACTCCACGGCGCTCGACTCCGCCCTGAAGATCGGGACCGGCTGCGACGCGGCCAAGGCGAACACGATCATCACCGAGGCCGACAACTTCCTGGCCACGCGCCGCACCCGCACGGGCTCGCTGAGCATCGCCGCCGGGACATGCGCCACGCCATACCAGGGCACCGACACCTTCGCGGGCGGCCTCAGCGCGACCTACAACTACCCGTACCGAGCCCATCAGCAGCAGGTCGAGGTGATCCTGACGCTGAATCTCCCCATCTCGTTTGGTGGTCAGCTCGGCGCCACCAACACCACCGTGACCAGACGCGCCGTGGCTCAGGCGCTGGCCGGATCGGTGCCTGCGATCTCGGCGACCACGCTCAGCTGCACCGCCGGCCAGGTCAACGTCGCGGGCGGCATCCTTGCACAGAACGCGATCACGCGTGCCGGTGGTTGTGCGTTTTACGCGCACCAGCGCTTTGACGCTGCGTCAAGCACATATTCCGACCTGGGCAACGTCCAAGTCTACACGGACGGCCAGAGCTGGGTCGGCGGCGGAGGCAGCTGCGTCGCGGGAGCGAACGCAGGCTCGACCAATGCGATCTGCGCTGACGGCGCGGAGGTCTCAGGTCACACCGCCCCGGCCTGCGGCACCACCGGGACGAGTCAGTTTCTCTCCGCAGGTGACGCGCTCACCAATCCAAATCCATGCGCGGCCGGAGTCGCTCCTCAGCCGGTGTTTCCACGCCCGACCGCGCTACCGCCGGAGCCGAACACCGACGCAGCCGCGATCGCCACGCTGCAAGGCACCGGTGGCGCGGCATGCAGCCCGGCCGGGGTCTACCCGAACATCTCCGCAGGCGGTTCTGTCGTCGGTACTGGCCTCGCACCTGCGCCGGTCAAGGATGCCAGCGGCTACTACCACTTCAAGCCGAGCTGCTACGGCTACCTGAACCCAGGCGCTCTGCCGGCCACCATCACCAACGTCCAGGTCGGCTCCCAGAGCGCGGTCACGACCCCGACTGTGACACCGACCCTGCCGGCGGCGAGCCAGGCCGGCACACTGCTCGTCGCGGTCATCAGGTCAGACGCCAGCAACACCGCGTTCACGGCTCCGGCCGGCTGGGTCCGCGCCAACAGCCGTAACCAGGCCAACGCGTCCCGCACCGAGATCTGGTACTACCCCGACAATCCCGGTGGGATCACGAGCGCCACATTCGTAGTTCCCAGGGCCGCAGTCGCCCAGATGAGCGAGTGGCGGAACGCGCTCGCGGTGGCACCGCTGGATACGACGGGGACCCTGAACCTGAACTCAAACCAGTCTTCCGCAACCCTCTCGACGAGCGCCGCTACCACATCTGCCAACGACCTGGTGATCACAGTGTTCGGGCCTGGGGTCCAATTACCGCAGACCTATGCACCCGGGGCCGGGTGGAACAGCCTCGTCAGCGATATGCCCGATGGCTTCGCCTCCGAGTACCGTCTCGACCTCCCGATCGGCGTCGCAAGCGAGACGGTGACGGTCACCACGGCCACAAGATGGTCTGGGGTCATCGCGGCGTTCAAGCCCGCGCCGGGCGGCGGCAACGCTACCTTCGACCCAGGCTTCTACTACTTCAACGGCTCCGGATTCGCGGGCGGCGGCGGCATCTGCCTCAACAGCGCAACTCTGCTCGGACGCGACGTAACGCTGGAGTTCGTCAACCAGGCCGGCTTCTCGTCGGGGACCTGCGTACCAGGCGGCGGAGCGGCATGCGTGTCGCCGTGCCCCTTCGGATCTGTCCCTTGCTCACTCTCGGCGTGCCCGCCCAACACCCCGGCCGATCCGCCGTCCAACCTCACGTGGTTCGCCGCGCCGTGCTCGACCGCTCCGAGCGCGGCCGACGCCGGCAGCTGTCCCGGATCCGCGTGGTGCCCTGTCGGGAACCGTGCGTGCTGGAACGTCCTCATCTGGGCGCCGGCCAGCAACACCGGTCAGATCGCGATCAAGGGCGCTGCCGCCAACGCGTGGCTACTGGGCTCGATCTACTGGCCCGGCACGTGCACGTTCGACGACAACGGCACGAGCATGATCGCCGGCACCATCTCCTGCGGCACCCTCTCGATGTCTGCGGGCGCGGGCGCGGGCACCTCTGTCGGCAGCGATGCTGGGGTCGGCACGGCCCTCGTGGAGGCCATTCTGGTCGAGTGAAATCCAGTGCACATCGCTCATGATGTGCACCGTGAAACGCACGCTTAACGATCGGACCGGTTGCGCAGATGTCGGTCAGTGAGATCAGCCGCTCGCGGCGCGGCCGGACTTACATCATCATCGGCACGGTCCTTGCCATCCTTGCGTTTGCGACAGCGGCCGGCGTAGCCAGCCTCCCGCTGCTGTTCTCTGGGAGCGTAGGCGGCACCAAGATCGTCGTCGCCAAGACCAACATCAGCGCCCGCACGCGGATCCAGTCCGCAGACCTGACGCTGAGCTCATTCACGCCGGTCCCGCCGCAGGCGTTCACGACCATGAAGTCGGTCGAGGGCAAGGGGGCGCGCGTCGACATCCCGGCCGGCTCGCCGATCACAGCCAACCTGATCGCCGACGCGCCGGATCTCCTCAGCACCAGCGACGTCACCTACTTGCCGATACCATCCGGATTCGTCGCCGTGACGGTGCCCACGTCCGAGCAGGTGGGCGTCGGCGGCTACGTGCAGGTTGGGGACCGCATCGCTGTGCTGGCCACCATCAACACGTCCGTGTTCGGCCCCGGTCCCGCGATGCCGGTGGTCCGAACCGTGTTCAAGAACCTGGAGGTGATCCGGGTCGGACCAGCCGCCACCACCAACCAGACTTCGCAGCTCACGAGCAGCCTCACCGTGCTCATGACCGCGTGTGATTCCGAGTACCTCTTCTGGCTGCTCAACAACGCAGTCCTCAAGTACACTCTGGAGTCCTTCAAGGACTACGGCGCGACCCCGAGCCAGCCCGACCCGTCGTGCCCTGACATCAACGCAGTCGGCGGCGTGGGGCCGAAGGACGTCAACAAACGCTGGCACTTCACGACTGGATGACGGCGTCGGTAGCTTCTGAGCAATGCCGGTAGTAGTCGTCCTGGTCGCGGTGGTGGCTGCCCTCGGCGTGGGCCTGGTCATGTACGGCATCCTTGCCCGCGACCGAGCCACAGCGCCCGCGGCGGTGGGGTCCGGCTCCCGGGTCACCTACCGCACCCTGGCCGACGTGCGCGAACAGCTGCGTAGGCGCTTCGAGCCGACGGGGGCGGCGGTGTGGATTGCCCCGCAGAGCCCCAACCGTCTTGCCGCGGACCTCGCCAGCGCTGACCTCCAGCTGCGGCCATACGAGTTCCGCCTGCTGCAGGTCGCGTTTGCGGTGGCGCTGGCGCTGATCGCGTATGCGCGATTCAACCTCAGCCTCGCAGTGCCTGTCCTCGCGGTGGTCGGCTACGTGCTGCCCGCCGTCTATCTCCGCAACCGCCTCGGGCACCGGCTGCGCATGTTCGAGGCCGGCCTGCCCAGGGCGATGGACCTGATCGCCAACTCGATGAAGGCAGGCCAATCAGTGGCACAGTCGCTGGGTGCTGTGACAGAGAATGCCAACCCTCCGGTGTCCACGGAATTCGGCCTGGCGCAGCGCGAGGTCGAGCTCGGAGCCTCGGTCGAAAGCGCGCTCGCCAACATGGTGCGGCGCATGGGCAGCGCTGACCTCAGGCTGATGGTGATGGTGATCACGATCCAGCACGCCGTCGGAGGCGACCTGCCGGCCATCCTTCACACGCTTGCGGACACCATGAGGCAGCGTGAGGAGATGCGCCAGGAGATCATGGCGGCGACCGCTCAGTCGCGCGCGTCCAGCCTGATCATCACTCTGCTGCCGGTGATCGCGGCCGTCTTTCTTTATTTCGTCGTGCCTGATTACTTCCGCCCGATGTTCGTGAATCCGCTCGGATGGGTGATGCTTGCGCTTGCGGGCGGTCTGCTCGCGATCGGCAACCTGATCATCCGCCGCATCACGGAGATCGTATGAACGCCCTGCCGATCTTTCTTGGACTGATCGCCGCCATCGGCGTCTGGCTGGTCGCGTCCGGCGTTCGCTCGGCGCGCGCAGGCGACGCCACCTCGCTCGCTCGCCAGCGTCTTGCGCGGCAGGAGCTCGGGCTCGGTCAGAGCGCCATCGCGCTCGAGCTCGAAAAGCCGCTCTCTGAACGCCTGTCGGCTCCTGTGCGCAGGTGGTTCAAGAGGCAGATGAGGCGCCTCACGCCCGCGGCGCAGGCTGCCAACTTCCAGCGCCAGCTCGACTTCGCAGGCAACCCATTCGGTCTCGACCCTGCGGGCGTGCAGACGCTGCGCATAGCGGCCGCCGCGGCGATGGGAGCAATCGGCACGGCGATCGGGGTCCTGTTCGGCTCGCCCCTGGCCATCGGCTTGCTGCTCCTGGTCGGAGTCGGCATTGGGTTCTACCTCCCCATGCTCTGGCTCGATCAGCTGGTCCGCAGGCGCCGCGCCGAGCTGGAAGCCGCCCTTCCCAACGCGCTGGACGTCGTCGCCATCAGCATGTCGGCGGGCCTCGGCCTCGATCGCGCGCTGGAGCAGCTGGTGCGGCACCAGGAAGGGCCACTCACCCTGCTGGTCGCCCGTGCGCTGCGCGAGATCGAGCTCGGCCGCCCGCGGGCCGAGGCATTGGAGGACATGGCCAACGCCACCGCGATCGAGGATTACACCGCCCTGGTCCGGTCGGTCCTCCATGCAGAGCGCAGCGGCGTGCCCATCGCCAGCTCCATCGCCGCCTACGCCGCTCAAATGCGCGTCAAGCGGCGCCTCCACATTCGTGCTGAGGCGGCACGAGCATCCTTAAAGATCCTCCTCCCCACCGTCGGCTGCGTCTTTCCGACGCTGTGGCTGATCCTGCTCGGCCCCGCTCTGCTCGTCGTCCTTTCAATCGGGCACAGGTGATCGGCTACTGAAGAAAGGGATTGAGCCGCCGCTCCTTGCCGATGGTCGTTGCGGGCCCATGGCCGCTGTAGACAATCGTGTCGTCTGGCAGTGAAAGAAGCTTCAACCTGATCCCCTCGATGAGGGCTCGGCTGTCGGAGTTGCGGAAGTCCGACCTGCCGATCGACCCGGCGAATAGAGCGTCGCCGGTGAACACCACCCTATCGATCTGCAACGACACACCGCCTGGGCTGTGGCCCGGAGTGTGCAGGACCTGAAGCTCCAGCGAGCCCGCCGTATAAGGCTCGGCTTCGCTGAGGCTCATAACGTCGGCGATGGGCGGGAACTCCATGGCAAACTCCCGCCGAAGCGGCTTTCCGCCGCTCAGGACCTCGCGCTCGGCGTCGTGCACTGCCACCGGCACCGGACCGAGCTCACGGATCAGGTCGAGCAGGCCGCCGATGTGGTCCAGGTCCGTGTGGGTCAGCAAGATCGCCTTCACGATTGCCTTCCGAGCACGTACGAGCCGCAACATCTGCTCTGGTTCGACGTTGGCGTCGATCACCACGGCATCGTTGGTGCTTTCGTCGGTGACGAGGTAGGAGTTGGTGCCGAATCGCGCGTCGGCGGTGGTTTCGACTTTGAGTCGCCCGCCGCCCGAAGGCCAAGGCTTATCTCGCGACATCGGCGGCCGGAGCCAAGGAAGGGGTGGCGCGACGAGGAGCGCATCTGTGGATGCGTGACAAGGGAGCGCCGGGCCCCCTTACGCCGGCTTCAGCGCCACAGGCGCCCGGCCGCCTAGGACGCGAGGAAGCGAGGACTTGCGGGCTGGCGGGCGACCAGGTCAAGCGAGGTTCTTGCGAACGATGACGTGACGTCCGATCTCGCGCACGGGCTCGAAGCCCGCGCGCACGAACATCGATAGCGGCCCACGGTAGTTGGTGTGTTCCGAGTCGTCTGAGCGAGCCGGATAAGCCTCGACGGCGCGCAGGCCACGCACCCTCAGCCGCTCAATCGCGGCATCGAGCAGCTTCGAGGCCACGCCGTGGCCGCGATAGCGCGGAGCGATCACAAAACACGCCACTGAGCCGACTCCCGGATAGTTTGCGGCGGCAAGACCAAACCGATGCATCACACCCGCGAGGCGAGCCGTCTCGCCGTAGTTGCACCAACCGACCGGTTCGTCGCCATCGAAGGCAAGGAGAGCCGTCACCTCCCCTCGCCTGATCGATTCGCTCATGTCGTGCCGGTTGTCTGCGGCCGTTCTCTCCGCCCACTCGTCGTCGCCTTGCGTTCGATGCGTCTCCATGCAGTAGCAGCTCTGCCATTCGGGGAAGTCACGAAAGGCGATGTCATCAAAGAAATGCTGGTAGGCGGGCAGCAGCCCACTGCCCACGTCGCGAATCTCGATCGGGCCGATCTCGCGCAGGCGCTCCAGCTGGGCGCGAGCAGCTGGATCCACCGCCAGCCTCAACCCCTGCAGCTGGGCTTGCGCCTCCGACTCGAGCATGCGGCCGGCGGGCCCGTCGGCCTCCCACGACATGCGTACCTGTGTGCCACCCTCGTCGCCGGCGAGCTCCCACTCGACCAGGTGCTGTGGCGCGGCCGCCAGGCCGGGCGCGAATACGAATCGGGTGCGCAAGACGAGCCGCCGGGGAGCGACCTCGACGACTTCCGACTCCTCAGCCGCCTTGCCCTCGAGGTCGACCCAGCGGATGCGGGCCCCTGGCTGGAACTCGCCTTCTGGCTGGAGCCTGTAGTACCACTCGCGCCGGCCCGGGCCAACGAGAGCAGCCCAGACCGCATCGGGCTTGACACCCACATGGATCGAGCGCGAGCCCCTGCTGCTCAACTGGCTTCGCGGGCGACCGTGTGCACGTCCTTCACGCCTTCGAGCTTCTCCATCAGCCGCGACAGCTGCGCGAGGGAGTCGATCTCCACGGTGGCGGAGACGACGGCCGACTTGTCGTCGTAGACATGGACCTCGAGAGCGGACATGTTGACCCGATTCTCCGCCACGACCGTGGCGATGTCGCGCATCAAGCCCTGCCGGTCCCAGGCCTCGATCTTGATCGCAACCGGGTAGAGATGCGTGGCGTCCGAGTCCCAATCCACCGGCACCACCCTCGCGCGGTCCTGCGCATTGACCGCGTTGATGCAGTCGGCGCGATGCACGGTGACGCCCCGGCCTCGGGTCGTGTACCCGACGATCGCGTCGCCCGGCACGGGCTGGCAGCACGGGGCGACCTTGGTCAGGATGCCTTTCTCACCGCGGACCAGCACCCTCGGCGTCGGCTGAACGTTCGGAATCAATGGGATCGAACGCAGGTCTGCGCCGGCCGCGTCCGAGTTCAATGACATGCGCATCACCACGGCATGCGGCGAGAGATCGCCGTAGCCGATCGCGGCAAGGAAGTCGTCGACCGCAGGGAACTTGTGGACGCCGGCTATCTCCGCGAGCTTGGTCTCCGGGAGATCGGCAAGGTTCACGCGGTGCATGCGATGGAGCTCCTTGTCGAGAAGGTCGCGACCCTTGGCGACGTTCTCCTCACGGCGCTGCGTTTTGAACCACTTCCGGATGCGCTCCTTGGCGGAGGCGCTCTTGACGAAGTTCAACCAGTCGCGGCTGGGGCCGTGCGGGCCTTTCGAGGTCAGGATCTCGATGATCTCGCCGTTCTGCAGCTGGTAGTCGAGCGGGACCATCCGCCCATTGACCTTGGCGCCGATGCAGCGGTGCCCAACCTCGGTGTGGATCCTGTACGCGAAGTCGACCGGCGTCGAGTCAGCGGGCAGGTTCAGCACGTCACCCTTGGGGGTGAAGACGTAGACCTCGTCCTCGAACAGGTCGACTTTGACGGTGTCGAGGAATGACTCGGCGTCGCCGACCTCGTTCTGCCACTCGAGCAGACTGCGCAGCCAGGAGAGCTTCTGGTCAAAGCTCGCGTCCTTCTCCCCTTCCTTATAGGTCCAGTGGGCGGCCACGCCGAATTCGGCCACCCGGTGCATCTCGAGGGTGCGGATCTGGATCTCGATCGGCTCGCCCGTATGGGTGATCACCGTCGTGTGCAGCGACTGGTAGCCGTTCGACTTCGGCATCGCGATGTAGTCCTTGAACCTGCCTGGGACCGGCTTCCACAACGAATGGACCACCCCCAGTACGCCGTAGCAGTCGCGAACCGACTCCACCGTCACCCGCATCGCCAGCAGGTCATAGATCTCGGAGAAGTCCTTCTGCTCCCTGGTCATCTTCTGCCAGACGGAGTAGATGTGCTTTGGGCGGCCGGTGATCTCGGCCTGGATGCCGACGCCATCGAGCTCCCTGGCGAGAATCTCGCGCAGGTCGGACACCAGCGACTCGCGCTCATGCCGTTTGCGCGCGATCCGCTTCTCGACGTCGTCGTAGGCCTCTGGCTCGAGGTGGCGGAAGGCCAGGTCTTCGAGCTCCCACTTGATCTGACCGATGCCGAGCCGATGGGCGAGCGGAGCGTAGATGTCCAGGGTCTCGCGCGAGATCTTTCGTCTCTTGACCTCGGGCAATGGCTCGAGCGTGCGCATGTTGTGCAGGCGGTCGGCGAGCTTGATGAGGACCACGCGCAGGTCCTCGGCCATAGCCACCATCATCTTGCGGATGTTCTCGGCCTGCTGCTGCTGGTCGGAGCGGAGCGAGATGCGGCCCAGCTTGGTGACGCCGTCGACGAGCTTGGCCACTTCATGGCCGAACTTGCGCTCGAGCTCGTCGGCGGTGAGCGCCGTGTCCTCGACAGTGTCGTGAAGCAGGGCAGCAGCCAGCGTCTGCGCATCGAGCTCGAGGTCGGCGAGGATCGCGGCCACCTCCAGCGGGTGGTTCACGTAGTCCTCCCCCGACAGGCGGCGCTGGCCGTGGTGCGCGATGGCTGCGAGGTCGTAGGCGTTCTTCACCAGCTCGCGGTCCTTTGACTCGAGGTGGTCGGCGATCCGCAGGAGCTCTGAAACCGTCATGTATGCCCTGGAGAGAGTTTAGGAGAGGCGATGATGGCCCTCGCTCTGCGGGCTCAACTCGAGAACACGCACCTAGACTTCTTAAGCCGAATGTATTCAGAGCGGACGACACTTGCCCTACGCACCGGCTTCAGCGCTGCAGCCGCCATCCTGGTCCTGGCGGGGGCGTCCCTCAACGTCAGCGGGCGCAGTGGCCAGGGCGCCCTGCTCGCGATCGTTGCCGGCGTGCTTGCGTTCACCGCCGGCGCCGCGAACCGGGCGTGGAAGGTCTCCGCCCCCGCCGCCGCTGCGGCCCTGGTCGTGCTCCTGTTTGTCGTCGAGTTCGATCTCGGCGACCCGCAGCTGCCGGTGGAGTTTGTGGGGCTGCTCCTTCTCGGCCTGGGTGGCTTCGTCGGGAGCATCGCGTACAGGAGCTTCACCGAGGCCTTGCGGCGCCAGCTTGGCGAGATGGAAAGTCTCTCGGCCCAGCTCGGGGACAAGCATCGTGCATTCCTGGCCGCCACCTCTGAGGTGGATGGACCGGTCACCGCCGACGTCGGGGTACTGACATCGAGCATCGCAAGCCAGGTCGGCGCCGCCTTCGCGTGCTGCTATCTCGCTTCGGCCGACGGACGGCGCTTTGTCCCCCAGCCTCCTGGGATCGGCATCGAACGCCTTCGGCCGCAGCCTGTCAACCGCCCGCATGAGAACGCGGGACCTCTGCTTTCCGCAGTTGAGTCCCGTGCCGTGTTCGCTGCGGCGAATGAAAACGGCCTGAGCGAGCTGATCAGCTACCTGCCCGAGGAGTTCCACCTGCAGGGCCTGATGGCGGTGCCGATGCCGATAGGCGATCATGTCGGCGGATTTCTCGTCCTTGGCAAGACCAGCGGCGGGTTCAGTGATGACGACATGCGTCTTGCCGCCACTCTAGCCGCCCGCGCCGGCGCCCAGATCGCCAGCGCTCACCTGGTCGCACTCACGAGGCAGGAGTCGGCCCGCTACTCGCTCATGAACGAGCTCGTCAAGGAAGCCTCCGGCAAGACTATGGACGAAGTCCTCGACCTCGTCCTGGGTCGTGGGACCGAGGTGATCCGTTATGACGCCGGCCGCGCCCTGCTGTTCCAGGCGAACGACACCTACGCCCTGCTGGACGGCAGCAGCTCCGCTTCCGAGCCCATCGCCGGGCCTCTCACCCGGGTGCGCCAGGGCGACACCATGTTGCGCAACCTGGTCACCGAAGAAGAGGGCATTTACAGCGGCCTTCACCCCGAACAGTTCGGCGGCACCGTCAATGAAGCACTGACCCCGATCCGCGGGAAGTCCGGTGTGATCGGCGCTCTCTGTCTCGGCCGGCGTGGAACCTCGGGCTTCAGCCAGCAGGACATCGCTGCGCTCGACGACCTCGGGTCGATGGCCGGAGTCGCGGTCGAGAACTCGCGCATCCTGCAGGTCGTCAGCGGACAGGCGTCGCGGCTCGACACCGCGCTGGACGCCCTGGGCGAGGTTTCGCAGGCGCTGACGACTGTGACCGAGGGACCTCGCGTGCTCGAGCAGAAGACGCTGGAGACGGCGGTGAGCGTGACCGTCGGCACCGCGGGCCTGCTCACTCGCACCTCAGACGACGGACGCCAGGTCGTGATCATGTCGGTTGGTTTTCCCGCCGACGTCGACGGCATGGAATTCCACAACGGCCAGGGGCTGGTCGGCGCGGTCATGCTCAGCCTTCGTGCCACCGCGGTGCCCGACCTCGATGCAACCGCTGACCTCCGCTCTCCGCCCGACCTTCTCGAGTACGGCCTCCACGCCGCGATCTGCACGCCCATGCTCGAGGAAGGTCGATTGTGGGGAACACTTTCGGTCTTCGACAGCAAGAAACGGGAGTGGGGTGCGGATGACCAGCGGGTCCTGGCCACGCTCGGCAACCAGGGTGTGGTTGCGGTTCGCAACGCTGAGCTCTATGAGAAGAACCAGCGCAGCATCTGGGAGCTGAGAAATCTGCAGGAGGCGCTGCAGGCCGCGACCTCGACGCTAGACCTGAATCAGGTGCTCCAGCAGGTCCTGGCTGGGGCCGCCAAGGCCTCGGACGCGCAGATCGGCTGCCTCGCGCTCGACGACGCTGGCCACCTTGTGCTCAAGGGCGGTTTCGGAACCGACCACGTCACCGCCGAAAAGCTGGCCCTCGGGCTGGGAGGCGACATCTGCCGCCGCGTCATGGAGTCGGACGAGCCGGTGATGGAGGCCATGGAGCAGGAGTCGGAGGCGGAGAGCCCGCTCAACCCGCGGGCGGTGCTCTGCGTGCCGATCACTCTGCGGGGTAAGCCGTTGGGCGTCGTCTTCCTTGCCAACTACCAGGTCGGCCATGCGTTCACAACCGACCACCGCACCCTTGTCACCGAGCTTGCGACTCAAGCGGCGGTCGCGATCGACAACGCACGGCTGTTCAAGGATCGCGAGGATGTCATCTTCCAGTCGCTCGTCGCGCTGGCGAACACATCCGACGCCAGGGACCGCTACACCGCGGGGCATTCGCAGCGCGTTACGCAGTACGCACTGATGATCGCGCGCCAGCTCGGGTACT
>Ga0137374_10000554_pt1 | contig 38124 bp, 23 predicted proteins | sample SagtaG_20_FD_104811 | JGI IMG/M metagenome (GOLD analysis project Ga0137374, IMG submission 104811) | Vadose zone soil microbial communities from Sagehorn Ranch, Mendocino, California, USA - Sage1_R_100_16 metaG | ecosystem: Environmental > Terrestrial > Soil > Vadose zone | place: USA... | reverse complement strand
CTGGGCGGCGTGCTCGCATTTTCGCGCTGATCTCACGCAGGAAACACCTGCAAGGCGGCTTTTCCGAGTTTCGGCGGTCCCGCCAGAACTACGCGCGGGTCTGCGCCCGGGGTGCGGAGGCGAACGGCTGCCTTGCCATGTACCCCCCTCGAGCTTCCGCCGGCCGCCGTCTTCTTTTCCGCTGCAGGTCGTGCGATTGCTATTGCCCAAACGCGAGGGACTCCGCCTCTACGCTGACGCAATTAGCCTCCTCTAACCCGGTCGCGCAGTTCCGGGAGCTCTGGCGCGTGCTCGAGTCAGCGTTCGCCGCTCAGGACGACCGCCTCGTAGCACTTCTCACGGAATACCGGCCGGCCCAGGAGATGGGCTTCGACCGGGACGAGCTCAAGCAGCTCCTCATCATCCGCGGTCGCGCCAGCCACGGCACCTCCCGCCGAGGTCTTGATGAAATCCTCGCCGTCGGGCGCGAATGTGGAAAACAGGTGAACCGGTTGAAGTCGCTCGTCGAGCGCGTGATCCTCACGAAGAAGACTTGGGGCGCTCCAACGACGGAGGTCGAGGAACTGACCCCGGCGATTGGCTGGGTTGGGCGAGACAACTCGATCACGATCTTCACGCGGATTGGCGGTACCGGAGGTGTTGAGATGGGGGAGCCAGCCCCGAGGGCTCTTCGTGTATCATCGAACACACGTTCGTCGAATGCAGGAGGCGCCATGAACCGACGTGAACGCCATATCGTTCCGAATCCCGAAGGTGGATGGGACGTCCGCGCCCCCGGTTCGGATCGAGCGAGTTCACATCACGCCAAGCAGTCTGAGGCGATCGATCGAGCCAAGGAGATCCTCGGAAATTCGGGTGGTGGGGAAGCGGTGATCCACGATCGGCACGGGAAGATCCGCGACTCTGACACCGTGCCGCCGGGTCGCGATCCCTTCCCGCCTCGCGATATGCGGCACTGAGTTCTCGGCCGGCAGCCCATTACTTCGGTTGTTGGGCGGGCGGGGGAGGGCACCGATCGATGACAGAGGACTCGTTCGAGGAGCTTCTTCGACCGGACGAGCGAACCCTGCGCTTTTCCCCTTTCGGGCTAGGTGGACGAATGAGCCCCGAGGATTCAGCGCGCTTTCTCCGCGACTCGATTTCGCGAGCCACGCTGGGACCGGACGTACCCGAAGACGTTCGCGACAACTTCGAACGCGTGCGACAGCTCCATCTGTACGGCGTCCTGGAATACGAGTTCTTCTCTGCTGCGAGCGACCTCGCCTATCTCGCACTCGAGGGAGCACTCCGCGTTCGCTTTCTCTCGTACTACACGGACGGCGTTCCGATCGGACGAGATGCCGAGCGTCGGACGCTCAAGGTCTCATCCTTTGACGAGGTTCGGGCGGCCAAGAGCAAGCGGTGGAAACTGGCGACGGGGGACGAAGCTCGCCCGCTCCCAACGACCCTGCGGGACCTTTTTGCCTGGGCTCGACGTGAACAGCTTCTTCCCGGCGAGCGCACATTGGTGGTCGACCGGGCGCTAACCGCGCTTCGAAACTTCGCGGCTCACCCGGCCGGCTACACCTTGCACATGCCCCCCGAATCGGCGCGAACGCTTTGCGCCGTCGCCGAGATAATCAACCGACTTTGGGGAAGCGACACTCCAGGCGGGCGACTCTTTCCACCCCCGGATATCCCAGACCTCGAAAGAGATCAGTGATGACGTCCTACTGAGACGGTGCTCGAACAGCCCCTTCCTGTTGGAAGTGCGACAGCCGGCGAGAGATGGCTGCCGCTCCTACGCGGCGATCATTCGTCGTCGGCTGGAAGGCGTCTCGTTGCTTCGACGACGAGCTGGGGATCATCCCCTCGCACTCGGCGGATGCGCCCGCTCTCGATGTCCTCGAGCTCGACCAGCGGAGGCGTGACGCTCATCGGCGTGATGCAGACGACGACATGGAGGCGCCCTCGGTAGCTGACGATCGTTCCGATCTCGAACACAGTCGCAAACACGCGCCCAACGCGTGCGCAAGTAAGGAATCGGCCGCTTCACCTGCTCGATCGATCCCTAGTTCTGAGGCTTGGCGGCCTGACGCTCTCGGTGTCCTCGTCCCCTTCGTGAGGGACAGGGCGCTTCTACCCCAGAACCGATAGCGGACGTGGCAGCCGCACTCGAACGGAGGGTTCTCATCGACACCGTCCTTCCCATCGTCTTCGCCTTCGCGGTGATGGTTGGCTTCGCTGTAGGCAGCGACCGGATCGCCGAGCGCAAGGGGTACAGCTTCACGCTCTTCGCCTTCCTGGGATTGTTCCTCGGCATCCTCGCCATCATCGTCGCGGCCCTCATCCCAAGGAAGAAGGCCGCCTATGCGGGAGGCGTCGATGCGTAGACGCACGATCGTCGCTACTCTCGCCGTCGTCTGGGCCGCCTTCGTCATTCTCCGGTCTGCTGCCGGAGGGTTCTCCTTCAACGGCGGCGCGTACGGGCAAGGCCAGATGGCTGCCGTCGTCCTGGCGGCGGTCGTCCTGATCGTCGCTGGCCGCGAGCTTCTCAAGGCCCGGGGGCACAGCGCCTCGTAGCCCGTACCGGCCGGGCCCGCTAGAAGGAAGAGCGTAGACTCGGCGCGACCGGAGTCGCTGGCGTCCGGCACCCAGTTGGGTGCCTTCGCGGCCTCGGTCTGTCAAATGGCCACGCGGGCGGCGCCCTTTTGGGGGCGCCGTTCGTGTCTGCGCGCGGGGTGCGAGGGCACATGCACCACAGGCCCATGCACCCTCGGTCGGGCTCACGGCGCCCTCCGCGGAAACGTCCAAAACTGGATTCTTCGCGCGCGGTGCTGCGCAGCGGGTAGAGGCGAGGAATCACCACGGACGCATGTACCCCCACCGCTTCAGGTCCGCCGCGTGCGCGACCAGCTTGCAAAGGGGGGCAGCCGCCTATCCGAGCGCGCGGTGCTATTGACCTCTCCGGCAATTAGGAGCACGCTGTCGCCCTATCCGTAAGCGCGAGGACGTGTTGCCGCCTCGGCGAGCGAGACTAGGTCGGTCGTGGCAGGAAGGGCACTCGGCTTCGACAACCCAAGTCAGGAGAACGCTATGACGCGGTTTCCAAAGATGGGTCTCATCGTCCTCGCCGTAAGCGTTGCGGCGCTTGCCGGCGCATCCGCAGCCCGCGCCGAACCAGGGCTGACGACGCTCGTCTCGATCGCTTCGACGGGCGAGCAAGTGATGGGCGCTGGGAGCCAGCAGCCGTCCGTCTCCGCCGACGGGCGTTTCGTCACGTTCATTACGGACGCGTCGAACGTCGTCCCAGGCGACACGAACTTCGCCTTCGACGCCTTCGTTCGCGACCGTCTGACGAACGAGACGACGCGCGTGTCGGTCTCCTCGACGGGCGCGGAGGGGGACCAGGGGGGCGGAGCGACAGCGATCTCCGCCGACGGACGCTTCGTCGCCTTCACCTCGGGGTCGACAAACCTCGTGGCCGGAGATACCAATGAGACGTCCGACGCCTTCGTCCACGACCGCCTGACCGGTGTGACGGAGCGCGTGTCGGTCTCCTCGACAGGCGCCGAGGGGAACCTGGGAAGCGGAGCCACATCGATCTCCGCAGACGGGCGCTTCGTCGCCTTCGTCTCGTACGCGACCAACCTCGTCGACGGAGATACGAACAACACATTGGACGCATTCGTCCACGACCGCGTGACGGGCGTGACGGACCGCGTGTCGGTGTCCTCGACTGGCGAGCAGGCGGACAGGTTCAGCGAGGGGGCGGCGATCTCCGCCGACGCACGCTTCGTCGCCTTCCAATCCTTCGCGACCAACCTCGTCGCCGGAGACACGAACAACGGCTTCGACGTCTTCGTGCACGACCTATCCACGGGAACGACAGAGCGGGTATCGGTTTCGGCAACGGGTGCTCAGGGCGACTTCTCGAGCTTCGCTCCTTCCATCTCTGGCGAGGGGCGCTTCGTCGCCTTCTCCGCGGTGGCAACGAATCTCGTCGTGGGCGACACGAACGGAACTGTCGACGCCTTTGTTCGCGACCGCGCGAGCGGCACTACAGAGCGCGTCTCCGTCTCGACCGCCGGTGCCCAGGCGAACGAGAGGTGCGACCTCCCCTCCATCTCCGCGGACGGGACGAGGGTCGCGTTCCAGTCCCTCTCCACTACCCTGGTCGAGAGAGACACCAACGGCCTCGACGACATCTTCGTCCACGACCTGACGACTGGCGAAACACGACGGGTCTCGGTCTTCACCCCCTCGCCCTTCTCGCCCGGGCTGCAGGGGAACGGATCGAGCCAGAACGCCGCCATGTCCGCCGACGGGACGCTCGTCGCCTTCGACTCGAACGCCCGCCTTGTCCAGCCCGACACGAACGGGTGGCGAGACGTGTTCGCGCACGAACTCGGATAGGAGACGCCGAGTCGCGTCTAGGCCCGCGCAATTTGAAAAAGGGAGGCCGACATCGAAGCGGGGTGTCGGCCTCCTCCTTCAATCACACCAGGGCGCCTGCCGGGCATCCCCGAACGGCGTCCGAACTCGCGCTCAACCGCGACGGCCCAGGTAGAGATGCTTGAGCAACGAGCTGCGGCCTAGAGCTTCGCCATGCTCTTGGCTAGCGAACTTCGCGCGTGAGCGCGTTCAGGCGCTTCAGTGTCTCCTGCGCCTCGAGCTCCCGCTCCAGCTTGAGAAGCAGCTCGATCTCCTTCAGCGAGGGCAGGTCGCCTGGCTTTGTGAGCCGTTGTCGATGGCGGTTGACGAGGTCGCGAATCGACGGCTCCGGCTCGTCCCTCCGGAGGACCTTCGTCAGACTTGACGGGAGAGTGCACCTCGACGGCCGGGTCGCGAGTTGAAGACGGGGGTGCGGGGCGGAGGATGCGCTCGACACGCCCTCGGTAGCGCGCATCGCCGAACACGAGCTCGGCGATCTTCCGCTCGCTGCCTTGCTCAGCGGCCAGCGAGCGAACCCGCTCGACCTGCTCGGGCATAGCGGCTCGGGGTCGTCCTCCGCGTGACATCGGTCATGACAGTGCCTCGAAACTCAAGAAAAAGCGAGGCCAATTTCGCGGTCCGGCGCGGAAGGCGGGCAGGGGTGGATCGGAGCCTGCCTCCAGAAAAAATCGCGCGGAGTTTGCTTGGGGTGGCCTCGTCGAAACCCAAGGCCTCACGAGCCAAGAGGAGAGCCGCCGCTGGGCTGATATCCGCCCGGCGATTTGCTTGACAACCGGTTACCAGGGTGTAGCGTCGGGAGTGGTCATCTGACATAGGGCTCCGTTCGTCGGCCCGGGCGCCCCTCGAGAGGAGGAGGCGCCTTGTACCGTTCGATCCGGACCTCCGCCGAGCCGGGCGAGTCCCTGTCCCGACGAGTCGCGCCGCTTGCCACCCAGGGAGCAGCGCTTCTTCTCACCGCCTTCATCGTCTTCTTCTTGCGCGTGCCGCTTGCCGCGGAGACGACCGCGGAAGCGACGCCACCGCCACCGCCGAGCGAGCTCGTCGAGTACCGGACCGTGAGCTCGCGCACCTTCGACAACCACGACGGCACCTACACGACCGCCGCCTACTCCGGCCCGATCCACTACCGCGACGAGCAGGGGCGCTTCCAGCCGATCTCCTCCGCGCTCGTCGCCTCCGGCGAGGCGGGCTATGCCTACGAGAACGAGGCGAATCGCTTCCGAGCGCTCTTCCGGCAGGCCTCGGGCGCCGACTACCTTGCGCTCGAGAGCTGGGGCGGCCGGCGCTTCCGCCTTCGCCTCCAGGACGCCGCCCAGTCGAGCGCCCAGACCCGCCCGCGCGGCCTCTCCTACCCGGCCGTCTTCCCCGGGGTCGACCTTCGCTACGAGCTGCAGCCGGACGGGGTCAAGGAGACGCTTCTGCTTGCCAACGCGCAGGTGCCGACCTCCTACCGCTTCCTCCTGAGCACACCCCAAGGCGCCCGCATTCACGCCGTTCAGCAGAGTGACGGCTCCTGGGCGCTCTTCATGGCCCCGTACGCGCGCCCGGCGCTCGTCATCGAAGCGCCCTGGCTCTCCGAGCGCGGCGACCCCGCACCGGCGGCGCCGCACGCCTCGCTCGACCTCACAAGGGTCGGGCAGGACTTCCAGCTCGACCTCAGCCTCGACGGGGCCTGGCTCAGCGATCCGCAGCGCCAGTTCCCGGTTCGGGTTGATCCTTCGCTCACGATCCAGCCGCCGACCCAGGATGCGAGCTTCGACTTCGCCTGCTTGACCTGCGCGGGGGTCGCCAGCGACCGGCTCCCAATCGGCAAGAGCAACATCTCCCCATCGCCGATCTGGCGCTCGGCTCTCCAGTTCAGCCTCGCCGACATCCCGGCCGGGGTGACCGTCTCGAGCGCGACGCTCAAGCTCTACTTCGACGGCACCTGCGTCCCGATCACAGGCGCCACCTGCGGCGGAACGAGCCACCAGGTCGATGCGCTGCGGATGACGAGCTCCTGGTCGAAGAACTCGAAGACCTCGCAGCTTTTCTTCACCGACCCAAACACCCCGCTCGCGAGCTTCACGCTTCCCTCCGGCGCCGCCGCGCAGTGGATGAACTGGGACATTACCCCGACCGTCCGGGACTGGGCCTTGGGCAACCTGCCGAACTTCGGCCTCCTCCTCAAGCGCGCGACCGAGCCGACCGCCTCCAGCGGCCCGAAGCCGCCGAGCCGCGGCTATGCGCCCGAACCAACGCTCGGCCCGAAGCTCGAGGTGACCTACAACGGAAACGGCGGCGAGCTGCTCGCGCCGGAGACCCTTCATTCGAACGGTGCCGAGCTGCGCTGGATCCCCTACTCGGGTCCGGGTGCTCCCCAGTTCACAAACTACGAGGTGCACCGCTCGACAAGCCAGGGCTTCACGCCCTCGTCGACGACGCGGCTGACGACGATCAAGGACGCCGCTGTTACCTCCTACCGCGATACGACCGCGAAGGCTGGCACCACCTTCACCTACAAGGTGCTCTCGAGCGGCGTCGAGACGAACCGCCAAACGGTGACGCTGCCCGCTTCCGGGCAGGCACTGAAGACGCTGCGGCCCGACCCCCAACGGGGCCATGACACGTACTTCACCTACCGCAGCGACTTGATCGATTGCACGAACCGCGGCGCCTTTGACCGCGTCAGGATCGGCACCGACGTCAACTCGATCTGGCGCTCGCTTCTTTGGTTCGACGTCCACGACATTCCGCCCTCCGCGACGGTCAGCGCAGCGACGCTCTCTCTTTGGCACCCGAATGTGTCCACGGCGGCGGTGACCGTTCGCAGCCACCGCGTGACCGCCGCTTGGGACGAGGGGAGTGGCGGGAATGGCGTCGACGCCTGCAGCGGCGACGGAGCGACCTGGTACGAGACGAAAGGCGGCGTCCGCTGGGCAACCGACGGCGGCGACTTCGACCCGACCGTCGTCTCCTCGCTCGCGGTTCCCTCCGGACAAGCGGCCAGCTGGAACGCCTGGACGCTTACCTCACTCGTCCAGCAGTGGATGAGCGGGACGAAGCCAAATAGCGGTGTCCTTCTCAAGCTCGACAACGAGACGATCGTCGCCGGCAAGTACCTCGACTACTACTCGAGCGACTTCGCGGTCGCGCCGACACTGCGACCGAAGCTCTCGATCACGTATGCAGACGGCAGCCAGCCGATCGCCCCGACAGTCTCGATCGGGAAGCCGGCTCCCTCAACTCAGGTCAGCGGCAGCTCCGTTGAGATCACCGCCGGTGCCTCCGACGACCGCCGTATCGATAGCGTCCAGTTCTTCGCCGACGGCAACTCGATCGGCACAGACGCGAGCGAGCCCTTCTCGATCAGCTGGAACTCGACGGGCGTCGGCAACGGTTCGCACAGCCTGACGGCCCGGGCGACCGACGATGCTGGCAACCAGACGACCTCGGCCGCGGTCAGCGTCAGCGTCGGCAACGCCACCCCCCCGACGACGGCAATCACCGCGCCCGCGGCCAACGCGACCGTGACAGGCACGGTGACCGTGGCCGCGAGCGCGAGCACCGGTGTGACGAAGGTCGAGTTCTATGCCGACGGTGCGCTCTTTGCGACCGACACGACCTCGCCCTACAGCGTCTCCTGGAATACGCTCGATCCGGCCCTGCCTGCCTATGACGGCTCGCATGCGCTGACGACGAAGGCCTACGACGCCTTTGCGCAGGTGACGACCTCGGCCCCCAGAAGCGTGACCGCCGTGAATACGACCGGCACGCTCTTTCGCGCCGGCTTCAGCTCGAGCGCCTTTCCGGTTGGCATGGAGTACGACCCGTCGGGGCCCCCGCAGGAGCAGTATCCGATCGACGTTACGGTCACGAACCTCTCCGGGACAAGTTGGGCTACAACCGGTCCGAGCGCGGTCATTCTTCACTACCGTTGGTTCACGATCGGTTCCACGACGCCTGTCACCGACAGCAGCGACTATCCGCTCGGCACCGTCCCTATCCCGCCCGGAGGCCAGGCGATCGTGCACGCCCTCGTTACGCCGCCTACTCTGCCGCCGGGGCTGGCGCGCGCCGACTATCGGCTCCGCTTTGATCTCCTCGACGGCGCAAGTGGCTTCTGGTTTGCTGCGAAGGGGAACTCGCCGCTTGAGCAGCCGCTCCCGGTTGGCACCCTGAGCGCCGAGGAGAAGCTCGGCATCGAGCCTTACTTCCAGTACGACAGCGAGGATCTTGGCGCCGGCATGCAGAATCTCGTCAACGTCGCGACCGGTAACTCGGTCATCCAGTGGACCCCCTTCCAGGCGCCGGGCAGAGGCCTCTCGACAAAGCTCGGACTGACCTACAACAGCATGGAAGGGGACTGCCAGCCGGTCCGCTGCCCGGTGGGGCCGGGCTGGTCGCTCGCCGTTTCCAGCTTGACACGCTTTGGCCACCAGCAGTTCACCGTCGACTCGCCGGGCCAGCCGCGCGCGGTCACACTGAGGGACGACGACGGGACAACGCATGTCTTCACCTCAACTGACGGAGATCACTGGACGGCGCCCGCCGGCACCCATCTCTACCTGCGCAAGGTAGGGGCACAGTGGGCGCTCACGTCCCCCGACCGGGTCACCTATCTCTACACGATGGACGGACTGGGACAGCACGGATTCCCAGCCACAGTGACGGACGGAAACGGCAACCAGCTCACGTTTACGACCAATTCGCCGGCGGAGGTGTCCCGCGTCGCTGACGACGCAGATCGCCAGTCAGTGCCAGACCGCCATTTTGACCTCCTGTACAACGGCGACCACACACTGAAGTCGATCAGTGATCACCTTGGTCACAAACTGCTCTTTACCTACGAGACGAACGAGCACCACCGACTGAGTGACATCACCGAGGATGGCGGGACAAACGCAGACGGCACGCTCCTTCTACCGCGCGCGTTTCACTTCGCGTATGAGGGATCGGGACCGCCACAAAACCGCCAGCTCGTGAGCGTCCTCGATCCGCGTTCCCATACGACGACCTTCGTCTACAACGGCGACGACAAGCTCGTGAGCCGGACGAATCGGCAACTCAACCCGCCGACCACGTTTTCCTATCCGGGCGCAAACCAAACAATCGTTTCCGCGCCGCCCAACCGCCAGACGACGTACACAAGCGATGGCGAGGGCAAGGTCACAGAAATCGCACGCCAGATTGGCACGCGCAGCGAGACGACGACGATGGCCTGGACGCAAACCCCGCCTCTCCGCCATCTCGCGCGCGTGACCGAGCCACACGAGCTGGGTATTCCAGGCGCCTACACGAAGTACACCTACAACCTGAACGGTCTCATGACTGAACAAGCGGTGCTCGTCGACCCGTTCGGAGCGGGGGAAGGCGATGACCTCCTCAGCCGCACGCTTTCTGAGTACGACGACCTGCCTGTACCGGGAGGCGATCCCAACGTGCTTGCGATCAGCCAGCTCAGGAAGCGAACCGACCCGAACGGGGCGGCGACGCCGGCCGGCGGCGACTACGAGTGGAATTACACCTACGACCCTGCCGGCAACTTGAGGACGATTACCGACCCGACCGCCGCCGTCACGACGAACAACTGGAACACGAACGGGACGCTCGCCTCGGTCCAGGACGCGAACCACCACACGACGAGCTTCCCGAGCCACGACGCAAACGGCTTCGCGACGCAAGTCGTCGACGCGAAAGGGCAGACGACCCGTTACAGCTACGACGCCGCCGGCCTCCTCCGCTCTCGCCAGGATCCGCTCCACGCGAGCGACACCGGCACGAACGAGCGCGAGTACATGACCGTCCTCGACTACGACAGCTTCCATCGCCTCGGCCGCCAGAGCTCGCCGAAGTCCACCCGTTTTCGGGGCCAAGAGCTGATCTGGAGTAGCACCGAGTACGACCCCAACAACAACGTCGTCGTCGCCAGACAGCCTGCGAGCTTCGCCGGCGGAGGCGCCCACACCGATACCGAGTACGACAACGTGGATCGGCGAACGATCGTCACCGGCCCCGACCGCTCGAACGGGCTCGAGACCACGCGATACGAGTACGACGAGGCGGGCCGGCTCTGGCGGACGACGCTGCCGCGCGGCTTCTACACGCAGAACGCAAACGACTTCGTCACTCAGAACGCCTACGACCAGCTCGACCGCATCCTCACCGAGACCCGCTTCGCGGCCGACGGCATCGCCACGCGAAAGACGGACTATTGCTACCGGTACAACACCGGCGACCTTCTCTGGATGATCGCGCCGAAGGCCGACCGCTCGCAGCCGTTCCCGAACTGCTCGGATACTCCGCCGCCGACACCGCCTGCGTACACGACCCGCTACACGTACGACGCGGCGCATAGACAGCTAAGCGAGACGGAGCCGCTCGACGGCCCCTCGACGCGCACTCACTCCCAGGCCTACGACCTGAACGGAAACGTGACGCAGGAGACCAACGAGCTGGGGACAAGCGAGACGCTGGTGTACAACCAGCGCAACGAGGTGGTGCAGACGATCGAGACCTTTACAAGCTCGCCGCTAAGGGAGCTGACAACAGCGAGCACGTACGACCGCGTAGGCAATCTCATCTGCCAGGCCTCGCCGCGGGCCTGGGACAGCGGCAGTCGCTGCGATCCCGAGGCGCCGCCCGACAGCGAGCCGTACATCAGCGAGTACCGCTACGACGCCGTCGACCAGCTCGACCGGATCGCGCTACCCGACGACAGCAACAACATCCGCACCTACATCCATCGCCAGTACGACGCGAACGGGAACCTGACGCTGACGACGCTCCCGGTCGAGAATCCAGAGCTCAGCTCTCCGCCGACGATCGGAGACGATAAGAAGACGACGATCGACTACTTCGACCCCGGCTGGATCTACTCGGCCTGGGACCACGTCGCCCCGATCGTCTACTACGACTACCGGCCCGAAGGCTGGCAGTCGCTGCGAGCCCCACTCTCGCCGGCCAACGAGAACGCGATTCTCTGGAAGCACTACGACGACGGCCTCGTCAGCGGGATCACCGATACCTACAACAATCCGGGAGCGACCTACACGTACGACGCGGACGGCAACCTGACGACGGCTGTCGAGCGCCGCGGGCGCACCCGCCCGCTACAGACGCCATACTCGATCTTCTCCGACTACAACGGCTACGACGAGCTGACTGAGACGCGCCAGAAGCAGGACGCCGACGCAGGCTTCCGCTACACCGACTACCGCTACGACCCGAACGGCAACGTCGAGAAGCGCTGGGACAGCGGCGCTGCGCCAGAGGTCGGGCGCGAGCAGGACTTCACCTACGACGAGGCCGACCAGCTAACAGGGGACCACGACTGGGGAGCCGACCGGATCTACAACACCTCGGACGACCAACAGGTCCGCTTCGCCTATTCCCTGACCGGCTGGCAGCAGCAGCGCACGATCGAGCGATGGAATCCAGCCGGACTGGGATCGTGGGTCCTGAAGCAGACAGCCGATTCGACGTACTACGACAACGGCGACTTGAAGACGCTCCAAACCCGCAATGGCGCGACTCCTACGCCCGCTCTCCTCGAGTCACACACGCTCGAGTACATCGACACAGGCATCTACCTAAACGGCAATCGCACGAAGGACACCTTCCGCCTCCAAGGTACGAATGGGGCTACCTGCGAGAACGAGGACTGTTCGGCGAGTTACACCTATGGCCCGCGCGAGAACCTGACGACGGAGCAGACGCGGCGGCCAAGCACGGGTTCGGCTCAGACGAGGAGCTACGGCTACGACTTCGCGATGAACCTCAACCATGAAGTCGATGGGCCGGGCGGTTATGAGTGGTGGTACGTCCACGCGGGGAACCGCCTGACCGAGCGCCAGTATCCCCAGTACCAGGCCGAGCGTCGCTACTTCTACGACGAGCGGGGCAATCTCAACTGCGTCACGACCGCCAACGGCAGCAGCGGCGACTGTTCACGAGCATTCGGCGCACCGACTCCTCCGAAGCTCCTCGAGAGTGACACATGGGACTATCTCAACCGGCTCGACCATGCAACCCGCTTCGGCAACGGCTTGACGAGCGACGACGCCGACTACGAGCACGACCCGCTCAACCGGGTTGCGAAGGAGACCGAGACCCATTCCAACGGAGTGGGCAACCGGCGGACCTGCTTCACCTATTTGGGGCTGTCGAGCGACGTCAGTCAAGAAGCCTGGGTCGCTACGGCAGATCCTTGCACGACAACGCCGATGACGACCAGGAGCTACTCCTACGACGCGAACGACGAGCGCGTCGGGATGACAAAGACCGGCGGTGCGGATTCCGGCGACTATTACTATGCCCGCAACGTCCACACCGATGTCTCCTTGCTCGAAAGGGACAACCAAACGACCAAGGCCTCCTACGTCTACAAGCCCTACGGGGCAGAGGACGGCCTCAGCGATGGCGACCCAGAGGGTGCGGACGCGCTCAACGCTTTCCGCTTCAACGATAAGCGGCTGGACTCAGGCTCAGCGACCCTCGATATGGGTGCGCGGCGGTATAACTCGGCCATCGATCGGTTTATCCAGGAAGATTTCTACACCGATTCCTTCGAGGATCGCGATCTGGCAACTGACCTGTATACGCAGAACCGTTACATCTTCGCTGCCGCCAATCCCACCAACCATGTTGAGATAGACGGTCACAGGTTCCCTATAGACGAGTTTGTGAATTTATTTGATCCCAATAGACACTCATGCAAGTTCCGGCAGCATCTCGAGTACACACCGGCGGACCGCCTCATAGAAGCATTCGGGCAGACAAAATGTTCGCACGTAGCCATCATTGTCGCGACACAGTGCATAATTAAGCGGCGCTATCTTGAGGTGCACTGGCGGGGCCGCCCGTGGTGTGACCGTCCGAGACTAGATGTGATTATGGGGTTCTACTTGGAGTGGTCGGACACGGTTACCATCGGTCATTACTGCAGTTACGGCGTTTGGGAATACGCACCCCCGGATGTCGATCGACATCTTTTTTCCCGATTTTGGGTTGTTCAATGTGCACAGGACCGGCCGGTTCCACTCCATCGGCTGTCCACGATGGTGAGAGCTTTTTGGCGAAAGCCCTCTCTCGTGCTGGGAGCGCTCGTGCTCTGCGCCGTTATTGGTGCGTTTGTAGTGTCGACCGAAGGGACTTCACGTGATCTTCCGTCTGCCACGCCTGCGATGACCTCTCCGGAGGATCGCATCAGGTTTCCGGACGACGAAAGCGAGGCGCTTTTTGTCGCGGGCGCGGGTCGGTCCGGTGAAACACTCATGGAGAAGCTCGGTCTTTTCCGACGGCCGAGCACTCGCGCGGACGCGCTCTCCCAGGCGGCTTCGCGAGATCTTGAGCATGTAGCCCGCATCGCTCAGGCAGAGGAACCGGGCGGAATCGAACCGCACGGGACGATTGGAATTCTGCTCGTCGACCACAGTCGCCTCGTGATAAGTCGACTCGGCTCAATAGGTGCAGCTTTCTACGCAGTACCAACAAGCGGCGGTTTTGTCTGTTACTCCGTAACCAAGGGTATTGGCGGTGCGTGTGTAGCGTCCCTCACGTCAGGTGCTTCCGTGACGATTGTTCAGCCTGACGCCGACGGGCCGCTTTTCATCTACGGGCTGCTACGTGATGGAATCGGCGACGTGACAATCAGACTTGAGCACTCTGCTGAGCACGCAGTTATCGGAGAGAACGGCTTTTTCCGTGAGCTAACTGGCGTACCGCTTGAAAACATACGGCGACTTGAAGTGACCGCCGAGACCGGCGCGCGAGACGTAATCCCGATCACGGAGCTCTTGAAATAACCGCCGCGGTATGCCTTACCGACCGGTGAAGGGTAAGCGGTCTGCTAGACAAGGCCTGGTAATGAATGTACGTTGCTCCAATCGGGAGGCTGGGTTTGCCCCGACTTGCGGCAGCTGCGTTGGTTAGTGGCACACATACCGAATGTTCCTAACGGCATCGGCTACCACTCAGACCGTGGGGCAACCGCCGGCGCGAGCGAAGTCTCGGAACACCTAAAGTATCCTCTCTCTCGAACGAGATGAGACCCTGACACGCTTGCGCATCGCCGTGGCCGTCGTCATCGCGGCAGCTCTTGCGGCGGCGCCCGCGTCCGCCATCGACTTCCAGCCCTATCAGGCCTTCTACGTCGGGTCCTGGCCTGAGTCAGTCGCAGTCGGGGATGTGACAGGGGACGGTCGCGGCGACGTGCTGCTCGCAACGACCCAATGGAACGATCCCGCCAACGACTACAAGCTGTTCTTCTTCCGGCAGCTACCGGACGGCTCGCTCGCCTCCCCGATTCGCTTTGACACGGGCGGTCACGGAGACCGACTGGGGATGGCAACCGGCGATTTGACTGGCGACGGTCTGGCGGACGTCGCGCTCGGCGCCGGCGGCGGCGGAATCAACCTCTATCGCCAGAGCAACGGAACGATCGTTGGCCCGGAGATCATCCCCGGCACAAGTGGCGGCGACGTCGAGATCGTCGACATGAACGACGACGGCCGAAACGACATGGTCATCGATGCCGGCAGCAATGGCGTCATCCTTGCGAGGAACGACGGCGCCGGCTTCACCGTCCTCCAGGTGACGCCGCAGTGGCCGCAGACGGAGATCGGGGTTGGCGATCTGACCGGCGACGGTCGTCTTGACGTCGTCGGCTTCAGCACCGCCTGGCTTCGTGTCTACCCACAACTCGGTGATCTCCGCTTCGGGCCGCCGGTCACCTATGAGTCAGACAACGCAAACTCCGGTGACGGGATCGAGGTCGCCGATTTCTCCGGCGACGGCCGAGACGACGTCGTGCTGACGATCGCTGGCAATCAGCCCGGCGCCCGGCTCGACCTCTTTCTCCAGAACGCAGACGGCACGCTCGACCCGCCAATCGTGTATCCGGCGTACGACAACCCGGAGCCGGTCGAAGCGCGCGACATGGACGGCGACGGCTGCTCGGACGTCGTCACGCTGCACGGAGCGTTCGATCGCGCTGGCGTCTTCCCTCAGACCTCTTTCGGGACGCTTGGTCCCGAGCAGCTCTTCTGGATCCCGTATGCGACGCGCTACCACCAGTTCGGCCTAGCGCTCGGCGACTTCAGCGGCGACGCCCGCCCGGACATTGCGGTTGCCGATTACCTCCATGGCCTCGTTGTGCTCCGGCAGACGCCTGGCGCGCCCCCTCCGAAGGTGTGCTTCCCGCCGCCCCCACCGCCACCGCCACCGCCGCCCCCACCGCCGCCTCCACCGCTTCGGGGCGGCTCGATCGTGACCCACTATCAGCACGCATCGCCCTACCCGGGGACGATCACGGTCTCAGGGATGAGCAGCCCGATCGGCGACCTCAATCTCGTCTTCGATCACTTCAGCCACACCGGCCCCGACGACCTCGATCTGCTCCTTGTCGGGCCAACAGGCGCAGACGCAATCGTCATGTCTGATGTCGGGGGCAGCGCCAATGTCGATGTCAACCTGACGCTCGACGACCAGGCGGCGCAGACACTCCCCGATGAGAGCGCGTTGACGTCAGGAGCGTTCAAGCCGTTCAACTGGCCGCCGTCCGACTGGTGGGAGCCTCTGCCGCCGCCGAGCGGGAACGTCGACCTCGCGATCTTCAACGGGACGAACCCAAACGGCCTCTGGAGCCTCTACGTCTACGGCGACCAGCCGCGAAACCAAGGTCTGATCTACCAGTGGGATCTGGAGATCTCGACCTCTCCGCCGCCGCCGCCGCCTCCTCCGCCTCCGCCGCCACCCCCGCCTCCACCGCCGCCACCGGGAATCCTCTACGACCAGTACGACAACCCCGGCTCGGAAGTCACGAACTCGCAGGACGACCCATCGGGCAACGCCTACGACGACGAGGCGGCCGACGACTTTGTCGTCCCGGCCGGGAGCGCCTGGAGCGTTTCGGGGATCGATGTCCAGGGCGTCTACTACAACGGCTCCGGCCCAGCGCATTCCGTGAACGTGCGCTTCTACAGCAACGGAGCGAACAACCTGCCCGACACGCTCCTCGTCGAGCGCCTCAATGGCAGCGTCGTAAATGGGCCGAGCTTCGAGATCGCTCTTGACCCACAAGTGAGGCTCGGGAGTGGCACCTACTGGGTCTCAGTGCAAACGGATCAAGCTTTTCTGCAGTTCGGCTTGTGGGGTTGGACTGATCGTGTCGTTGAGTCCAATGCCGGGGCCGCGTGGCGGAACCCAGGCGGGGGCTGGGGAGGCTGCGTCGTCTGGGGGAGGAGGGGCTTCGTTTGCGAGCACGATTGGGCAGCTCCCGACCAGGTTTTCCGGCTGCGTGGGTCGATGGTCACGCCTCCTCCGCCACCGCCTCTACCGCCGCCTCCACCTCCGCCAGGTCCCCCGCCTCCACCTCCGCCAGGTCCCCCTCCTCCGCCTCCTCCTGGCCCACCACCACCGCCTCCGTCGCCGCCGGCACCACCAGCTCCGCCACCTCCGGCACCACCTCCTCCGTCTCAGCCGCCTCCGCCGCCTCCGGCCGCCCGATGCGTGGTGCCGAGGGTGATCGGCATGACACTCTCGAGAGCGCGCGCCCGCATCCGCCGTGCGAACTGCTCAGCCGGGCGCATCAGGCGCACCCGTTCCAGACGAGTGGGTCGTGTGATCCGCCAGAGCCCACGGCCTGGCACGAGGCTGGCGCGTGGCGGTCGGGTCAGTCTCGTCGTCGGACGCGGGTAAGCGCCCAACGGACCGGCGATCGGCTCCCAGTTCGAGCCGTGGTCAAATCTTGGTCAAGCAGCCGCGACGAAACCCGGCAAGCGACCGCGAAGAGGGCTCAGTCCTAGCGGGCGTCCTTGGGTAATCGGCGACCGATGGCGACTAGCGGTGAAGGATTTCGCCGAGATCGCACTCAGGAGATCGCCGGTTCGTAGACGCGGGCGACCTTGACTTTGGGAAGCGGGGGAGAGAATCTAGGCTCCCCGCTCGACATGCGAGGGCGGTAGCCGAAGGAGGCTGCGCGGGCGGATGCGAATCGCATCCTTCAACGTCGAGAACCTGTTCGAACGCGCGAAGGCGTTCAGCCTCCAGGACAAGGACGCGGCACGAGTCGTCCTCGAGCAGTACGCGCGAATCAACGACCTCTTCAACGAGCCCGCCTACAGCGAGCAGGCCAAGGCCGAGATGGTCGACCTGTTGGGCAAGCTCGGGCTGGCCGAGCGCGACGACGGGGGCGAGTTCGCGCTCTTGCGCCAGAATCGCGGCCGCCTGCTGAGACGTCCGCTCGGGGGAGGAACGGAGATCGTCGCCAGCGGGCGGGCGGAGTGGATTGGCTGGGTGGAGCTGAAGAGCGAGCCTGTGAACGAGCTGGCGATGCAGCACACGGCGATGGTGATCCGCGACGTCGGCGCCGACCTGCAGGCCGTCGTCGAGGCCGACGACCGGATCGGGCTGAAGAGATTCTCGGCGATCGCGCTGCAGGCGGTCGGCGGCAACGCTTACGAGCACGTGATGCTGATCGACGGCAACGACGATCGGGGGATCGATGTCGCCCTGATGGCGAGAGCCGAGTACGAGATTGTCGGGATCGCCTCGCACGTCGACGATGCGGACGCAAAAGGCGAGATCTTCAGCCGCGACTGCCCCGAGTACACGATCGCGACGCCGGGCGGAGAGCGGCTCGTCTTGCTCGTCAACCACCTGAAGAGCAAGGGCTTCGGTAGCCAGAGCTCATCGAACAAGAAGCGCGAGCGGCAGGCAAGGCGGGTGGCGCAGATCTACCGTCGCCTTGTTGCCGAGAGCCAGACGAAGGTCGTCGTCCTCGGCGACTTCAACGACACTCCCGACTCACCTCCGCTCGCGCCGCTCCTCGCTCGGACCGACCTGCGGGATATCAGCGCCCACCCGAGCTTCACGAGCGACGGCCGAGCGGGCACGTTCGGAAACGGCACGAAGGGCAACAAGATCGACTACATCCTCCTCTCGCCACCCCTGTTCGAGCGCGTAAGCGGAGGTGCGATCTTTCGCAAGGGCGTCTGGGGCGGCAAGAACGGCACCCTCTTCCCGCACTACCCCACGATCACCAGGTCGGTCGAGGCTGCGAGCGACCACGCCGCGATCTACGCGGACATCGCCTAGGCCGAAGGCATGGCTGAACCTCTCGTCGCGGTCGTGGATCAGGAGTCGGAAAGGGCGCTCACCTCCGAGCTGCAGGGCGACGTTCCGGCCTGCTGCGCGACCCATGCTCCCGACTTGAGGTAGAGGTGGGGATGCCGCGGACGCAAGGCACGTTGATCGCCTACACCTCGGCGGCGGCGATCGTGGTCATGGCTGCGTGGATCCTCTGGGACGCGGCCGACACGGCGGGGAGCAAGGCGTTCATCTCGACGCCGCAGTTCCTCCTCTGGCTCCTGCTCCTCTGCGCGCAGGCAGTCGTCTGGGTGCTCGGCTTCTTCGTGGCCGGCGCAATCGTCCGCGGCCGCTTCCGCGCGCTGCACGCGGCAGGGGCTCTTTCGGCCCGTCTGGCCGCACAGATGGTCACTGCCGCGGTTGTGCTTTTTGCTCTGGCGGCCATCTTCGCCTCCAGCCTCGGCCACCAGATCGGCATCCCGAAGGAGATCGGAACCTCGGGGCTCGGTAGCCAGACGTCGCCGCTCACACACCACGGCCTGAAGCTTTCACCCGTCGTGGTTGTCGGAGTGCTCGTCGGCTTGCTCGCGATTGGGGGCATGTGGCTCGTGTCGCTTGCGTTCGAGCGAATCGCGACGAAGCCGCCTTTGCGCGCAGGCTCGATCGATCTCTTCGTCGGTCTCCGAAACGAGCTGAACACGCTGCTCGCGATCGCGGCCGCGATCGTCGGACTCGGCGCCCTCGCCACAGGCGCCCTCCGCGCGGCGGTGCTCGCGGCGAACGACGAGCCCTTCTATCGCGACCGCGCCGTGACCTGCCTCACGAGCTACGTCGATGCGCCGTCTGCGAAGCGACGCGAGCAGGTGCTGAGGAACTTCGACGACCTGGCCAAGACGCACCCCAGCTGTATCGAGCTCGTGTTCGCGCGCAAGTACGTGTTCGAGTACACCCTCTTCTTCACTGGTCTCCTGGCGATTGCCTACGCTCCGAGCTCCCTCGCCATGCGCCGAGCGGGCGTGCGGCTGCGGAACAAGGCATACCCGATGCTCGCCCCGGGCAACGCGAAGTTCTTCGACCGGCTCGAACAGCGGCGGCGTCTGGACGAGTTCCTGCAGACGAACCTGTTGGCCAATGCGAACTTCAAGGCAGGCGTGGCCCTTCTCACGCCACTCGCGGGAAGCCTCGTTTCGCTTCTCCTGCCGACCTAGTCTGACCGTTCGCCGAATCAGTGCCGAAAGCCGCGCAGGTGAGCGTGACCTCCGCGCCTGCGGATCACAGCGACCCTCTCGCCGTGGAAGACGCGCTCCGCTTGAACGGGTTCGTACCGCTGTTCGGAATCCGCGCCTCGTTCGGCCTCGTCGACCACCGGTGAAGAAACCCGAAGGTCGCAGTTTCAAATCCTGCCCCCGCTACTGGAAAGGCCCCGGAGACGGGGCCTTTCGCTTTCTCCCGAGCTATGAGAGCGTGGGCACCGGACTCCCAGCAGGCCGAGCTTCTTGCCGCAATCCAAGCGCGGCTTTGTAAAGTTCCTCGCGTGAAACTGCTGGGGGGCGTGGGCGTCGCGGCCTTGAGTGCGCTGACGCTCGCAGCTGCGTCGCCCGAGTCGCCGGGGGATCTCGACTCGTCCTTCGGAACGGGCGGACGATCCTTATTCTCCTTGGGCTGGGAAGGAACGGAGGCCAGGGGTTCGGATCTCCAGCCCGACGGAAAGATCGTGATCGGCGGCTATGGAGCGTTCTCGAGCTCAGAGGCACGGGGCCCGTGGCCGCCTCGCGGGCGGAGCTTGAGGCCGACTCGCACATCCGGCGTCTCGAACATGGATTTCTTCGCGGCGAGACTTACTCGAGATGGGGCGCTGGACTCTTCATTCGGATCAGGCGGAATCGTTCGCACGGCTATTGACCGAGTGCCAAACGGTCAAGACCAGGCATTCGACGTCGTAGTCGATTCGGCCGGGCGGATTGTCCTTGCCGGCAACGTCGAGGGTCCGGCGGGTCAGTGGAAATGGGCGTTTGTCCGCTACACATCAACCGGAGCTCTCGACTCGAGCTTCTCTGATGACGGAATACTGATTCTCGATTTGGGCGGGCCCTATTACTGGATCCGCGCCCTGGCGCTCGCACTCCAAGACGACGGAAAGATCGTCGCGGCCGGAAACGTGTTTCCGGCCTTAGCGGTTGTCCGCCTGCTCCCGGATGGCGGTCTTGACGAGAGCTTTGGCGGCGACGGCGTCGTCCAGACGCCGATCCGGGAGAGTGCATCGGCTGACGCGGTGGTCATAGCGGCCGACGGGCGCATCACTGCTGCCGGCTACTCCTCCGTCGGGAGCGTGAGTGACTTTACGCTGGCCCGCTACCTGCCGGATGGCCAGCTCGATGCGAGCTTCGGCAACGGCGGCATCGTCATCACACCTGGTCCTCGGTACGAGGCGATCAGAGACCTTGCACTCCTCCCGGAGGGCAAGGTCGTTGCACTGGGAAACGCGTCGACCTATGACCCAGGGGATGACGATTGGCGGCTTGCTCGCTATCTCGACTCCGGTGCCCTCGATGCATCCTTCGGCAACGGTGGAATCGTCAACACCGATTTCTCCGGCGAGGACTGGGCTCAGGCGGCCGCGCTTCGCGTGCAGGCAGACGGGAAGCTGGTCGCGGCCGGGTACCTCGATTCCTGGGACTCGCAGTTCGCGCTCGTTCGATACGAGGCGAGCGGCGCGATAGATCCCGGCTTCGGGAACGGCGGCATCGGCACCTACGACATCAGTGCGGGCCCTGATCGAGCTTATGCATTTGAGATCCAGCAAATCGATGCTGAGCGGAATGGGATGCGTGAACGCTTCGTCGAGGTCGGCGGCTCTTTCACCTATGAGTGGGGCTTCATTTCCGCGGTCGGTGTACATGCGTCGGGTTCGGAGCCGCCGCCTCCGCCGCCGCTCGAGAACTACACGACCGAGACTCAGACGGGCCAATCGATCATTCCCGGGGCCGTAGACACCGGTAACCATTGTTCCGGCTGTATGACCGAAATCGCCCTGCCGTTTCCAGTGCAGGTGTATGACGCCGCCTATCGGACTGCATGGGTGAGCTCGAGTGGGAACATCCAGTTCACAGGGGCACGATCGGGTTACTCAACGGTCTGCACACCGCTTCCGATTGATGAGTTTGGCCGTGCGCTGATTCCCTACTTGGACAACCTCCGAACAGACGGCTCCGGGGGAGGGATCTTTACCGCAACGCTAGGCGCGCCTCCGAATCGTCAGTTCGTTATCGAGTGGCGCGCCACATACTGGGGTAGATCCGGGAGCGCCAACTTCGAACTGATCTTCAGCGAAGGGTCACCGACATTATCTGTGATTTACGGAGCCACCGCCGACAATGGTGCAAGGCAGACAACCGGCATCCAAGCCTCGAACACGGGACCCGTGACGATGTTCTCCTGCGGCCAGCCGGTCCTCACTCAGGGGCTTCGCGTCAACTATATGTATCAAGGACCCCCTCTACCACCACCTCCGCCACCGCCACCGCCACCTCCGCCTCCGCCTCCACCTCCGCCTCCACCGCCTCCGCCACCGCAGCCACCGCCTCCACCAGCGCCTCCGCCGCCCCCAGTTCCACCTCCTCCACCTCCACCGCCACCGCCGCTACCGCCACCGCCACCCGCGCCCTCGCCTGTCTGTCTCGTGCCGAGAGTGATTGGGATGAAGCTAGCGAGAGCGACGGCGCGCATTCGAAGGTCGCACTGCTCCGTCGGACGTATCCGACACGTCCGCTCTAGACGAATCGGCCGCGTGATCCGCCAGAGTCCGCGTCCTGGAGCACGGCGACCACGAGGCGCGCGTGTCAGCGTGATTGTCGGCCGAAAGTAACCTGCCGGCGGCAAATTTTGCCCGAACTTTTGCCCACCTGAACTGATCTGACCTGACCTAAGCGACTCGTAAGCACCATGAGTGCCGCCCTCAGACGTCACCTAATCTGGCAACAGACGTCTCATAACCGGAGCGGAGGGTTTTCAACTTTTGGCCCAGTGAGACCGACCACCAGCATCGCTACGCTGGAGCTGTGGAAGGACTCCGTATCGAGGAATACGCCCGCTTCGGGACTGAAGAACCTTGGGTCGCCCGCCTCATGCTCGGGCTTCCCGAGCTCGTGTACGCGGTCCCGACGTTTGGCTCAACGCGCGACGACTTCAGGGCCAAGTTGGGAGAGGTGTTCGAATCACTCGGCATGGCCTTCGAGGCGCTTCGAGACCTCCGTGCGAGGACGGCAGCGGGCGCTGCGGCGCTGGATGTTGAGCGAGCTTATGAGAGCTTCTATGGGCACTTGTGGAGCGCGTACAAGGACAGGTTCCAGACAGCCATGCGCGTCCTTGGCCTCGACATCGGATTCTTGTTCCAGAGGGACTCGAGATTCGAAGCTGCAGCCGGCGCGTTAGTCGAAGACCAACCCGAACTGTCTGACCTCGTCACCCTCATGCGCCGAGACCGGGCCGAGTTCAAGAAGGCCTTGTCCTATTACCGCAACACCTACTTGGAACATCGGGTGAGCGCACCTGATCCGCGTCTCGTCGCTGCTTTCCACCGCCTTGATTCAGCAGAGAACATGTTCGAGAACGTGTGGCAGGCAATTGAGGACTATGTCGCCCTCTACGTGATTGCCAACCTCCCCCCGTTCATCCAGGTCATTGAAGTGCCCGAGGAAGACCGTGACGCGAGTCGGCCCACGCGATTTCAGTTCCAAGTTTTAGGTCTTCCTGACACCGCTGATTAGCCAGAGCGCAGTCGCCGAAAGGATGACGATGACGAATCTAGGAGAAGTGATCGTTCCGCTGCCGCCGCACGCGAACGCGCCCGGATTCCGCGACTCGTTCTCGGCGCGCGCCGACATGCGCGTTCGCGAGGTCGCCGACGGCTGGTTGGCGATAGCGCCCCGGGAAGGGGCCGGCCTCGTCTACCAGTACTTCCGCCTCGAGCGACTCTGCAACGCGGCGGCCCCGCCAACCGAGGAGACCTGGGCGCCGCTGCTTGCGCATCCGCCTCTGCATGCCGACGCAACACTCTGGCCCGCGCCGGGCGGCGACGGGCGCGATTGGCGCCAGCGCCTGCTGGAGTGGGGGCAGAGGATCAACGATCCGGAGCGCCCCGAGGCCGGCCTCGCCTCGGTCGGCGCGACTCTGACTGCTCTCCCGCTCGACGAAGCGCCGACGTTCCTGACTGCGCAGGCGCGCGAGTTCCTGGCCGTTTACCCCGATGCGTCTTTCTGGTTCCTGCGCACGGACGAGTTGTTGATCCGGCGCTTCGCAATGTTGCGCGCGTTGTTAACGCTCGCCTTGGCGCCCGACGTGATCGACGAGAACGATCCCGAGACGCGGACATTGCCGCAGCTCAGGACGCTCAAGGAGCACTCGCTCACGCGTGCTTCGGATTTCGGGAAAGTGATCGACCCTCTGTTGCTGACGTTCTCGCCGGGCTCGCTCGGCTACGTCTTCAACTGGATGCCGCACGCGGTCGTCTTCCTGACGGGCATCAACGGCTCGATGGTCCGCGACTACCCGCAGACGCCGGCAGCGCTCTACCAGCCGAACCTGCAAGCGCCCGGCGGCTTCGGCTGGAAGAACAGCGACTTTTTCGAAGACATCGCCAGTGCGCATGCCGAGGCGTTGTTGCAATGGTGGGTCGCCCGACTAAACGTCGTCTACAGCCACCTCGTCGACGTGACCAACTTCGCCGACCTGGGCCGGCACAATGCGCCGCGTCAGACAGCGGTGTTCCTGACCTTCGAACGTCTGCTCGCGGATCTGCTGCTCATTCAGACCGGCTTCCAGGGATCGGAGCTCGCGCGGCAACAGGCGGCCTTTGATCTGCTTGACAAGGCGGAGGCGCTGCTCAGCTTCGGCAAGAGCGGCTCAGGCCGCGGCTTCGAGCGGATGCTGCGCAGGGCATCGATGCTCGGGCGCCTCGACGAGGTCTGGCAGCGTCTGCCGCTCCAGCTGCAGCCGCGCTTTCGCCGCCATACCCGCGCTCTCTATGACGGCATGTACGAGCACGTCCGCACGCACGCCTACGAACACCGCCTTACTTGCGGCGCGGTCAAGGTCGGTCCGCCGGGCGGCACACTCGAGGCCTTGACGCTGGAGAGTTACGTACCGCAGCTCGTGCGCGCGGTCCGCAACTCCGCGCACGGCTTTATCGAAGTGATGACGAGCGACACCTCGGCGATGCGACGAGACCGCGAGCTGTTGGCGACCCACGACGGCAAGCTGCCGCCGCATTTCCCAGATCTCGCGGCCCTGATCGGCTTCGCGCTCGTCGCCGACTTCGAGCGCGTCGCTGACCGAAGCTGGTTGCCGACGCTGTAGATCAGTGTCGCCGGCGACTGAGAGGGGGTGCAGCCGCTCGGCTCGCCTGCCGCCTAACTGTGATGCTCTGGATCGGTTGCTCATGGACGCCCACCTTCGCCACTGGGGGAGACGGAAGAGGCCCGACTAGGCGCCAGCATTTGACATCGCCCGGGTCACGGTGTCGACCACGTCGCGCGGAACGTAGAGTCGCAGCATCTCGCGCTTCTCCCGCCGGTGGTGCACGAGCTCCGGGTGTTCGCGGAGCGACGTCGCCGCTCGCCTCGGGTCGCGGGCGTCGACGAACATGCTTCCCTGCTCGGGGTCGCGGTGGAAGAACCAGAACGGCGCCGCGTCATAGAGCCGGTAGCTCGGCGCGTCCTGGTAGCCGCTCCGCCTCAGCACTTGGTCGACGAGCTCGATCGCCTCCGGCGGGTTCGCGTTCATGAACTGCTGCAGACGGTCGCCGACGATTGGCACCGGCTTGAAAAGGTCCCGGTCGAGGATCCGTCGGGCCAGGTCGGCCGCGACGGGATCGGCACGGATTGAGCCGACACGCTGTACGAACACCCACAGGTTGTGGTCGTCGAGTGCCAGGAACTCCGGGAGCGTGAGCGTTTCGCCTCCGATCGCCTTCTTGAGCTCGGCGAACCCCTCGCCGACCTCCGGCAGCACGGCTTCCCGGTTCTCTTTCAGACGGGCGAGCAGCAGCCCGACCATGCCCTCCGCCGAACGCACGCCGGGGTGGTGGTAGACGGTGTCATACAGCGCCCGGCGCGCGATTAGGAGCTGCTCGACGACTCGCGGCGCCTTGACCGAGTCGAAGCCGATCACCGGCGCGCCCGCGGCCTCGCCGACGGTCACCGTCGAGACGAGCCAGTCCACGTCATAGCGCCCGTAAGCAACGCCAGTCTGGTAGGCATCGCGGAGGACGAAGTCGCAGCGGTCGACGTCGACGTCGCTCTGGAAGAGACGGGCCAGGTAGGGCAGATAGAAGCGGCCGCCGACGAGCGCCGCGACCCGCTCGCTCGTCCCCTCGTCGAGGGCCTCGAGCAGCTTGTGCAGCTCGCCGTCGGGCCAGAGCAAGAGGGCCTGCGTCACGAGCTCGTGCCAAGCGATGTCGTCGCTGATCCAAGCCCGATCCTCGAGGCCGAGCGCGGCGGCCCACGCCCTGCGATCAAAGCCCTCGCCGATCAGCTGCTGCTCCCAGGGGTGCGAGAGCGGGCCGTGGCCGAGGTCGTGGCACAGGGCGGCGAGAACCAGATCGCGGACGACCGTCTCGTCGGCACGGAGTGACTCCGGCAGAAACTCGCGCGTAGCGGTCTCGAGGCTGCGGGCGAAGCGAGCTGCCAGGTAGGAGGCGCCGAGGCCGTGGACGAAGCGGGAGTGCTCGGCGCCGGGGAAGACGAGGTAGACAAGCCCGAGCTGGCGGACACGGCGCAGCCGCTGGATCTCGGGCGCCCGGAGCGCCTCGACCGCGAAGCCCTCCATGCCGCGGAACTCCATCAACCCGTGGACCGGGTCCTGGACGCGCTTCACGGTCGTCGCCTATGCCGGCTCGCGCAGAGCCTGCTGGAACTCGCTCAGGCGCCGGACGAGCGACCCCTCATCGTAGTCGGCGAGCCCGCCGCCGGTGACCGCCTGGTCGAGCCGCTCGCCAAGCACGGCCAGGAAGGCGCGATAACCCTCGTCCTCGTCCTTGACCTCGACGTCTAGCCGCGCGCGCAGCCGGTTGAGCAGCCGGTCCTCCTCGACGTCCTCTATCGTCCCGCGGAAGCCGCGCAGATCGCACACGAGCTGCTCGATCTGGGCGCGTTCCTGTTCCCCGAGCGCCTCGGCTCCGGGCAGCGTGCCGTAGCGATCGACCAGCTCGGCGGCGAGCGACTGGCGGTAGCGCTGCGCCTTGAGCGAGTCATCGAGCTCGTCAAGGCGATCGACGAACTGGCGCCGCTTCTGGTCGGGGAGGAGGCCGAGATCGCCCTCGTCGCCGAGGTAGCGATCCAGTCGGTGCAGCTCGTCGGCGGGCGCGAACACCCGCCCGCCCGACTCGCCGACGAGCGCCGGCAGCGAGCCGAGCGCCGCGTGCAGTACCTCGAGCGCCGTCGGCCGCTCGTCGGGGTCGCACGCGAGCATGCGAGCTAGCAGCCGCCGGAAGCGCTCGCTCTCGCGCAGCAGGCGCGTCTCGGCGGGATCGGCCGACGCCGGGTCGATTACGGGAGTAAGCAGCGTCTCCCACTCCTCCTCGACGCGCCGCTTGAGTTCCGCGGCGAACTCGTCCCGCGCCTGCTCACCATGGCTCCCGATCGCCTTTGGGACCTCGTCGCCTTCGCGGCGGAAGAGTGGGAAGCGCCCGACGAGTGCGTTGAACACGGTCGCGCCCAGGGCCCAGACGTCCGTCTTCTCGGCGTGGACGCCGCCGCCGGTCAGTAGCTCGGGTGCGCGCGTGCGCAGGCTGCCCGTCGGCGTCACCTCGGCGGTGAACTTCGCCCGCGGCCGCGCGATGCCGAAGTCAAGCAGGATGAATCGGCCGCCTTCGATGCCGATGTTGTCGGGCTTCACGTCGCCATGGATCAGCGTCAGGTCGTGCAGGAACGTCAGCGCCCGAGCGAGGTCGACGAGGAGTTGCGCCGCCTCATGGAGCCCAGATGCGAGCCAGCGGTCCTCGAGTGGATGCTTCAGCCACGCCTCGACCAGGAAGTCCTCTGGCGGCACCTCGGCGTTCTGGAGCGAGTAGGTGCGGACGATGTTCGGGTGTGATAGCGAGAGCGGGTGGGCAAGCAGTTCGCGCGTCAGCGCGTCGCGGGCAGCGGCACGAAGCTGCTTGAGCGCCACCGGCACGGTCCTCTCGCCAATGCGCCAGGTCGCCTCGTAGACAACCTTCTGGCTGCCGGCGTGAGGAAGCCGGCGGAGGACGCGGACAGCCGGCGGCGGACGCAGCTCGATGCAGTTGACGACGGCCCCCGAGCGGTCCTTGACCTTCTCGGCCTGACGGTGGGCCTCGAGCCACGCGACTAAATCGTCGAGGTCGAGGTCGAAGATGTCGCGCTCGTCCATCTGCCGCCAGCGCTTGAGAAGGGCCTCGACGATCGGGACGGCTTCTTCGTCGGGCCAGTAACGGAGCGCCTCGGCGACTCGGCGCAGCCGACCTGAGAGCGCCCGGCGGGTGAACTCGGCCCGAGTCAGCGGTTCATGGAAGAGCGGCAGCGACTCGAGCAGCTGCTTGGCCTTGGCCCCGTCGCTGTCCTGGGCGCGCCAGCCGGCCTCGGCGATCAGCTCGGCTAGCTCCTGGAACGCAGTGACGGCCGCGCCATGCAGCAGCTCGACGCCGACGTCGAGTGGCTGCTCCTGCGTCCGCTCCGCGGTCTTTTCCTTGCGCGTTGCCATAGGTCGGGCTCTCGCGCCCGCTCGAACGGTAGCCGCTTGCCCCAAGCCGGTCTAGCCGTGGAGTTAGTCGAGCGCGGGGAAGACGCGGATGGAGCGGAAGGCGCCGTCGTCGCCGCGCCAGCCGACCTGCCAGGCCGCCGCGCTTAGCCGGGCGATCGTCGCCAGTGACTCCCGCACTGCAGCGGCAGCCTCCCAGTTGGCGACGCCCACTGTGGCGAACGGGGTTCCGGCCGGGAAGCGGCGATAACGCCGCTCCAGGCGGCCGACGGCGACGACGCCCATCTGGACCGGCTGGCCGTCTCGCTGTGAGACCCAAGGGAGCCGCTCCTCGACGAGCGCACGGACCGCCTGGAGAACCGCGTCCTCGACGAGCGCCAGATGGCCAACGTCAGCGGCTTCCAGCGGCGGCGGCGGCAGCTCGCCGCCGGCCGACGGCTGGGGAGTGGCGATGCGTCTACCGTAGCGGCGAGTTGGTCGAAGCGCAGCGAACATGTGTTCGTACCCTAGCGAAGCGCACCTTGTCTTCGCTTGATCCTCGTCGCGGCGCGGCTCCATCCGGCGGAGTGTCGCGTTCTCGCGAGCTTCTGCCAACTCCGTGGCTGTGGACGGAGCCGCATTTTGCAGGGACTTTGCCCGAGGGGTTGAGGAGAACCGTCCGGCGATCCGTCGGAAGTCTTCGCAAGGTGCGGTCTTTTCGCGGCTCTCCCTGTGGACGGCTCGGGCCTGTGAACTGTGGAAAAGGCTGTTTCGTCGTGATCACGAGGTCAGCGTGACTAGTCGTATCCGCCCGGGCCCTGCGATCCCGCTGACCGTAGGCTCTGAGAAGCATGGCCGACGATCCCAACATGAACTTCGCACTGTGGCTCGGTCAAGGGATCGCTGGCGGTCGGCCGTTAACCCTGCCAGCCAAGCTGGCTGGCGTCGAGCAGCGTGCCAGCTTCCTTGTTCGCATCGACGGCCTTCTCATGCCGGGGAGCGACCCCGCCTCACAAGTCACGGGTCTTGGGCAACGAATCCGTTATCTCGCCGATGCTTCTGTTGCTGACATGCCCGATGTTCCCGACCCACTTGACCGGGTCGCGATCGCGCTGCGCCTATGGGCGGGATGTCTGAGCGCGGCGAAGACGATCTCCGATGCGACACTGAGTGGCCCGAATTCGGCCGCCGACCGCGCTCGCCTATTCCCGAGCATCGACGGAGTCGCTCAGCAAGATGTTCTGTTCCGCGCTGGAGTCGAGGCTGCGCCGATCTTCAAGCGGCTTCGGAACCAGCCTTATTTCCTCGACGGTGTTCCGGCCGAATCGCCTGTTCGGCGGTATGCGCAGGATGAACCCTTAGTGACATAACCAGAGAGTCGTCCGTCTCAGGGTGTTCCGTCGCCGGACCGCGCCCGGCTGACTTCTCCCGGCGCGCGGTCGAGGCACACCGCCGTACGCGGTCCAAGACCGCGGCCGTGTAGCTTTTCGGGCTAGTCGTCCTGGAGAAGCTCAGCGGCGAGCGCCCGGCTCTGGACCGGGAGGGCGCAGGTTCGAATCCTGCCTCCAGGTCTGAAATGACGGCGCCGGACCGCGACGACAAAGTACGCGTGAACCTGGGCTACGTGCTCGGTCAGCTAGACCGGGCACTTGGGAGCACTGGGGAGACAGCCGCAGCCCGAGTGACGCAGTGGCGGCGGGTGCTCGCGGGAATCTTTGCCGGCACGCTCCGCCCAGGCTCACGGACGCCAGTCGACGACACTCCCGCATGGGTCACGCTCGACGTCGCCCATGGCGGCTTCGCGACGGGGCAGTTCAAGGCCGCTGGACCCCTCCAGCCACACGAGATCGGGCATCTCCGCCTCGTCGACCACTCCACAGCCGTCACGGACCGAGCGGCTCTGAATGCGTACTTCCTCAGCGACGCTGGGCGCGCCGAACTACGCGAGCTTCTTTCGTCTGGCTGTTATCGCGTCGTGGTGCCGGAGGAGGCGGCCCTGCTCGCGGCGACCTGGCTGATCGATCACGGCGAAGGCGAGCGTGCCGAGAGCCTGCTCGAGGAAATATCGCCGTTCTTCGACCGGCTCCGCTTGTACCCGGTCCCTGCTGACAAGCCGCCCCGATCTGGCGAGGACGTCTACGTGCAGCCGGCCGCGGCTGTGGCGGAGTCCCTGCGTGCGAAGGGGCCAAAGCCATTAGTTGAGGCCATGAAGGAGGCGATCCGCGTCTGGACGCCCCTCTATGACCGGGCCGTCGAACTTTTCCTGGAGACAGTCGAGGGCGAGACGCCGCGACTAGCAGCATCGAGCACTGGTGAGCTCCTGCGGCGCCCAGATGGCAACCCGATCATCGAGGGCGGCTGGCCGTGCCGCCGCTTCGACGAAGCGTGGGGCGAGCGTGCCCGCGCGCTTCTCGAGGAGTACGGGCGCGAGCGACAAGAGCACCGTCTATCGGGAAAGCCCGAGGAGCCAAAGGAAAACTTTGCCCGCCTGCGCAGCTTCCTCGCTCGCGCCGCCGACGACCCCCTTTCACTCACCGGCCGCGACGTCGGGATGATCCGAAAGATCCTGGCCTCGTATGTGACCAAGCACGGCGAGCCTGGCAGTGATCGGTTAGCGGCGACGCGCGCTGAACAGATGCGCAATGCAGCGCTGCCGAGCCACCACATTCTCGCCCGAGTCCTCGCTGACCGGATTGATGAACTCCCGGGCGAGGGCGGGCTGCGCGACGTCGACAAGAAGCTTGTCCCCCTATCTGCCGAGGAGGCGTCTGCGCTTGGGGTGGAAGCGGAGTCGACTCTTCCACCGTCGCTCATCGAGAAGTCGATGCGCTGCCTCGAAGCACCGCTCGAGACGCTGATAGCACGGGGCATTGTGCATTCAAGCGAGGGCATCGCCACTCTCCTGCCTCACGTAACCGCCCAGATCCGAGGCAGCGCGATCGAGCAGCCGGAACTCCGGGTGTTGTTCGAGTCGGTCTACCGTGCGTTCCGCAAGCGGCGCTCGTTGCTCCTGCTCGATCTCGAGAGCCAAGTCCGACTAGAGGAGCTGCCGTGGGTCGCCGCGATCACTCCGTGGGTTGGGTCGCACGACGAATCACGGCGCAGCGCCCGGACCGCGATGGAACGCGCGACACGGCTCGCGCTCGAGTCGTTTCCACAAACGATCCTTCCGAACAAGCTCGTCCGGGAGCTCCGCGCTCTGAACGCCGCTTCCGGCGAGCGGATCCCACTCGTCGACGAACTTGCCGCCGACATTTTCATGGACGCCTTCGCCGGGTCGTACCTTCGATCCGCCCAGGCGGCGGCGCCGGTGCTTGCCGGCACTCTCTACGCGCGCTACTACGACCTACCGTTCGAACGCGTCCTCGCACTGGACGACATCCAGAAACGGCGACACAGCGCACCCGAGTCGCCAGGATTCGCCGCTCTTTGCATTGAGCTCGCCGGAGCCGAAACCGGCGGCCAGTGGTCAGTAGCGAGGAACGGAACGATCATCGAACAGGCCCAGATTCTGACGACGCACAACCTGGCGCAACTGATCGACGGCCTCGATCTCCGCAACGAGCTCCGCCCGGTTCTCCCCGGACTCGCCCGTCGCTCCTTTGAGTGGATCTGTCATCGCCAGCAACTCATCATCGCCGACTGGCGCGCTGAGATGCAGACGGTGAAGAACTCTGCTTACGCCTGGCGCCAGATGCTCCTCTACCTCTCGATCGCGGGCGCTGATGAAATCCCAAGGTTCTTCGATTGGGCCGATGAACACCTTGCGAAGCAACGCGAGGATTTTCGTGAACGCTTTTCGCCGGTGATGATCGGCCTCCATGCGGTTGCCTCGGGCGGTGAGTTTTCTCGCGACGGGGTGCATAGCCCGAGCTGGGGAAGACGCTTTCTTGGCTGGACACTCGATCGGCACTGGCTTCTCCCTGAGCGCCGCCAAGCCGCGAAACGTCCATAACGATCAGCTCCGGCCAAGGCCGGACTTTTGCCCGGACTTTTGCCCACCTGAGGTGATCTCACCTGACCTCAGGTGATCCGGTGTCGCTCAGCTGCGCGAAGCGGGCGTTGCCTAACCTAGCAACAGACGACTGTTAACCGGAGGGTTGTTGGTTCGAGTCCAACCCGGGGAGCTTCCAAAGAGCCCGCAAACGGGCTCTTTCGCCATCTACGGGTCGAATGGGCCGAAGCGAACTTTTGCCCAACTTTTGCCCGGTTCAGCGGTTAGGCGGGCCTTCGAGCCAAGTCAAGAGACGGCCGAGCGCGAGAACCGCCAGTCTCGACCTCGTAATCTCTAGGGCGATCCCGTTGAGAGAAGTCGCAACCGAGGCACCGTGCCGCCTCTGCCGAGGGGGGTTTGAGACGCCCGTGGTCCATGAGTCACGCCTCTGGCTGACCGTCATCAACCGTAACCAGAACCTCCTTGGCAAGACCTTCATTGCGCTCCGCCGCCACGAGGAGGAGGTCGCGCGGTTGACCGTCCAGGAGTGGACAGAGTTGCTCGACGAGATTCGTTGGGTCACGAAGCGCGTCCGGCAGGCGTTTGCACCTGACCACTTCAACTACGCGTTCCTGATGAACCTCGACCGGCATGTCCATCTGCATGTGATTCCTCGCTACGTCGGCACACGCGGGCTGGTAGGCGTCGAGTTCACCGATCCTGACTACCCCGACAGCTATCGAGCCCCTCCTTCGTCCGCGGAGGTTGCGAGTCGCGGCGTGATCGATGAGGTCGAGGCTGCGTTGCGTTCTCCGTAGCCAAGCGGACAACCGACGTCGGTTACCCGGAGGGTCCGGGTCAATCGGCTCTGTGCGGTTCGCGATTGTGGGGAGTGCCGTCGGTGAGGATCATGCGAGCACCTCCCCGCACGCCCCGCACGTCTCGTCGAGCAAGTCGCCGATCTCCAAATGGCCACGCGGGCGGCGCCCTTGCTCGAACTTTTGCCCGTCTGAGCTGAAGTGAGGTGACCTGAGCTCTCCGAGGATGGCTTGAGCGCGTCGGCGTGGCGTCACCTGACCTGGCAACAGACGTCTCATAACCCGGAGGTCGCAGGTTCAAATCCTGCCCCCGCTAGCTGACCGCGCCTCTATTCAGCGCTCCCTTTCAGCAGTAGACTCCGGCCGCCCAGACAGGGAGGACGGCGATGAGGCGACTGCGTAGCCTCGTGCCACTTGCGGCCCTCGCGGTCGTGTTCATCGGAGGAGCCGGGTCTTCCGTGGAAGTCAGCCCGCGTTCGGCAGCCTCGGCACTCCAGGAGGCACGGCAAGACGGGATCGACCTCGGACGCGTGGTCGAGACCGTCAGCCACCACGTCGCGCCGACGAAGCACGGCACGCTCGTCGCCCGCGACCGCCTCTACCGAGCCGAGTTCGATGCGAGCGGGTTCGAGCTTCGGATGCACGGCTCGCGCTTCCGCCTCGCAACGGCCTCGGTGAAAGGAGCAGGCGTCAGCCCCGGCCTCTGGCGCGGGACGCTGAACCGGGCCGAGCGCGAGCTGGCGCCGGGCATCACGGAGCACGTAACCGCCCGCGACGGATCCGTTGAGTGGGACGTCGTCCTCGCGGCGGCACCGCAAGGGGCTGGCGACTTTGAGCTCGCCGCCAGGGTCTACGCCTCCGGCTTACCCATAACCGGCAAAGACGTGCGCTGGTCGCTGGGCAAGGGTCTCTCGGTCCGCATGGGGGAGCTTGTCGTCAAGGACGTCAAAGGCCGAACGCTGCACAGTGCCCTCCCGGACGCGACCCGCCACTGGGTCTCTTTGAACGTCCCGCGCTCGACTCTCGAGCGCGCTGCCTACCCGCTCACGATCGACCCCGTGATCAGTCCCGAGTACCCCGTCACCGACCCCGTCTATGGGTCACCGGCTCCCGAAGGACAAACCCTTCCGAGCGTCGCCTTCGACGGCACCAACTACCTGGTCGTCTGGAGCGACGGTCGCCTGGGCGCACCGGGTGCCCCGGACGTCTTTGGCGCCCGCGTGAGCCAGGCAGGGGCGATCCTCGACCCCGCAGGAATCGCGATCTCGACGGCGGGCAGCAGTCAGTACGCGACGAGCATCGCCTTCGACGGCACGAACTACCTCGTGGTCTGGAGCGATACGCGAGCGAATACGGGCTACTCGGACATCTACGGTGCGCGGGTAACCCCGGCTGGGACGGTGCTCGACTCCGCGGGAATCGCGATCTCGACGGCGGCTGGCCGCCAAGAGTGGCCGAGCGTGGCCTTCGGAGCGGGAACCTACGTCGTCGCCTGGCAGGACGAGCGCTCAACCCCGGAGTCGTATGACATCTATGCGGCGCGCGTCAGCCAGAGCGGCGCAGTGCTCGATCCCGCGGGTATCGCGATCGGGACGGCCGCGAACAGCCAGTACTCGCCGACGGTCGCCTATCACGGGAGCAACTACCTGGTCGCATGGCAGGACGAACGCGCCGGTTTCGGGGGCGACATCTTCGGCGCGCGTGTGAGCCAAACGGGAGTCGTGCTCGACGCCATGGGGATTCCGATCTCGACTGCGACGAACGGGCAGCGGGTCCCACACCTCGCGTTCGATGGCACCAACGCGCTTGTCGTCTGGCAGGACACCAGGTCGGGGGGCCAGGCAGATATCTACGGCGCCCGTGTGAACCAGGCAGGGAGTGTGCTCGATCCTCAAGGAATCCCGATCTCGACGGCTCCTCACGCTCAGGCCTTACCGGAGATCGCTTTCGACGGAGCGAACTACCTCGCGGCTTGGCAGGATCAGCGGGGAAGCCTCGAGTCGTGGGACATCTACGGCGCGCGCATCACCCCAGGGGGTTCGGTTCTCGACCCCGCAGGAATCCCGATCTCGACGGCGCCGGAAGCCCAGGAGTGGCCGAGCGTCGTATTCGGCGGGACGACTTATGTCGTTTCCTGGCAGGACGAGCGCGTCAATGACGAGATCGACATCTACGGCGCGCGAGTCACCAGGCGGGATCCGTGCTCGACCCCGCCGGGATCCGGCTGTCGACCGTCGCCAACCGGCAGGAGGCACCGAGCGCGGCCTTCGACGGCACGAACTACCTCGTCAGCTGGTACGACGACCGCTCTGGTTCTGGCTGGGACATCTACGGCGCTCGGGTCAGCCAGGCGGGAACCGTGCTCGACCCCGCAGGGATCCCGATCTCGACCGCCCCAGGTGATCAATTCACCCCGCGGGTGGCGTTTGGCGGCAGCGAGTTCCTGGTCGCATGGGAGGACCGGCGCTCCGGGGGGATCCTCTCCGATATCTACGCCGCTCGCGTGAGTCAGGTCGGAACGGTGCTCGATCCTGGCGGGATCGCGGTCTCGACGGCGTCGTGGTTCCAGTGGGCGCCCAGCGTCGGGTTCGACGGCACGAACTACCTGGTGGCGTGGACGGACGCGCGTTCTCCCGCGGGCTACGACATCTACGGGTCTCGGGTCGGTCACGACGGTGTCGCGCTCGATCCGCAGGGGATCGCGATCTCGACCGCGGTCGGACATCAGACCTACCCCAGCGTGGCTTTCGACGGGACGAACTCTCTTGTGGTCTGGGAAGACGACCGGTGTTGCACGACGCCCGACATCTACGGCGCCCGTGTCACTCCAGCCGGAGGCGTTCTCGATCCTGCCGGGATTGCGATCTCCACGGCCGACTTTGGGCAGCGGACGGCCGGCGTGGCCTTCGATGGCACCAACTACCTCGTCGTCTGGGACGACAACCGCTCGTACTCGAGCTACGACATCTACGCTGCGCGCGTCACACCGGCGGGGACGCTGCTCGACGCGAACGGGATTCCGATCTCGACTTCTTCTGGGGGCCAGCTCTTCCCGAGCGTGGCCTTGGACGGAACCAACTTCGTGGTGGCGTGGCAGGACAGCCGATCCGGCGCGGGATGGGATCTCTACTGCGCGCGAGTGAGCACCGCCGGCGTGGTGCTCGACCCGACCGGGCTTGCCGTGGCCACGACCGCTGATGCAGAAACGAACGCGTCCGTTGCGCAAGGGAGTCCCGACCGGGTAGCGATCAACTACGTTCGCGTTGCGCCGGAGCTCCCGTACGGAACCACGCCGCGCGTCTTCCTCCGGTTCTTCGACGAAACGGCGCCTCCACCACCTCCACCCGCACCGCCGCCTCCACCACCGCCGCCTCCGCCGCATCCACCGCCACCACCTCCGCCGCCTCCACCGCCTCCGCCACCACCTCCGCCGCCACCTCCGTCACCAGCACCTCCGCCGCCACCACCGCCCCCTAGGCGCTGTGTCGTCCCGAGAGTGCTCGGGCTGCGGCTCGTGACCGCGAGACGGAAGATCCGGCAGCGCCACTGCTCAGTCGGCAAGGTGCGCAGCGCTCACTCAAGGAGAGTCGGCCGCGTGATCGGCCAGCGCCCGCGGGCCGGCACGATCAAGCGCCGCGGTTACCCAGTCGCGCTCGTCGTCGGCCGAAGGTAGTGCTCGTCCTGGTTAGCGCAGCTCTAACTCAACCGCGCGCGCCGCCTAGCCACTGCTCCATTTTCGGCAATAGACTTAGCCGCAAGGTAAGGGGGTGGCCGATGAGGCAGTCGCAGACTCGCCTCGTCCTGTTTGCTGCCTTGGCGGTCGTTGCGATGGCAAGTCCGGGGTCGGCCCTCGAGCCTGGCGGCCGCGATGTCGGGATGTCAGCCCTGCAGAGGGCGCAGAGCGCCGGTATCGACCTCGGCCGCGTGGTCGAGACGGTCGGACACCACGTCGCGGCTTCGCGGCGCGACGGGGGCGTTCTCGTCGCCGAGGACCGTCGCTACCGGGCCGAGTTCGACAGCGGTGGCGTCTCGCTTCATCTTGCGGACTCGCTGTTTCGCCTGGAGACGGTCGCGATCAGCCGCGGCGGGTCGCCTTACACCCTCCAGCGCCGCGCATGGCGGCCGAGCCTGAACAGTGCCCAGCGCCAGGTCACGCCGGGGATCTCCGAGCGCGGGATCGCGCGCGAAGGACGTCTCGAGTGGGACTTCGTCATCGACCGGCCGCTTCCGGGAGTCGGCGACCTCGAAATCGAGGCGACGATAAACGCGGCGGCCCGCCCTACGAGGCTGGCGAGGAGCCTCCGCTGGCGAGTGGGCAAGGGTCGGAGCGTTCGCATCGGCGAGCTCGTGCTCAGAGATGCTCGCGGGCGCGAGCGTTATCGCTCGCTTCCGCGCCCGACGAACGGCGGAATCCTGCTGCGGGTTCCCGCACACGTCCTCTCGCGTGCACGGTATCCGGTCACTGTCGATCCCGTTGTGAGCCCTGAATACCCGGTATCGGAGTCCTTCTACGGCCCGGCATTAGCCGATCAGGTGGAACCTTCCGTGGCGGCGAACGGCGGCGAGTTCCTCGTCGTCTGGCAGGGCAGTGAGAGCTTTGGGGCGAGCATCATGGGGACCCGAGTCTCAGACGAGGGCCAAGTGCTCGATCCCGCGGGCATCCCGATCGTCACGACCTGGGCAATCGTTGGCAACCAACGCTCGCCTGCCGTCGCGTCCGACGGTACGAACTATCTCGTTGTCTGGGGCGATACTCGAGATCCCGACTCGTGGGACATCTACGGCGCGCGGATCAGCCGAGCCGGTGTCGTGCTCGACGTGGACGGTTTCCCGATCAGCACGGCCCCCTTCACGCAGGAGGAAGCTGTCGTGGCCTGGAGCGGCTCGCAGTTCCTGGTCGCGTGGGCCGACGAGCGCGGATCCACCAGAGACGTTTACGGCGCAAGGGTGACTTCTTCCGGAGCGGTCCTGGATCCGAACGGCATCGCCGTCTCGACCGCGCCGGGCAGCGAGCAGACGCCGAGTGTTGCGTCGGCGGGCGGAAACTTCCTGGTGGCCTGGGAGGACAGGCGGAACGGCCTCGGAGACATCTTCGCGGCGCGTGTCCGGAACGACGGCGTCGTCCTCGACCCCTCGGGGATCCCGGTGTCGGCGGGCCCAAATCGCGAGTGGCGGCCG
>Ga0137374_10000535_pt1 | contig 38723 bp, 32 predicted proteins | sample SagtaG_20_FD_104811 | JGI IMG/M metagenome (GOLD analysis project Ga0137374, IMG submission 104811) | Vadose zone soil microbial communities from Sagehorn Ranch, Mendocino, California, USA - Sage1_R_100_16 metaG | ecosystem: Environmental > Terrestrial > Soil > Vadose zone | place: USA... | reverse complement strand
GGCGAGCCAGAGACCGATGGAGCGCAGCACTTCGATGATCGCCCGCATATCGCACCGCCTCCCTCGCGAGGCAGCTCGACGAAGGACCGCCCGCCCGCGCGTGTTCGCAAGGTACTACCGTTATGTCCCACCTTGCAATACACGCACCCACATTCACCGTTGGGCCGATCCAAGCTGGCATGCATGTCCTCATGAGTCTTGCGGAAATCGTCGCCCGGAACCTCCGTGCCGTGCGGATCGCCACTGGGCTCCCACAGCACGTTCTCGCCAGCCGAGCCCGCGTCAGCGTCAGCTACGTATCGATGCTCGAACGTGGCGAGCGAACTCCGCCGCTCGAGACGCTCGAGACCATGGCCAAGGCGCTGAAGGTGAGCCCGCTGCACCTGATGCAGGAAAACGCCGAGGGCGCGTCGCGTCCGCGGAAACGTGAACGCCGCGCGTAAGAGGCTGCGGTTCGCTGCTTGCGCCGCGGAGCGAGCCGCCAAGCGCGACGCGGCGATCGCCGCTTACGTCCTCCGCCGCGGCCGCCGGTTCCGGGGGCGCCCGGGCTTCGCCGGCGGAAGTTTCGCTTTCCTGAGCAGAATACCTGGCGCCACGTCGAGCGCGTTCGCGAGCCGTCGTAGCGTGTCCAGGTTGACGTTCACCCGGCCGCGCTCGATCTTCCGGATGTACTGGACGCTGAACCCCGTCAGCGCTTCGAGTTCCTGCTGAGTGAACTTGCTGGCGCGCCGCCGGCGTACGTTCGCGCCGACATAGGCGAGGATCTCGGCCTGCGTGAGCTCCAGCATCGGAGCCCGGTACCCCGCGCTCGCCGCCCGAAACAGCGTAGTCCAGTGCTGGGTTGGCGATGCACCACCGGCGTCGCGTTGGGACGGAGCCGCAGCGCGACGCGGTGGCGCTATTCGCCTACTGGGGCGCGGCGTTGTGCAGTCGAAAGGCTGTTACCCGGCGGTTTGACCACGGCGGCGTTGTCCCTAGGTCGCTCCCTACCCATTTGGGGTCGCACAAATAGTATTGGTACTATGGCGAGCCGCAACGGCAGGGGGGCCGCGCGTGCTCAACATCGATTCCGAATCGCAGGTCGTGGGAGGGCTTCTGCTGGCCCGCCTCGCATATCTTCGCCACCACGGGGGATCAGCGCTGCTCGAGCGCGTTCTCGCACGGCTAGAGCCGGCCGATGCAGAAGTGCTGCGCCGGCCGATTCTGCCAGTCTCGTGGTACCCACGGCAGCTTCATCTCGGCATCGACGAGGCGATCGTTTCGCTCGTGCCGCCCGGAGACCGCGCGGACGTGCTCATCGAAATGGGCCGAGCGTCGGCCGACGCGATACTCGATCGGAGCTATCGCCAGTTCATCAAGCACGGCGCGCCGCAGGTCTTCCTGGAAGCCGTGCCGCGTCTTTACAGCGCCCATCACACCGTCGGGCGACGCGAGTTCCAGCCCCTCGCCGAGAACGTGGGGAGCGTCCGCACGTTCGATATGGAGCCCGCAGCGGCCGACGACTGCTGGACCGTCATGGGATGGCTGCAGCGCGGGCTCGAGCTGTCCGGCGCCGAAGCGGTGCTCGTCACGGAAACGTCCTGCCGCGCGGCCGGCGCGCCATGCTGCGAGTACCGGTGCGAGTGGCACGGGGCGGGGGGCGACGAAAGCAGCTGCGGGCGGTGAGCTGCGTCGCGAGCGTCGTGACGGTGACGCGATCACCCGTCGGGTCCGCCGGGATGTTGTCGTCGTCGATGCTGCCCTCGTAGGCGGCATTGCCGCAGCCGAAGAACGCCGCAGCCTTCTTGAAGGCGTTCGTGTACGCCCCCTTCCTGGCGTCGGCCTCGGAGCTCGCGACGTGGCCGCCATCCGCGAGCCACTCGGCGAACACGATGAACTGCCGTCGATCCACTCGCCGAGTTCCATCGTGATGTCGCAGATCGCCTCGAACGCGGGGCGACCGTTCGCGCGGACGATCTCCTTCACGTTGACGGTTCGATGGACGCGCCAGCCGCCCACGCCGAGGTACCTCATTCAGCCTGTTCGCGATGTGCTGGTAGCCGATCCCGGTCGTGTCGTAGCCGCGGCCGGTGACGCGGCCCTCCGTGCGCTGGATGCAGTGCTCGGGGGATGGGACTGCGAGCGCGGCGTAGATGTTCCTCTTCTCCTCGAACGTCATGGCGGTGCTCCTCGGCGCGCGTGTGCGCGCCCGAAAAGGCAACGCCCCCGTCTGAAGACGAGGGCGCGCCTGGTGCCCACGGCGGACGCCGCGGGAAGTTGACAAAGGGTGCAACGGGCGGGTTTGCTCGGTTGGTGCCCGATCTTCGCCTTCACGGCCGCGCGATAGAGACGGTGTTCGAGCTGATGGGGGCTCAGCGAGAACGCTATCACCTTCAGCCTCGGATGGACTCTTCGGCAGAGCCCATCGCTTTCAACGCTTCTCCTGAAGGACGTGCTGCCGAGTACTCCCCCGCCGCCCGTGAACGGCATCCACTTGCAGGAGTACGCGGCTCAGCAGGGCATCACCGACATCGAGATCGAGGCCGGGGACGTCAGGGTGATCGTGGAGGCGAAGCGGGGCTGGACCCTACCGACAATCGACCAGCTCCGGCAGTACGCAGCGCGGAAGCCTCGATTGATCGTCGTCTTGAGCGAGTGCTCCGAGAACTTCGCCAGCCCGCGGCTCGCGCAGCAGATCGGCGGCGTCGCCGTCATCCACCGCAGCTGGCGCGACGTTGCGAAGCTCACGCGCGCGGCGAGGGGACGATGCGACCGCGCAGAGGGGCGCGTTCTTGACGAGTTCCTCACGTACCTGGAGACCGCTATGCCCGTGCAAGATCAGGAGTCCAACCTCGTGTACGTGGTGTCCCTCAGCCTCGACACGCCGAAGGGGTGGGGCATCTCGAGCATCGACATCGTCGAGAAGCTGGGACGCTACTTTCATCCCGTGGGTGATCGGTGGCCGAAAGAGCCGCCCAACTATCTTGGTTTCCGGTACCACGGGAAGCTCCAGTCGATTCGGCACGTCGACGGGTACGAGATCGGGACGAACCCGCACAAGTTCTTCAAGGAGATTCCGTCGGGCGATTGGGACCCGCACTTCTTCTACACTCTCGGGCCCCCGATCACGCCGCCCCACGACGTCCGCACCGGAAACATCTTCCGGAACCATCGCGTCCGAGCTGCTCTCGATCTGCTGCTGACCTGCAAGAGCGTCGCGAAGGCTCGCGACGAGACGGACAAGCGTCGCGAGCGATGGGCGCGATGATGAAGAGGACGCGCCCAGCCAAGCGACGCGCCGGCCGCGGTACTGCGGACTACGCCACCGCGAGGGGGTGGTCCCGCACGACGATGCGCTCCTGCCCGCAAGAGCAGCGCACCGGGATCTCGGGGACGCGGAACTCGAACCGGGCGGAGCCCCACTCCGTGTTGCACACGAAGACCTCCGGCTCCTCGACGAGGAGGCGCGCCCAGCGCACCGTTTGGTCGAGGGGGGAGGCGCACGACTGACAGCGGATCATCGCGATCATCATCGAGTCCTTCCCGAGCCGGATGAGCCGGTCCGGCTGGCCGACGGCCGCCTCGCGCACGGCCGCCTTGAGCGCCTTCTCCGCCGGGCCGCACGCCTTCGTGTTGGTAGTGGCAACCGGGGTCCCCTCCGACCCGGTGGACCATCGCGTCGCGATCCGTAGGATGCCGCGGACCATGCCCGACCTTCCTCGCGAAGACACGGCGAGTGGCGCTGGAAGCCCTCAGCCGCGACGCCCTCGCCAAGATCACCGAGCGGTTCGGCCTCGCCGTCCACGACCGCCGCTCCGCTGCGGCGCACGTCGACGCACTGATGCGGTCGCACACCGTGGACTTCGGCGCCCTGCGTGGCCATCTCCAGCGCGACGACCTGAAGGAGATGTGCGAGGCGCTGGGGCTCGACACGAGCGGTCGCGAGAAGGGTGTGCTCTCCAACCGGATCGTCGCCGGGCCCACCCCCTCGGCTGTCCGCAACGGCCACGGGCGGAACGGAACGCCCGCGCAGACCGCGGAGGTGCAGCCACCGAGCGGGGGCAAGCTCACGCTCGAACAGCTCGAAGGCTACCTGTGGGGCGCCGCCGACAAGCTGCGCGGGAAGATCGACTCCAGCGACTATAAGAGCTTCATCTTCGGGTTCCTGTTCCTGAATCGCATCTCGGACGTGTTCGAGGAGGAGGCCGAGAAGCTCATCGCCGCCGGAACGGCGTCACTGTCAGAGACTTTGCGCTCGCCCTCCCGATCTGTGACGCGAGTGCGCGGGCGCGGTCACTGCGCTCGTCGCTCAAACGTCCGGGCGCGTCGCTCAGTCAGAGGCGAGCGGTAGAAGACACACGGCGCGAACCGGCCCGCCCGGTCGGGGGTGGATCGGCCTCAGCTGTTCCTTGGGAGGTGGTCGAACCCGGCGAAATCATTTCAGTTCTTCCCGCTTTCGGTGCTATCCTCCAACGCCACGCGAGCACGAGGTGCCGGGGGAGATGGGGAAGTCACGCACGCCTGCGACGAGCGGACGGACCGAGCGGCCCGAGCAGAACGTCGTGTGCGTGGATCTGTTCTGCGGCGCTGGCGGGCTGACCCAAGGGCTCATCGACGCGGGCGTGCGCGTCGTCGCGGGCGTCGACTTCGACGAGGCATGCAAGCACCCTTACACGGCGAACCACGAGGGAGTCGCGTTCCACAAGTACGACGTCTCGAAGCTGGAGGCGGCGGAGTTGCACAAATGGTTCGGCGATGCGCCGATCCGGGTCCTCGCTGGTTGCGCTCCGTGCCAGCCCTTCTCCAGCTACTCGCAGCGTTACGAGACCGTCGGGACCGAGCGCTGGGGACTTCTCAACCACTTCGCGCGGCTCGTCAAAGAAGTCGTGCCCGACATTGTCACGATGGAGAACGTCCCCACCGTGAAGAAGCACGCGGTGTTCGACGAGTTTCTCGCGACGCTGAAGAGCCAAGGGTATGAGGTCTGGCACGACGTCATCGACTGCGCCAAGTACGGCCTCCCGCAGCGCCGACGTCGCACCGTGCTCCTCGCGTCGCTGCACGGTGAGATCAAGCTGCGCGACCCCGACGCGTCGGAAGCCAAGACGGTCGAGGACGTGCTGAAGGGGTTGCCCGTCCTGAGGCACGGCGGCAGCGACGAGGACGACCCGCTGCACACGGCGTCGCGCCTCTCGCCGCTGAACTACGAGCGGATCAAGGTGTCGAAGCCCGGCGGATCGTGGCGCGACTGGCCGGATGACCTCATCGCCAAGTGCCACCGCAAGAAGACGGGCAAGTCCTATCCAGGCGTCTACGGCCGCATGAAGTGGGACGAGCCGGCACCCACGTTGACGACGCAGTTCTACGGCTTCGGGAGCGGTAGGTTCGGCCATCCCTCGCAAGCGCGTGGGCTCTCGCTCCGAGAGGGCGCCATCCTTCAGGGTTTTCCGCCGGACTATTCTTTCGTCCCCAAGGGTGAGCCGATCCAGTTCAAGGTGCTCGGTCGCCTGATCGGCAACGCGGTACCGGTCGAGCTCGGGTGCGTGATCGGCGAGAGCATCATTGAGCACGTCAAGAAGCACGTCGGCCAGCCCCCGCCGTCGACGAACCAACGCAGGGGGCGGAATGGCCGCAAGCAGACGAGCAGCGCCGTCCTCTCCTGAAGTGAGTCGCCGCATGCAGCGGGTTCGGCAGAAGAACACCTCTGCCGAGTCGGCGCTGCGGCATGAGCTCCATGCCCTGGGGCTCCGCTATCACGTCCAAGTCTCCGTCCTGACGAAGCCGCGGAGGGTCGCGGACGTCGCATTCGTGGGCCCGCGCGTCGCCGTGTTCGTGGACGGCTGCTTCTGGCATGGCTGTCCTTCGCACGCGACGTGGCCCAAGGAGAACGCGGAGTTCTGGCGTACGAAGATCATCGCGAACCAGGACCGCGACCGGGATACCGACGCGCGGCTTCGCGCCGATGGCTGGGAGGTCGTCCGGGTCTGGGCTCACGAGACACCGAACGAGGTGGCATTGCGGATCGCGGAGCTCGTCCGCGCGCGCAAGACGAAGGGGGACGCATGACCAACCGACCCGCACCTGAGACTTCGGTTCTGTCGGCGACCGCCCCCGAGCCAGGGCAGCTCGTCGAAGTACGGCGGCGTCAGTGGATCGTGTCGGACGTCGATGCATCGGCGGTCGCGCTCGAGCTGCCCAAGCGCAACCTCGTGAAGCTTGCATCGATCGACGAGGACGCGCTCGGCGAGGAAATCGAAGTCCTTTGGGAGGTCGAGCCCGGCGCTCACGTCATCGAACGCGCCGGGCTGCCATCGATCGCGGGGCTGGACGACTCGGAGAAGCTCGACGCCTTCTTGGATGCGGTTCGCTGGGGAGCCGCAACCAACGCGGACCGTGGCTACCTCCAGGCGCCGTTCCGCAGCGGCGCCAGCATCGAGGATTACCAGCTGGACCCACTCGTGCGCGCGATCGACATGGCGCGCACGAACCTGCTGATCGCTGACGACGTCGGGCTCGGTAAGACGATCGAAGCTGGGCTCGTCGTCCAGGAGATGCTCCTGCGCCACAGGGCGCGGACCATCCTCGTGCTTTGCCCGTCCTCCTTGCAGGAGAAGTGGCGCACCGAGATGGCCGAGAAATTCGGCCTTGAGTTCCGCATCGTCGACACGGAGCAGGTCAGGCGCCTCCGGCGAGAGCAAGGGCTGCATGCGAACCCGTGGACCGCGTTCCCGAGGCTCATCGCTTCCATCGACTGGGCGAAGCAAGGTGAAGGCATCCGCCTGCTGCGCGACGTGCTCCCGCCGCATCCGACGTTCCCGCGACGCTTCGACCTGCTCATCGTCGACGAGGCCCACAACGTCGCGCCGACGGTCGGCAAGTATGCCGTCGAGAGCCTGCGCACCCGGCTGGTCCGGCTCCTCGCCCCGCACTTCCAGCACAAGCTCTTCCTGACCGCGACGCCGCACGACGGCTACACCGAGTCGTTCACCGCACTCTTGGAGCTGCTCGACGACCAGCGCTTCTCCCGCAACATCCTGCCGCCCGAGGACCAACTCGCGCGCGTGATGGTCCGCCGCCTCAAGAGCGACCTCGTCGATGCCAAGGGCAAGCGGCTCTACCCCGAGCGTCGTCTCGAGGCGCTGAAGGTCGACTACACGGAAGACGAGCGGGACGCGCGCGAGCTCCTCGAGCAGTACATCGCTAGCCGAGAGAAGCGGGACGAGCGAGAGGGAGCCGCGTCGCACTTCGTCCACCAGCTCCTCCGCAAGCGCCTTGCGTCGTCACCCGCGGCGTTCTCGTCGACGTTCGCGCGCCACGTCGCCACCATCGAAGGGAGGGCGGAAGCCGCCCGGCGCACGTCCGGTCTCGACGATCGGATTCTCCGTCGCGCGATCGCCAAGACGGAGGAGGACTACGCCGACGACGACACGCGCGAATCGGCCGAGGGTGAGGCGATCGAAGCGGCAAGCCGCCGTTTGCGTCCGCTATCTAACGACGAGCGGAAGCTCGTCGAGCGACTGCGCGCCTGGGCGCTGCCGGCTAGCCGGCGCCCGGACTCGAAGGCCGAAGCGCTGATGCGCTGGCTCAAGGATCACCTCCAGCCGGGCGGCGAATGGTCGAAAGCCCACGTCATCCTCTTCACTGAGTACCGGACCACGCAGACGTGGCTGCACGAGATCCTCGCGAGCCATGGCTTTGGCGGCGATCGCCTCGCGCTCATCTTCGGCGGCATGGACCCGAAGGAACGGGAGGCGGTCAAGGCGGCGTTCCAAGCTGACCCTCGGGAGTCCCCCGTCCGCATCCTGCTCGCGACCGATGCAGCCTCGGAGGGCATCGATCTCCAGAACCACTGCAACCTGCTGGTCCACGTCGAGATCCCCTACAACCCGAACGTGATGGAGCAGCGGAACGGCCGCGTCGACCGTTACGGACAGAAGCAGAGCGAGGTCGTGATCTGGCATCCCGTCGACGCGAGCGGCGGACACGGTGACGACATCCTTCGGGCGCTGCGGAAGCTCGACGCGATGCGGGCGGACATGGGCAGCGTCAACCCGGTGATCGCGCCGCAGTTACCGGCGCTCCTCGAAGGTCGCCGCCGCGAGCTCGACACCGCCCTCGCCGAGAAGCGCATCGAGCGCGCGCGCCGCTACGTGAAGGCGGAACGCGAGCTTCGCGAGCGTATCGCCAAGCTCCACGAGCGCCTGACGACCACACGCAGCGAGCAGCACCTCACGCCCGATCGCATCGAGCGTGTCGTTCGTGTCGCTCTCGCGCTGACCGGCAAGCTGGACCTGTCGCCGGCCACGTTGAGCGACCCGCCCGACGCGCGCGTGTTCCAGATGCCTGCGCTTGCCGGTTCGTGGGCACGTTGCCTCGACGGCCTCGAGCATCCGTACACGAAGCGCATCCGACCCGTCACGTTCGACCACGAGGTCGCGAAGGGCCGGGACGATGTCGTGCTCGTTCATCTCAACCATCCGCTCGTACAGATGAGCGTTCGGCTCCTGCGCGCCGAGGTGTGGGCGCGCGACGACGTGAAGAAGCTGCACCGAGTGAGCGTGCGAACGCTGCCCGATGCGCGGCTCGATGGACCCGCCGTCGTCGTGGTGTCGCGACTCGTCATCACCGGCGGCAATCACCACCGCCTCCACGAAGAGCTCACCGAGGCCGGCGGCTTCCTCCGTGACGGCAACTTCAAGCGCGAAGACCGCGTGACAGAGCTGCGCGGTTGGCTGCAAGCGTCCGCATCGGGGGCCATCCCGGCCCCGCTCTTCGATGCACTCCGGGCGCGCTTCCAGAAGCACACTGAGGCGATCCTCGGCACCGTCGGCTCCCGCTCGAAAGACCGCCTCGAGTTCCTCCGGAACACCCTTGAGAAACGAAAGCAACGCGAGAGCGAGGACATGACCCAGCTCCTCGACGATCTCGCCAAGAACCTCGAAGCAGAGCTGAAGAAAGACGAGGTGCCCCAGCAGCTCTCGCTCTTCTCGGAGGACGAGCGCACCCAGCTTCGTCGCGATCGACTTGCTCTCGAGGCGCGTCTCCGTCGCATCCCCGAGGAGAAGGAGCGCGAGCGACAGGCCATCGAGGACCGTCACTCGGGCCTCGTCGAGCACACGTTCCCCGTCGCCGTGGTCCTCCTGGTCCCAGAGTCCCTCGCGACGCGGAGGAAGCCATGAGCGCGAAGCACGAGTGGCTGAATCTGCTCGAAGTGTCTGGCCCCTTCCTCGCAGCGCCCGTCCTGCGTGAGGCGTTCCCGCAAGGGCTTGAGGAGCTGGATAGCTCGCGCGCCAAGCGACTGCGGAGCGCCTACGAGGAATGGCGCGACGCCGTGGACGACGAGGACGCCGACGTCGAGCGCCTTCATGGCGCATGGATCGACGAAGTCCTGCGCACGGGGCTCGACGTCGACGACTCGATCCTCCGCAGAGGCGACCGCGTTCCGAAGGCGGCATCGACCGAGCTGCCCGAACACGGCACGTCGATCGCGCCCGACCTCGTGTTGGTCGATCCGACTCACGGCGACGCGCTCCTCACGGTCATCCACGTCTTCCCGCCCGACACCGACCTGTCGGCGTCGATGAAGTTCGACGGGCTCTCGTGCTCGCCTGCGGACCGGATGGCGCTCCACCTGCGCGCCCTGGGCATCCCACTGGGCATCGTCACCAACGGCGAGCGCTGGATGCTGGTCCACGCGCCCTCGGAGCAGGTCGCGACCTTCGCGAGTTGGTACGCGCGTCTTTGGGGCCAGGAGCAGCAGACGCTCCGCGCGTTCGTCTCGCTCCTCTCCGTCCGACGCTTCTTCGCTCCGGCGCAGGACAGGCTCCCCGCGCTGTTCGAGCGGTCGCTGAAGCACCAGGACGAGGTCACCGACGCTCTTGGTGACCAAGTGCGCCGTGCCATCGAAGTGCTGGTGCAGGCGCTCGACCGCGCAGACCAGGATCGGAACCGCGAACTGCTTCACGACGTGAAGCCGCAAGAACTCTACGAAGCCGGCCTCACGGTGATGATGCGGCTCGTGTTTTTACTCGCGGCCGAGGAACGCGGGCTGCTGCTCCTCGGTGAACCCCGCTACGACTCGTTCTATGCGGTCTCGACGCTGCGCATGCAGCTTCGGACCGAGAGCGACGAGATCCTCGAACGGCGGCGTGCGGCGTGGTCGCGGCTGCTCGCGGTGTTCCGAGCCGTCTACGGCGGCATCGACCATCCGACGCTGCGCCTCCCGGCGATGGGTGGCTCCCTCTTCGATCCCGACCGCTTCCCGTTCCTCGAAGGGCGTCTAAAGGCAACGTCTTGGCGGCAGCATCGAGCGGAGCCGTTGCCGATCGACGACCGCACCGTGCTTCTTCTCCTGGACGCCATCCAGACCTTCGAGGGGCGGACGCTCTCGTACCGCGCGCTTGATGTCGAACAGATCGGCCACGTCTACGAGGGCCTGCTGGAGCGCACCGTCGCGCGCGTCGACGACGTGACGCTCGAGTTGGAAGCAGGCGCGCAGGCCAAGGATGCGCGGGTGACGCTCGGCGAGCTGGCGTCGGCGCGCCTCGATGGACAGACCAGCGTGGTGAGCCTGCTCGTCGAGCGCTCGAAGCGCTCGGAGTCGGCGATCCGCAACGCCCTCGCGCTCGAGGTCGAGCCCCAACAGAGCGCCCGCCTGCTGAGCGCCTGTCGCGGCGACGTCGCGCTCCGCGACCTGCTCGCGCCCTACGTCCGCCTGCTGCGCACGGACCCGTGGGGCTACCCGCTCGTGCATCCGAAGGGCGCATTCGTCGTCGTCCTCGGTGCCGACCGACGTGAAACTGGCACGCACTACACGCCGAAGAGCCTGACCGAGAGGATTGTCGAGGAGACGGTCACGCCGCTCGTCTACGACGGCCCGGCGAAGGGCGCGCCGCGAAGCGAGTGGAGGCTGAAGACGGCTGCCGAGATCCTCGACCTCAAGGTCTGCGATCCGGCGATGGGCTCCGGCGCCTTCCTCGTTCAGGCGTGTCGATTCCTGAGTGCTCGCCTCGTCGAAGCGTGGGCCATCGAAGAGGCTGCCGGTCGCGTCGTAGACCTCACCGGCGAAGCGCATGAAGCACGGAGCAGCATCGAGCTGCTGCCGCCCGGCACCGAAGTACGCGCCGAGCACGCACGGCGCATCGTCGTCGAGCGATGCCTCTATGGCGTCGACCTGAACCCGCTCGCGGTCGAGTTGGCGAAGCTCTCGCTATGGTTGGTCACGCTCGCCAAGGGCCGCCCCTTCGGCTTCCTCGATCACAACCTTCGTCGTGGCAATAGCCTGCTCGGCATCGGTCATATCGAACAGCTCATAGAGCTGACGATGGCGCCGAAGGCGCAGACGCAGGGACGGCTCTTCGGCAAGAGCGTTCGGCAGGCCGTCGAGGAGGCGATGGCGATCCGCCTACAACTCCGCGAGATGCCTATTCGTGATATCCGCGATGTCGAGACGATGGCAAGCCTCGACGCCGCCGCGCGTGGCAAGGTGGCCACTTCCGAGCGGCTAGCCGGTGCCTTTATCGGGCTTGTGTTCGCGACCGACGGCGCGCAGGAGCTCGAGAAGCGCCTCGCCGCGCTGGGCGGCGAAGCCGACCGGGCCGTGCAAGGAAACACCGGTGTTCTACGGGCGCTGGAGAGGCAGTCCCTAGATAATCTCAGCGAGGGAACCGCCGCCAACAGTAGGCGCGAACAGCCGTTCCACTGGCCGCTCGAGTTTCCTGAGGTCTTCCTTCGCCCCAACGGCGGATTCGATGCAGTCGTGGGCAACCCGCCGTTCCTCGGCAACAGACTGTGGAAGAGCTCTCACGGTCCCGCTCTCCAACGAATCGTCCAGATGGTCCTCGAGACGGCAACCGGCAAAATCGACCTCTGCGTCGCGTTCCATCGTCGCGCAACCACCCTGGTGAGGGGCAACGGAACGTATGGACTTCTGGCCACAAGCAACATTGCAGAAGGCAGCGCCCTCTCCGTAGGCTTGGAGCGCGTCGCGACCAAGGGCGATTTCTTCTTCACGCGCAAGGGCATGCGCTGGCCCGGGGCTGCTTCGACCGTGGTCGCCATTGTGTGCTTCTGGAAGGGGGTATGGGGCGGCTCACGCAACTGCAACGGGTCTGCGTGCAACAAGATTGGGCCACGGCTCCAGCCTGAGACAGTCGAGGGCTGGCAACCCAAGACTCTCGAACCGCCGCTGTTTGCGTTCGAGGGCGTCAACAATAGCAGGGGTACCGCGTTCCTCCTCTCGCCGCGGGATTCGTGGTTCGACCGACTCCGAGCAGAGTCTCGCTCGCTTCTGCGCCCGTACGTGACGGGCGACGACATTACCGGGTCAGCGCTCACGAGGCTCAGTCGCTGGGCTCTGGACGTTGCGGACAGGGATCTGACGACGATTGCCTTGCAGTGGCCCGTTGCACACAAGTTCCTGACGGAAGTCGTCCAACTGACTCGCACTCCGCAAGATCTTCAGAGCTACCCGGGACTGGCTGACCGCTGGTGGCAATTCGCTAGACACCGAACGGAGCAGGTCGGTCACCTTCGCGCCAACAACTCTACGTGCATCGTCTTTGCAAAAGCAGCGAAGTACCAGATCTCGCTCATCGCGCCGGCCGACTGGATCTACACAAATAAGGTCATTCTGGTCGCGTTGGAGCGCGCGGATCTTCACGCGGTCTTTCTGGGCTCGGCTTTCCAAGCATGGCTCCAGAACTTCTCTGTTCAGAGCCTTGGCGCGGACAACAAGACGACGAGCCTGTCCATCAGCAAGGCCTTCTGGACGTTTCCTCTGCCGCGTGTGCTAGTCAGCCAGAACGGCGCCGCGGCAGCGAAAGAGTTTCAGGCCACAGTCGAGTCTTGGAGCAAGTCGCATTCCGCTGGGATGACGGACGCAATGAACGCCGTGCATTCTCCGGCGGCCAGCGACGCAGAGATCGTCGAGATGCGGAACCTTCTGGCGCGCATCGACATGGAAGTAGCGAGTGCGTACGGCTGGAATGGTATGGACTTCGTGCACGATTTCCGGCACGAAGTTGATGCCGAAGGCACCAGTGTTGTGCGCCACGGCCTTGATGCGGCCGCGCGCGGCCGCGTGCTCGACATGCTGATCGGGTTGAACCGCGCGCAGTACGAGGCCGCCGGAGCGCCGAATCCGAGTTCCGGTGGGAGGGGCTCCAGGCGTGGACAAGCCGGAGGTCGCTCGTCTGCGCAAGTGAGCCTTCTGCCAGAGGAGTCGAACACGGATAAGGCGACCGCCGTCGCCGCTCGGGCGAAGAAGGCCCGGGAACTGAGGTCACGCCGATGACGAAAACAACCAAAGACGTCGCACAGGCCAGCCCGACCAAGCAGTTCTTCGTGTCGATGCTGACGCGCGACATCAGCCTCGCCGACGCGATCCTCGACCTCGTCGACAACTGCCTCGACGGCGCTCTCCGACTCGCGAAGGGCGATGCCGTCAACTACGCGCGGCACTTCGTGAAGATCGAGCTTGCCGCCGACCACTTCTCGATCGAGGACAACTGCGGTGGTATCCCGCGCGATGTCGCGAAGAACTACGCGTTCAAGATGGGGCGTGAGCCCGACGACGACCGCGACTCGGACACCGAGACCATCGGCATGTACGGCGTGGGTATGAAGCGCGCCCTCTTCAAGATGGGCCGCGAAGCCCTCGTGCGTACGCGGCACGGCAAGAACACGTTCGAGGTTCCGATCACGTCGGCATGGCTCGAGGCCAAGGGCTGGGACCCGCTCCCGATCAACGAGCCGACCACCGCCAGCGAGAAGCTCGCCGAGCCGGGGACGACCATCCACGTCAAGGCCCTGTACGAAGGCGTCTCGAGGCACTTCGCCAACGAGGCGTTCGTGAACGAGGTGCGGACCGCCATCTCGGAGCACTTCACGATGTTCCTTCAGTGGGGCCTCAAGCTCGAGCTCAACGGTGAGCCGGTGGAGCCCGTACGCGTGGAGGTGCTCGTCTCGAAGCGAGAGGACGGGCCCGCGCCGTTCGTCTTCCAGAAGACGATCGACGGCGTGCTCGTCTCGATCACGGTCGGCCTGAACACCAGCCGCGACGTCGGCGACGCCGCGGACGACGAGTCCGGTTTCGAGGAAAAGCGTTCGTCGGCCACCGCTGGCTGGACGGTCCTCTGCAACGACCGCGCGGTGATCGTCGGCGACAAGAGTCGGCTCACCGGGTGGGGTGATGGCATCCCGATGTACCACGACCAGTTTATCGTCATTACGGGCATCATCGAGTTCCGCTCGAAGCGCGCCGACAAGCTCCCAGTCACGACGACGAAGCGCGCGCTCGACACGTCTTCGAACGTCTGGCTCGAATCCCTCGTGAAGATGAAAGAGGGCATGCGGATCTGGATCTCGTACACGAACCAGTGGAAGAACCACCCGCGTTCCGATCAGTCGAGTGACTGGGAGGACGCGCGGCCCCTCTCGCTCGGCAAGGCGATTGAGGCGGTTGCCTCGCGCAAGGCGGCCAAGAAGACGGACGGCCACGTCGAGTTCAACCCGCAGAAGGCAAAGGTCCTCCCCGAGCCGAAGGACAAGACGCCATCCTCGCGAAGGATCGTGTTCTCCCGCCCTCACGAGGAGGTTCGGCTCGTCTCGAAGATGTTGTTCGACGACTTCGACGAGAAGCCGGGGATCGTCGGCGACAAGTGCTTCGAGCTCGCGCTCACCAAGGCCAAGAAGCTGGGGCCTGAGCGATGAGCGCCGGTTCTTCACTCCCTTACCGGTTGCGGCCAAACAAGGCCGTCGATCGGGAACTGTTCCTGTCGATGCTGATGCGGTTGGCACCCAGGCTGTCGCTGGAGAACTATCACTACGTCGGACTCGGGGGTGCCTTCCTCGAAGACTTCCGGCTGGTGCATTCCCGCCTTGGGATCTGCAGGAAGAAGGGCAGAGGTCGGAAGAGCGTCGGTCGGATGACGAGCGTGGAGTCCGAGAAGGACGTGCACAAGCGCCAAATCTTCAACCGTCCGATCGCTTCGATCGAGTGCGTCCACTCGACGTTTGAGGATTACCTCGACCAGCACGTGTTTACGACGCCGATGATCGTCTGGCTCGACTACACGGAACCCAAAGCGATTAGGACCCAGATCGAGCGCTTCGCGCGCACGGCTGGCGAAGTGCCTCTCAACAGCATCCTTCGAGTAACACTGAATGCGAGCCCTTCATCCTTGGGCACGCCGTCGCAGCAATTGGCCGGTGAGGAACTATGGGCCTGGCGTCTGAAGGCGTTCAAAGACCGCCTCAGTGGGCTGTTCCCCAGTGGGCTCACCGCTGATGGCATGACCACCAAGAAGTATGGACGAAGTGTCTTGCGGGCCTTGTATCTCGCCGTTCGAAAAGAAGCTCTGAGCCACAAGGATCGTCAGTTCGTTTGGGCGCTAGCAACGCATTACGCGGACGGACAGCCGATGGTTACGGCAGCGCTGGTCGTCTGTGCGGCCACCGACTCGTCCATCGACGATCTTGTGAAGGGGTGGGAATTCTATTCGACGACCGACGCCCCACACGTCCTCGACCTGCCCGCACTGTCTGCGCTGGAGCGATTGACAATGGAATCGAAAACCCACGGAGGACGACGGATGGGCTTTGAGCTGCCGACGTCCGACATGGGCGAAGACCCGTTCGCGGTCTTCAAGAAGTTCTACCGCATCTACCCCCACTTCTCGCGGGTCGAACTGTAGCGAAAGGAACAGGAACGAAACATGACCGACCCCGCGAGTTCGAACGTCCAGGCATGGCTCGCCAAGGAGGTCGTCCGCCTTGGCCGCTATCTCGTTCGACTCGTGGGGGACCGCGCGAGCTTCGGCGCGATCGACCGAGCACATTGGGTCGTCGTGCTCGGCGATGCCGGAGCGCTGAAACGCGTGGGCAGGGTTCTGCGCATTCGCTCAGACCGCGAATCGACGACGCTCCATTTCGATCGCGTGCATGAGATTCGCGGGTCGCTCGCGGCGTCGGACGTTGGTTTGACGGCTCCGGCTGGCTCCATCGCTCGTCTCCGCCCTGAAGACCTCGCGAACGTACTGGCTCGTGACGGAGCGTCGGTTGCCACGGTTCCGCTCATCGAGGACGCAACGTACGTCCGCGAGTTGCTGGAACTCGCCACACGAGACGACCTGCTCGGCCCCGCAGAAGGACCTGAGGAGTTCATCGTCGATATGGGCGTCCGCGACCGGTACCTCGTCGGTAAGCTGGCGCCGCGCAAGCCGGGAGAGCCGGAGGGCGACAAGGTGGAGCCTGCGGCAGCCGCCGACGAAGTCGGCAGCTTGGACGACGTCCGCGAAGCACCGCTCCACGAGCCCGGCGCCGAGTTCAACCGCGCGAGCGGACGCGTCGAGCCCGAGGAGGATGCGCTCGACGAGATCGACACGACCAACAACCAGTCCCTCGTGCCGTCGAGCATGGGCCTGACGTTCTGCGTCGGCCGTAGCGTCGGGTTCCTCGACGTCAAGGCACGATGGGGAAGCTACGCGCGCGTTCCGAAGGAAGAGCACGCGTACACGAAGCCTCGGAAGAACCGCGAGACTGGTGAGGTCGAGGAGACCAAGGTGAAGGTCTGGCGCCGACTCCCGCGAGGCGGCCGCGCACGCTTGAAGCTCCAGGATGGCGTCATCAAGCCCCTCGTTCCTGACGAGCTCCAGCAGGAGGTTCGGATCCAGGGCGCGGTTCGCACGAACGCGAAGGGAGAGCGGTTGGTCACGCTGTTTCTCGTCAACGGGCAGTTGGAGCCCGACACGAACCGGGACAGCGCTTGGTTGTTTCAGCCGGAGCTCATCGTCCGCGGCGCCGGCGAAGCCGCTGGCACCGCGGTCTTTCTCCGGCGCCCGAGCAACGATGTGGTCGTGGACGACGCCGAGCGCGATCAACTCAGCCTGATCTACCGAGGGCGCGTGGAGTTCGCCGTGGGGCACGGTGTGGCCGTCCACGCCGAGACGGCGCCGAACGACCCCACGCGCGCTGTCGAGGTCCGCACGGAGGTCATCCCCCGCTACGAGCTGCCCGTCACCGAGACCCCGGGGCTCGAGCCCGACGACCGACCGGCGATGCGCCAGATGCTCGAGCGCGGATGGCTGGACATGCTCTCCATCGCAGATCTCGAGCGCGGCGAGCTCGAGGAGGCGCTTCGGACGCTGGTCGACGACTACGCGGCGTGGATCGCCGAACAAAGGGCGCGAGTTGGCACGTCGGTTCTGGGCTACGACACCCCCGCCAACGACGCGCTCGGCCGCTGCAAGGCCACCCACGAGCGGCTGAGGACTGGGATGAAGGTTCTCCTCGCCGACGCCAAAGCGCTGGAGGCCTTTCGTTTAGCGAACCGCGCGATGGCGCTGCAGCGTGTCCGAGGCATCTATGCGCTGAAGCGCCGTCGCGGAGAGGATGTCACGCTCGAAGACGTCGACGTCCGGAAGAACCGGTCGTGGCGGCCGTTTCAGCTCGCATTCTTGCTGCTCTCGATTCCGTCGCTCGCCGATCCGCGACACGCGGACCGTACCAGTCCCGCCGAAGCGTTCGCCGATCTGCTCTGGTTCCCGACGGGCGGTGGCAAGACCGAGGCGTATCTCGGCGTGGCCGCCTTCGCGATGGGCATCCGCCGTCTGCAGGGCATCGTCGAGAATCTCGACGGCAGGCGAGGTCTCACCGTCATCATGCGGTACACGCTTCGCCTGCTGACGCTCCAGCAGTTCCAGCGCGCGGCGACGCTCCTGTGCGCGATGGAGTCGATCCGCTGGGCCGACGTCGCGAAGTGGGGCTCGGAGCCGTTCACGCTCGGACTGTGGGTCGGGAACAAGGTCACGCCGGGGACGACCGAGCAGTCCCACCAAGCTATCGAGGCGATTCGCGACAAGGATAGAAGCCGCTCCGGCATCGCGTCACCCGCTCAGCTCATGAGCTGCCCGTGGTGCGGGTCCGAGATCCAACCGGGCCGCGATATCGAAGTCGACAAGGTTGTCGGGCGCACGGCCATCTACTGCGGCGACAAGTTCGCGCGGTGCGAGTTCAGCAAGGCGCGCTCGAACGGCAACGCGCATCCCGGACTCCCGGTGAAGGTCGTCGACGAGGAGATCTACCACCGCCCGCCGACGATGATGATCGCGACCGTCGACAAGTTCGCGATGATGGCTTGGCGCGCGGAGGTGCGCACGCTGTTCGGGAAGGTCCGGGAGGAGTGCGAGCGACACGGTCTACTGTGGCCCGGGCACGACTGCGGAGGCGGACACAAGGCGCGCAGGCCCCACGGCGCTGCCAAGGTGAAACCAGTCCGCGCCGCGCGACCACCGGACCTCATCATTCAGGACGAGTTCCACCTCATCAGCGGCCCCCTCGGAACGATGGTCGGACTCTACGAAACGGCCGTCGATGACCTCTGCTCGTGGCAGTTCGGCGGCGTGAAAGTTCGCCCGAAGATCGTCGCGTCGACGGCAACCGTGCGACGCGCCGGCGACCAAGTCCGAAACGTCTTCATGCGGCAGCTTGCGATCTTTCCGCCGAAGGCGCTCGACGTCGAAGACGACTTCTTCTCCGTGCAGCGCGCGGTCGAGAGCAAGCCGGGGCGCCGGTACATCGGGATCTGCGCGCCGGGCAGCTCGAGACCTGCGGTGCTCATCCGGACGTACACGGCGTTCCTCACGGCTGCGCAGGCACTCTTCGATGCGTTCGGGCCCGTCGCCGACCCGTACATGACGCTCGTTGGCTACTTCAACTCGTTGCGCGAACTCGGCGGCATGAAGCGGCTCGCCGAAGACGACGTCCAGACTCGTGCGTTCCGCGTGAACATGAGTCTCGTGGAGCGCCCAGGGCTCAGCCAGCGCCGCGTTGCGATCATCGCCGAGCTTACGTCCCGCGTGAGCAACACCGACATCCCGAAGTACCTGGACCAGCTCGAGATCCCCTTCGACGGAACCTTCGATCCGGCGCTTGGGAAGTACACGAGCCAGCGCGGTCCAGATGCCCCTCGGCCGATCGACGTCGTGCTCGCGACGAACATGTTGTCCGTTGGCGTCGACGTGAACCGCCTCGGCGTCATGGTCGTGAACGGCCAGCCCAAAGGCACCGCCGAGTACATCCAAGCGACCAGCCGTGTCGGCCGTGCCTTTCCGGGCCTCGTTGCGGCAGTGCTCACGTGGGCGCGTCCTCGTGATCTCTCGCACTACGAGACTTTCGAGCACTACCACGCGACATTCTACCAGCACGTCGAGGCGCAGTCGGTGACCCCGTTCTCGCCGCGCGCGATGGACCGTGGCCTGACCGGCGCGATGCTCGCCGTAATGAGGAACCGATTTGAGCCGTTCAGCCCGAACTCGGGGGCCGGCGCGATGACGAGTCCCAGCCGACCGGAGATGGTTTCCACCGTCGGCGCGATGACCGACCGAACCTGGGAGGTCACCGAAGACTCCGCGAAGAAGGCCCTCGTCCTGGCCGAACTCAAGAGCCGTGCGGACCTCTGGGCCAAGGAGGCTGGCGTCGGCGGGCGAATCCTCGTCTACCAGAAGCACGGCGCCGGGCCGACCGCCTACGCTTTGCTGGAGGCGCCTGGGCTCCGACCGTGGTCGACGTGGACGGTGCCCATGTCGATGCGAGAGGTCGAACCAGGGGTCAACCTGGTGATGGAGGACGATCGCTCTCTCCAAGATCCGAGCTGGCGTGCTCGTGCAAAGGACGATGATGCGAACGATGCGGAGGAGTCGCCATGAGCAAGACGCCCGTGGGCGAAGTCCGCCCGAGCCAGCTGCTCTGGACCTACGGTCCCGGTGCGCTGATCGATCTTCCGAACCTCTCGGTTGTCACGATGGGCATCGACCGCTGGGAACTGAACCGCTGCCAGCCGATCCAAGAGGCGCGTCTCCTGACCAACGTCCGGCGCGTGCTCGGCGATCAGGTCGAGTCGTTGCGGATGCCGCCGCTGACGGACCAAGACGTCGTAGACCCGTTCTCCGCAGAAGCCTACGTTGGCGTGCCGGTGAAGCCGTTCCCGCGCTGGATGCGCTGCGTGAAGTGCGGCTTGCTCTCGCCCTTCGATGCAGGACTCTTCGAGCTGAAGCCCAATCGCTTCAGGCCCGAGCGAACTCGCTTCGTCCATAAGGGATGCACCGGCTCGAGAGGTGACCAGAAGGCGCGAGACGCCGACGCCGTGCCCGCGCGTTTCCTTCTCGCGTGTCGATCGGGGCACCTCGACGACTTCCCTTGGCACTGGTTCGTGCATGGTGGGCCGAGCAGCTGCATGGGCACGCTCCGCTTCTTCGAGAGTGGCGCGTCGCTGCAGACCGAGAATCTGTGGGTGCGTTGCGACTCGTGCAGCGCGGCCAGAAGCATGGCGCAGGCCTTCGGCCAAGCCGGCAAGGACAACCTGCCCGGGTGTCGCGGGCGTCATCCTCACCTCAATCGATTCGAGGATGGCTGCGTGGAGGCCCCGCGCGCCATTCTTCTCGGCGCGACGAACGGCTGGTTCCCGGTGACGCTCTCTGTGCTCGCGATCCCGCAGACCGGAAGTCCGCTCGCACAACTCGTGGCCGACGGCTGGACCTTCTTCGAGGACGTGGAGAGTGCCGTGGAGGCAGCGGCGGTCGTGAAGACGTTGAAGAAGTCGGCGCAGTTGCCCGGCATCGAGGCCTTCACGGGCGAGCAAGTCTGGGAGGCCATCGAGGCGCATCGAGGCGGAACGGTTCGCGACGAGGAACTTGATCTCAAGGGACCGGAATGGCACGTCCTCACGTCGCCGAGCCCGCCCACGGACTACCCGCACTTCATGAGCAAGAGGGTGGGCCTCCCGGCAGGCTTCGAACGCTACCTCTCGCGGGTGCTGCTCCTGGAGCGGCTGCGCGAGGTCAACGCGCTGCTCGGTTTCACGCGCGTCGAGTCGCCCAACGAGGGCGGCGGTGACCAGCGAGCACCGCGCGCGCCGATCGGGCGCTCCGCTCCCGACTGGGTTCCGGCCACGCAGGTCCACGGCGAAGGGATCTTCCTTCAGTTCGACGAGGCACTTCTCGTGAAGTGGGCCGCGCTGCCAGGGGTGAAGGCGCTCGAAGCTCGCCTGCGCGGTGGTCATCGCGGCTGGCGGATGAAGCGACAGCTCCCGCCCGGCGACGGCTTTCCCGGCATGCGCCTCGTCCTCCTTCACACGATCGCGCATCTGCTCATTCGCGAGCTCGCGCTCGAGTGCGGGTACAACGCAGCGAGCATCCGCGAGCGCGTCTACGCCGACACCGAGGACGGCAAATCGCAGGCGGGCATCCTCATCTATACGGCGGCGGCGGACTCGGACGGGACGCTAGGAGGGCTCGTCGAGCTCGGCAAGCCCGAGAACCTGGGGCGGCTGCTCAGGCAGTCGCTCGACCGCGCGAGGGTCTGCGCGTCGGATCCACTTTGCGCCGAGCACGATCCGGCGAAGGACCAGTCGCTGCATGGCGCTTCGTGCCACGCGTGCTCGTTCGTGTCCGAGACGTCGTGCGAGCGCGGCAACCGCTACTTGGACCGCGCGCTCGTCGTGCAGACCCTTGAGGTCGCCGACGCCGCGTTCTTCGAGGAGGTCTGATGCAGGCCCTCCTCGACGCGGTCGTAGACTTGGTCGCTCTCGTGTCTCCCGCGAAGGTCCGTACCGTAGCCGGCGCACTGCGTGGGCTCGCGACGCCTGACGCAGCCCCAGCGGTGGACACACTGGCCGGCACTCCCGCAGCGCGCGCCTCCGTGGGCCGCGTGTTGGCCATATGGGCGCAGGTTCGAGCCAGCGGCGACGAAGTGGCTGGGATGCTCCTCGGCGCGTCCGAGGCACGCCTCCGCGTGGAACGTGAGCTGAGCGTCGAGCTGGTCTGGACGGGGCCGACGACGCGGTTCGTTCCGACGCGCAGGACGGAGCAGGTGCTCCTCGACCTCATCGCAGGCGCGCACGCCGACCTGTTCCTCGTGAGCTTCGTTGCCTACGACGTTCGGAGCGTGGTGACGGCCATGAACGAGGCGGCCAGCCGTGGCGTTCGTCTGCGCGTCTTGCTCGAGGCCTCGACGAGCCACGGCGGCAGCTTGAACGTCGATCCCGCCGCGACGATGCGCGCGAGGGTGCCGACGGCAGAACTCTTCACCTGGAGGGAGAGGCCCGAGCCCTTCGTGGACGGGAAGGTCCACGCGAAGGTCGCCGTCGTCGACGGCACGCGCGCGTTCATCACGAGCGCGAACCTCACCGGGCACGCGCTGGAAAAGAACATGGAGGCGGGCGTCCTGGTGAACGGAGGGCCGGTGCCCAAGACCCTGAGCGATCATCTCCAGGCGCTCATAGACGTAGGGGTGCTCAGCCGTGTGTAAGATGGCCTCCGATAAGCGCCGCAACCCTCCTATTCCGAGGGAACTCGATGCGAGCTTCGCGCCTTTCCATTGACCTCACTTTCTACGAAACGTACTACTTCGCGCATGTCGTGAAGAACGTGCTTGAGGATCAGTTTGAGTACATACGCCGGCTCAACGACTTCTACGGAGACGGGCTGATCTTGCAGCACGTCGCACCCTTTCCGCGATTCTCGGCCTTTCACGCCTTCATCGAGTTCGTACTCGCTGATCTGATCAGCGAAGAAGCCGAGCTGGTGGACCTCGATGATCGGAAGGCCTACATCGAGCGATTCAAGCGTATCCCCGGTGCCCTCGAGCCACATCCGGCACGACTCCCAATTGAACTCGCCATGGAGCGCTTCCATGTCGAACATCAATCATTCGAGGGTTGGCTCTCCACCTCCCGAGACGGCCGAGCCTTCCAGGACGCGGACGAAAATGACGTTCACGACCACTATGACGACCTCCGCCTCGGAGGCGAGTGTGAGCAAGTGCTCGGCAAATCCACTCGCGAGGTCTTCTTTGTCCTCTTCCAGAACCGCAATATCCTGCTGCTCTTCAATGACATGATGGCCCGGGCCATGCGCGATGAGACTGGGGCCGACGAACCCAAGGTGGCTGGGTATTTCGAAAGGCCCGGGGTATTGAAGCGCGTCAGCGTCCCCCGGTGGGCCCGACGCGCGGTGTTCTTTCGCGATCGCGGCAGGTGCGTCCTGTGCGACTGCGATCTCAGCGGCTTGGTTAGCCCCTGGTCCGAAGATAACTACGATCACATGATTCCACTCGCTGCGGGAGGCCTCAACGATTGCACGAACATCCAGCTCCTGTGTGCCGCCTGCAACGCGAAGAAGGCGGCTGGCGAGCCCGTCACCTCGAGTAGATACGAGGCGTGGTTCGATGATGCGGTGGACTACTAACGTTGGGTGACGTCGGCCTCTGCCGGGGCTCGATCGGCGCGCGCGGGGCCTCCAGCGATATCCGCCGCGCTGTGCAGCACGTGATCTCAAAGTCGTGATCGTGGGCGAAGCCGACCCGCGCCGAGGCGTGGCGAGAGGGCGAGGGGCACATGGTGGCGGTCCGGAAGCAGCTCACGGCGGGATCGAACTCGGGAGCATCCAGCCTGCGTTGGCCAGAGAGCGCCTCGACGACTTTGCGCGCAGCCTCCGCCGCGTCCCCCGCTTGCGAGCTACCGAGCGCGCGAGCCGCGATCCGACCATGGCGCGTCTTCCCTGAGGAGATCGCATCCGGACGTTCGGTCCGCGATGCGTGGGTACTATGCCGCGCCAGCGAGCTCGCGCTCGTGCTCAGGCCCTCCATGGTGGACGAGCTCGCTCGCGCAGGAGCCCTGGACGGTGCGCTCGCGATCTGGTCGCTCTGGCGCGGCTACCCCGACAATCCGTCCGAGAAGCGGATGCAGTGGGTGCTGGCGAAGCACGGGGTGCCGCTTGAGCTTCACCACGTCTCAGGGCACGCCTACGACAAGGATCTTCGGCGTCTCGTGGACGCGGTACGGGCGGAGCGCGTCGTCCCGATCCACACGTCGGCGCCCGAGCGGTACGCTTCGCTGTTCCGGAGCATGGTGGGCGGTCTGACGCGAAACCCGGAGGGGATGATGACGGTCGACGCGATCGTGGCGCGCGTGCGGGAGCTTCTGGTTACCGACGATGGCAGGCGCCAGGTCGAGCGCGTCACCTCATACCTGAAGGAACTGGACGAGGCGGGGGACGCGCTCCGCAACCAGGTACGCCGGATCCGCAAGCGCTCCGAGGGAACGTTCTTCGCGACCGTCGGCAACTGCCGCAAGGCGCAGCTCGTGCTCGACGTCCGCGTCCAGGGCCGGTCAGTCGGTCTTGTGACGCTCGGGACCGATGGCCCACGCACGTTCAAGCCCGCCAAGGCGTTCGCGCCGCAGTGCGACGGGTGGTCGGCCGGGATCGAGTGGAGGGATCGGCGGGTCCGCGTCCTCCTCAATGCAGCCAAGGCGGACAAGAAGATCACGGAGGCGATGGTCCAGAGCGAGCTGTTCACCGAGATGGCTCAGGGGTCCAGCTCCGCGAAGCAGAAGCTCCTCCTGCACCACCAGCCCATCGAGATGCTGGGCCTCCCGTTTCAGTTCCCGCTTCCCGTGAAGGCGAGCGGTGACGAGCTGCGGGTCGCGAGCGGGTCCGCGCTGGCGCATGCCGACGTGATCGCCCGGAGCGGCAGTGGTCGAGCGACCTGCCTGCGGGTCTTCGAGATCAAGAAGCCCCGAAGCGCGGAGGCGCCGCATGCGCTTGCCCAGGGCGTTGCATATGCGGCCGCAGTGCGGGAGCTGCTCGCGCACGACCGTAAGGTGTTCCTGCGAGCACTGGGGTTCGGCGGCGGCCGCAAGGAGCTGCGGATCGAGGCCGCCGCGTTCGTGCATGAGGCCGCGAAGGAGCCCTTGCTGATCGAGGTGGAGCGGCTCAACCGCTCGAACCATCACTTCGGGCTGCATGCGTTCTTCTACCGGCTGGACGGAACGAAGCTGGTGGTCACCGGAGCCGAACAGGTCGGGAATCCCTCGTGAGTACCGAGTCCGGGGACCCCGCGAGCGGGCAGGGGGAGAAAGACGGGGCCCGCGTTGCCGTCAGGTTGCCGTTAGGCCGTTCCGCGCCACGATCCAGCATGCTCTCCCATGTACCGGCGTGCTGACCCGCTTCCCGAGTGGTTCCGAGCCCTTGTGCGGCAAGCAAGCGCGCGTCCCGCCTCAGGTTTTCGTTCACAAGTCGTAACGCTTCAAATCCCTTTCCCAGCTGCATCTAGCACTTGGCTATCAAGGGTTTCCGCTCGCCCCGCGAAATCCGCCCTCCACGCCGCCTCCACGGGTTGCATAGTCTGACCACGGCCGGCCGAGAGCATCGGCGCGTTCGCAAGGCAGGAGGCTTGTTGGCAGAGGGGCGGTGCGGCGATCGGGACGAGGTTGCTCGCGCGCTGGACGCGGAGCGCCCCGTGGGTGCTAACAAGCATCCTCTTGACATACGAGTGACGGGCCATCATTCTGCGTGGTGTGGGACTAAAGCCTACATCGAGCCACACCATGAACGATCACGCATCCAATGAACTCTTCACCGCCGCACTGCAGCCTTCCGCGCACGTATCGCACCGCATGCCGGCCCATGGCGCGGCCTCCTCGGCGACGACGACCTACTCGGAACGTCGCATCGGCCGAAACGATCGGCGCAGCGTCCGCACTCCGGGCTCGGTCGCGTCCGTCCGCGAGGAGCAAGGCGCCGCAGCAGTCGACGCCAGGCAGGACAGCGGTGGGGCGCGGTATTCGAAACCGCGTCCGCCCTTGAGCGATGATCGGAGTTGGGGCGTCCAGGAGGTGGCGTACTTCCTGAACGTGAGCGAGTCCACCGTCCGCAACCTTGAGCGCGACGGTGAGCTGCCGGCGCTTCCGCGCATCGGGACGCGGATTATCTTCGACCCGAAGATCGTGCGGGCGTTCCGCGATGGGTGGCGGCCCCCACCGCGCGGTAGCGCGCCGGCGCGGGCGGCTATTTTCGCGCGGTCAGACCCGCGGGGTCAGAGGTGACACATGGCGACGGCGTTCTGGCGGACCGACAAGCGAACGGGACGGGAGGTCCTCGTTGCGAAGTGGCGCGACGAGACCGCGTCGGGAGGGTGGAAGTACCAGCGTCGCCCCAACGACCGGACGAAGCGCCAAGCCGAGGACTACGCCCGCGACATGGAGCGGAAGTCGGAGCGGCTGGTGAAGGGGCTCGAGACGGACGACCCGCAGCGGGTCACGTTCGGCGAGCTCCTCGACTGGTGGTGGGAGCGCTACGGACAGCGGCAGCGCGACGACTCGAAGCGCCTCTTCCGCGCGTTCCTCGACAAGCACCTCGAATCGCTCCGGCCCTTCATCCTGACCCGGGCGACCGGCGGCGCCTTCGCGGATGCGCTCGACACGCTCCTCGCGGAGAAGGAGGAGGCGCGCGAGCTGTCGCCCAAGAGCCTCAACCACCTTCGTGGTGGCGTGTTCCGCATCTTCCGGTGTGCCCGGGACCCGAAGGCACGCCTCTGGGCTGGCGAGAATCCCGTCGAGTGGGTGAAGCGCCGGAAGGTCCCGAAGCTCCGGTACGAGACGCTCCGGAGGGAGGAGGTCCGACCGGTCCTCGACGCGCTCCCCGAGCTGAAGCTCGGCAGCCCCTGGCGCGGCGCGGCCGCGGTCTGCCTCTATACGGGAGCGCGACCAGGTGAGGCGATGGGGATGTGGAAGGAGGACGTCGATCTCGAGGGCGGGACGCTGACGATCCGCCGCTCCTGGATGCACCCCTGGCCGAAGGACGTCGATCCGCGAACTGTGCTCATCGTCCCGGAGCTAAAGCCGTACCTCGTCGAGGCGATGGACCTTTCGGAGAACCACCTCGTCTTCCCGCGCGCGGACGGCACGTCGTTCAAGCCCGACACGCGCCGCCTGCTCGTCGACCACCTGCGGCGCGCGCTCCGGCGAGCCGGCCTCGTGGTCGGCTACGACCACACCTGCCGGCGCTGCAAGGCGAACGCCCGCAAGACCGGGGAGGCGAACGCCGTGTTCACGTGGCGACACCAGGACGGGGAGCAGCGGCGTTGCCCGGCGTGCGGCATGAAGCTCTGGGCGGAAGGGGTGCCGCGCGCGGTGCGGTTCTACGACCTCCGCCACACGCACGCGACGCTGCTCCGGAAGGCGCGGGTCGATCTCGGGACCGTGCAGAAGGCCCTCGGCCACTCGAGCCCGGAGATCACCGCCGGGACATACGACCACAGCGAGCTCGAGGACGACCGCGCGGCCATCGAGCGGGCCCTTACCTTTCGGACCCCCTCCCTCCCGAGCGGCCCCGGCCCCCAGGTGCCAGCAGCCGCGGCGACCGTGAGTGTCGAAGGGAGCCGTTCCGTGCGCACCACCGGCGCACCACGGCTCACCACAACCCGTGCGCAGAGTGCGGATCCTGCGCCGAACGCTCCGGAGCCGGGTCTCGTGATCCCGAGCGGTTACGAGCCGGTGCGGGCAGTGCGAACCGGTGCCATGACCCCTACTCGCGATTCGGGACCAAGGGGTCGCAGGTTCGAATCCTGTCTCCCCGACTCAAGGCCGCGGATTCGCTGATTAAAGTTCAGCGGTCCGCGGCCGACTCTTTTTCGGCGCCTGAATGGCGCCGGAAGGCGATGCCCGGCGCGGCACTTCTTAGCCAACGCCGCGGAGCGCAAGCTCTCGGATTCATTCGCTGCGGTCTCCTCGCGCGGACTCGACCACTTGGCGTGAGGTTCGCGGGGTCAGCGCAGACGAATCGTAGGAGGATCTGAGGGCTTACGATGCTGGCCAGCAGCGACCCGCACGATGGCGAGCGGTGACGCGCCCTCGATGCCCGACTCGAGGCGCCGCGCGCCCGTCCCAACGAGCACGTCGCCATCGTGGGCCCGGTCGGTGTCGGCAAGAGCTTCCGTGCCGCTCGTCTCGGAGCGGCGCCTGGTGCCTCACGGACCGCGTTCGCGAACCAAGTCCGCCATGGCGCCGTTTCCTTCTTCCCTCAGCCCCTCCTCCACGCCCCGGCGGTCCGCCTCGCCCTTGTTTTGGCTGGCCTTCCACTGTCCCTCGAGGCGCGTGATCGTCAGCTCGACGCCGACAATCCCTTTCAGCAGGCCGTCCAGATAGTCCGGCGGAGCGTCGCGGACCTTCCACGGTGCCGCGCGCGCGTGCTCGTGCCGGTCGGTCAGGCGCGCAACGACTTCGAGCAGGCGCTCCCGCTCATCGAAGAAGCGGACGGTGCCGTGGGCATGGACGGCAACGTAGTCCCAGGTCGGCACCACGCGGCCTGTTTCCCGCTTGGTGGCGTACCACGATGGTGACACGTATCCGTTCGGACCGAGGACGATGGCGAGCGCGGCACTGCCGTCCGGTGTGGACTTCCACTGCGAATTGGCTCGCGCCACATGGCCTACCAGCCGACCAAGGGGACCAGGCTCTGGTTCGAGGAGCAAGGGGATGTGACTCACGCCGAATTCACCCGCTCCAGGGGTCACCAGCGTCGCGAGGCCAGCCTCGCGAATCGCCGCGTGCAGGACCTCGACGCGGTCTTCAACGAAGTAGCCTGGGACGTACATTGTCGAGCTCACAGTCGAGAGCACGCTGCGTGCCGGAGGAAGGAGAGAGAGCGCACCCAGCTTACCTGAGACCGATGAGCGCGATGCCGGCGACCGCGAAAGCGAGCCCGAGCGCGCGGACCGGAGGGATGTGCTCGCGGAAGAACACGCGTGCGAGGAGGACCGTCGGCGCGGGGTAGAGCGATGCGACGATCACGGCGAGCGAGAGGAGACCCTCGCGCGTCGCCAGCAGGAAGAGGACGTTCGCAGCCATGTCGGTGACGCCGGCGACGAGCGTGGGCAGCGCCCCCGCGCGTGAGACGGCGAGCCGCTGGCGCGAGAGGAACGCCGCGACGACGAGGAGCGTGATCGACGCGCCGCGGGCCGCGAGGACGGGCCAGAGGCCCGAGCCAGGCGAGCTGCGCGCGAGGGCGATGAAGAAGAGGCCGATGAACGTGCCGGCGAGGAGCGCGTGGGCGAGCGCGGAGCGCAGCGCGCGGCGGTCGGCGACGCCACCCCGTTCCCAGGAGAGGAGCAGGATCGCGGGCAGGCAGATCGCGGAGCCCGCGAGCGCCGCTGGGCTGGGATGCTCGCCGGAGAGGATGCCGAACGCCACCGGGATCGCGGCGCCGACGAGGGCGGCCGTCGGCGAGACGATCGCGACGAGGCCAGCGGCGATGCCGCGGTAGAGGAACGCGAGCCCGACCGCGCCGGCGACACCGGCCGCGGCGCCCCACGCGAGGTCGCGGCCCGCCGGTACGGCCTCGCCGCTCGCGAGGACGAACGCGAGGGCGAGCAGGGCGCCGGCGGCCTGCGAGGTGACGAGGACGGGCACGAGCGGGCTCCGCCGCGCGGTGAAGCCGCCCGAGAAGTCGGCGGCGCCGTAGCAGAGGGCGGACAGAGCGGCGAGGAGGACGCTCATCGTGGCGGGGAGTATGTAGGGCGGCCGGTTCAGCTACAGTGAAAGTTCCTTCACGCGGTGAAGCGCTTCTGAATCGTCCTTCGCCCCGCGCGCTGCCCTGCGGTGGCGACAGGCTCAGAGCTGTGAGGCCCCCGATGCTCGACTACCCGCTGCTCGAGGCCGTCGCCGCGGTGGACCGCGAGGGCAGCTTCGAGGGCGCCGCCCGCGCGCTCCACGTGACGCCCTCCGCGATCTCGCAGCGCGTGAAGCTCCTCGAGGAGCGGGTGGGGACCCCGCTCGTCGTGCGGGGGAGGCCCTGCACGGTGACGGCCGCCGGCCGCCATCTCTGCCGGCACGTGGAGCAGGTGGGCTTGCTCGAACGCGACCTGCACGGCGTGCTCCCGGCGGTCGCGGCCGGCGCCGGCCCTAGCCGCGCGGCGGTGCTGCGCATCGCGATCAACGCCGATAGCCTCGCCACCTGGTTCCCGGGCGCGATGGCGCGCTTCGCGGCCAGCGACGACACGCTCCTCGACGTCGCGCTCGACGACGAGGCGCACACGGCCGAGTGGCTCCGCACAGGGCAGGTGCTCGCGGCGGTCGCCGCGCGCGCGAAGCCGTCGCCCGGCTGCCGGAGCGTGCCGCTCGGCGGGCTCCGCTATCTAGCGACCGCGAGCCCCCCCTTCGTGGCCCGCCACTTCGCGGACGGCGTCGACGCGGCGACACTGGCGCGCGCCCCCACGCTCCAACTCAGCCGCAAGGACGAGTTGCAGCGGCGCTGGCTCCGCAGGATCTGCCACAAGGACGTGGAGCCGCCGACGCACGGCCTGCCCACGGCACAGGCCTTCCTCGACGCGGTGCTCGCCGGCGTCGCGTGGGCCATGAACCCCGAGCCGCTCGTGCGGCCGCACCTCGCGGCCGGGCGGCTCGTGGAGCTCGTCCCCGGCACCGGGCTCGAGGTGCCGCTGTACTGGCACCACGCGCGGCTCGCGCCTGCGGCGGTGGAGCGCCTCACTCGCGCGGTGGTGGCCGAGGCGCGCGAACGGCTGCGGCCTCGGCCGTCCTGACATGCGGTCGCGCATGTGCTCGCGAAGAACACGCGTGCGAGGAGGACCGTCGGCGCGGGGCAGAGCGACGCAACGATCACCGCGAGCGGCCAGCGGCGGCGCCGCCCCGCTCCCAGGAGAGAGCAGGAGAAGTCGGCGGCGCCGTGGCAGAGGGCATGCGCGGGAAGACGCGTGGTGACCGCCTCAAACGCCCGGAGGGGTGGCCCGTCCGTTGATGAGCGCCCAAGCGCGGGCTACTGCCGAGAGCGGCAGCGCCGGCAGACCGAGAAGGACCGGGAGTCGCGCCCACGCGGCGGGGCCCTCGACGCGCTCAGCGATCTTGCCGTTTGGCGTGTACCGCGTCTGGTCCCCGTCGCGGAAGACGAGCACCTCGTCCTCGCTGCTGCGGATGAAGACGATCGTGTTCGTGACCCACGTCTCGCGGGCGCGGTGATGGCGCTGGTAGGCGATGTCTCGCTCCGCCGGGGATTGCGGCCGGAGCAGGTAGCGGCAGTGCGGCTTCCAGCCACCCTCCAGCGCGCGCTCCTGAACCCAAACAGTTGTATCGGCGGGGTCGGCGCGGAACCGGTAGCCCAGGCCCGCCCGCCGGATCTCGAACGGGCGGTCGAGCGGGATTGGCTCGAAGAACGGGGCGCCGTTCCCGACGTCGACGAGCCAGCGCGCGCCACCCACGTCGACGAGGAGCGCTTGGTGCGATCCCGGAAAGGAGATCTCCCCAGCGATGGGGGTGACGACGTAACCGATCTCGACGAGGAGCCGCCCGAACATCTCCGTGTGCTCGAAGCAGACTCCGCCCGCGCGCCCCGCCTCCCAAGATACCAGGAGTGTCTCGGGGTCGAGCGGCGGAACCGGACCAGCGCCAGCCTCGTGGCGACGCAGGAGCGAGGCTGAGTTCTCGAAAGGAACCTTGAGGACGTGGGCCCGAACCAGTCGTCTGAGACCATCGAGCCCGGGAGTTTCCTGCTCGACGCCAATCAGGGAGAGGTAGCGATGTGTCCAGGTACTACTCTTCGTCACTGTGCGATCCCGGTGCGCGAGAGAACAGCCGACCAGCATGATCTGGCCGGGCGTGGTGCAGCGACTGCCGGCCGTGTCAGCTCCCTCGTTTGCGCCGCACCGTCACCGGCTCCCCACCGATCCCCCAGTTGTCGGTGTCCACCTCGTCGATGACGACGACGGTGGTGGCGGGATTCTTGCCGAGGGTGGTCTGGAGCAGGGTGGTGACGCCTCGGATGAGCTCCGCCTTCTGCTCGGTCGTCGCGCCTTCGCGGGTGATCTTGATGTTCACGTACGGCATCATTCCTCCCGTGGGATGAGGGCTCCGGTGGATCGTTTCAACGGTGACGGGCTGGCGAGAAGCGCACCGCCGATCCCCACGGCGGCGGAGGCGGCGAGGACCGCGGTTCCGGGGCCTCCGGTGGCGCGCGACAGCACGCCCGCGAGGAACGGCCCGAGGGCCTGCCCGACGCCGTAGACCATCGTGAGCGTAGCGATGACGCGGCCCTCCCGCCCAGGATGGAGGATCCGCCCGAACGACATCGTGAGGGTCGTGATCCCCATGAACGTGCCGCCGAAAAGCAGGGCGCCCGCCATCGCCGCCGAGGCAGACGACGAGAGCGCGGGGAGCGACATGCCCATGGCCTGCGCCCCGAAGGCGGCGACGAGCGCCTTCCGAGGTCCAAACCTCCGCGCCACGCCGCTCCACACGACGGCGGACGGCGCCGCGGCCAGTCCTGCCGCGACCCAGACCCAGGGCGCCCAGGCCGCGAGCTCGGGGCGCCGCTGGACCGCCGCAACGGCGAATGTTCCGCTCACGATGTACCCGAGTCCTTCGAGGAAGTAGGCCGCTCCGAGGCGCCCGAGCGACACATGGTCCCCGGCGCCGACGGTGCGCTTCGCGGCACTCGTGCGGACTGCCGGGCGCACCTGCCAGGCCGGGACCGCGAGCCCCGCGGATACCGCTCCGAGCAGGAGCCAGGGCACCGGCCACGCCGCGTCGGTGGTCCCCGCCGCGACCGCGCCCGAGAGCGCCATCCCGCAACCCACCCCCGCGTACAGCACGCCGGCGAGGTGCTCCCGCCCGACGGGCAGCGCCTCCAGGACGGCGGTCGAGACGAGCACGAACACGGCTCCGCTCGCCACTCCCGAGAGGAAGCGTAGCGCGATCCAGGCTGCGAACCCGGTCGAGCCCGCCACCGCGGCGGTGGTGAGGACGCTCGCGACGAGGCCGACCCGGAGAAGCGCCGTCCGCCGTCGCCCCGCGACGGCGCCTCGCGCCCACACCACCCCCGCCAAGTACCCGACGAGGTTCATGGACGCCACCGCCCCTGCGGCTGCGTCGTCGAGGCCGATGCCCCGCTGGACCGACGGCAGTAGCGCCGTGTACGCGAAGCGGCCCACCCCCATGGCCAGCGCGAGGGCGGCCGCGCCTGCGATGGCGCGAGCGAGGGGGCTCATGGCGGTCGTGGGCTGCGGGTCCATGCGTCCTCCTATGCGCGATCTGTTGCGTTCACGTCCAACGATTAGTTATGATTGTTAAAATCTCGCCTAGAGATGGCTCATGGATCTCCCCTCGCTTCGAATGTTCCAGGCGGTGGCCGAGGCGCGCAGCGTCACCCGAGCCGCGGAGCGCCTCCACCGCGTGCAGTCGAACGTGACGGCGCGCGTGCTCGGCCTCGAGCGCGAACTCGGGGTGAAGCTGTTCCAGCGGCAGCCCCGCGGGATGGTGCCGACGCCGGCCGGCAACGTCCTGCTCGACTACACACGGCGCCTCCTTGCTCTCGCGGAGGAGGCCGGGCGCGCGGCGCGGGAGGCCGAAGGCAGCGGCGGCCCCTTCACACTCGGCTCGATGGAGACGACCGCCGCAGTGCGGCTCCCCGGCGCGCTCGCGGCGCTCCAGCGGGAGCTGCCGCGCGCGACGGTGACGCTCCGGACCGGACCGAGCCGGGACCTCGTGCGCGAGGTGCTCGCCGGCCGGGTCGACGCGGCGCTCGTGGCGGGGCAGGTGGACCACCCCGATCTGGCAAGCGAGCGGCTCTACTCCGAAACGCTCGTCGCAGTCACCGCACGGGCGCGGCGGCGGCTCCGGCCACTCGGCGAGCCCGTGCTGCTGGCGTTCCGCAGCGGCTGTTCGTACCGCGCCCGCGCCGAGGAGTGGCTGCGGCGCGAGGGGAGTCCGAGCTTCCAAGTGATGGAGCTCGGGACGCTGGAGGGGATCCTCGGCTGCGTGGCCGTTGGGATGGGGCTCACGGTCCTCCCGCGCGCAGTCGTCGAGCGCCCGCCATACCGGCGTGGCATCCGGGCGCACCCGCTCCCGCCCGAGTTCGCGGACGCCCCGACTTGCCTCGTGCGCCGCAGAAACGCGCATCCACTGAGGGCCGTGGTGGCGCTCGCCGAGATCCTGCGCCGGCAGGACTAGACGCGGACAAAGCGCCTGATCGCGATCCGGAAAGACCGGGTCGCGGATCTGTGGTTGCTCGCGATGTTCGCGTGCACGTCGCCCTCGAGGCGGCGCTGCGCCGCGTCTGCCGAAGCGGCTCGGAGCGCCTGGCGTCGCTGCTGAAGTCATCCGCGCAGACTCTGCCCTGATGCCACCGCGCTCGGCCGCCGGCGGAAAGGAGCGCCTCGCAAGCGGTTCGACGTGTCGGTGCTGCGAAGAGCCCTGGGTGTCGAAGAGATCGCGCAGGGGTGGACGCGCCCTTGCAGAGCCTACGCATACTACTTAGTAGTATGGTAAGCTCGTCGCGGTGAGACGCCGGTTCGTCGAATCGCGCGGGTTCAGCGAGGAGCTGAGGCGCCTCGAGCGTGCCCGGGAGTTCTCGCACGACGACATGGTGGCGCTGGAGCAGAGCATCCTGGCAGACCCAGAGGTCGGCGACCTCGTACCGGGTACGGGCGGCCTGCGGAAGGTCCGGGCCGCGCAGAGCCAGGTCCGGCGCGGCAAGCGCGGGGGGGTGCGCGTCTACTACCTGGATCTCCCGCGCCGCGGCGTCACGCACTTGGTGGCGATCTTCGGGAAGCGTGAGAAGTCGGACCTCTCGAGGGCGGAGCGCCAGGCGATCGCCGCGCTCGTGCGCCAGTTGAAGGAGGAGCCATGAAGAGGAAGGGGAAGACAACGTCTGCGTTCACCAAGATCAGGACGGGGCTGGAGGATGCGATCGCCTTCCACGCCGGGGACCGGCAGCTCACGGTTCGCGACGTCGAGCTGAAGCCGCCGGCGCCGATGGGTGCGAAGGAGGTGCTCGCAGTCCGGAGGCGTATGCGCGTCTCGCAAGCAGCCTTCGCGCGCATCCTGAATGTGAGCCCGAGGACGGTGCAGGCGTGGGAGACGAACGCCCGCCGTCCGTCCGATGCGGCCCTGAAACTCCTCGCCGTCGCCAAGGCGCATCCGGAGGTGCTGCTCGGTTGAGCGGCGTCACCCGCGGCGCGCGACCGCCGCTCAAGCGCGCCGCACAGGCGCACGAACGGTGCGTGTTCTCGCGCGCCTGAATGGCGCCGGAAACCATGAGGCTCTTCGTACGCTTGGTGCGCGCCATGCGTGGGACGCGCTCTGCTACGACCGCAGTAGTTACGCGCGAGTGGCAGTCCATGCGCCGCATGGCAGACGGTCGCGATCGGCCATGCCGCCCTTCGGGACCAAGGGGTCGCAGGTTCAAATCCTGTCTCCCCGACTCAGCAACCGCCCGTCATCGCCAGGATTTCGCGGTGACGGGCGTTGTGTTTCCGGGCTCCGTGGTGCGTTACGTGGTGCGCTTCGCGGGCGCGCGAAACGGTCGCGGTTGTCGGGGCCCGGATGGTGCGCTGCGCCCCACCGGCGCACCAAAATCCGTGACGCCAGGTGCGGATGGTGCGGACAGTGCGGCGTCGGGCGGCGCGCCGGAGATGCTCGGACGACGACAGCGATCGCGGCGACCGGGGTTCCCGCGCAAGTCGAGGGGGACATATGGACGTGCCGAACACGAACGCTGCCCGGCTTCGCACCTCCCTCGAGCGCATCGTCGAGGTGACGTCGGAGTGCTCGACGGCGTCGGCGACGCGGCGTGCTGCTGGTCGGCTGCGGCGGCCTCGTCGCGGACGCGATCGCCACGCTCTCCCTCCGGAAGGTAAGCGACGCCGTCGGCGGCGACGTCACGGTCCCGACGGACTTCACGACGGCGCCGGACGAGGGCGGGACGTTCCGCTGGGACCCGGTCGAGGGCCAGTACGTGCTGAACGTCCAGATGAGGCCCCTGTCCGTCGGCACCTGGGAGCTCATCGTCGCGCTCGACGACGGGACCGCCTGGTCCACGTACCTCGGGCTGAAGTAGCGGCGCCGCGCGGCGCAAGCCGGCGCCCCCGGCCCGCGCTGCGCTCCCTGCGCGTCACAGCCCCGCGGCGCGCATCAGCCGCAGTGCGGAGAGCTATGCGGCGAGCCGCTCGTTCACGGCCACCAACTCGGCGGTGGTGAGGGCGGCGTTGGCATCGGTGGCCTCGAGCGACGTGGCCTGCCCGCCCGGAAGGCGACCTCGACGAGCCGCTGGCTCTCCCGGGCGAGGGAGAGCTGGCGCTCCGTCCGACGAGGGTATCGCACGAACCACTCGCGCGCGACGCGCGTCACCTCCTCGAGCGCACCGGGATCCTGGAAGAGGTGCGTCGCGCCGGCCACGATATCGATGCGCGCTTCGTGCACCTGAGGCGGGCGTAGGCGCGCACGTTCGCGGCGACCGGAAGCCCGAGAGTCCGGCGGCTTGCGATGTCCTGCCCCGAGTGGGCGACTCCAACAGTCCCTCCTGCCGGGCTTGTCGCACGCGCTGACCGTTCGTACCAAGGCGCATCGACCGAGCGAGCGCGTGCTCCACTGCGCTCGTGTCGATCGCGAGGGGACTGCGACTGCACCACGGCGAGCACAGGTGACGCACGGAAGTCGCCTGTGTCGAACGCATCGACGACGCAGGGAGGAACCCATGAAGACCCGTTCCAGTGGCAACGCGGCGAGACGTGCTCTCATCCCCTTGGCGATCCTCGCCATGGCCCTCGGGGGTGTCGCGCGCGCGAGCGTGTGCCCGACCTCGAACGTCATCCAGGATCCGCCCGAGTTCCAGTGGACCGCGCAGAGCGGCTACTACACGGGAACCCTGGAGATCGGCGCCGCGACCGTGAGCTTCGGCACCGCGACGCTCACCACCCGCGCGTACCGCCAGGCCGGCGGGACCTACGGCATCCCCGGTCCGACCATCAAGATGATCCCGGGGAACACGTACGTGATGACGCTCAAGAACCTCCTTCCCTACGCGACGCCCAGCGCCACCGAGAACGACTTCAAGGATCCCAACATCACGAACCTCCACACGCACGGCCTGCACGTCTCTCCCACGTCCCCGTCGGACGACGTCATGCGCCTCGTCAACGGCGGCTACTGCGGCGACTACGTGTACAAGGTCCCGGCCGACCACATGGGCGGCACGCTCTGGTACCACCCGCACCACCACGGCTCGACCTTCCTCCAGGTCTCGGGCGGCGCCTGGGGGCTCCTCGTGGTCGACGACTCCAAGGACGGCATCCCCGCCGGCGTGGCGGCGATGGCCGAGCGGCAGCTCGTCGTCGGCTTCCTGGACTCCAAGGTCGCCGGCACCGGCGGTGACACCCTGATCTCCGGCACCCTCTCGCCGACCTGGACCGTGAACGGGAAGGTCACCGGCAACGTGTGCACGCCGGTGAACGAGTGGCAGCACTGGCGCGTGCTCCTCGCGAACGCCGACGCCATGCCGAGGACGCTGGCGGTGGGGGCGGGCTGCGAGGTCGCCCTGCTGGCGCGCGACGGCGTCTGGAGGACCGTGGCCCCGAAGGCGCTCCCGACGGGCTCGATCGAGCTGACCGGCGCCTCCCGCGCCGATCTCGCGGTGCGGTGCACGGTCGACTCGGAGATCACCGTCAACGGGACGGTCGTGGCGAAGGTGTACGCGGACCCGAGCCTGCCCTCGAACCTGACCGCGGGGCCCTACTCCGACGGCGCCACCGGGACCACCTGGTCCGCCTGGCGGCCCACGTACCTGCGGGATCTCCGGAGCGTGACGTCGGTCGAGCAGCGCTCCGTGAGCATGGGCGCGCGGACCATCAACGGCAGCAAGTTCGACATGAACACGCCCACGTTCACGATCCCGACCGGCAGCGTGCAGGACTGGACGATCAAGGCCGGGGCCCACCCCTTCCACCTGCACGTCTACCACTTCCAGATGAACGGGGCGTGCGGCGCGTTCGAGGACGGCGAGTACTACGACACGCTCGGCGGCGGGCCCTGCCCGGCGCGGTTCGACCTGAACCCCACGACCTCGAGCGTGTACGACGGCACGACCATCATGCACTGCCACATCCTGGAGCACGAGGACCAGGGCGCCATGGGCTGGGCCGACGTCCAGGGCGGGATGGCGCCCCCGACGTTCCCCGCCGCGGGGTTCCAGGAGCTCTACCAGTGCGGCACCGTCCCGCCTCCGACGAGCTGCTCCACGTACGTCGACCGGACCTCGTGCAACGCCGACGCGGCCTGCACCTGGAACGGCAAGAGCAAGACCTGCGTGAACCGCTGAAGCGGGCATGACCCGCGCCGCCGCGTGGAGTGCCCGGTGGCCGGGCAGTCCGCGGGCGCTGACGACGCGAGCGCCGGCCTGCCGCCGGGCGGCTTCGAGCTGAAGCGGCGCCTCGACGCGGCGGACGGCGTGCTCATCGCGGCGCCGGAGTACAACTACTCCGTCGCCAGGCCGCTCGAGAACGCGATCGACTGGGTCTCGCGGGCGCGGCCGATGCTGTGACGGGGAGAGCATCTACCTCATGTCCGCGTCGCCGTCGTCGATGGGCGGCATCCGCGGGCTGTGGCAGATGCGCACAGGGCCGGCGGCGTCGTGAAGATTCCGCGTGCTGCCGGAAGGGCGCACGCTCGAGCTCGACGTCGCGCTTGAGCGACGAGCAGGACGCGATCGTCGCGTTCATGCTGACGCTCACCAACGGGTTGTGGCTCGCCAAAATCGCGTTCCACCGAGAACTGTCGACGTGTTCGGTCGAGGCCGGCAGCCTCGCGGGCCTCCATGATTCGACTCCTCTGGGCGATCGTCGTCGCACTCTCCTCGGGGTTCCGGTCGCGGCGGGGCCTCATGCTCAAGAACCTCGCCCTCCGGCAGCAACTCTCCACCGTGCTGCAGAAGCGCCGGCCGCGGATTGGGCTGGTGGACCGGGCGTTCTGGGTCGTGCTGCGGCGCGTGTGGGCGCGATGGGCCGATGCGGTCGCGATCGTGAGGCCCGAGACGGTGATCGGGTGGCACCGTGCGGGCTTCTCGCTGTACTGGAGTTGGCTCTCGAAGCGGGGAAGGTCGCCCGGCAGGGCAGCGGTTGGTCGGGAG